>ENA-ORBV01000256-ORBV01000256.1-microbial-mat-metagenome-genome-assembly--contig:-NODE-256-length-117620-cov-11.520584_pt1 | contig 117620 bp, 97 predicted proteins | sample MGYA00237777_ERZ505514 | MGnify/ENA primary metagenome ERZ505514 (study PRJEB26160, sample SAMN06269048) | microbial mat metagenome | isolation source: Oligotrophic lake microbial mat | place...
GGTATGATTTAAATCATGCCTTGTGATGAAACGCCGCAAGCAACTCCCTCACCTTAGTCCATTTCATGCCCGGATAGCGATCATTGTCGATCCTGTCCAAAGTTGACCTTTCGTCAATCATGTTCCTCATGTATTGCATGCCCTGCCAGGCAGGATATAACTCTGTCTCTCCCGGAGCCATCTTTCGGGCAATTTTAATAATCGTACTCAACCATCCGGGGCCACCGGTCCTCAACAGGTGAAATTTCTTTCCTGAAATTTCTGTCATCACCTGCCTGATATCGCGGGGAGTGGGCTGATCACCGGCTATCCAAAGAAAACGAGGAGTCGAAGGGTCAAGCGCAGCATTTGCTGTGAATTCAGCGGTATTATCTACAGTTGTGAATTGCATCGTGTGTTCCGCTTTTCCCCAGTACAAAACCAACTTCTGTTTGAAGAAGATCAAAGGCATCTGTCCGGTAAGCATGTCGGCAAAGGCCCCGCAAAAAATGGTAGTTGCTTTGATGGGAGCAGCATCAAGTAGGGTATGAAATTCACGTCTCCAGTCTAAGTTGCGGTTTTCACCCGGCGAGAATTTGGTAAAATCAATGGAGTAATCGGAAGGAATAAACCGCGGAACCCCAGCTTTGACGGCCGCATCCAATAATACTTTCTGACTATCGATAATTACGTCCCTTAAACCAGCCATGGCAGATACCACGCAATCAACCCCTTCACATGCTTCGGCGACCTCATCAATCTTTGACATGTCAACTTTAAAAACTTTGGCACCCGCATCTTCAAGGCTAATTACTTTTTTAGGATCCGAGTCCGGGCGAACAATAACCCTTACTTCAGCTCCTTTGCTGATTAAAGCCCTGGTGATCTGCCCCCCAAGATTGCCGGTGGCGCCCGCTACTAAAATTGCTTTTCCCAAACATTTTGATTGCATTGCTTCTTACACAATACTTAATTTTCAAATAGAAGCAAAGCTAACAGCATAGATAAGCTAATGTTTAAGAGCCCTGCTATCGTAAATAACATCATGGGTTTTTTAAAAAAGGGAATAGTACTGAAGGCGACCTGCGCCTGGACTTTATTAATGTTTGTGTGCATTCAAATAATGCTCCTTCAGCAGGTCCCTCCCGAAATCCCCATTGAAATCGCGCCACACGAAATGGATATGGTTAGCGTGGTTTTGCGTATTGTCAAATTCTACTAAAAACGATTTGCCCTGAATACGATAATAATGGGGTTCTCCCTTTACGGTACTACCAGCCCAACCGAAGTGCACGGATTGAAAATCCTCCGCCTGGATATTGCGCAGACGCTGTTCAGCCAGGTCTTCAGGCATAGAGGAGAGATACGCAGTTAACAAACGGCTTAAAACCGTTTTCTGTTCGGAAGTCATTTCCATCACCGCAATTCCGACATCGGGTAAGGGACCAACCTCCGTTGCATTGGAAGTAACAATTTCCAAATAGGCCTCTTTCTGAAAAATGGCTTTCTGTCTTTGTTCACGAGTAAAAAGGGACATCAATTCAAAAGCAATATCTTCTTCCCCGGCAATAGCCCGTTTTCCTTTTTGTGGTCCTTCTCTCACTTCGGCAGGATTGGACCCAAAGAAGAAAGGCGAAAAGGCCACTTTGTTTTTTACAATCGTAAAATTTAAGACTACATGGTGCCCGGAAAACATCCATCCCCAGGTACTATCCGGATGTGGAACCCCATAGATGGCCATCAGATAATTTTCGGGAATCCTATTGGGATTTTCAGGCTCAAGATCCCGAAGCACATACTCCAGGCTCATGATGGTTTGGGTCCTGCTATATCCTTTATCACTCAAAAAATCTTTGAGCAATTCAGTAAGCTTTTCCTTTTGCGCAGGATCAAAGTCTTTCATAGCCATCCCATCGGCGAAATACATCGATGCCGGAAGATAGGACCAGCCATGGGGCGCCATATCATAGAAAGGGTAGAGCACTTCTTCCTTTTGGTTGTCGGTCAGGGAAAAAATAAAATCCAATGCCTTTTCAGAATGAGAAGTTTGTGCCAATGAAAGCCTGGCGCATGTGCAAAAAATAAGGGTGACACTTATTTGTAAAACAAAGCGAAAATGCATAGCTGGTCTTGTGTTGAATTGAAGTTGAAAGGTAAGACGAATCACTTCATGGTGTGCTATTCTTCTATGGATTTTGTGGCAACCGCCAATGGAGATGCCTGCAGCTTTTTCATGATGACATACATGGCGCAGATCACAACCAGAAAAGCACCTACAGAAATCATCTCCATTTTGCTCAGATTGGAGAGCACCCATAGTATGGCAGCAAGGGCCATGCCAGGTATTAGAAGACCACCGGGTACTTTAAATGTTTTTTCTTCGTCCTGTAGTTTAAGTCTCCTCAGTTTAATCATGGCGAGGATCACTCCAAAGTAAATCAGTAAGAGTGCACCACTGGCCAGTACCGCCAGTTGTTTGAAACCGCCTGAAATGGAGAAAACAAAAATTAAGGAAGCGTACGTTATCACCGCCCAATGTGGTGTAGAAAACCGTGGATGAATCCTGCCGAGAAATTTTGGAAATATTCCGTCATTAGCCCCTGCAAATAATAATCTCGGCGAAGTCAACACATCGCCGCTTACGGATCCAAACCCTGAAATAGCAGCTGCGGCGACAAGCAGGGTTGCTCCGAGAGAACCCACTATTATATTGGCCACAGCAGCCAGCGGCGTCGCTTTAAACTCACTTAGCTGAGGACCCAATACACCCTGAACTATAACCTGAAGTAAAATATAAGTGCTAAAGACCAGTAGTCCACCCAGTAAAATACCGGTGGGAATGGTTCGCTTGGGATTTTTAATTTCTCCGCTGGCGGACAGTGCCGATTCAAATCCGGCAAAAGCAAAAAATAAAACAAGGGCTGTTTCACCAAATGCTTTGAGGGTTGGGAGTTGATCCCATTGCAGATTGACAGCTTTGATATGATTGAACCCAAAAATGATGATGCCTAAGAGGGGCAGGAATTTGATGATGGTTACGATCTCGACAAAACGAACACTTTCTTTAGCACCGCGTATATTGACCAGCATCATAAAAGCAATCATCAACAAAAGAAGTAAAGAACGCATCCACCATCCGGAGAAAACAGGAAAGAGCACCGCCAGCGAATCCGCAACCACATTCATTACGGCCGCACTGCTCAGAATGCCCCAACCAAAAAAGAATAACCAGTTGATGATAAAACCGGCGAAAGGACCAAGCGCCGCTTCCACATAAGCATACGAACCACCGCTGGTTTTGATGCGGCTTCCGATCTCCACATAGCAGAGCATGATAGCGGCAAACATGAGACCGCATAAAATATATCCAATAATAGCAGTGGGTCCCAATTGGATGCCAATAATAGCCGGCAGTACAAAAATCCCCGCCCCAATGGTGAAGTTAAAAACCGAAGCTGCAATGCCCGGTATACCAATGACTCGCTTCAGGCCTTCTTCTTTATCTTCAATATGCATGGGTGGTGTGGATAAGGAAAGTAAAGTAGGAAAAAAGTTTAACCAGCGGCCATTTCATGCAAGCAGCTGGAGCAAAACATTAGCCCTTGTTGGAGTTTGCTCCAATAAGTATGCAGCTGGAGCAAAACATTAGCCCTTGTTGGAGTTTGCTCCAATAAGTATGCAGCTGGAGCAAACTCCGGCAGCGGCAAGTGCATACTGAGCAAATTCCCGTTGCGGCTAATACTCTTTTTTCATCTTTAATGAAAGGGGTCTACGTCAATTCCGATGCGGACAGTTGAGAGTGACTTACGTTTTACGATGCCAGTCTGGAAAGACCGAAGCGTATTTTTGATTGCTGCAATGACTTTGCTATCACGTTCCATCTTAATATACACCATGTGTATAAATTGATTTCGTATCCGGGCAATGGATGGGACACTAGGGCCTAATATTCTGTTACCAAATTTGCTTCGCAATTCGATGCATAGTATTTCCGCAGCTTCGCGGCTGAGGTCAGCGTTTTTATGCCGGATAGTGATCGCAATCTGTCGAACAAAGGGAGGATATTTAAACACTTCGCGTTCTTTGATTTCCCTGTTATAAAAGGAACGGTAATCTCCCTTTATGACATCGGTAAAAACGGGATGCACCGGTTGATAGGTCTGGATCATCACATTGCCTTGTTCAAATTTTCTACCTGCGCGTCCACTCACCTGTACGAGTGTCTGAAAGGTACGTTCTGCTGATCTGAAATCCGGATAATGCAACGCCTGGTCAGCATAAATAACGCCCACTAACCCAACATGATCAAAGTCTAATCCTTTAGTCACCATCTGTGTTCCTACAAGGATATCAATATTTCCTTTTTCAAAATCATAGATCAGATTCTCCAGATTGTTTTTACCTCTTGTCGTATCAAGATCCATACGCTTGATTCGTGCGTCAGGAAATATATCGGAGAGCTCATCTTCTATTTTCTCTGTACCATAACCTTCCAGTACCAGCCTTGGTGATCCACATGCCGGACATAAGTTTATGATGCCTTTCGTCGTGCCACATAGATGGCAAACCAATACATTCCTTGCTTTATGATAGGTCAAGGTAACATCACATTGATTGCATTCCGCCACCCATTCGCATACACCACATTTCAATACAGGTGCGTAGCCACGACGGTTTTTAAATATGATTATCTGCTTTTTATTCGCAAGTGTTCTTTTAATCTCTTCTATAAGGGAATGGCTATACATCGAACCGGCAGCCGATTTATCTTTTCGCCGGTCGATCAGTTTTACGTTTGGAAGTTCAAGGCCCTGGTAGCGCTCTTCCAATTCTACAAGCCCGTATTTGCCTGATGCTGATTGAAAATAGGATTCTACCGAAGGCGTTGCAGACCCGAGCAGTACTTTCGCTTTAAGTTCTTTTCCCAGGACAATAGCCATATCCCTGGCATTGTAGCGAGGATTAGGATCCTGTTGCTTGTAGCTGCTATCATGCTCTTCATCTACGATGATAAGTTTCAGGTTTTGAAATGGGAGAAATATGCTTGATCGCACACCGGCAATGACAGGAATTCCTTTCATGACCTGATTCCACACATCAACTCTTTCATTTTCATTCAACCTCGAATGTGATACCGTAATCTTTGATCCAAAAATCTCTTTAAAACGGCTCAGTAACTGGACACTCATTCCGATTTCGGGCACGAGGTATAACACTTGTCCACCTTCCCTGATCACATCCTTCATGATTTCGGTATAAAGGATAGTCTTACCACTTCCGGTCACGCCGTGCAATAAAACAACTTCCTTCTCTTTCCAGAGCTCCAGAATATTTTTTAGGGCCACCACCTGAACGGTAGTAAGAGATGCTGGTACCACTTCTACCTTTTTCCCGTAGCGGTCCATGCGGTTGACCTCCCTGATGATTTCTTTGAAGATCCCTTTTTCTATGAGAGACTGCAATACGCTTTTTCCAACTTCAGCCCTTATCAGTATTAATTTAGGGTCAATAGCCGGAAGTTCCTTACCGGCGATAGCCAGGTACCCGAGCAGAAGATTGGTTTGTTTTTCTGACTTAACCACCTGCTCAAATGCCCCCTGAAGTCCGGCTTCAGTCCTGTATTCATCACTAAGCCCGACAAGTTTTATCTTTTTTGGGATGTATTTTTCTGCCAACTCCTCTACCACCAGGATCAACCCTAACTGGTATAACTGAACGATGTGTGGATAAAGCGCTTTAAGCCCGCTGGTTTTCTGCAGATCTTCAAGAGTAACCGAGGTTCTAGATTGTATAAGCCTGAATAGGGTATATAAGGGTTCATCCAGTTGAAGTATATCATTCTCATTGGCCGGCATTGCCCGGATTATCGTTTCGCTGGAGAGTAACAACGCTCCAGGAAGGGCTGCTTTCATCACTTCTCCCATCGTGCAGCAGTAATATCCAGCCATCCATTGCCAGGTGCGGTATTGATCGGCAATGATAACAGGTTCAGAATCAAGTATACTGATGATCTCTTTGGTCCTGTATTCCGGCTTTCTGACCCCCATTTTGACTATCAGCCCGGCATATCGTTTTCTGCTGCCAAACTGAACTTCGACCCGCTTGCCGAAGGCAGCCTTTTCCATCAGATCCGGTGAAATCAGATAGGTATAGGTATTATCCAGCGCCAGGGGCAGTAGAATCTCCGCATAAGTACCTTCATGGACTGACATAGGGGCTAAGGTCTGAAAATTAAACTCTTCACGATATATATTGCTGAATCACCTTCAATCTGTCAAGTACAATTATTTTTGCGACTTATTGTTTTAAACAATCGTCATGGCCCATTTTTCAGAACAGGAGATCATCCGCAGGCAGAACCTGCAAAAAATCATAGACCTGGGGATTAATCCCTACCCACCGGATCTATATCCAGTCAATGCTTATGCTGCTGATATCAAGAGGGATTTTAACCCGGAAGCGCCTAATTTACAGAATGTAGTCCTGGCTGGCAGGATGATGTCCAACAGGAACATGGGAAAAGCTGCCTTTGCTGAAATACAGGACAGCAGCGGCCGGATTCAGGTCTATATCAACCGGGACCAGATATGCCCGGGAGAGGATAAAACGCTTTATGATGAAGTATTCAAGCATTTACTTGATCTGGGGGACTTTATCGGAGTCAAAGGATACACCTTTGTCACAAAGACAGGAGAAACCTCCATTCACGCCAGCGAACTCGTCCTACTGAGTAAATCTTTGCGTCCGCTTCCGGTCGTCAAAATAGATGCCGATGGAGTGGTGCACGATGCATTTACGGATCCTGAGCAACGGTATCGTCAGCGCTATGTTGACCTCGTAGTTAATCCTGGAATTCGAAAAGTATTTGAGGACCGGACAAAAATGTATAATACCATGCGGTCCTATCTGAATGCGAAAGGATACCTTGAAGTTGAGACCCCTGTTTTGCAACCTCTGTATGGTGGTGCTGCTGCAAGACCTTTTAAAACGCATCACAATACGCTCGATATGACCCTATACATGCGTATTGCTAATGAATTGTATCTCAAGCGGCTTATTGTCGGTGGCTTTGACGGCGTATATGAATTCAGCAAGGACTTCAGAAATGAAGGAATGAGTCGCTTTCACAACCCTGAATTCACCCAGATAGAATTGTATGTAGCCTATAAGGATTATGAATGGATGATGAATCTTGTCGAAGAGGTCATAGAAAAAGTAGCCATTGATATCCATGGGGATACTAAGGTTCAGGTTGGAACAAACCTCATTGATTTCAAACGCCCCTGGAAGCGTTTTACCATGTTTGAAGCTATTCAGCATTTTACCGGCATTGACATCAGCGAAATGGATGAGGCCGGGTTAAGGGAAACAGCGAAGAAAATTCAAATCCACATAGATCCCAAGCTTGGCAAGGGTAAAATCATCGATGAAATCTTTGGCGAAAAATGTGAGGCTCAATTGATTCAGCCGACCTTCATTACAGACTATCCTGTGGAGATGTCTCCATTGGCCAAGAAGCACAGGTCTAAGCCGGGATTGGTAGAGCGGTTTGAAGCCATCTGCAATGGTAAAGAAATCTGCAACGCTTTCTCTGAACTCAATGATCCCATTGATCAACGAGAGCGCTTTGAAGAACAATTGGATCTCGGTAAACGCGGTGATGAAGAAGCTATGATGCTGGATGAAGATTTTCTCCGTGCACTTGAATATGGAATGCCTCCTACCTCAGGTCTTGGCATAGGGATGGACCGGTTAGCCATGATCATGACCAACTCCAATTCCATTCAGGATGTGCTCTTCTTTCCACAGATGAAAAAGGAAGCGAATAACGAATAGTGAAAGGCGAAAAAAGTGATTGAAGATTCAAGTCCCCTTCAGGGGATTTAGGGGTAATAAAGTTCTTTCAGATTATTGGATAAAACGCTAACAACGCTTGTTGATAATTGATAATTGACCGTTGATAATTGATTGTCCGTTGACCGTTGATAATTGTCCGTTGACACATTTCAGTTGACACATTTCAGTTGACAGTTGACACATTTCAGTTGACTGTTGACTGTTGTCTGTTGACATTATTCTGTTGGCTCAAACTTAAAACTGGCAATCTCAGTGATACCCCCTTTTACAATATCGCCTATTTTGACGAGAATCTCGCAATCAGCGGGAAGGAACACATCCACACGGCTCCCGAATTTAATGAAGCCAAACTCCTCTCCGCGGTTGATCAAGGCGCCTGGTTTGGTATAGCAAACTATTTTACGGGCTACTTTACCAGCAATCTGCCGAACAAGAATGAGGTTATTTTTCTTTTTGATCACAACGGTATTCCGTTCATTGAGTTCGGACGATTTGGGATGCCATGCGACCAGGTATTCACCGGGATGGTATTGCACATATACCACTTCACCTGTCACCGGACTTCGATTGGAATGAACATTGACCGGTGACATAAAAACCGAAACCTGGATCACTTCCATCTTGAGATACTCTGCTTCAAAGGTGCGCTCGATGACAACAATTTTTCCATCGGCGGGTGCAAGAATGAGGTCGGTGTTTTTCGAGCCATGGACCCGTGGTGGGTTCCTGAAAAAAATAAGAAACAGGATTAAAAAGAAACCAGCCACTCCCAGTAATAAACCCGTCACCACAGACATGAAGAATATAAACAGCACCAGGCAGATGGCGAAAAACAAGAACGAGTAAAGCAGGTAAAAAACCCCTTCTCTATGTAATCGGTAGATCATAGGACAAAGATAAAATAAGCCAGCGCAGCAACCGGCAAAACAAAAAGTAAAGAATCATACCTGTCTAGGATGCCGCCATGTCCCGGTAAAAGTTTGCCGCTGTCTTTCACGCCGGCATGTCTTTTAAGGGTTGATTCCCACAGGTCTCCGGCCAATGCAAAAAAGGGAGTGGCGAGACTAAGCACAGCAATATACATCAAGGGTATTTCAGGCCAAACCATGGCCATCATTACGCCGCAAATCAATGTAATCAATCCACCACCAATAGTTCCTTCAATACTTTTCCCAGGAGAAATGGCGGGAGCAATTTTACGTTTTCCCCATTGTGAACCGATCATGTAAGCCCCTATATCATTCGCCCAGATAAGGAGCACTGGCACTAAGATGAAAGGCCATGAATATTCCCCTATCAAAAAGATACATCCGGACAACATCGGCAAACCGATATAACCTGTCGCTGAAAATATGGCATTATTGGTTTTGACTAATCCGACAATATCCTGTTTGAAAAGCAATTGAAGTAGGAAACCCAGCCCGATAACTATAGGAAGCGCTAAGAGGACCGGAAACGTTGATTTATCGTGAAGAATGGTATATCCGGTAGCCGCAACAAACAGCATTAGGAGGATAGGAAAGATAGGTCCTTGGTTAAAGGAACCAATAGTATCCTCCAGCTTTAAATATTCGCGTGTTCCCTGTAAAACAATGAGGCATAGCCATAGCAGAAATGTCCATGGTGAAATGACAATTGCAGCCAGGGAGATGATGCCTATCAAAAGGCCGGTGATACTACGGGTGATTAATTCAGGTTTGTTCAAGGACCTTGCGATTTTTCAGGATCGATGTATAAATCAAATACATAATGAGGATACTTAAGGGTATCATCCACCATTGCAGTTGATCACTACTTTCTTCATCAAAATTGGAAATATCCATATCGGTCACATAGATTAATACCACCTGGACGCCGTTGTTGAAAGCATGTGCGATGATGGGCACCCAGAGGTTTCCAGTCCAGTAATACAGATAGCCTAACACGGCACCTAGTGCCATTCTCGGAAGAAACCCTTCAAACTGGAGATGGATGGCGCTGAAAATAAAAGCGGCAATCCAGATAGCAGCCACCGGGCTTCTGAACAGCAGGCCAATTTGCTTTTGGAGAATACCGCGAAAAATCAGTTCTTCCCCAATTCCGGGAAGAATGGCGATAATAATCAGATTGAAAATCAAAATGAGTGGAGTATCCATAGTAAGTATGGCTTTGAGTGTGTCCTCAGCCTGGCTTTCAAACTTTGAGGCCCATGCAGGCAGCGGAATTGACTCATTGACCAGAAAACTAAGGTTGACTAGCGGATATGCGGCCATTAAAAAAAATATACCGAGAATACTCAGAAGCCATCCGGGGTGCTCAGCAAGATCTAATCCGTTTAAAAACTTTCCCTGATAAAATACGAGACCAAAAATCAATCCTGGCAGAATAAAGGTCATGACATGTTGGATAGCAAGTAATCCCCTTGTCAGATTAGGTGAAAAATCTGCCATCCCGCTCTGTCCCATCTCCATCATCTCCGCCAGACTCATACCACTGGCTAGCATCAACAGACCAGAGAACAAGGTGGTCAGCAAGAGACCTCCAATGAGAAAACCAATCAGGACAAGGAGCCTTATGAAATGATCGTAACTTGTCATGCCTTACTTTTGTGCAAAATAGGTAATCCTTTAAAGTTTGATCAATTCTAATCCCAATAATTACATGGTCATGAAGTCAGAGAGGGTGAGACTGAGCGTAAATATCAATAAAATCGCATTGATTAGAAACAGCCGTGGGGGAAATGCACCAGACCTGGTGCAGGTGGCCAGGGATTGCGAAGCTTTCGGTGCTGACGGAATTACGATCCATCCCAGACCCGATCAACGCCATATCCGGTATAGTGATATTCCTGCGCTTAAGGCAATCGTATCTACTGAGCTCAATATTGAAGGAAATCCAACAGAGGAGTTTATGCAGCACGTATTAGCCCATAAACCGCATCAATGCACGCTTGTGCCGGATATCCCCTCCGCCCTGACTTCTGACCAGGGATGGGACACTATAAAAGAAAGCAGTTTTCTTACGGAGATCACCGCCAGGCTCAAAGCGCAAGGTATTCGTGTTTCCATTTTTCTTGATGCCTCCCCTCGGATGGTGGAGGGAGCAGCCAGTATCGGAGCGGACAGGGTTGAATTTTACACAGGTCCGTTTGCAGCGCTCTATCGCACTGATCCTGAGGCAGCCATTTCCGGCCATGTAGCAGCTGCTCAGGAAGCAGCCAGGATCAATATAGGAGTGAATGCCGGTCATGACCTTAATCTGGACAATCTTCGTTTCTATGCCAGTATGCTCCCAAATCTTCTTGAAGTGTCCATTGGGCATGCCTTAGTATGTGATGCACTGTATTACGGGCTGAGCAATGTTATAGGGATGTATAAGCATCAATTAAGACCTTCTAGCACTATTTAAATCCATGAATGATCTGAATTCCTTATTGGAAATTATATTAATCTCTTAACCTTTGATTTGCAAACCATTAAGTATTGGGTAGTGGCCAATCCAAATTTTGTTTCAAATAAGCAGGCAGCATTCATTTAATCGATGGCCGTTTTCATTGGTAGTTTGGTATGTCTGGTACTTTTTTTGCTGCTCTGGCTTTTTTTACTTGACTTTGGTTGAAAAAGTTGGTACATTTCATGATAGATAACTATCAGGACTTATTTAAGTATAGAGATTGAATCAGGCAGAATTGTTGACGGGATTTAGGGATTACCTGCAATATGAGAGAAGATATTCGGCGCATACCTATGAGGGTTATCTAAGTGATATAGGCCAGTTTTCCACCTTCCTCCTTCTACAGTATGGTGAGGAAGATCTTAAAAAAGTATCGCATCAGCATATCCGAAGTTGGGTCGTGACGCTATTAAACCAAAAAAACCAGACGGTTTCTATCCGGAGAAAGCTGTCTTCCATGACCCACTTGTTCAAATGGATGAGGCGCAAAACTTGGATTAGCCACAATCCGCTTCAGAAAGTCCATTTGCCAAAGATCCCCGAAAGATTGCCCAAGGCCATTCCCGAGAAAACCCTCCAAAGTTTGTGGTTCTCTTTATGTGAAAGAAACGACGATTTCAAGTATACAAAACTCCGGGATCAGGCAATCATCGCATTATTATATGGCTCCGGACTGCGAAGAAGTGAACTGATCAACCTCAGTTGGGACGATGTGGATGCATCACGTGGAATCCTCCGCATTACTGGTAAAGGGCGTAAATACCGACAAGTGCCAGTCAGCAAGGACGTAGTGAAACTTTTAGAACAGTTAAAAGAAATGGGTGCTGAGCACGGAATTATCGCCCGGCATGTGATCCTGACGGATTCCGGCAAACCATGTTATCCAAAATTCGTTTATAATAGAGTGGTAGAGATATTGGGCACCGTAACTACGGCTGATAAAAAGAGCCCTCATGTACTGAGGCACAGCATGGCGACCCATTTGATGGATCACGGTGCGGAGTTAAATGCGGTCAAGGAGATCCTGGGGCATTCGAGCCTTGCCGCAACACAAGTTTATACACATAATTCAATAGCCCGGATCAAGGAGGTGTACCAACAGGCGCATCCTTCTGCCGGTAAGAAGTAATCAATAAGTTGAAAGATTTTGATTTTAATCATTAACGGATAAAAACCTTAAATATGAAGATTCACCTTACGGCTGTGCACTTTGTTGCAGACCAGAAACTTGTAGATTATATCGACAAAAAGACATCCAAGCTCAGTCAGTTTTTCGACAGGATAACGGATGTCCAGGTTTTTCTGAAGCTGGAGAATTCCGGCCAGGTCAGGGATAAAATAGTAGAATTGAAGCTTATGGTTCCGGGAGATACGCTAGTTGCCAAAGAAACCAGTAAAACTTTTGAAGCAGCAACAGATGCTGCGGTTGATAATATGAAAAGACAGCTGAGTAAGCATAAAGAAAGGGTCCAAAAGAAGGCACATTCGTCCAAGACGTCATCCACATAGAAAATTATTGGCGTCCAATCATATTAAAATCTTAGAATAGTTATATCTTTGCATTCGCTTTCGGGGAAAGCCCTGAAAAAGTATACATAATTCATTGATATACAGACCAATAACATAGGTTATTTCATGTCTGTGTCCAAAGAATTAAATATCCATTTTGATAGGTGAATGTGACTTTTGCTACTCCCTGTTTGATTTTAGGGTTCATTTAATTGTAGACGCTGAAAGATCAGGTAAGCTCTTTGGGTTTCACCAGGAGGGCTACAAGACTTTTTTCATAAGCCAGTGTAGCTCAGTTGGTAGAGCAGCTGATTTGTAATCAGCTGGTCGGGGGTTCGAGTCCCTCTACTGGCTCGACCGTCTTCAGGCAGGGAAAGGAACACAAAATTGTGAGGGGGTGCGCCGGAGTTGGAGAGCCGGGCCAGACTGTAAATCTGGTGTCTCTGACTGAATAGGTTCGAGTCCTATCACCCCCACAATTCGGAGTGAGCACGAAAGTTGCTATAGGAGTGGATTGCCTCATTTGGGTTTACCCTTGGGATAAAAGGATGGAGATGTGATTTGAAAAAATTGAATGTGCGGGCGTAGCTCAGTTGGTAGAGCATCAGCCTTCCAAGCTGAGGGTCGTGGGTTCGAGTCTCATCGCCCGCTCACATTTACCGCGACGAAGGTTGTGGTACCAGCCGATGTAGCTCAGGGGTAGAGCACTTCCATGGTAAGGAAGGGGTCAAGGGTTCAATTCCCTTCATTGGCTCAGACGCTTATCAACACAAGTAAAATAGAGTAATCAGAAATCAGTATTTCGTTAATTAATATCTTTTAAAAACAATATCAATGGCAAAAGAAACCTTTCAGCGGACCAAGCCTCACGTAAACATCGGAACTATTGGTCACGTAGATCACGGGAAGACGACCCTAACAGCGGCGATTACCTCAGTACTAGCAGATATGGGCTTGGCTAAGAAAGCATCATACGATTCTATCGATGCTGCTCCTGAAGAAAAAGAAAGAGGTATTACAATCAATACAGCTCACGTGGAGTATGAGACGGTAGCCCGTCACTATGCACACGTGGATTGTCCAGGCCACGCTGACTATGTAAAAAACATGGTGACCGGTGCTGCTCAGATGGATGGTGCTATTCTTGTAGTTGCCGCCACTGATGGACCTATGCCTCAAACCCGCGAGCACATCCTGCTGGCCCGCCAGGTAGGTGTACCTAAGATCGTAGTCTTTATGAATAAGGTAGACCTTGTTGATGACGCAGAAATGCTCGAGCTTGTTGAAATGGAAGTTCGTGAACTTCTTGAGCAATATGGCTTTGATGGCAACAACTCTGCTATCGTCAAGGGATCAGCACTTAAAGCCCTTGAAGGCGAAGCGGGTGGTGTAGCTTCTATCAAAGAACTTATGGATGCTGTGGATACACAAATCCCAAATCCTGTTCGTGAGATTGACAAACCATTCCTTATGCCTGTAGAGGATGTATTCTCTATCACAGGTCGTGGTACGGTAGCTACAGGTCGTATTGAGCGCGGTGTGATCAATACAAGTGATACGGTACAGATCATCGGTATGATGAAAGAAGGTGAAAAACCGCTGACATCAACTGTTACCGGGGTTGAGATGTTCCGTAAGATCCTTGATAGAGGTGAGGCTGGTGATAACGCTGGGCTACTACTCAGAGGTATTGAAAAGGACCAGATCCACCGTGGAATGGTTATCTGCAAACCGGATTCTGTAAAACCACACAAGAAATTCAAGTGCGAAGTATATGTACTTGGTAAAGATGAAGGTGGTCGTCATACCCCATTTTTCAATGGGTACCGTCCACAGTTTTATTTCCGTACCACTGACGTAACAGGTGATTGTAAATTACCTGAAGGTGTTGAAATGGTGATGCCAGGTGACAACGTTACACTGGAAGTAACCCTGATCAATACGATCGCTATGGAGAAAGGTCTTCGTTTCGCTATCCGCGAAGGTGGACGTACCGTAGGTGCAGGTCAGGTGACAGAAATTCTCGACTAATCGTGTTAATTACAGAATACTGATTACAGTTCCGGCAGGTAAGTTGCCAAAGGGAAATTTACCTGCCGGATTCTTTGAAAAATCCATTTTATATCGGGTTAGATCCTTAACCGATCCAGACGTATATAAATGTGTTTAGGGAGGTAGCTCAATTGGTAGAGCGGCGGTCTCCAAAACCGTAGGCTGCGGGTTCAATTCCTGTCCTCCCTGCCAATGAAAAGGTTGACCGCTGAATATGAAATTGAGCGGAATTTGTAGAAGCAATAAAAGACGATGGAACAGATAAAATTATATCTCATCGAGAGTTACAACGAGCTGGTCAACAAAGTGACCTGGCCTACGTGGGCAAATCTCCTGGGAAGTACCAGAGTAGTTTTAGTAGGTTCATTGATTATTGCCCTGATCGTACTCCTGATGGATGCTTTCAGTAAGCAATTGACCAGCCTACTTTATAATATATAATTCAGAACAAAATGTCTGAAGGCAAAAAGTGGTATTCATTACGTGTGATTTCCGGTAAGGAGCGCAAGATAAAAGAGCGCATTGAACTGGAGATCAAAAGAGCAGGCTGGGACGATGTCGTCACCCAGGTGCTCGTGCCTTCAGAAAAAGTATATAAAATCCGAAACGGGAAAAAGGTGATCCTGGATCGGAATATCCTGCCGGGATATATTTTGCTTGAAGCAGATCCTCAACGATTCTCATCCGAGATTGTTCAGGGTATTGCCAACATGCCAAATGTGATTCATTTCCTAGGCCGCCAATCTCCGATCCCTATGCAGGAGAGTGAAGCAAACCGAATGCTCGGCAAGGTGGATGATTCACAAGGGTTGGTTGAATCGATGGTGGAGCCCTTTATCGAAGGGGAAATGGTCAAAATCATCGATGGTCCGTTCAACGATTTCGTTGGAGATATCAAAGAGATCAACGAAGAGAAGAAGAAATTAAAGGTAATCGTGAAGATTTTCGGAAGGGGAACAGAGGTGGAGCTCAACTTTATGCAGGTTGAGAAAACTTCTTAATAATCAGTTAATTAGACAATAATATCTGAAGTCAATTATGGCAAAGGAAATAGAAACATTCATCAAATTGCAGGTTAAGGGCGGCGCTGCTAACCCAGCTCCTCCTGTAGGTCCTGCGTTAGGTTCCAAGGGTGTCAACATCATGGAGTTCTGCAAACGTTTTAATGCACGTACCCAGGATACGCCCGGTAAGCTTGTTCCGGTGATTATCACAGTTTACAAAGACAAGTCTTTTGAATTTGAGCTCAAAACAGTCCCTGCAGCTGTGCAGTTGCTTGAAGCTTCAAAAATAAAATCAGGCTCTGCTGAACCAAACCGGAAGAAAGTTGGCTCAGTGTCATGGGATCAGGTAAGTACCATCGCACAGGATAAAATGGCAGACTTAAATGCTTTTTCACTTACCTCTGCTATCAGTATGGTAGCTGGTACAGCAAGAAGTATGGGACTGACAGTCACCGGCACACCGCCGGACGGGATCGTGGCGAAAGTATAATAGGTTGAATTGAATCATGTTCAGAAAGTTGAACGTGTTACCATAAGAAATCATTTATTCAAAAGGGAGTAACCCTGCATTCGCATTGGGTTGCGCCAAAACCTTTAAAGCAATTTTGAATGGCTAAGCTTAGCAAAAAAATGGCTATCGCTGTCAAGAAAGTCGATAGCAACAAACTTTATGATCTCACAGAGGCCATGAAGCTTGTAAAAGAAGTCAATGTAACCAAATTTGACTCTTCAGTAGATCTCCATATCCGCTTGGGTGTGGATCCAAGGAAAGCCGATCAGGCTATTCGTGGAACGGTAAGCCTTCCACATGGAACCGGTAAGACAAAGAAAGTACTCGTGCTCTGTACGCCTGACAAAGTTCAGGAAGCTCTTGGTGCTGGTGCAGATTTTGCAGGACTGGATGAGTATATCACCAAAATCCAGGAAGGATGGACAGGCATTGATGTGATCGTCGCCATGCCATCAGTTATGGCACAGGTTGGTAAGGTTGGTAGGATTCTCGGTCCAAGAGGTTTGATGCCAAACCCTAAATCCGGCACGGTTACCATGGATATTGCCGGTGCTGTTCAAGAAGTTAAGGCAGGTAAAATCGCTTTTCGCGTTGATAAATTCGGAATCATCCACTCGCCGGTAGGGCGTGTGTCCTTTTCTGCTGAAAAACTTCAGGAGAATGCACTTGAACTCCTGCATACGATCCAGCGGTTGAAACCAAGCAGTGCTAAAGGTATCTACATGCGAACGATCTCAGTGGCCTCTACGATGAGCCCTGGTATCAACGTAGATCCTAAAGTTGTTTAATCCATATCGCCTTTCCTAACGAGCAGATCATCTAAAACCATAGTACGATGAACAAACAAGAAAAAAATCAGGTCATTCAGGAGTTGCGCGAGAAATTCGACAACAGTTCCTTTATATATTTTGCAGATGCGTCTTCCATGACAGTGGCCCAGGTCAACAAACTCCGCCGGATGTGTTTCCAGCAGGGTATAGAGATGACCGTGGTAAAAAACACCCTGGCCCGTAAGGCCATGGAAAGTTTAGGCGAAGAGCGCGGATTTGCACCTGTGTACGCGGCACTTGAAGGACCAACAGCGATCATGCTGACAGAAACTGCAAATGCACCTGCAAAACTCATTAAAGAGTTTCGTAAGGATGGTAAAAGGCCTGTATTAAAAGCAGCATATATAGACAGTGATGTTTTCTTTGGCGATGAACAACTTGACACATTGATTGCGCTCAAATCCAAGGAAGAACTCGTTGGTGACATCATCATGCTTCTCCAGTCTCCTGCCAAGAATGTTATCTCTGCCCTCAAATCAGGTGGCAGTACGATTGCAGGATTGCTCAAGACTCTTGAGGAACGTGCATCCTAAGGCTTCCAAGTTTTCAACCATATTAATCCAATTTTGACAATTACTTAAAAAAAACAAAAACATGGCAGACGTTAAATCATTAGCCGAGCAGTTAGTAAACCTTACCGTGAAAGAGGTTTCTGAACTGGCTATCATTCTGAAATCTGATTACGGTATCGAACCTGCTGCAGCTGCGGTAGCTGTGGCCGCTCCGAGTGCCGGAGGAGGTGCTGCAGCAGCTCCTGTTGAAAAAACAGAATTTGATATCTTTTTGAAGAATGCTGGTGGCAACAAACTACAGGTAGTGAAGGAAGTAAAGACATTACTCGGACTTGGCCTTAAAGAAGCTAAAGACTTGGTAGACGGTGCTCCTGCAATGCTAAAGCAAGGTGCTCCTAAGGACGAAGCCAATTCTGTAAAGGCAGCTCTCGAAGCAGCCGGTGCAGAAGTGGAACTTAAATAGGCAAGTCAAAGGGGGGAGCCCCTGTATTACTTCATCTTAAACTGATATCACCAAAACTAAAGGTGCATCTTTGAGATATTCCATTGTATTCATACAAGGCTCGGCCGGAAGGTGTATTCCATCTTCCGGCTCAGCTATTTATGTCAGCTTGAATTTGGCTCAAGAGAGTTTTCATCCTAAATCGTAACCATCCATGGCCGGTAACGCTGTTGTTAAATCCCACACAAAAGAAAGGGTCAATTTTGGAAAAATTGACCTCAATACCCAATACCCGGACTTCCTGGAGATCCAGTTGAAATCATTCCAGGAGTTTTTCCAGTTGGAAACCACGCCTGAAAACAGGAACAGTGAAGGTCTCTACAAAGTATTCCAGGAAAACTTCCCGATCTCGGATGCCAGAAGCATCTTCGTGTTGGAATTCCTTGATTACTTTATCGATCCCCCCCGTTATAAGATCGAAGAGTGCATGCACCGTGGATTGACTTACAGTGTGCCTCTGAAAGCCAAACTCAGGTTGTCCTGTAATGACGAAGAGCATATTGATTTTGAAACCATCGTACAAGATGTATTCCTCGGAAACATCCCATACATGACGCCAAAAGGAACCTTTGTGATCAATGGCGCTGAGCGGGTAATTGTATCTCAGCTGCACAGGTCACCTGGTGTTTTCTTTAGTCAGTCTTACCATCCTAATGGTACTAAGATATATTCCGCCCGTGTGATCCCTTTCAAAGGTGCATGGATGGAATTCGCTACAGACATCAACAATGTCATGTATGCCTATATCGACAGGAAAAAGAAATTCCCGGTCACCACCTTATTAAGGGCTATCGGCTTTGACTCTGACCGTGAAATCTTAAGCTTGTTTGAATTGGCTGAAGAAGTCAAAGTGAACAAAGCTTCTTTGAAAAAAGCTATCGGAAGAAAACTCGCTGCCCGTATTCTACGCAAGTGGACAGAAGATTTCGTGGATGAGGATACAGCTGAAGTTGTAACTATCGAACGTAACGAAATCATCCTTGAGCGTGACGTCATCATTGATGAGGACCATATCGACATGATCCTCGAGGCCAATGAGTCTACGATCATCCTGCAGCGCGAAGACATTGGTGAAGATTATTCGATCATCTATAATACGCTTCAGAAAGATCCCACCAGCTCCGAAATGGAAGCGGTGCAATATATATACCGTCAGCTCAGAGGATCAGATCCTCCGGACGAAGAAACCGCCCGTGGTATCATCGATAAATTGTTCTTCTCCGATAAGAGATACAATCTCGGTGATGTAGGCCGCTATAAAATCAACAGGAAACTTGATATCAACATCGATAAGGAAACCCTGGTATTGACGAAAGAAGATATCATCTCTATCGTTAAATATCTCGTGAGCCTTACCAACCAGAAAGCTGAGTTGGATGACATTGACCACCTTTCCAACAGAAGGGTACGAACTGTAGGCGAACAATTATATGCACAGTTTGGTGTAGGTCTTGCCAGGATGGCAAGAACTATCCGTGAGCGTATGAACGTCCGTGACAACGAAGTATTTACGCCTATTGATCTGATCAATGCGCGTACCTTATCTTCTGTCATCAACTCGTTTTTCGGAACCAGTCAGTTATCACAGTTTCTTGATCAAACGAACCCATTGTCTGAAATCACCCACAAGCGTAGGATTTCAGCCCTCGGTCCAGGCGGTCTCTCTAGAGAGCGCGCAGGTTTTGAGGTTCGGGACGTACACTACTCGCATTACGGTCGCCTTTGTACCATTGAGACACCGGAAGGACCAAACATCGGTCTTATCTCTACCCTCTGTGTACATGCCAAGATCAATAAGATGGGCTTCCTAGAAACACCATACAGACGTGTTTCTGAAGGAAAAGTCGTCCTAAAAGGAAACGCAGAATACCTTACAGCAGAAGGAGAAGATTACCTGAAAATTGCCCAGGCGAATACGCCAATTGATAAGACCGGTTTATTTATGACCGACAGGATCAAGTCCAGGGAACATGGAGATTTTCCGATGCTTGGTCCAGAGGAAATTGAATACATGGACGTAGCCCCAAACCAGATTGTTGGTGTATCTGCTTCTTTGATTCCATTCCTTGAAAACGATGATGCTAACCGTGCCTTGATGGGTTCAAACATGCAACGTCAGGCTGTGCCGCTGATCAAACCTGCTTCACCAATCGTGGGTACAGGACTTGAGGCTAAAGTGGCACTTGACAGTCGAATGTTGATCAACGCGGAAGGACCAGGGGCTGTACAGTATGTAGATGCTACCAAAATCACAATCAAGTACGACCGATCGGAAGAAGATCAGTTGGTCAGCTTTGAAAATGATCTTAAAACCTATTATCTCACCAAATTCCAGCGTACCAACCAGGGTACCTGTATTAACCTGAAGCCGATTGTCAAGAAAGGAGACAGGGTGAAAGAAGGTACAATCCTTTGCGATGGATATGCAACAGAAAAGGGAGAGCTTGCCCTTGGTCAAAACCTCAAAGTGGCCTTCATGCCATGGAAGGGTTACAACTTTGAGGATGCTATCGTCGTATCCGAGCGAATTGTAAAGGAGGACATTTTCACCTCTGTACATATCGAAAGTTTTGAACTCGAAGTAAGAGATACAAAACTTGGTGAGGAAGAATTGACAAATGACATTCCAAACGTAAGTGAGGAAGCTACCAAGGACCTTGATGAAAACGGTATCATCCGTGTAGGAGCTGGTGTGAAAGAAGGTGATATCCTCATCGGTAAAATTACACCGAAGGGAGAGACTGATCCTACACCGGAAGAAAAACTCCTCAGAGCGATTTTTGGTGATAAGGCAGGTGACGTCAAAGACGCATCCTTTACGGCACCTCCATCTACAGATGGTGTGGTCATCGACAAGCAGCTCTTTGCACGTGCCAAGAAGGATAAATTCCAGAAAGCACAGGAGAAGAAACTGATCGATCAGCTCGATGACAAACATTCAGTGGCGATCAATGAACTCAAGACCCTTTTGATTGATAAATTATCTATCTTGATCAAAGGCCAATCATCCAATGGTGTGAAATCCATTTACGGTGAAGTGGTGATCAATAAGGGTAATAAGTTCACGCCAAAGGTGCTCAAGACGATCGACTTCAGCCAGATCGATTACACCGGCTGGACAGGTGATAAGCATACCGATTCATTGATCTCAAGGTTACTTCATAACTACAGCATCAAGGTGAATGAAGAAATCGGAAGATATAAGCGTGAAAGTTTCAACATCAGCATAGGTGATGAATTACCACCAGGTGTATTGAAACTTGCGAAAGTATACCTTGCCCGCAAGCGTAAATTGAAGGTAGGAGATAAAATAGCGGGTCGTCACGGAAATAAAGGTATCGTATCCAAGATCGTACGCCAGGAAGATATGCCATTCCTTGAGGATGGAACTCCTGTCGACATCGTGCTTAACCCACTTGGTGTACCTTCTCGTATGAATCTTGGTCAGATCTTCGAAACCGTTCTTGGATGGGCAGGTGAAAAGTTGGGTCTCAAATATGCTACACCAATTTTTGATGGTGCAGCACTTGATGAAATCCAAGGTCAGATCAATGAGGCAGGACTTCCAGAACTGGGCCAGACCTACCTCTATGACGGAAATACAGGAGATCGTTTCCATCAGCGTGCAACAGTCGGAGTGATCTATATGCTCAAGTTATCCCACATGGTGGATGATAAGATGCACGCCAGGTCAATCGGTCCTTACTCATTGATTACGCAGCAGCCACTTGGAGGTAAAGCTCAGTTTGGTGGTCAGCGTTTTGGTGAAATGGAAGTTTGGGCGCTTGAAGCTTATGGCGCATCCAACATCCTCCAGGAGCTCCTTACTGTAAAATCGGATGACATCATCGGTAGGGCAAAAGCATATGAAGCCATCGTCAAAGGTGACAACATGCCGGAGCCGCATATCCCCGAGAGTTTCAACGTATTGGTGCATGAGCTTCGCGGCCTTGCACTTGATGTAAAATTTGATTGATTTTAATTCTATTCTTAATACAGCTATAGACTATGTCTCTTAAAAAGAAGCACGTCAAACAGAAGCAATTTTTCCGTAGTATCTCCCTGAGCCTTTCATCTCCGGATGATATCCTGGAGCGTTCATATGGCGAAGTACTGAAGCCGGAAACAATTAACTATCGTTCCTATAAGCCGGAACGTGACGGATTGTTTTGCGAAAGGATCTTCGGTCCTGTCAAGGACTTCGAATGTTACTGCGGTAAGTACAAGCGTATCCGGTACAAAGGGATCGTCTGTGATCGTTGCGGAGTAGAAGTAACGGAAAAGAAGGTACGCCGTGAGCGTATGGGTCACATCAAGCTGGTGGTGCCTGTTGTGCATATCTGGTTTTTCAAATCGCTGCCAAATAAAATCGGTTATATCCTCGGACTGTCTTCCAAGAACCTGGAATCGATCATCTACTACGAAAGGTATGTAGTGATCAAAGCTGGTGTCAAGACAGATGATGGTGTGGATATGATGGATCTGTTGACAGAAGAGGAATACTTTGATGTATTAGATACCCTTCCTGAAGGCAACCAGATGCTGGACGATGCCGATCCGAATAAGTTTATCGCCAAGATGGGCGCCGAAGCTGTTTTTGATCTGTTGGCCAATATTGACTTAAAGAAATTATCGGATAACCTGCGTCACCAATCCGCCACTGAAACTTCTCAGCAGAGAAAGTCAGAGGCATTGAAGAGATTGCGTGTAGTAGAGGCTATCCGGGAAGGAAACATGCATACGGAAAACCGTCCAGAGTGGATGGTGATTAAATATTTACCGGTTATTCCACCTGAACTTCGCCCACTCGTTCCCCTTGATGGAGGACGCTTTGCAAGTTCAGATTTGAATGACCTATACAGAAGGGTCATCATCCGTAACAACCGTCTGAAGAGACTTCTTGAAATCAAAGCTCCTGAAGTCATCCTTCGTAATGAGAAAAGGATGTTGCAGGAGGCTGTTGACTCCTTGTTTGATAACTCACGTAAATCAAATGCTGTAAAAGCAGAAGGTGGACGTGCGCTCAAGTCATTGAGTGATATCCTCAAAGGAAAACAAGGTCGTTTCCGTCAGAATCTTCTTGGTAAACGTGTTGACTATAGTGGTCGATCAGTTATCGTAGTAGGCCCAACGCTGAAGCTGCACGAATGCGGGCTTCCGAAGGGTATGGCCGCTGAATTGTTCAAGCCTTTTATTATCAGGAAACTGATTGAAAGAGGTATCGTTAAAACAGTGAAGTCAGCTAAAAAATTGGTTGACCGTAAAGAACCGGTGATTTGGGATATCCTTGAAAACATATTGAAAGGACATCCGATATTGTTAAACCGGGCCCCAACACTTCACAGACTTTCTATCCAGGCATTCCAGCCACAGTTAGTGGAAGGAAAGGCAATTCAGCTTCACCCGCTTGTGTGTACAGCGTTCAACGCTGACTTTGACGGTGACCAGATGGCCGTTCACGTTCCATTGGGACAGGCGGCTATCTTGGAAGCACAGTTACTGATGCTTGCCTCTCACAACATGCTCAATCCACAGGACGGATCTCCGGTAACACTTCCTTCTCAGGACATGGTACTCGGACTTTATTACCTGACAAAGGAGCGCAGGTCTGAGAACGGCACCAAAGTAATGGGTGAAGGCAAAACGTTTTATAGCTCAGAAGAAGTCGTGATTGCCCATAATGAAGGCAAGCTCGATCTGCACGCGCTGATCAAGGTCAGGACACGTGTAATGGATGAGGCCGGTAATATGGTGAATAAATTGATTGATACCACAACCGGAAAAGTACTCTTCAATGAAGTCGTACCGGAATCGGTTCCTTATATCAACATCCTGCTGACCAAAAAGAACCTCAGGAAAGTCATTGGTGATATCCTCACCAGGACGAACTTCCCGAGAACAGCACAGTTCCTGGATGATATCAAAGATCTTGGATTCAGCTGGGCGTTTAGGGCAGGGTTGTCATTCAAACTTGGTGACCTCATCACACCTTCCATCAAGGAAGAAACATTGAAGGCCGCACAGGATGATGTTGATGAAGTTTTCGCTAACTACAACATGGGTCTGATCACTGAAAACGAGCGTTACAACCAGACGATCGACAAGTGGACATATGCTGACAACAAGATTACAGAAAGCCTGATGAAGGAGCTTTCTCAGCACGATCAGGGATTCAACTCTGTATTTATGATGTTGGACTCCGGTGCGAGAGGTTCTAAAAACCAGATCAAGCAGCTATGTGGTTTGAGAGGTTTGATGGCTAAACCACGGAAATCTGGGGATACGGGAAGAGCGGTAATTGAAAACCCGATTCTCTCCAACTTTCTCGATGGATTGAGCGTCCAGGAATACTTTATCTCTACACACGGTGCCCGTAAGGGTCTTGCGGATACTGCGCTCAAGACTGCGGATGCCGGTTACCTCACCCGTCGTCTTGTTGACGTTGCACAGGATGTAGTTGTCATGGAAGAAGATTGCGAAACACTTCGGGGTATCGAAACTTCTGCACTGAAAGACAATGAAAAGATCATTGAGAGCCTTGCTTCAAGGACCCAGGGTAGGTATTCACTCTATGACATCCTCCATCCGGTCACTGATGAATTGATTGTTGGTGCAGGGGAGTATATCACAGAAACGATTGCAGAGAAGATTGAGGATATCGGCATTGAGAAAGTAACGATACGTTCAGTACTCACTTGTGAAAGTAAGCGTGGAACCTGTGCAAAATGTTACGGGAAAAACCTTGCTACCGGTCGTATTGCCGAAATGGGCGATGCTGTCGGAATCATATCTGCTCAAAGTATCGGTGAGCCAGGTACACAGCTTACACTTCGTACATTCCACGTCGGTGGTATTGCCTCTCTTTCCAAAAAGGAATCTGAGCTCTCAGTGAAGTTTGATGGTGTGCTGGAATTTGAAGACATGCGTACCGTGAAGTATGAAGATGAGGATGGCAAACAAGAAGTGGTTATTTCAAGGTCTGGTGAAGTTAAAATCACTGATCCTGAAGGTGGTCGGGTGTTTGTTTCACATCACATCCCATATGGTGCCAAGATCATGGTCAAGGACAAGCAGAAAGTTCGTCGTGGCGATATGATTTGTCACTGGGATATCTTCAATGCGGTGATTATTACTGAATTCCCGGGGATTGTCAGGTATGATTCTGTGGAAGAAGGTGTGACCTTCAGGACAGAGCGTGATGATCAGACAGGGTATGAAGAGAAAGTGATCATTGAATCCAAGAATAAAAAGAAAATACCTTCCATTAGTATCGTTACAAAGGATGGTGAGGAGTTACGTAATTACAACCTTCCGGTTGGTTCCTACATCAGTGTATCTGACGGTGATGAAATCACTGCCGGTAAGATCATTGTCAAAATCCCACGGAAGACAAGCCAGATCCAGGATATCACGGGAGGTCTGCCACGGGTAACTGAGTTATTCGAGGCACGTAATCCTTCCAATCCTGCTGTTGTTTCTGAAATCGATGGTGTCGTTAAATTCGGTAGCATCAAGCGTGGTAATCGTGAGTTGTATGTCGTTGACGAGAAGACAGACCAGAATCGTAAATACCTGATCGGTCTTTCTAAGCACTTGCTGGTTCAGGAAGGTGACTTTGTCCGTGCAGGTATGGCGCTTTCTGATGGATCTATTGCACCTGGAGATATCCTTGCCATCAAGGGTCCGTTTGCAGTGCAATCTTATCTCGTCAATGGTATCCAGGAAGTATACCGTTCACAGGGTATTGCGATCAATGACAAGCATATCGAGGTGATTGTGCGCCAGATGATGCGTCGTGTATTGATTGTGGATCCTGGAGATACCAGCTTCCTCCAGGGTGAGTCAGTGGATCGTCATGATTTCTTTGAAGAGAATGACCTTATTTACGATCGCAAAGTGATTGCTGAACCGGGGGATTCTAAAAAATACAATGCCGGTGGTGTTGTATCCTTACGACAGATCCGTGAAGAAAACTCATTTCTGAAACGTAATGATCAGAAGATCATGGAATTCAGGGATGCAGTAGCGGCTACCTCCAGTACGATGCTGCAGGGGATCACGAGATCTTCACTTGGTACGAAGAGCTGGATTTCAGCGGCTTCTTTCCAGGAGACTACCAAAGTACTCAGCACCGCAGCGATTGCCGCCAAACGGGATGATCTGCAAGGATTGAAAGAAAATGTCATTGTAGGAAAACGAATTCCTGCAGGAACAGGTGCTTTCAAATATGAAACAATCCTTGTCAAATCAAAAGATGGTGAAGAGTATGTGGAGCGGTTGTATGATGATGAGAATTGATCGCCAGATGATGGGCGTAAAGGGCATGGCGTAAAGTAATTTATTCGGGCCTTTTGCTTTCCAAAAAGATAGCTTTTACTAAAGAAAAGGGCAGTTGAAAACCTGCCCTTTTTTATTCGCCATTTCTCAGTACTGCCTGTCGAAGCAGATATTTTCCGATCAGGTCAAATTCTACATTGACATCATCGCCTTTGTGGAGATGTTTGAAGTTGGTGTGTTCAAAGGTATACGGGATGATTGCGACATCAAAAGAGTCTGGGAACAAATTGGCAACAGTTAGGCTGACCCCATTTAAACAAATCGAACCGTGTGGGATGACAAGACCTGCATATGCCTGAGGAAGATTGAATTTAATTTTCCAGCTGCCTTCCAGGTCTTCAATGAGCAGGCACCTCATTGTTGTGTCAACATGGCCTTGAACTAAATGTCCATCCAGCAGGGTGGTGGGAGTAATCGATTTCTCAAGATTTACGATATCCCCTTCTTTCAAGGAGGCAAATGTTGTTTTGGTAAGTGTTTCCTGCACAACCTCTACCTCATAGGCACCTTCGTGAATAGCAACCACAGTCAGGCAGATGCCATCATGGGCAATACTCTGATCGATCGTTAGATCATCAGCCATTTGGGATGCTATGGTAATGCGTTTTGTGGAGCCCATTGTCTGAATGGAGCGTACTATGCCAGTGGATTTTATAATGCCTGAGAACATCTATGTTTTAGTAGAAAGTGAAAAACAAAGATACGACTGTGTAATTCTATTGGCTTAACCTCTGATCAGTTCAATATAACCGGATAGGACAATTGGTGTCTGATTCTGGCTTTCGTAGGCTTCACACGTGTAATAATAAACCCCATCGGAAACATCTTTGCCTGCATGGTTAATACCATTCCAGTTGATCTGAGGATCAGTAGTTGTAAAGACCAGCTGCCCCCACCGATTGAATACGTTAAAGTTGATGGTCTCAATAAACCTGGTGCGGAAGGGTGTGAATAGATCATTCTGACCATCACCGTTGGGTGTGAATGCATTAGGCAATTCAAATACCGGACAGTTTTCCACACATACTGCCTGTGACGAAGCACTTTGGTTCCCTTCGAAATCAACGGCCACGACAGAATAACAACCAGCTATTTTTTCTCCAGGTTTATGTTCAAACGAATCACCAGGGTCATCGACTCGGCCTATTTCTATCACCTCACCACCAAGTGATTCACTGTAATAAATGATGTAGTAGGCGATGTCATCATCCGAACAGGGTATACTCCATGACACATAGTTGGAAAAAGCATCTGCCGGGGTGCCGGGTGTCGCCTCCTCGCAAATATTTGTAACGTCAACCTCAGGTGTGCAAGGAGCGACATTGTCTTCAGGAATCACGCAAGACTCCTGGGAAATGTTTGCCAATGGTGCAGGAACCATGTCCAATCCGTAGTCTCCAAAGGCAATGATCCTATAACAATATTCAATACCATTCAATACATTATCGGAGTCCTTATAATTGTTGGATGTGGTAATTCCGATCAGGGTAAACTGCCCTCCCTGATCGCTTCGCCAGACTTCAAAGTTGTAGTTATCCCACGGTACAAAATATTCCCATGACAGCAGGCTCGCTTCATCGGAGGGGAGTATGGTCAGGAAAACTGAAGAGGCAGGTTGAGAGGAGCCAAAGCGTTCAGTTGACTCTCCGGTATAAAAATCCAATCTGTAATTATATCCCTGGGTGCGAGTGTCAAGGTTTTGGTCTAGCACCATTGTATCTTTCAGGCCGGTAAAAGTAGGAGAGGTAAATGTTGCACCCGGCACGATTTGGAAATCGGACCCTGAAATTCCATCGGCGCGCATCAATACATACTTGTAAGGTCCTGGATGTAAAATTGTGTCAAGGGCAATCGGATCCGGAGCTATCCACTTAACAGTGATTTGACCATTCGCATTGTCTGTTTGATCTACCGAGACTTTTGTGATCAATGGTCGATCTGCTTTTGCCCTGAGACATACTTCAGCAGATGGTATGCTTTCCACGCGGAGATAGGGCTGGCCTGATGGGGTGGTCAAGGCAAATTCCGCAAGGATACGATAGCAATAGCTTCCTTCATCCTCAATGTCAGTGTCTTCATAGTGATAACGACCGTTTTGAGTGTCCTTCCAGTTTGCCGCAACCTTGGTGTATCCTCGTCCATCCAGTCCTGTTTCACAAGAATCCAATTCAAATTGATTGCTCCCTGCACGTTTCCAAATGGAGAAGCCCCTGAAATAATTATCAGGGGCCGCATCACATGCATACGGGAGGTCCCAATTGAGTTGGAAGGCATCATTCATACTCTCCAGTTGCAGCCCTAGCGGAGGCGGACCAATGACTTTGATGCGGATGGCGAAGAGGTCTACCAATCCAGTGGTATCATAAAAATTATCAACAGCTTTGATGATGATCGTATAAGGTTGATCACGGATTTGCTCACATTGAGTAGTCCATGACAAAACAGTCTGAAAGGGTTGTTCCTGGAAACCACCTGGCCCACTATCGAGTTGCGCCATATTTCCGTCAATTTCAAAAGGACCTCCGGAGGCTGAAACTTCAATGAGTTGTCCTGTATCAGGATCTGATATATTGATGATGAGTTCAAGCTTTTCTCCGGCAACTAAGCATACTTCTTCGATAGCGTTGATTTCAGGAGGGCTGTTGTCACATACTAAAACCAGGATCTGCATATCCCTCACAAAGGAACTGATCAAAACTCCTCCCCTGTATTCTTTTACCAGGAAGGCAATGTTATACTCTCCGGCAAGCTGAGGGGATATCCAGACGATATTTCCTTTGATAGGATCAAGGGTCATGATATTGTCGAGCCCTGGCTCGACTTGTTGCGGGAATCTATAATTAGGTACATTCAAACCGCTATCCTGGAGGGGGATGATAAACTCAAATGCGAGGCTGTCTCCATCCTCATCATAGGCATTTGGATTGTGGATGTATCGTTTTCCAACACAGGCAAAATCAATTGGTGGCTGAAGCAGGATAGCTGTATTGTTGTACCCCTGGAACTGAGGATTGAGGAATGTATAGGTGGCTTCTATATAGAAAGGAACACCTTCTGAATTTGGTGGATTCACATTGATGATACCTCCATTTCGGTTGGGGTCCATCATAGAAATGGTATAAGTTGCCCTTCCCGGATAGGTATGACTTGCTACGTAATAATTGAGTTTTCGGTTGTTTGAAAGAGGGGTGCCCTCTCCGTTTATCCTAAAGACATATTCAGAGCTTCCGTCACCCCAGAACACTTCTACACTGTCCCGGTCGGCCTGTGTGCTGCTGGTTTTGGTATAGGTTGTGACAGTTACTTCTACCGTGAGGTCACCGGTCTGACGCACAGTGATTTCTCCAGCACGATTGTGTGTTGCCATCAGGTTATTGGAGAACCAAAGGCTGAATAAAAAGACCACCACCCGAAACTTGCCCATATATGAAGCTAAATATAGGAAATAACGTCTTTGCCTTGGTCAAAGTTGGGTTAAAAGGGAGATTTTGATCTGTAGTTTACAAAAATCTTCCTGGCCTTCAGGAGTTGTTTCTTCCTGGTCGGCTGGCACCCACTGCGTGGCCGTAAATTTCATCCTGATTGATGCTTTATATTATCTGGTGATGGATGGCAAGATAGCGTTGTAAGGCATTTTGCCAATGAGGTATAGGTTCATTCAGCAGAGCGGAAATTTTGCCACAATCCAGAATGCTGTAGGCTGGTCGCGATGCCGGGGTGCCAAATTCTGCAGATGTTATGGTTTCTACATTGCAATTGACTCCTGAAAACTTAAAGATAGTCCTGGCAAAATGGTCCCAAGTCACTTCTCCTGCATTTGCAAAATTGAAAATTCCATTGATATCTTTGCGACGACCGGCTCTATCGAGGTGAATCAGCGATTTGATTGCCTCAACAATATCAAAGGTAAATGTTGGTCCACCGAGCTGGTCACCCACAACCTTTAGATGTGTATTTGTTTTTGCAAGCCTCAACATGGTATTGACAAAATTGTGCCCTCCGGGCCCATACACCCATGAAGTCCGTAATATTGTATGACTTGCTCCTGATGCGGCGATTGCTAATTCACCATCACGTTTTGACCGTGCGTAAATTCCTTTTGGTTCTTTTGGATCAGTTTCTATCAAGGGCCTTCGCAAGTCATTATGGTACACATAATCTGAAGAAAAATCAAAGAGATGCACTCCCGCTTCTTTACAGGCATTAGCGATGTGACCAGGTGCTATAGCGTTGTACAGATTCGCATCAGAGGCATTTTTCTCAGCTTCATCCACTTTCGTATACGCAGCACAGTTGATCCAGTATTTAACTTTGGGGAGTGTTGACAATACCCGGCCTATTTTGTCACGATCTGAAATATCCAATTGCCTTCTGTCAAAAGAATAGACGTTGAAGTCTTCGAGAAAAGAAAGGTTTTGAATACAAGCTTTTCCCAGTTGACCTGAAGCTCCGCTCACGATGAGTGCTATCATAGCACCAACTCTGTTATGGATCCAAGACTGAGATCCTTATCCGACACAACCAGCGGTTTGTCAACAGATGGCCATGAGATACTCAGTTCAGGATCATCATATCGGATACCTTGTTCAGCAGGTTTATGATAATAGTTATCACATTTATAGCTGAAGATGGTATTGTCTTCAAGGACGAGGTAACCGTGGGCGAAACCTCTGGGTACCCAGAGTTGTCTCTTGTTTTCTCCGGAAAGGATGACACCATAACTCATTCCAAAAGTCGGAGAACCCGTACGTAAGTCGACAGCTACATCATATACGGCGCCGGTCACAACCCGGACAAGTTTACCTTGTGCAAATTCACCTTGTTGAAAATGCAAGCCCCGGAGTACGCCCTTATCGGACTTTGCTTCATTATCCTGGACAAAGGGAAAGGCACCTGGTAATTGATATCGCTGATGATGAAAGGTCTCGAAGAAATAACCTCTTGAATCTAAAAACACAACTGGATCAATGATCCACAAGCCTTTGATTTCCGTTTTTGTAATAGTCATACCTGCGGCGTAGTATTGATTATTTCTGCCTGAAATAGATGCGAATTGGTGAACCCGTAAATTGAAAAGCTTCCCTGATCTGGTTTTCGAGGAAATTCCTGTAATTCGTTTTTACTTCTTCAGGGTAATTACAGAAGAGTGCAAATGCAGGAAATGGTACCGGCAATTGGGTGCCGTATTTTATTTTGATCAGATGCCCTCTGAATGAAGGGTGTGGTTGCTTATTGATGGCGGCTTCAATCAGTTCATTAAACTGCGATGTAGGTATCTTCCTTGCTCTGTTTTCAGCTACCTGAAGTGCGATTTCTATTGCTTTATAGATCCGTTGTTTATCGTACACCGAAATGAAGAGAATTGGTACATCAGTAAAAGGTGCCATCTTCTGCCTGATGACTTGTTCGAAGTCTCTGGCTGTATTGGTTTCTTTTTCAATTAAGTCCCATTTGTTGACCACAATCACTATTCCTTTGCTGCGACGTAAAGCAAGCTGGAGAATACTGAGGTCCTGGCTTTCCAATCCAGTAGTGGCATCCAGCATCAGCATGCAGACGTCTGAATCCTCAATGGCCTTCACAGTACGGATGACGCTGTAAAACTCAAGGTTTTCTTCGACCATCCGTTTCTTACGCATCCCTGCGGTATCAATGATGAGGAAGTCTTTGCCGAATTTGTTATAGCGGGTATGTATAGAATCTCTTGTGGTCCCTGCTACTTCCGTAACGATGTGACGGGGTTCACCCATCAGGGCATTGATAAACGAGGACTTGCCCACATTAGGCCTGCCGATGACGGCGATCTTTGGTATGTCAAGAGGCTGATCTTCTTCTGCACTCAGGTTTTCTGCAACTTCATCGAGAACTTCTCCTGTGCCGCTTCCGGAAATGGAAGAAAGGAAATGGGTGCTGTCAAAGCCCAACGCCCAGAATTCATTTGCGGCCAACTGCCTTTCAGGATTATCAACCTTATTGACCGTCAGAATTACTTTCTTATTAGACTTCCGGAGTTTGTTTGCAATCTCAGCATCAAGATCTGTTATACCGGTCATCACATCGGTCATAAAAATAATGACGGTTGCTTCTTCAATAGCAATGTCGACCTGTTCTCGGATAGCGGCTTCAAATATATCATCTGAATGCTCTACGAATCCTCCGGTATCAATAATGCTAAACGTTTTTCCATTCCAGTAACCAGTGCCATACTGCCGGTCACGCGTGACTCCGCTGATGTTATCAGTGATAGCCTGGCGCTGGCCAACCATTCTGTTAAACAACGTGGATTTACCTACGTTGGGTCTACCTACTATAGCTACAATATTGGACATAATCAGTTTTGGTATCCGAATGATTTAAGTGCTTTCTCATCATCACGCCAATTGTCTCGCACTTTGACATTGAGGTCTAAAAATACACGCTTCCCAAGGAATGATTCGATCTCACCTCTTGCTTCAGTGCCTAGTTGTTTAATGGCCGATCCTCCTTTACCTAAGATGATGGATTTTTTTCGCTCATCCAGGGTATAGATGTTAGCGGAAATACGGGTTATTGGTCCTGCATTGCTTTCCCCCTCTGTGAATGAATCAATGGTGATTTCACATGTATATGGGATCTCGTCGCGATAGAGTTCAAGAATTTTCCCCCGAATAATTTCGCTTACAAAAAACCGTTCGGGCCGATCTGTCAGCTGATCTTTCGGATAAAACTCGGGGCCTTCAGGCAAAGTCGAAACGATTTCAACCATGAGTTCCTGGACATTCTCTCCTTTGAGGGCAGAGACAGTATGGATCTTTATACCCGGAAGCAATGCTGATAACGCTGTCACCCTTGCTTCAAGTTCTTCAGGGGAGACCATATCCTTTTTATTAATAATGGCAAGGACAGGGGAGGTGTGCGATGCTATACGTTGAAGCAGGTTATGCTGTTCGCTCAGCGGCTCGTATGGATCGGTGACAAACAGGATGATATCTGCGTCATCAAATGAAAGGCTGATGAACGCATTCATCATCTGGTGCATGCGATACGCGGGTTCATCGATAAAGCCGGGTGTGTCTGAGAAGACAATCTGAAAATCTTCACTGCTCACAATACCAATGATCCGGTGACGAGTCGTCTGTGGCTTTGAGGTGATGACAGACATCTTTTCACCAACCAATGCGTTGAGCAATGTTGACTTACCCATGTTGGGACGCCCGAGAATATTGACAAATCCGGACCGGTGTATTTTTTGTTCAGCCAACGCGTAATAGGTTTTGAGAGAAAATCTGTTGCTCTGCCCATTTGAGCAATGCCCTTGGTTTACGGCCCCTCCAGGGAGAATCAGTCAGCAGATGCACATATTGATTAAGGCCATAACCGTACATTTCATCAGCCACATGTTTCAATGGATTGATGATAGCCACCCAGCCTTCATTGTCAGATACCTCATCATGCCATTCTTCATAATAGGCATTGTCATCCGCAGCATGATAATTGAGCACATTTTCACATACCAGCATAAACTTGTTGATGCCTTCATTTTGCATCAGGTCTGTGATTTCCCTGCGAAGGGTCATGATGTCATTTGTGATACAGTCGTTCCACTCCCCAATCATTTCGATGATAGCATAATGGAGGTCGTAATCGACATAGAGGATCTTGATATAGAGGGTAGGGCTTCCGATCTCATCCCACTGGGGATGGATGTAATAATTATAAATCGCGTTGGTGTAATAGAATTCGTCATAGTCCCGACCGTATAGCGGAGACCGTTGGTCCTCTGAAGCTATGTATGCATCTCTCCACTGAAAATACGGCTCGATATCGTGCATCCCGCAAAAATACAAGTTTCGGGCGTAGGGATTGGCAGAAACCCGAGGTGCTATAACTTTGTTAACAGGAAGCCGATGCAGCATAAACCATTTACAATCACCATAGTTGGACCCGAGAGTAGCGGTAAAACTACCCTGGCCAGGGAGTTAGCCACCATCTATGGTGTTCCATGGATCCCTGAATATGCCAGAGAGTATCTATATGGGCTCGGGAGGCCTTATCATGCGAATGACCTGAAAAGGATCGCTGAAGGGCAATTGGATAGTATTTCGAGGGTTCTGAACAGTCTGTTTTCAATTCATAGTTTAAAGGAAGTTGTTATGCCTCCAGGCCCGCCAAAGGGTTTGCCCGCAAGTACCCTGAAGGGAGTAAAAAATCAATCGGTTGGGTTTGAACTTCTTAGTTGGAGGTTGGATCATTCAGTGTTGACATTTCAAAGAGAGGAGTTTGGGGATGAGCCGAGGCCGCTTGTGATCGTGGATAGTGGTATGTTGAGTCTGCGCATGTGGGCAAGGATAAAATATGGGATCACCATTCCTGTTGTGGAGAATGCATTGAATGAAGATGTGACATCACTTTATATCCTCTGTCGACCTTTTGTGGAATGGGAAGCTGACCCCCTTAGAGAGGCCCCTTCACTCCTGGATCGGGTTTGGATTTATAATCAATATCTGAAGGAATTAAATATTATTCCACGGACGTAATCCACTTCAGAACAGCATGTATCAGAACATCAATTGATCTTTCGGATTGTTTGCTGAATTGGCCCTGAAGTCTTTGTGCAAGAATGTCATTAAAGGAGATGGCTTTATGACCAAGGATATGCGAAAGAAGGTATATCGCTGAGGATTCCATTTCGAGATTCATGAAAGGAAGACCGTCTACTTCGATTTCATGCAGTGCTTCAATTTGAATGTCATAGGCCAGCTCAGCCCGTATGACACGACCTTGTGGGCCATAAAAGCCAGGGCACGTCAATGTAATACCTTCTTTATATGACTCAGGAAATGTAGAAAGGTCGAAATAATGTCTGCTGGTCAGATAGGACCAAGCGGGCAATAACCTATGTTCGAAATGCTGATGTTCGTAATACATACCAAGGACATCGGTTCCAACCGCAAGGCCTGTGACTACAATATCATCTGCCAGAACATCAGGATGTATAGAACCTGAGGTGCCAATCCGGATAAGGTTAAGCGATGTAAGATTTTCTTTTGGCTGACGCGTCTTCAGGTCTACATTCACCAGGGCATCAAGTTCGTTGATGACGATATCAATATTGTCAGTTCCTATGCCGGTGGAAATGACGGTGATGCGCTTGTTATTAAACCATCCGGTGTGGGTAATAAATTCCCGCTTCTGTTTGATGACATCAATGGTGTCGAAAAAATTAGAAACTTTAGACACTCTTCCAGGATCTCCTACAAGGATCACAGTAGGAGCTACGTCTTCAGGAAGAATATTGAGATGGTAGATGGAGCCATCAGGATTGAGGATGAGTTCAGCTGCATTCATTGTTAATCGAAGATAAACATTTTGTGAGTTGCGGTTGCTGAGCTGTAGTACATGGATGCGGGATAGCAGGTCGAAGTATGAGTTGTGAGATGTGAGATGTGAGATGTGAGTCGTGGGTCGTGAGTTGTGAGTTGTGAGACGTGAGTTTTGAGACGTGAGTTGTGAGACATGAGAGGAGGTTGATTTGAAATGGTACGATTTCTTTTATAAAAGGTCAGCTAAGTTATGCTCTGGATTAGCTGAAAGGTCTTTATTACTTTTGGTGGATGAAAAAGCTATACTACCTATCGACTTGTGATACATGCCGGGCCATCATAAAGCGACTTGGGGGATTAGAGGATTATGTATGGCAGGATATCAAAACAGAGTCGATTACTGCTTCACAATTGAAGGAAATGAAGGAAATGAGCGGTTCTTATGAAACGCTATTTAGTCGAAGGGCAATAAAGTATAAGGAGTTGGGATTAAAAGATCAAGTGTTGCAGGAAAAAGACTTTCAACGGCTCATATTGAAGGAATATACATTTCTGAAAAGACCAGTGATTATTTCAGGAGATAAGCTATTTATTGGCAATGAGGAGAAGACAGTTGCTGCGGCGGAACAGTCAATCAGAATAAACTAGTTGTTTAAACTTCTAATGATTACACCTCAGGATAATAGGGGTAGTCAGGATTTCATTGCTTTTGTGATCAGCCCGGTCTTTGATGTAAATACGGTATTGTACCGTATCTAATGGGAACTGGTCATTTGGGAAGCAGGGGTCTGAGCCATCGGGATAAATACAGCAAGTGGAAAACAAGACAATTCTAACCTCGCCTTCCACCCCATTGCCAGCACCGTCTTCAGGGATGGTGGGAATACCAAAGGTATTGTCCTGTGTGCCTGTGCGCTCGTCAATAAAGAAAATATTGTTTTCAGGGTCAGCATCCGTTCGGCCGATATCACCATCACCATCTTGAAAGCGGAATCGTACAATGAGGGAATCCTCCTGAAATACGCCTTGATCCATCGTGTCTTTAGAGAGGCTCAGAAATTCGATATAAGGTTCATCCGGATAGTTTGGTGCTTCAAGGCATTGCCAACCCGCTATGGTCAGCAGGAGTAAAAGGCCTATTTTTGACCCTGATGTCAGCACTAGAGATACAACGTGATTCATTAGTCCGCCGAATATACGATATAAACGAAAAGGACTTTGAAGGTGTTGCGATGGAGCTATGGAAATACCAATATACCTTCAATCCACTCTACAGGTCTTATTGTGATTTATTGGGGATACAGAGAGACCAGGTAAGCAAAATGGCAGAAATTCCATATCTGCCTATCGTTATGTTTAGAGAACATGAGATTAAGACCGGAAATTGGACGCACGAGAAGGTATTCCGAAGCAGCGGCACTAGGGGAAGTATTCAGAGTAAGCATTTCGTGAGAGATGTAAATTGGTATCATGGGATCAGTGAGAGGTGTTTCCGGGGTTCATTTGAATCGGAAGCAGATTATGCCTGGATTGGATTGTTGCCTTCTTATCTTGAAAGAGCGGATTCCTCGCTTGTAGATATGGTCCACCATTTTATGGAGAGAAGCCAACATGCGGATAACAGGTTTTTCCCTCAGATCGATCAAGTCTTGATTGCTTCGTTAGCGTCGCTCAAACATTCCAACTATCCTACCATATTGATAGGTGTGAGTTTTGCATTAATTGATTTATTTGAGCGGACGGATGTGCCGGTATGGGATAATCTCCTGGTGATAGAAACCGGTGGTATGAAAGGGAGAGGAAAGGAGATGACAAGAGAAGAGTTGTACATGCAATTGCGGCAACACTATGAGGGGCTCCGGATAGCAAGTGAATATGGCATGACGGAGTTGTTGTCTCAGGCGTATATGACGGGTGATTATTTTTGGTGCGGCCCTACAATGCATGTAAGGATGAGAGATATCAGTGATCCGTTGAGATTAATTGAACATGGTCAGCGCGGTGTGATCAATATCATAGATCTGGCTAACATAGATACGTGTGCTTTTATCGCCACGGATGATGTTGGTATATCTTATGTAGATGGTAGTTTCGAGGTGTTGGGTCGGCTGGACAATAGTGACTTGAGGGGGTGTAACTTGCTCTATGCGTAAGATAGTGAGAGGTATAGGAGGGAGGGAGTATTCAAATGGCACATGTAATTGCTTGAACAGTTGGCTGTTGACTGTTGACAGAGAACTGCCAAAATAGAAACCTATTTCACCAATCCTTCATACAACCAATTAGCAAGTGCTTGTCTGTTGGTGGACGGAAGTATTCGTTTACGATCGGCTTCGTTTTTGATATTCGCCAATTCTACGTAAAGGGTAGTTGGGAATGGCACCCTTAACATATAAAGATTACGGGTAGATACTGATCCCTGGTATTCATTTCCGGCCCGGTATTTAGCATACTTCTGGGCGAAAACTTCCTGCACATTATTGGCTAGTTTTTTTCCAGATTTGGAATGTTCAAAGTGATAGAAGAACACATCCTGGCGGTGGTTTTCAGAACGGGAATCAACATGTATGCAGACAAGAAATTGTTCTTTGATTCCAGCCTTTGCATAATACCCATACAGGTCGTTAATAGCATCCGTACGCTGCTTGAGCCGGGCGAGTTGATTGATTGGAATAGTTTGAGTGCCCATTGTTTTTTCATCGTGATCGCACAGGAGGATATCATCATTTCGGATACCATCATTTCCATCCTGAATGACAATATGAACCTTGGCACCGTTTTCCATTAGGTTACGCGCCAGCCGAAGGGATACGTCATAGGCATATTCATCTTCGCAAATACTTCGGCTGCCCATCATTGCCATAGCCCCGGGATCCGGGCCTCCGTGGCCGGCCGAGATATAATACACTTTGCCTTTTAATTTCTCGCTTTTACGTACGATGTTTCCGTATTCGGACCCAAAAATGGATGCGGTTTCCGATATTGCCGGAGAAGCCTCTTTTACTCGGGGCGTATTGTTTTCTGCTACAACGATGGGCTTCTCATTGGTTTGAGCACAATTGAGTTCATGGTAGGGCACCCATAGAATTTTGCTGGATTCATAATCACTTTTGCGGAGATTCCTGTTGAGGATAATCCGGTTATAATTTGCGATTCGTTTGGCGACGTCCATATCGTTGATCCCGATAGTGCTCCTTATGCTTTGACCGTTATATTGGTAGATCATCACCGGAAGTTTGTACTCTTTTCCTTCCAGTAATTGATCTTTTCTCTTTAACTCGTTCATTTCGAGAAACTTATTCATATTGCACTCATACTCATCCAGTTCGTACCGGTTGAGGAGGATGGTTATACCGTCCCCGGCCTTAGCTATTACGCTATAGAAATAGGGGGCATTGCCTGGAGAGGCATAAACGGCTAGAAACCAGAGGGTAAAGACTGAGGTAATCAGACCTTTCATTTTATTTAAATCGTTGATTATGACAAAGGTAATACATTAAATATATATTTAATATAGACGTATATTTCAAATTTAAAACCAGGCTCCTTTCTAAGCCCGTAAGGCTACTTTTAGCAAGATTTATTTCCTTGGCTAGTTTATCCCCTCTCATCACTCCTGTACTTATACCTGTTATCTTTGCCACGAATGAACCGAATATTAAACCTGGTAGCCACAGAAGCGCGCATTGAACTCCGGGAACGTTACGCTTTGTCAGGTATAGTTTTATATGTGCTTTCTTCCTCTTTTATTGTGTTTTCCATTTGGAAGCAGTTGCCACCAAAAGAATGGGGTCTGACGTTCTGGGTTATTTTTCTCTTTTGTTCCCTGATGGCAGTTTTAAAAACTTTTGGCAGGGAGAGTGAGGGGCGCTATTTCTACTATTATACGCTCTACCATCCCCTGGAGCTTTTTGCCGCTAAGGTGATTTATAACTTCCTCCTCCTGGTCTTTATTTTCCTGGTCCTTTGGTTTGTTTTGTTTGTCATGGCAGGCAATCCAATTTTACGGATCGGATGGTTTTTGACCACAGGTCTCATGTCATGCATCGGACTGTCTTTTCTGCTGACCCTCATCACCTCTATTGCCATCAAAACCCAACAGAATGCATCCTTAACGGCGGTCATGGCATTGCCCTTGATGATTCCGTTGCTGATCAATATCCTTCGACTGACAGCCTATTCATCAGGAACTACACCTGATGAAAACCCCTGGAATGAACTGATGCTTTTGTCCAGCATTATATCCTTGGTCATTGGCCTGTCTCTCTGGTTGTTTCCCTATCTTTGGCGCTCATAATGATGCAGGAATCAACCACGAATTCACCTTTTCGACTGGCGGCATGGAAATGGGCTGCCATGATCATCCTGATCTTCGTTTTTATCGCTGGTTGGATAGTTCCACTTAAACCCGGGATCATCAAGGTTACGCCAGACAGAGCTGTAGCAGGAGAAATGATGGTGGTGGATGTCATTGGCTACAATTCATTCTACCTCACTGACACAACAAAATTGAGGGGCTGGCTCCGATTGTCAGGAGACACTGTTATACAGGCACATCATATCCAGGCTTGGGACGATCGCAACCTATCAGCTAGTTTTTATATCCCCTCAGTTTTTCCGGTCAGGCAGGAGGCTTATCCGCTCACGCTTGTGCTGGATCATGGGGCTGAAGGAACCAGCATCCTACCCAATGCCATCTTTATCACACCAGCCTCTGTTCAGGACACTGCTGAAATGAAGCTTTGGTTCAGGGACAAGATTGAGCATGTCCACGAAAAGGCCGGTGTACAATATCCCTTTCGCAATATACTTGCTGAAACAATCCGCAATACGTATTTCCATGTCCCTATGTGGTTTTGTATGATTATCCTCTTTGGCGTAAGTGCATGGTATAGTCTACAGTATTATCGGAACGCGGATATTGATTTTGATCGAAAAAGTGTAGCCTTCATTAAGGTAGGATTAGTCTTTGGGTTACTAGGCATGGTGACAGGAATGCTTTGGGCTAAAAACACCTGGAATGCATACTGGAGCTGGGATGTCAAGCAAAATATGTCTGCTATCTCCCTGCTTATCTATGCAGCACTCATGGTGATGAGGTCGTCCGTGGAGGATGATATGCAGAAAGCAAGGTTGACAGCTGGGTATAATATGTTCGCTTTTGTGCTCCTGATTCCTTTGCTGTTTATCATCCCGAGGATGACGGATAGTCTGCATCCGGGCAATGGGGGAAATCCAGCTCTGGGTGGTGAGGACCTTGATAATACAATGCGCATGGTCTTTTACCCTGCAGTGGTCGGATTTATTCTGCTTGGCTTGTGGATCAGCCAGTTAGTGTACAGAACGGACAAGCTAAAAGGAAACCTGTGAAGTTGAATAAATCTTGTCATATTTATGGGCTTTTTCAACCATCTATGAGCGTTAAATCCATATTGGCTTTCCTACTTCTGATGATTTTCCAGACTGCGCAAGCAGAGGGAGAATCAACTCCGGATTTTATCAGGAGTATTGGTAAAATATATGTGGTAGCAGGCGTTTGCCTGATTATCCTGATCACCCTTTTTATCTATATGATCCGATTGGATCGAAAAATTTCAAGAATTGAAAAACGGCAAAAAAATGAGTAATAGCACTAGTAAACACATCAGCTTTTTCGAAAGCGTCAACAGGAATTTTGACAGGGCGGCTGCGCACACCACGATTCCAAAAGGGCTCCTTGAACAAATCAAAGGTTGTAACGCAGTGTACGAAATGACCTTTCCGGTCAAAATAGGTAATACGTACCAGGTGATAGAAGCATTTCGTGTCCAGCATAGCCATCACCGCTTACCAACTAAAGGAGGGATTCGCTTTAGCCATCTTGTCAATCGCGATGAGGTCATGGCCCTTGCTGCCTTGATGAGTTATAAATGTGCTCTCGTGGATGTTCCTTTTGGAGGTGCCAAAGGTGGTGTTAAAATCAGTCCCAGAAAATATACAGAGCAGCAACTTGAATTAATTACAAGACGCTATACTACAGAACTCATCCGTAAAAACTTTATCGGTCCTGGTCTCGATGTACCAGCGCCAGATTATGGAACAAGTAGCCGGGAAATGGCCTGGATTCTTGATACCTACCAGACCTTTAAACATGGTGAGATTGATGCAGCCGCTTGTGTGACCGGAAAACCTGAAAGCCAGAATGGTATCAAGGGCAGAACGGAAGCTACAGGTCGTGGGGTTTACTACGGCATCCGCCAATTTTTGTCGTATGCAGATGATGCAAAAGCAGTAGGACTCGAACCAGGAATCGGCGGAAAAACGATGGTTATTCAGGGACTCGGAAATGTTGGATCTTATTCAGGTATGATATCACAAAGCGAAGGTGATGTCAAAGTGATAGGGGTATCAGAGATGGAAGGAACCATCTATAGTGAAAAGGGAATCAATATTGAGAAGTTGGTCAAGTTCCGTAAAGACAAAGGTTCAATCCTTGGCTTCCCAGGCACCAAGACGCTGCCGGATCGTGAAGACTGGGTGGCTATCGAATGTGATATTCTTGTTCCAGCAGCATTGGAAAATCAGATTCATACAGGAAATGCAAAAAAGGTCAAAGCAAAAATTATAGCTGAAGCGGCCAATGGCCCGGTAACCTCAGAGGCTGCAGATATTTTAGCCAAAAAAGGAATTGTGATTTTACCTGATATGTATCTGAATGCAGGCGGTGTGACGGTTTCTTATTTTGAATGGTTGAAAAACCTTTCACATATGCGCTTCGGACGTATGGAGAAAAGATTCCAGGAGAATTCACTCAGCAATCTTTTATCAACGGTAGAAAGATTAACTGGGCAGAATGTTAGCAACAGGGAAAAAAATGTGTTGACACACGGTGCTGATGAAATTGACCTGGTGCGCTCTGGTCTGGAAGATACCATGGTCAATGCATACGATGAAATCAGAGATACCATGAAACGTAAAAAGACCATTGAAGATCTCAGGTCTGCAGCATTTGTAGTAGCATTGAATAAAATTTCTGGGGATTATGTCCGTTTAGGTATATTCCCATAGGCATCCATAGCAGATATTTTTTTAAAGTATAAATGGTATACACATGATCGAGGATCTTGACAAGATTGATTTTCAGATACTGCGGCTATTGCAGGAAAACAGTAATATCACAAACCTCAGCCTTTCAAAGCGAATCGGTTTGTCACCTGCACCTACACTCGAGCGTGTAAAGAAGCTGGAGAAGAACGGGATCATTAAGAGCTATCATGCTGAGGTTGATCCATTAGCCCTCGGACTGACTGTCAAGACCTTCATCCTTGTCAATATAGGCTGGCATAAGGAAAATGCATCGGAAAATTTTCTCCATAAGGTGAATGAGATTGATGAGGTTGCAGAATGCAATATCATCACAGGCGATGGGGACTTCCTGCTCAAGGTGATCTGTAAGGATTTGCAGGCCTATCAAAACCTGCTTTTCAATGTATTATCCCAGATTCCTGAGGTGGAACGGTTGAAAACATTAATGACCCTTTCAACCGTCAAAAACAGGAAAGTGTTACCGCTGAACTATAATGGAAAGTAACTCCAGGTTAAATACAACCTCAACAGGACATTGAGTTCATCATCTTTATTGTGGTCCTTTCAGCTTGCGGAAGGTAATCCATCGCTGATTTTTGGTTCCATGCATATCAGGGATGATCGGGTCTACAGGTTTTGTGATGCCTTATATCCGCTCATCCGTCAGGCTGACGTCTATGTCGGTGAAATGGATTTAACCGATTTGCCGCATCAAGCTCCCGAACAGGGTTACCATATGCCTGCGTTTTTCAGACCCGCCGCATATCGTAAAATCCGGAAACAAATATTGAAATCTTTTGGCCTGGATATAAGCCGATATGCCCACCTCCATCCGCTGATGATCATGAGTGCCATATCCCAAAATATACTCTACAATGACCATGCTGTGTCATTAGATGAGCATTTGTGGAATTATGCAAAGAATAGCCAATTAACACTTCAGGGTCTTGAAACGATCAGTGAGCAAATGGAGATCCTTCATTCCATAAAGCCGGATTCACTCTACCGGCAGATCAAGGCAATCAGTAGCCAGCCAAACAAAATCAGGAATTTTTCGGACAGCGCAATTGACTATTATACAAAGGGGGATATACATCAATTGTATCAACTCACTAAATCATCCATGCATGCGTTGCGCAAGTTGATCATTTACGATCGAAACAGATTGATGATCGGGAGGATTGTAAATTTTGATCCGGCTTTGCGCTATTTTATCACTGTCGGCGCAGGTCACCTGAGTGGGTCATCTGGCATTATTTCTGGACTGCGAAAATCGGGGTATAAGGTAAGCCCGGTTGAATTTAAACCTCATTAAAAACTAAGTCCAAATCCAGCAGACACACTTAGATGTTGACTGTAACTAATGGCACTACTTACGAATAAAGGACCAAGTTTTAATCCGGCGGAGGCTTCCAGGATTAAGTTGTTTTTATTTTTCATAAACAAATCAATGTCGTAGGTTTCATCCCCATCTTCATAGGTATAATGAATGGCAGAAGCTGAAGTCTGATACCCCACCATCAATTGCCCTGAAAAAAACTTTCCTGCCTTTCCTGCATGGATCGACATCAGATGCTGGTCACTATCGAGATAATCCCCTGCTTGAATGTGGTGATAAAAGTAACCAACTGAAAAATCAAAAGGAGCATCAGTGAAATAATCTGTTAAAAAATGCCGTACACCAATCCCCAGGAAGTTGACCTTGCCCAGATCTTTGCCCAATGAAAAGGAAAGAAATCTTCCACTCAGCTCTGAGTGAAGGAATCCGCCTATCGTAAGCTGAGGAGTTCCAAGGGTCAACCTGTTAAGGTCATATCCTCCCGGAAAAATGTAAAAAGTAGTGTCTTCCCCCTGGAGGATAATATTGGTTCGATCACCGATGATCGTGGGGGCTACGACAGTTTGAGCAGGCTTAAAATCACCGGATGTATGCCCAGTAAAAGTTCTCATGGATTCCGCTGGATAGGAAACAATTGCCTGCGCCTTTAGGCGGAAATAAAAGGTTGAATCTGCCTTCGACCACTCCCAAACGCCGGTATTGATGTTGGACGTAAATAAGTCAGCCAGCGGTTGGAGATAAGGCTCGGCATTCTCACCAATGTAGGCATCAAGGTAATCCTTGATACTTTGGTCCTGCCCCTGCATGCTGCTGGTAATCAACAGGCAGCCTGCGATAATTTTAAGAATAAATTTCATCGGTCTCGATTTATTAATGAACACCTTAAGATTCTGTGATTATGAATCTATTTAAGAAAGAATTTTCATTAAGTACCGAGGGTCAACAAAGACAGAACACTCCGATTCCTTTTAAGTTCTGATGGCTATGGTGTTTACCTGCCCGTGTTTACCGATGAAATGGAAAGGTTGCTCAATTCTTTCTATGTTTATTGTAACAAAATGACCCCAATTGCGTTTTTCAACGATCATATGAGATTATTCCTACAAAGAACCATACTAGCCGGCTTACTGTGTTTATGGTCTGAATCGGGCCATGCACAAGTCAAGCATACCATCAGTGGATATGTGAAGGACAATCAGTCCGGTGAAACGCTGATAGGGGCAAATGTTTATCTTGAAAGCGATGCCACCAAAGGAACTGTCACCAATACATATGGGTTTTTCTCCATCACCTTGCCCGAAGGTGTTCATCGCATTGTGGTGTCCTATCTTGGTTATCAAGAGTACATTGAGGAGGTGTATTTATTATCAAATACGGATCTCAATGTTGATATGGTGCAGGGCATTGAGATGCAGGAAGTGGTGGTTGCCGCGAAGAGTGTTGAGGAAGATGAAAATGTGCAAAGCACCTCTATGGGCAGAGTCAGCTTACCGATAGAGCAGATCAAGGTTTTGCCAGCGCTGCTTGGTGAGGTGGATATTTTGAAGACTATACAATTATTGCCTGGTGTTTCTTCGGCGGGTGAGGGGAGTTCCGGATTTTATGTCAGGGGAGGTGGTGCAGATCAAAATCTGGTATTACTTGATGAAGCCGTTGTCTATAACAGTGGACATTTTCTAGGCTTCTTCAGCGTGTTTAACGCAGACGCCATTAAGAATACTACCCTCATCAAAGGGGGTATTCCTGCTGTATATGGAGGGAGGTTGTCTTCGGTACTGGATATTCAGATGAAAGAAGGCAATAACCAGAATTTTCAGGGAGAAGGGGGTATCGGACTCATCTCATCGCGGCTTACACTTGAGGGACCAATTGTGAAAGATAAAAGCAGCTTCCTGATCAGTGGCCGACGTACATATGGATTTGACCTTGCACAACCTTTGATACGTCAGACTGATTTCGCGGGGACCAATTATTTTTTCTATGACCTCAATGCTAAAATAAATTACCAGTTTTCTCAAAAAGACAGAATATACCTGAGTGGTTATTTTGGCAGGGATGTGCTGACCTTTGCGCAACCGGGACGTGATTTTGAATTTACACTTCCTTATGGCAATGCAACCGCCACATTCAGATGGAACCACCTATTTACAGAGAAGTTGTTTTTCAACCTCTCAGCGATCTACAATGATTATCAATTTAAGGCAGGGTTTAATCAGGAAGAGTTCAATTTTGATATTTTTTCCGGTGTAAGGGATTTCACAGCAAAATTTGATTTTGATTATTTCCCTTCCAATGATCACCAGGTGAAGACGGGTATACATGCGACCAAACATCGATTGACACCGAACATCATCAGAGGTAGCGCAGGGGAGACAGCATTCGAAAACACCGCTACCGCTAAATATGCCAATGAATATGCCGTCTATATCCAGGATGACTGGAAAATAAATCCATGGCTACGTGTTAATCTCGGATTAAGGGGCACCTTTTTTCAACAGACCGGACCATATACATCCGGAATCAATGGTGAAGTCTATGAAACGGGTGAAGTGGTAAAAACATACAACTCACTTGAGCCAAGAATTTTTATTAATACGTCATTGAATCCAAATGCTTCCTTAAAGGCTGGTGTTACATCCACTACCCAATATCTTCATCTGGTTAGTAACAGTTCCTCCACATTGCCTGCAGATGTGTGGGTGCCAAGTAGTGAGATCGTCAGGCCTCAGCGCGGATGGCAATATGCCGCAGGTTATTTTCAAAACATCAGGAGGGGCGCGTTTGAAGCTTCTGTAGAAGCCTATTACAAATCTTTGCAGGATCAGATTGATTATCGCGAGAGTTACGTTGACAACAGTGTAGACCAAGTGGAAAATGAGTTTGTGTTTGGTAGTGGAGAGGCCTATGGACTGGAATTTTTTATTCGCAAAAATGCAGGCAAGCTCAATGGATGGTTTGGCTATACGCTCAGCCGGACAGATCGTACATTTCCCGATATCGAAAATGGCAGAACCTATCCAACCACCTATGACAGGACACATGATCTGAGTTTTGTTGCAAATTATAATCTCAGTCCAAAGCTCATCGCCGGTCTGGTATTTGTATATGCCACCGGAAAGTCATTTACACCTCCTGAGCGGGTTTACCTGATTGATGGCGAACTGCAGACTGATTATGGGCCACGCAATAGTCAACGCCTTGAGCCCTATCACCGGATGGATGTATCCCTTACCTGGATACCTAATCCTACCAGTAAAAAGAATTTTACTTCCGAATGGGTGTTCTCGCTGTATAATGCTTATAACCGCCAGAATACTTTTTTCCTGTACACGGATTATGAGACAGACCTTCAATCAGGAACCGCTGAAGTGAAGGCATATAAGGTGTCTATATTTCCAATACTTCCATCTGTAACCTGGAATTTTAAGTTTAAATGAGAAGATCAGTCCAAGTCATTATAGTAGGTATAACCACCATGCTTCTTGCTGCCTGCGAAGAAGAATACATTCCGGTTTCTTCAGGGGATAGCCCGGAGTATGTTGTTGAGGGCTATCTGGAAGTTGGGGATAACCCAGCTCCTCCTTACCTTATCCTGACCAGGACATTTGATTTCTACGGGGCGTTTGGCCCTGATGAGTTTAATGATTCATTTGTACATGATGCAGATGTCCTGGTATCAGATGGATCACTTGAGATATCATTGCAGGAAATATGTTTTTTCGATCTGGATTCTGCCGTTCGGGAGCAATTGGCAGAACAGTTTGGGTTTAGATCCGATACTCTATCTATTAATTTCTGTGTATATGTGGATCTGCTCAATCAACTGCAACCTCAGACAGGTAAGTCGTATGATTTGTTGATTGCAGTTGATGGCGATACGATTACATCAACTACCCGGATTCCGAAGCCCGTACCTCTGGACAGTCTTATGTTTCAGCCGCCACCGGGTGACCCTAATGATTCCCTGGCGCAATTGACCTGTTACATATCCGACCCTGCCGGTGTAAAGGACTTTTACCGGTATTTTGTAGGAACAAATGGCGGTCAACTGAAAACGGGCTTTTCAAGTGTCGAGGAAGATCTCTTTTTCGATGGTAAAAGTTTTGGTTTTCAGCTATTTAATCCTGAAACAGAAAGTGGGGATGTTGAACCAGAAGAATTTGGATTGTATTTTGTTGGGGATACGGTAACCGTCAAGTGGTGTACTATAGATGAACCTAATTTTGATTTCTGGAATACGCTTGAGTTTGCAAAATCGAATCAGGGACCATTTTCAAGTTATACCCGGATTCAATCGAATATCACCGGGGGACTGGGTGTCTGGGGAGGATACAGTGTCAGTTATTATACACTTGAGGTAGCCTATTGATTTATTTATGACAAAGCAGTTATTAGACCATTCCATATCAGGTGTTGAAATTCAGCACTACTCCAAAGGGGCAGTGATTTTTGGGGCTAGTGGATTGATCGGTAATTGCTGCCTTAGAAGGCTGTTGGTCCATCAGGCATATGATAAGATTATTTCCATAGGCAGGGGAACTATCAAAGCAAGCCATCCTAAGCTGATCCATTATGAGGTCGATATGGCGCATAGTGACAACTACCGGCACCTGATGCGCGGCGATGATCTTTTTATCGCCATGGGGACGACCATGAAAAAGGCAGGAAGTAAAGAAGCCTTCTTCGCCATTGATCACGACCTGATCTTCAATATTGCCAAAACGGGTTCATTACAGAATATGAATCAGCTGATATTTGTTTCTTCGATTGGCGCTGACAGCCGGTCGCTAATCTATTACCTGAAAGTAAAAGGCCAGCTTGAAGATGATGTCAGGCGGTTGCCATATTGGGGCGTCCACATTATGCGCCCTTCGGTACTTCTCGGTCACCGCGAGGACAAACGTTTTGTTGAAGATATGGCTGGTCGGTTTAGCAAAGGCCTTCAGTATTTCTCAGGTAGCATTATTGGGGATCTGGCTCCTATTGACGCAGATGATGTGGCCAAAGCTATGGTGCAGGCGGCGCAGGGGCTCAAGCAAGGGACCCACATCCATCATGGCAGTGAAATAGTTAAACTCGCAAAGTTGTTTAATCAGTAGTTTCCTGCTTTTGCACTGTCCTGCTTTCTCTCTGTCTCACGCTCATTCATAGCTCACAGTCTAACACAATTAGTAGTTTTACCGTTCATATCAATTTATCATGTCTACATCAACATCAGAGATTTCTATCCGCATACAACTTGATGCTAACCGCGTCCCGGAGACCATCGAATGGCAGGCCTCAGATGCCCATCAGGCTCATCCTTCTGAAAGCAAATCAGTCTTTCTTGCTTTACTCGACAAGGAGACCCTCGATACATCTACTTTATTTCTGTGGACCAAAGAACTCCAGGTAGCGGAAATGGACCGCAAGATTTTTTATGCGTTGACTGCCCTTACAGACGGATACTATAAGTCGACTCAGAATACTGAACTTGCAAATGAAATGAGAAGGTTTGTTCATTATTTCGGTGAGAAGACCGGCATCCTGACGCCTGAGCAATAAATTTTTTCTGATGGATCCTGTCCTGTTTCACAATAGTGAACAAGGCCGTCAGGCCTTTGTTGATCTGGCTTCCCGCGCTGTGCTGTGGATAGCAGATTATTACAGGAACGTTGAAAATTATCCTGTCCGAAGTCAGGTGCAGCCTGGAGCTATTTACAAGCAGTTTCCAGATCAGTTTCCATCTCAGCCCGTCAGTGATGATGAAGTATTCAGGATTTTGCAGGAGGTCATTATTCCGGGCATGACGCATTGGCAGCATCCCGGTTTCTATGCTTTTTTTCCAGGCAATACGAGCTTTCCTTCCATTGTCGCTGAAATGATCACTGCGGGCATATCAGCACAATGTATGCTTTGGGAGAGTTCTCCTGCAGCCGCAGAGCTTGAGCAGCGTTGTATGGAGTGGTGCCGGGATTTGCTTGGACTTCCTTCCGGATGGGAGGGCGCCATCCAGGATACAGCTTCCTCTGCAACCTTGACCGCATTGCTTACAGCCCGAGAATGGAAGTCCGGTTTTAGGATTTCAAAACGAGGATTTGATGGAACCGTTTATCGTATCTATGCATCCGCTCAGGCACATTCATCTGTGGAGAAAGCAGTCCGGCTGGCTGGCTTTGGTACTGACCATCTGGTTCACATCGGTGTGGATGAACAGCTGGCAATGGTTCCTGAACAACTGGAAGCAGCTATCAAACGGGATCTTCAGGAAGGGTTCGTACCGACTTGTGTGATCTCTACGTTAGGGACTACTGGTACCGGTGCCATAGACCCTATTCACGCGACAAGCCGTATCACAAATCAATATGGTCTGTGGCATCATGTGGATGCTGCCTATGCAGGCAGTGCATTGATGCTTGAAGAATATGCCCATCTAAGGGCAGGTCTGGAAGGTGCCGATAGTTATGTTTTTAATCCGCACAAATGGATGTTTGTACAGTTTGATTGCAGTGCCTATTATGTCAGAGATCCTGAATTGTTGGTCCGTACGATGGGTATCAATCCCTCGTATCTGGTGACCTCCCAGGGTGATAAAGTCAATGACTATCGCGATTGGGGAATTCCATTGGGAAGAAGATTCAGGGCACTCAAACTCTGGATGACGCTTCAGTTGTTGGGAACAGATGCGATCAAATCAAGATTGAGGCACCACATTGCGTTAGCTGAAAAAATAGAAGCACACGTGATGCACGATGCAAGGCTTGAACTGGCATACCAACGTTCCTTTAATATTATTTCCTTCAGGATTAAAGCACACCTTGACCCTGAGAACAAACTAACAAAGCAACTTACGCAGGCAATCAATAATAGTGGAAGAGCATACATGACACATGCTGTAGTAGAAGGCAGAAGCCTGATCAGATGGGTGCCTGGTCAGACCTTTACAGAGGAGATGCATATCGAAAACGCATGGCGTTTGATTCAATCACTATTAGATAAAATACTTCCGTAATGATACTTTCTTCAAAACAGGATCTACTGGATGCCAGAGACAGGATCAGCAGTATAGTTCATCGGACACCGGTATTGACGTCTTCGACCTTGAATGAAATGACAGGTGCGGAGGTGTATTTCAAATGTGAGAATTTTCAGCGAATGGGCGCATACAAAATGAGAGGGGCGTCACATGCACTTTCCAGATTAAGCGTTGAGCAGCTGGCTGACGGTGTTGTCACCCATTCATCCGGAAATTTCGCGCAGGCCATCGCCCTTGCCGCACGGATCAAAGGAATCAAAGCGGTGATTGTCATGCCTGAGAATGCACCAGTTGTAAAAGTTGAAGCGGTTCGCGGTTATGGAGCAGAGATTATTTTTAGTGGTCCCAGACCTGCTGATCGTGAAGAGGCTGTGCATGCGGTAATCAATGGACAAGGAATGACATTTATTCATCCTTCAAATGACCTTCAGGTTATTTTGGGTAACAGTACCTGTGCACAGGAATTGATTGAAGAGATACCAGGGCTGGACATCATTATTGCACCGGTTGGCGGTGGTGGTTTGCTCGCAGGCACTGCACTGGCGGCTCATTGGTTTTCACCCTCGACCCATGTTTGGGCTGCAGAGCCTCGGAATGTTGATGATGCCTTCAGATCATTACAATCAGGGAAAATTGAAACTAATGAACGGGCTGATACCATTGCAGATGGTCTCCGGACAAATCTTGGGGATATTAATTTTCCAATTATTCGCCAACTGGTGAATAAAGTTTTACTCGTCAGTGAAGAAGAAATTATTTCTGCCATGTGGTGGGTGTGGGAAAGAATGAAAATCATCATTGAACCCAGCAGTGCAGTAGCAGTCGCGGCTGTCATCCGGTATCAGGATCAACTGAGAGGGAAGAGAATCGGAGTAATCATTTCCGGAGGCAATGCAGATGTGAGGAAGTTAGTAGTTAGCAGTTCAGAGCGCAGCGCAAATCCCGCCGAATCCAAGACATTTGCAACGGGAGAGAAGTGAGCTGGGAGGGACTGTGTTTTAACATCTGAATACCCCTATTCTAAAAGGAAATTTATTTTGCAATATAGATCACGGACGAAGCATCGTCTACATTCTTTTTTCCGGCGAGGAATGTGCCCAGACCAGAGATAAATCCGGCTATAGAACCCAGGAAATTATTTCCGCTGTACTTTTCGCTAAGCATACTTACATAAAAGGCATCCAGGGGCATTGGGATCTTACCTGTCAGGGTAAAACCATGTTTAGTCATAAGCCTGTTCATAGCATCGGGACTGAAATGCCAGAGATGTCTTGGCACATCGTAAGCGGCCCAGATTGCCCCATATTTTTTAGCATCTCTTGAGGTGTGATTTGGCACCGCAATGATCAGGGTGCCTCCCGGTTTTAATATCGAACGGAATTGATCCATGTATCCTGAAAGGTCATGTACATGTTCAAGCACATGCCATAAAGTGATCACATCAAATGATTGTGTTGTTTGCCGGCCAAGTTCTTCAAGTGGTTTTATGATAATGTTCAGTTTTTCGGCAGCGACCATTCGGGCTTTTCCATCGGGTTCCAGCGCGGTCACCCTCCAACCGTTTTCTTGCATATGATGTGCAAAATGCCCTGTACCAGCACCAACATCAATCAGCGTTCCCGTTTCCAGCCCTGAAGCATTCTGTACCCACTGATGCTTCTTTCTAAGCATGTATTTCCGGGCGGCATGGTAGATTCTGTTGATTAGGCCGGCTTTTGTGTCACTATGGGAGACATAGTCCTCAGAAGCATAGTATCGCCCGATTTCAGCTTCCTTTGGATGTGGGTAGGTCGTTTTGAGATGGCAAACAGGGCATTCCAGCAGGTCAAACCATTCCCCGGTTATACTGAAATCTTTCACCTGTCCGGCCTTTTTCCACTGTTCCGAGCCACAGGCCGGGCAGGGGCCAAGGGGTTCCTGAATTCCATCTGACAATGTCACCATGGATGCAAATGTAGGATTCAGTCTTTTAATATACGTCTTCGGCCCTGTTTGAAGCATTAAGAATGTTATTTTTGCCCCCTATGATCAAAAGCCAGATGATCCGCACAAGAACCCTTATTGTGCTAGTTACCCTGATGAGCGCATTCTCTGCCTCGATTGCAGTTGGACAAGTTGCGACATTGAGAGGCCATATCTACAATGAAGAAAGCGGAGAAGCTGTTTCTTTTTGTAACCTCACGCTCACCGGCACCACGATGAGGACTGTTTCCGACCTGGATGGATTTTTTATACTTACAAATGTCCCTGCCGGCTCCTACGAGCTTCAAACTGCATTTATCGGGTTTGACACGCTGGTGACCGCGATTACGCTCCAGGCAGATCAGGTAAAATACCTTAAGCTACTGATGACCGAAGGTTCTATTCAGCTCCAGACGATCAATGTCAGCGCTAGTCTGGAACAGCGCAGGAATGAAGTCAACGTATCCAGAATTACTGTTACCCCTAAACAAATCAAAGCTTTACCCTCTGCAGGAGGTGAAGCTGATATCGCCCAATATCTTATGGTCCTTCCCGGGATCATATCCACAGGGGATCAGGGTGGACAAATCTATATCCGTGGCGGCTCTCCGGTACAGAATAAAATATTACTCGATGGTATGACCATCTATAATCCGTTCCATAGTATTGGATTTTTTAGCGTTTTTGAAACAGAGGCGATCAAATCTGCTGAAGTATTAAGCGGTGGTTTCAGTGCAGAGTATGGTGGTCGGATCTCAGCTATCGTTGACCTCAAAACAAGGGAAGGCGATAAGACTCGTTTTGGAGGATTGGTGTCTGCTAGCCCTTTTCAGATAAAAGGATTGGTCGAAGGCCCGATTACCCCATTCAATCCTGATAGCAAAGGAAGTTCGTCCTTTTTGATCACTGGGAAGCATTCTATTCTTGATCAAACATCACAGGGACTTTATGATTATGCATCTCCTGATTCATTGGGATTGCCATATTCCTATACAGATATCTATGGTAAGATGTCTTTCCTGTCAGGAGAAGGAAGCAAAGTGGATTTCTTTGGCTTTAGTTTTTCAGATGGTGTCAACCTGGAGCAGCTAGCCAAATTGGACTGGCAGTCCGGTGGAGGAGGACTTAATTTCAAATTAATACCAAATTCATCTAACCTGATTATTTCAGGAACGCTGGCGTATTCAAAATATGATATAGAACTCAAGGAGGCTGATAATGCACCCCGAAAAAATTCAATTGGTGGATTTAATGCATTATTTGATTTTCAGTCTTTTGGAAAAAACAGCACGCTCAATTATGGATTTGAGCTCAATGGTATTGCAACAGTGCTTGAATTCCGCAACTTCGTTGGGGTAACCTTCGAACAAAATGAGAACACCACTGAACTGGCGGGATATGTATCGTTGCGTCAAAAAACCGGGCCGTTGATTATCGAGCCAGGCATCCGTGCACAGTTTTATGCCTCATTGGGAGATTTTTCAATTGAACCAAGACTTGCCTTGAAGAGCAATTTTTCAGACAAAGTCCGGATTAAATTTGCCGCCGGCAAATACTCTCAGAATATGATCAGTACTGTCAATGAAAGAGATGTGGTCAATCTCTTTGTTGGTTTTCTATCTGGCCCTGAAGAAACTATTTATGAACCGGGAATTGACAACAAAACCGAAACCAAAGACAAATTGCAGAAAGCCTGGCATTTTTTAGGTGGCGTGGAATTCGAAATGGCGAAAGGCTGGGAAATCAATGTAGAAGGGTATTATAAGGGTTTTTCACAACTCATCGGTGTCAATCGTAACAAACTGAGTGAACAAGATCCTGATTTCTCTACAGAGACCGGAAACGCATATGGAGTGGATTTTACATTCAGCCGTCAGACACAGAAGCTACTCTTGTGGGCAACATATTCTTTGGGTTACGTCAACAGGGATGATGGTGAGCAGGTTTATCCTACCCACTTCGAAAGAAGACATAATATCAACTTTCTGGTCAGTTATGCCCTTGGTCGTACCTGGGAGTTGGGCGCGCGTTGGAATTACGGCTCCGGATTTCCATTTACCCTTACCCAAGGGTTTTACGGACAGCAGGATATATTGGGTGGAATTGATTCTGATGTACTCACTGGTAACCCTGACCAGCCAGGTATCATCTATTCTGATCAGCGTAATAGTGGTCAGTTACCGGATTACCATCGATTGGATATGTCATTGAAGAAGACCATTGAGTTTAATAAAGACTTAAGGCTCGAAATTCTGGCCAGTGTGACAAATGTGTACAACCGGGCTAATATTTTCTACTTTGACAGAGTTTCCTATTCACGGGTAGATCAGCTTCCGGTTCTTCCAAGTCTGACGGTAACGGTTGACTTTTAATCCCAGACCATTATACACCTCTCTCCATCATCAGATAGGGTTACAATGGTACGGAGCATGCTTAGGCTAAACCGTTGGTTTAGACTAATTTTACGCGCCACATACGAAAAGGGAGTGCTCCCTAGTTTATTTCACCGTGAGGAAGCCTTGGTACGACATAGGATATCAGATAGACAAACTGCTTGTCAGCAGTTTTATCCCGCCGTTTATGATGTCCTTTTTTATGGCCCTTTTCGTGCTGATTATGCAGTTTCTCTGGAAGTTTATTGAGGACATTATTGGCAAGGGAGTAGGGGTCCTGGTGATCATGGAAATGTTTTTCTATAAATCTGTTTCTCTCTTTCCCCTCGCCCTTCCTATTGCCGTGCTATTAGCTTCAGTCATGGTGATGGGAAATCTGGCGGAGCGTTATGAACTATCCAGTTTTAAATCCGCCGGTGTACCGCTGACCAGAATACTGGCACCTCTGTTGGGGTTGAGTACGGTCATCGGTTTGTTTTCATTTTATTGTTCAAACACGATCATTCCGATTGCAAATCTTAAATACCAATCCAGGTTATACGACATCCGCAAACAGAAACCAACATTGAGTATTGAGCCGGGTGTTTTTAATGAGGACTTTCATGGATACTCCATTCGTGTTGGAAAAAAACATAAGGATAAGGAGACGATTGAAGATATCATGGTGTATGATGATTCGCAGCGAAGCAAGGGGAGATTAAATGTTGTTACCGCCCAGAAAGGAAAGATGTATGTCTCTAAAGATGATGGCGCTTTTGTCATGACCTTATATGACGGTTACCAGTATGCACAGGCCGATGGACAGGGCAGACCCAATGCCAAGCCATTTATGATTTCACATTTTAATGAATGGACCAGGCGATTTGATCTTGGCGAATTTGATCTGGACAGGACAGAAGAGGAGCAGTTCAAATCGCATCACACCATGAAGAGCGCGCGCCAGATAGCGAGTGAAATCGATACGATGAATGAGCAAATTGCAATTGCAAGAGCATCCAATCATACAGCCTACACCCTGCTGGCTGATTCATTATCTAAATCTACTCCGGTCAATGATGGCATAACAAAAGATACAGGAGAGGTCACGATACTGGAAAGGGGATTGAAAGGTAACCGACTTGTACTCGAAAACTCGAAAGCAGTATCGAGGTATACTCAGATGAAGGCATTTCTGGATTCGGCAGATGTAGGCCAGACGAAATCGGTGATGCAAGTTCTTCCGGGCAACCTGCAGCGTGAATACAAGGGACAAATGAATAGTAAGGTTTCTATTGCCAAGTCCACCATCGACAGGAATGATAGGACCATACAGCGTCTTGAACTCAACAAGCGAAAACATACCTATGAGCTGCACTGGAAGTTTTCGCTGGCGGCGGCCTGTATCGTCATGTTATTGATTGGAGGCCCGATGGGCACCATTGTGCGTAAAGGAGGATTTGGGTATCCGCTTTTAGTATCCATTTTCTTTTTTACCTTTTTCCTGATGAGTAATATCAGCTGTAAAAAATTGAATGATGCGCAAAAACTCCCGCCTGTTCTGGCGGCCTGGACGCCTGTGATTATGTTGTGCGTCATCTCAGGCATCCTGACCTATAAGGCACTACAGGATTCAAAGATTATGGATATGGATAGATTTAAAGCTATGTTTAGCAGATGGCGTTCAGCACATAAGTTGAAAAGTGCATGAGTGCTTGGAGAATGTATGTTATCGGTGCATTTGTCCTTATGGCTGCAGGAATTGCCTTAACCTTTCTTGGGGACAAGGGATATTTTGTAAGATGGTTAGCATTACACAGAACTCCATTTGCAGACTATTATTTTTACCATGTCACTAAACTCGGTGAAGAATATGGTTTTATCGTCATTGGGCTCTTATTGTGGCTGCAGTCCTGGAGACGAATGATCGTGATTCCTTTACTTGGCGGCCTGGTGACGGTGGTTACTTTTCTTTTAAAGGAATGGTTTCAGCACGAAAGGCCATTTTTATATCTGGAACGTATTGGCTGGGATGGCCCAGTTGGGGTTCTGGACTATCAGGTATTATCCGGTCATGCGAGTTTTCCTTCCGGACATTCAATGGCTGCCTGGGCCTTATTCACGCTCACAGCAGCATTGATCAGGAAGCCATGGGTGTCGTTTGTGTGTTTATTTTTCGCCATATCCGTTTCGCTTTCCCGTGTTTACCTGGTTGCCCATTTTTTGAGGGATGTCATCGCAGGCGCAGCTGTAGGATTTGCCCTAGGTTATACTCTTTATTACATCTACGACAAGATAATGAAAAAGAGGGAGTTAAGCCAGACTTTTACCCGTAATGAAGCTTGAAAAGATACCTTGGTCTTTTTCAGGAAGGTCATAGTTCAATCTAAAACGGCTTAACTACTAATAGGATAGTATATTTACCGCTTCATAATTAATGACTCATGAAAAATTTCAATATTCCCTTCATTCTCGTGTGCTCGCTGCTCATGACATATGCCTGCAAAGAGGCCGGTTCATCTGCTTCTTCACCTACAGCAGAAGTTTCGGGGATAAAAATCGCATATGTTAACGGGGATTCCATCCTCTTTCATTACAAAGAATTCAAAAAGGAATCTGAAGCGATGGAGATCAAGCAACGCAAGGCAGAAGAACAATTGCAGAGCAAAGGTGCTGCCCTTGAAAAGGAAATAATGGCCTATCAGCAAAAAGCTCAAACCGGCACCATGACCGGAAAGGAAATGGAAGCCCGTGAAAAATATCTCTCCACGCGTCAGGAAGCGATTCTGGCAGAACGCGACAAGATGGCCCAGGAAATCATGAGCGAGACTGCTCAGATCAATAAACGACTACAGGCCATCATGCAGGACAAACTCAATGAGATTAAAAAACAGGAAGGATATGATTTTATCCTCAGCTACGTAGAGGGAGGACCTGTACTGGTAGCGGATGAGAAATACGATATCACGGATAGGGTTCTGAAGGAACTGAATGAGGGTGATTCTTCTGTGCCTGCTGCTGATACCACAGCTAAAAAGTAGCAAATAGCTAGTGCAACTTTAGTCATCAGTTCGCTGCAGTCTACTGCCTGCGCATCGCGTTAAACGCGTAAAACCACATTTTTGAACTGTGAAGTTATCTGTTCCCGGAGCTGAAGCAGATCAGCATGCATACGGATATGAATGATCATTTCTTCATCCTTCCCTTCTTCCTGCAGCTGATTGATGACTGCTATGTTATTCTCAATATGGCCTATTAGTATTTTGAGTTTTAATCTGAGGATAGCATTAAGTGCATCTTTTTTATAATTGGCATCCGGATGGAGTTGTATCTGGAGAGGTATATCATGCTCTTCCCAGCTCGCATATTCAAACGGAAAGGTGAGCAATTCGATCGACAAGTTTTGTATATCCTTATCAGGATGATTCGTGAAATAGTCCGGACCGGGTGATTTTCCTTGTTCCAGCAGGTCCTGATATTCGCGCATTATTTTTTTATAAGTTTCGTTTTGAAACTCATCGATGATATCAAGCAGGCTGACCAGTATGTAGCGACTTAATGGGGTAAGGTTGGAATCAGGTATGGGTTTGTCTCCATACGTCAGGAGAATGCGGATGATATCTCTTTCCTGGAACTGATCTGACAGGTTGGATAGTCCCTGTATTCTGGCATCTGTTTGCTTTGTCTCCTGGTTGAACACTTGATGTTGTATTTCACGTTCAGCGCTGTCGACGTCACGGGGTATCCCTTGCCGTTTTTGCCGGAGGAATTCATCATAAGCTTTATTGGTTTCACGAACCAGGATATGCTCATCGATCTTCATGAGGTGAGCGCACTCAGTGATAAATGCTGATCGCTTTATGGCTTCCGGAATACGTGCCAATGTCTCGACTAGATCTTTGACCAGCGTTGCTTTACGCATGGGATCTCCTGCGGCTTCTTTTAAAAGTAATTGGGTCTTAAACAGGATGAAATCCTTGCCGTGTTCGCGGATATAATCCTGGAAGCCTGCAAGGCCTGATTTTTTAACAAAGGAGTCAGGATCTTCACCTTCAGGTAGGAGTGCGAGCCTTACATCCAGGTTTTCCTCCAGGATCAGGTCAAGGCCTCTCATTGCTGCTTTAATCCCGGCAGGATCGCTATCGTACAGTACGGTAATCCGGCCTGCGTATCGCCTTATCAGTCTTATCTGGTCAGGCGTAAGGGCAGTACCTGATGAAGCTACTACGTTTTCAATCCCTGCCTGATGCAAACTGATTACGTCAGTGTATCCTTCCACGAGGAAACAATTATCGTTGTCCCGTATAGCTTTCTTCGCATGTGAAAGTCCATAGAGGACCTTCCGTTTGACGTATATTTCAGTTTCAGGTGAGTTGATATACTTGGGACCTCTGCTGGAACTCACCATTTGACGGCCCGCAAAAGCTATAACCTTACCCGATATATTGAAAATCGGAAACATGACGCGGTGTCTGAAAAAATCACCGCCATGCTGGGTGATCAGACCTGCCCTTTGAAGAATTTCCAGGGTAAATCCCGCCTTTTTTGCCTCATGAATGAGTCCATCTGCTTTTTCGGGAGCATAACCAAGGCCAAAGGATTCAATCGTTTTTGTACGAAAACCCCTCTCTATGAAGTAGTTAAGACCCGCAAGTTGGCCTTCTTCGGTGTTGTGAAGCTGGTTTTTATAGTACTGCCAGGCGAATTCAAGGACTTTATAGATCGTTTCCCGTTCCCTTTCGGCCTGTATAGTTTCTGCATCTGCCTGACTCTCTTCAAGTTGTATGCTGTATTTGCCAGCCAGGTAACGGATGGTTTCGGGGTAATCATACCCCTCGTGTTCCATGACAAAGGTTATCGCTCCACCTACTTTGCCACAGCCAAAACACTTATAGATGTTTTTGGTGGGGGAAACACTGAAAGAAGGGGTCTTTTCATGGTGAAAGGGACATAGCCCGATTAAATTGCTTCCCCGACGCTTCAGGTTGACAAAATCGCCCACGACTTCCTCTACACGGGCCCTTTCCATTACTTCCTCTATACTTTTTCGGCTGATCATCAGAAGGCAAAACTAAATGTTTAGTCGATTTAACATAAATATCAGAATAATCTCTTGGCGATCCAATTTAAGGATACTATATTTGTTTGGAAGTTATCTACAAGGTAGGTGACCGCCATTACAAACTTGAATTCTTGATACGTTTTTAGGGTGTTCTCATAGTGTGTTCTTACCCGCTTTCCGATGGGAAGGCGGGTTTTTTTATGTCTTCGTAGATTTAGATTAACAATTTGATTATCAATTAAATAGGTTTCAATCATGACCACAGTCGGGATTGTTGGATTAGGAAAAATGGGTCAGGCGATAGCCTTGATTCTCGGAAAGCGTGAAGATCTGAAATCGCACTCTTTTAATCGTATTTCTCCTGAAAACACAGGAACTCTTAAGTCTTGTGATGTTGTCATAGAATTTACGATTGCTGAAGCGGCTCCGGGAGTTATCCGCCAATGCCTTGACCTTGGAATCCCAGTTGTCTCAGGTACGACCGGATGGCATGAATACAATCTTGAATCCATTCTTTCGTATTGCAAACAAAAGCACGGGACCTTGCTGTATGCAACTAATTTCAGCGTAGGGATGAATATCGTTTTTGCACTAAACAGGAAACTGGCTGAAGTCATGTCAGCTCTGCCTGAGTTCAGACCTTCTATCAAAGAGATTCACCACATTCATAAAAAGGATTCGCCGAGCGGAACAGCGTATACATTGATTGAAGATATTTTGAACCGCCTACCGCATTACAATGGTTTTGCACACAATCCAAAAGATGAAAATTTTCAGGGAGATAAAATACCGGTCACCTCAATTCGTGAAGGAGAAGTAAAAGGTTTTCACCAGGTATCATGGAATTCCGGTGCAGAACAAGTAATCATTGCGCATGAGGCTTTTGACCGAAGCATATTTGCGGAAGGTGCTGTCATGGCAGCCTTGTGGTTAAGTCGGCAGCCCCGCGGAATTTATACGATGAAGGATATCCTCAATGTATAAATAAACAAGGCCTCCCAATCGGAAGGCCTAATCAACAATTTTATGAAGCCAATCTCTTTTTCCTTTCAGGAATAAAACAATAGCTGCTTCCTGCTTAATTTATTCAGTGATCAACGTTATCGCCAGGTCAAATTCATCATAGATGGTTTTATCACCAAGGCCTTCGAAAAAACTACCAGAACCATATTTTACATTGTAGTTGGATCTGTCAATAGTGATATTGGTCGTGGCCTTATATTTTTTACCATCTGCTGTGAGTTGTGTCAAAAAGGTTACCTGTTTGGTCACATCTCTGATAGTCAGATCACCTTTCACTTCAAACTGTCCGTCACCTTTAGCATTTGCCTGGGTGATGACAAGTTTGGATGTTGGAAATGCATCTACAGCGAAGAAATCATCTGATTTCAGGTGACCTTCAAGTTTGTCGCCATATTCACCGGTTATATCAAGTACTTTAATGGAGCTCATATCAATAGCGAAGGATCCACCAAGGAGAATGCCATCTTTGATTTGAAGGACACCTTCCTTGATGTTAATAGTTCCATTGTGTTTGCCGGTTACTTTCCGTCCGACCCATTCTACTTTAGAAGTAGCGGTATTGACTTTTAAATCACCTTTTACAGGATCTCCTGCCTGGGCAGCTATAGCAAAGCCAGCAGCAAATAATAGTGAGAAAAACAGTTTTGTCATATGTGTAAGGATTTTATGTTAAATGAGGTATTTAAACACCGTCGATGCATGTTTGTTTTTCAATCGATAACTTGAAAAATGATTATTTCTGACAAAAAGGTAAAATGCCGACCTGAAGTGACTTAATTCGGGTCTGAATGAAAGATCTGCGCATGTTAAAAAAACCTTAACAAAGGTTTTTTCTAGTTGATGGGTGTCAATCCCCAGGGTAACCTTGCTTGAGGTTCACCGGATTGTACAACCTGCCAGAATCTCATGATCTGCGGAATTTCAGTTTTAAACACAGTCTTGGTAGCACTACCATTTTGATCCATCAGGTCTGAGATCATTTTTTGCAACGGATTCTGGAATACCGGATATTCTTTAATGCGATATTCTTCAAGCCCCGCAAGTGTGGCGGCAGATGCAATTGCATCTTCCAGCGTTCCGAGTTTATCAACAAGTCCTAATTCAAGTGCTTTCTTTCCGGACCATATCCGACCCTGGGCTACTGCATGCACTTCATCTCTGGTCATATCACGCCCTTCAGCAACCTTGTTGAGAAAGAGTTCATAATACGCATCTGTTCTTTGTTGCAGATATGTATGTTCACGTTCATTCCAGGGAAACATCACCGTGAAATCAGCACTGTAAGGTCCGGTGCGCACTGTGTCAAACCGAACGCCTAATTTTTCATCCAATGCCCTCGATGGATTAGGTATTAAGGAAAAGACACCTATACTGCCGGTAAGGGTATTGGGCTGGGCAAAAATACTATCCGCCATTGCGGATAGATAATAACCGCCTGAAGCTGCAAGGTCTCCCATGGAGATAACAAGTTTTTTTCCATCTGTCTGCAAGCCGATCAACTGTCTGTAAATGTTTTCAGCGCTCAGGATGCTACCTCCGGGACTGTTGATGCGCAGCACGACCGCCTTAATTTCTTCTTGCTTGCGTATATCTTTCAGGAGTTTTACATATCGTCCGTCATCTATGACGCCATATTCATCATTTCCACTGACGATTTCACCCTCAGCATAGATGACGGCAATTTTGTCCTTAGCTTTAAGATTCGTTTGTTGCATTGGCGTGGCACTGGCGTATTCTTCAATGTTGATGTAGGTAATGCGATCATTGTGCCCTTTGCCCATTTTCTCATTCATCCAGGATTCGCAATCTGCCTTGGCTCCAATCTCATCAACGAGCTTATATCTCAAGGCATCATCCGCATTTTTGATCTGAAACTGCCAGGCCATATTTTTAAGAGAGTCAACGCTGATTTGGCGTGCATCGGCTATATCCTGAAGATACATGTCATAGGTATCTGTCAGGTATTCTCTGGTCTGTAGTTTATTTTCAGGACTCATTTCGGTTCGGCGGAATGGTTCTGTTGCGCTTTTAAAATTACCGGCATAATAGATTTGCATATCAATACCTATCTTATCAAGCAGCCCTTTAAAGAAAGGAACGTAGCTGGCAAATCCTCTGAAATCAACTGTCCCTACCGGATGAAGGGTGATGTGGTCAGCCGGACTAGCAAGGTAGTATCCCTGTTGTGTGTAAAAGTCACCGTAGGCAGCGAGAAATTTGTCAGATTCTTTGAAATCCTCCAAGGCATCCAGTATAACTTTTGCAGAACTGGCTCCTAATCCTCCAAGTCCATTCTCAATGAGGATACCATTGATTTTTTTGTCCTCGGCAGCATGTCTGATCAGGCCTGCAACATCATGAAGGCCGGGTACGTCATGTTCGCTGAAATCGAATGATTGATTTGAAAGATTATTGGTCTGTTCAGGCATATCCTGGGTGAAATCCAGGGCAAGCACGCTTCCGGTTTGAATCGTAGTTTTACCACCACCACCCCCGGTGCTAGCTATGATGGCGGCTATGACTGCGACGAACAGGAAAAAGAAAACTGCGCCGGCAAGAAAAACACCAAGGCAGCTGGCCATTGTATATTTAAGAAAGTCTTTCATAAGAGTTGTATGTGTCTGATCTTGCAAGGTTCGTAAAACTCATGCAAGGTTCGTAAAACCTACGGCAAAGATCATCATTATCAACCGATTCAAATGGAATACGGTTCTGCGATTAGCCTAATAATAAACGGAATTGATCGAAAAATCATTCTTTTTTTTTCATCGTATTTAAAGTAGGCAACTTCATATCCAGTGATTCCATTGCGGATATCACTTTTTCAGCGATAAAATAATCCCTGTACCAGCGTTGATCCACCGGGGCTATAATCCATGGCACCTCACTGCGGTTGATGGCATCCTCGTAGCAGAACATATATTCCCCCCATCGTTCTGCTTCTTTCCAGTCTGCATCATTATTTTTCCACTGTTTGCGGGGATCGTCGATCCGTTCCTGAAGTTTTTCCTTTTGCCTTTCGGGGGAAATATGCATATAGAATTTCAGGATGGTCGTGTTGTTGTCCTGGTGAATATGTTTTTCCCATACATTGATGGCGTTGATGCGATCTCCTACTTTTTCTTCATCGATCCATTTATGGACGCGCTGAATGAGTATATCCTCATAATGTGATCGTATAAATACCTGGATCATTCCTTTTGCAGGCGCGCGTTTACTGATCCGCCACAGAAAGTCATGAGCAAATTCTTCTTCAGTAGGTTTCCGGAATGGAAAGGCCAGGATCCCGGTAGGATTGCAGTATGAAAATACTTTGCGGGTAGCACCGTCCTTTCCGCTGGCATCCATGCCTTGAAAAACGACCAGGAAATTTTGTTTCTTTTCAGCATACATAATATGCTGCAACTCACCGATACGCCTGGCGAGCCGGTCCGTTTTGCGCTTAATGTCTTCCTTTTCGAGTCCTTTCGGAGCCCGCGTTGGTATTTCATGGAGTTGAATCATATTCCCATTTTATTTCTTCTGACCAGAAAAGATTGAAGCACAGGCGTGAATCCCTGTTTCTGATCAGCGGTGACAAAATCAATCTGGTATTGTAGGCATTTCATTTTCAGTCGCTCATAAAACCCTGCCATATGCTCCAGGTAGGCTTTTCTGACTTCCTGTGGCCTCAATTTAATTCGCTCATCTGTCTCCATATCAATAAACATGTAGGGCCGGTTGTCAAATGCAAATTCAAGTTCTTTATCGTGATCCAGGACATGGAATAACACCACTTCATGTTTATTATGCTTTAGGTGTTGTAAAGCCCCGAAAATATCATCCTCAGCACCACTTTCAAGCATATCGCTGAAGATGATGACCATGGATCGCTTGTGGATACTATCGGCAATCTGGTGCAAAGCCTGGGCTGCCGAAGTTGTTTTATTCAGATGTGGTTGTTTGATCAATTGTTCCAGCTGTGTCAGCATCAGACTATAGTGGGTATGGCTGCTTTTGCAAGGTGTATGTATTCTGAGCTGATCATCAAAGATACTGAGGCCGAATGAATCCCGCTGTTTGCGGAGGAGATTCATCAGGGAGGCTGCTGCAAGCACACTGAATCTCATTTTGTTCCAGCCCTCCTGGTCGGCAGCAAGGTATGGGTATTGCATAGAGGAAGATCCATCTATGACGATCTGGCAGCGGAGATTAGTTTCTTCTTCAAACTTTTTAGAATACAACCTGTCTGTGCGGGCATAAATCTTCCAGTCTATATTCCGGATGGATTCTCCCGGATTGTACAGGCGGTGTTCTGCAAATTCAACTGAAAATCCATGAAAAGGACTCTTGTGAAGTCCGATGATAAAGCCTTCCACCACTTGCCTGGCCAGTAATTCCAGGTTATCAAACTTTCGGAGTTCAAATTGATCAAAATATTTCATCGGGTCGAAAATAAGGATTTCTTGAGTGGGGGAGGGTTGATAGAAATTAAAAAAGCCTCCGGGATTTTGTAGTCCGGAGGCTTAAACGTATGCTGAATCGTTTATAGTCTTATGCTCAGGCTAAAATGGCATCCAGCTTGTCACTGAGCACCTTTTTACTGGTTGCTCCAACTTGTTTGTCAACCACTTCACCGTTTTTCAGGTAGAGTACTGTGGGAATGGAACGCACCCCGTATTTGTAAGAAATCTCAGGATTGGTATCTACATTGACCTTTGCGATCAGTGCTTTTCCGTCGTATTCTTTAGCCATTTCCTCAATATGAGGGCCGATCATTCTGCATGGGCCACACCATTCAGCCCAGAAATCGACAACAGCTATACCTTCATGGTCCATGACCTTTTCTTTGAAGTTGCTATCTGTAAGTTCAAATGCCATTTTGTAATAAATTATGTATTGTTTAAGTTGAATATGTCCAAAATCAGTGGTAAAACACTCATTGTGGATGCAAAGTTGCAAATTTATCCCCACGTCATTACCCATGCCTTTTTTTAAAGAAAATATAACACTTCGGACTGGTTCTACCTCTTTCCGGCCTGTCCTGATCCACAAGCGGTCATTAATTTGGTTAGCGGCAGCTTTGCTGGCCTTGATCATCAAAGAAATACTGCCATCCTTCTTCTGGGACTATTGGTATTATCGAGGCTTTTTCGTTGGGGTAAGGCAAGTCTACGATTTTCTTCTGGGCTGGTCCCCGATACCTATGATCTATGTCGTATTGTCTATCATCTTGGTCAGAACTGCGCGATGGGTAGGAGATCGAAGTAAAGGCTGGATTTATTTGATATCACGGGCTCTCGGAGGCGTGGGCGCTTTGGTATCCATATTTTATGTGTCATGGGGTTTCAATTACGGACAGATTTCGTTGCAGGAAAGATTGGGATTCGATCGCTCATTGACCGACAAGGAAGATATCGAAGCGGAGTTTCGAAGAGCAACCGATGCGCTCCGGCAAGAAGCAGAAAAACTGCCGGACCATTTAACCAGAGACAATGCAATAGTGGGATTCGATGTAGTAGATCACGATCTCCGGCAAGATGTAACAGATGCGTTGTCAAAATTGAATATTCCAAACAAAGGCAGGGTAAGGGTTCGGCAGCCATGGCCAAATGGATTCCTGTTGCGATGGAGTACCGCAGGCATTTACATTCCTCAGACAGGTGAAGGGCACATTGATCGTGGGCTCCTTTCAGTGCAGAAACCTTTTACGATTGCGCATGAGATGGCTCATGGGTATGGAGTTGCTGATGAAGGAGCATGTAATTTTATCGCCTGGTTAGCCTGCAGCCAATCCAGGGATCAGTGGGTCAGGTTTGGTGGGGCTTTGACCTACTGGCGATATGCAGCTGCCGAAATGCCTTATGACAGTGTCTCTCCCGTGTTACACACTTTTCCACCTGTTGTGATGCGGGCCATGAACCTCGTAAAGGAAAATGATAAGAAGTATCCGGACATTTTGCCCCGGGTTAGAGATGCCATTTACGCCTCCTATCTCAAGCGCCATGGTGTTAAGGAAGGGCTGAGAAGTTATAATGAAGTAGTGATCATGGTCCAACAATACCTCAGGAAGACTTCAGGAGGTAGCATGCCTGAATAGCCGGTCGACATTAAACGCTGCAGCCTGAAATACGTCAATCAGCACATCATTCAGCCTAGCGATGGCCAGGCCCGTTTTCCATTTGGTTGTATCCCTGGTTTCTACCAGATTTGAAATGGACCTGATACTTAGAAAGGGTATTTTTTTAAGTAAACTGATATAAAAAAAGGCTGCACCTTCCATGTTTTCAATCTGCCCATGTGGTTGGTTTTTAAGTTGTTCAATATGTGATCCATGGCCGTGCGCATAGAATGTTGTCATACCCGAAGCGATGGGCATAATAGCAGACGGCTCATAAGGACAGGCTAATAAACCTTCGGTGAATGGGAAGCTATCCGGATTACTCCATCCAAGGGTGAATGGATCCATGATGATTCCATCTTTGTCTTCAGCACCAGAGCCTGAAATTATTTCAGTTTTGATTTGGTACACATCCCCGATGGGGAGTGAAAGGTCAAAAGCTCCACCAATACCGGCTTGAATCCAACCGTCAGGATGGCGATGGCTCAGGTAGTCCATAAGGGAGTAGGTCGTCTGTAAAATACCAATGCCACTATACAGGATATCAATCAGCAATCCATGAAGTTGATAGGTCTGAAAGGAATGCTGTTCAGCATGTATCTTCAGATAATTGAGCAGGGGTTCAATTTCCTTTTCAGTGGCGGAAACAATGGTTATTTTCCGGTTCATTTAATCTGGTATTGCGATAAAGAGGCACTCAGACTGCTTCCTAGTCTGGAGTGGTATCGCCATCCACCTGTAAGTGCCATACGATCAAATATGTTCCAGGTAATACCAGCGTGTACCAGAGAAGGTTTTGTGCCTATGCCCCATCGTACAGCAATCCGTTGATGAAGTTGATAAAGGATGCCGGCTTTGAAACGAAGCTCGTGCCTCCAGTCTTTTTCAGCTTCAACCGCTATTCCGATTTTTTTAGAGGGCTCATATAGTAAGCCAATCCTTGCCATGGAAGGCAGATCGAGAACACTCTCTGTACCAAGCGGATTGTATATCCAGGCAGACATAGAAAGTTCTTTCATGATAGGTGCGTGGAAGGAAACAGACCAGCTGGCCACATAGACATTGTCAAACTCTTCGGCTTCATTCCGATTGAGATCAAACTGGATAGCTGCATTTAGTTTTTCGAAAAGCCTCCTGGCATAACTGAAAGTGATCCTTTGTTCGGAATATCCCTCAATGCCTGTGTATTGGATCCCCAATGCTATCTGGTCTTTCCACGGGAGCAACAGGTGAGCTGATCCTGAAATTTCTGTGAGATCCTTTAATCCGGTTCGGGTAGCTGCTGCCACGGACCATCCACCATGATCACGACTGGCAAGCAATGCTGGTAATACAATTCCTGCTTCAGCGTCCTTGGTTAAAAGTCCTATCTGGCCATTGCCCTGATAGCTAGCGCCCGAAAACATATAAGGTCCGGATTGTGCGATGCAACAAGTGGTAAGCAGGAAAGTAGTCAGGAGTGTATAATAATGTTTCATTCCAACGGTGATATCAATGCTACCTGCAAGATACAATCAAACCTCGATTTACATAAGTAACTTTGCAGCAGCTATGCGTGAATTCAAGATACCCAGTCATAACCGGCGTTATGAAAAGAAAGCAGCCAGCAAGATGGTCTGGATGGTATTGATCTTTGTGGGAATCATCTGCCTGACCATGTATTTTCTGGATGGGTTGCAAAGCATTGAAACTCCTGAAAAATCATTGGAGGCTACTTATGCTCCCGAGCCTAAGGCAGGTGTTGTCTACAGCAAACCAAATTTCAGCCTTTCCTACGTTGAGGAGTATGAATTACCTGAATGGGTTTCGTATGAACTTTCGGTGGAAATGATGAATGCGCCCAAAAATGATCGTGACCAGGACTTTAATCCGGATCCGGCCATCAGGACTGGTTCGGGACATTACAGAGATTATAAAGGCTCCGGATACCGGCGAGGCCATCTGGTGCCTTCAGCGGACATGGCCTGGAACAAAGAATCAATGGATGCTACTTTCCTGCTGAGTAATGTAGCGCCTATGCATGAAGAATTCAATGATGGCATCTGGCTTGAACTCGAGCATAATGTAAGGGACTGGTCAAGGAAATATGGAAGTGTTTCAGTTGTCACAGGCCCCTTGTTTCTGGATGCTTCGGCGACCATTGGGGATAATGAAATCCTGGTGCCAAAATATTTCTACAAAGCAGTTTTTACAAAACATGATTCGACCCCTATGGTCATTGCCTTCTTATTCGATCAGCATCAACATTCCTTTGGTCCGCTTGAAGACTACATAGTCTCCGTTGATAGTCTTGAGAAAATAAGTGGAATCGACCTTTTCGAAGGATTGTATGGAAGTTGGGAAAATGAAATAAATAGCGAAAAGCGAAATGTTATAAGCGCAAGCGAATGGCCTTTTAAAGAGCGATAGTATACACAGCGCAAAGACAAGATCAGAACAAAATAGATCGTCTCTGAACTAAATCATTTTTTAATCAGGATCCACACATCCTGTGAAATGTAGGATTCATGAACCCGCTTGCCAGGAATGTGTTCGAGAATTGAAAATCCGGAAGCAACAAAAACACTTCGGATAAAAGCAGGTGGATGAAAGGTGCCAAAAGTCCTGTGCCCTTCTTTGGTCTTATCACGAAGGATGGGCTGTTGGGAGCGATATGCTACTGCTTCAGCAGTAGTAAGTTTTTCAAGAAAAGCATCACCGTGTGTAGTTAAGATGACGATGCCTTGGTCTGCAGTTACGCTGAACAGTTCATTGCTCCATGCTGATTGGTTTTCCTCCGAAAGATGGGTCAGGATTGAAATCCCGTATAGGATATCGAATTGATTTTCAGGATAGGGTAAAGGAGGATTAAGATGGTTAGTTGAAAATGAGATTCCTTTTATCTGTGCTGAGCACCAAGCGATAGTTATCGGATTGTAATCCGTGCCAAAATAATCATTCGTCTTGCCTAGAAGAGCTGGCATATGGCGTATGATTCGGGCAGGACCACATCCCCAGTCAAGGATTTTTATATTTTCAACTTTATGATGAGGTTTAATGAGGGAGACAATCCACGCTGCATCTTCCAGACCTCCCCAAAAATATTTTTTGTAATCGATCTGAAATGACTCATAGACCATATAAGGCGGAGGGAGTATGATATCAAGATGAGCTTTTTTAAACAGGTTGTTGTTTTTCCTGTTTTTAAAGCGCATAACCTGGAAGCGGGTTTTATCTGCCAGATTTGAGAGTCCCAGGTTACGGATTATGGAGAGCAATTCTGTTTTTAACATCACGAATGCATAAAGGACCAATTGTTGTAGAATAGAAAATAGAAAATTTTTTATCAACGGTATCTACCGATAGGCTTTTGCCTGGAGCCAGTGATCCACCATCACCAATGCTGCCAATGCTTCAACAATGGGCACAGCTCGCGGCACCACGCAGGGGTCATGTCTTCCTTTTCCTTTGATGACAACTGCATCACCTGTTGTGTCAACTGTTGGTTGATCGGTCATTATTGTTGAGACGGGCTTGAAAGCAACTCTGAAGTATATCGGCATGCCATTGCTGATACCTCCTTGAATACCCCCCGAAAAATTTGTAGCAGTCTTGATGACATCTTCTGCGTTTGACCAAACGTCATTGTGATCACTTCCACGCATCTTTGAACCTTCAAAACCGGAGCCATATTCAAATCCTTTGCAGGCATTGATAGATAACATGGCTTGGCCAAGGTCGGCATGGAGTTTATGAAATACAGGTTCACCGAGCCCTGCAGGACAACCATCAATCACGCACGTAATCGTGCCTCCAATGGTGTCGCCCGAATCTCTGGTTTCTTCAATCAAGGTGAGCATCGAAATAGACGTGGATGGATCTGGGCACCGAACCGGATTTTGTTCCGCAAAATCCCAATCAAATGCTGCCAGTGGAATTTCAACCTCAATAGGGCCGACACTGGATACAGCAGCATTGATCTGTATGCCTTCCAGATGCAATATCATTTTGGCTATTGCGCCTGCAGCCACCCAGTTTACTGTCTCACGTGCTGATGAACGTCCACCACCGCGATGATCCCGGGTTCCGTATTTCTGATGATAGGTATAATCCGCATGTGATGGCCTGAACGCATGTTCAATCTGTTCGTAATCAGAAGATCTTGAATCTTCATTTGGGATGAGTATCAGAATGGGAGCACCGGTGCTCTTCCCTTGATATACACCTGATTGAATAATGATTTTATCCCCTTCCATCCGTTGTGTGGTAATTTTTGACTGGCCAGGCCTCCTGCGGTCGAGCTCTTTCTGAATAAACGCAGTATCTATTTCTATCCCAGCAGGACATCCGTCAATGATAACACCCATCGTAGCTCCATGCGATTCCCCGGCCGTGGTGACCCTGAATATCCGTCCTAAACTATTGGAAGCCATACCTGTTATCATTTTTCACCCTCGAAGGTAGCTGATTTCGACAGCTTGCTTTAGATACTAATATCAGAAATCCATCTTTAAGACTCCAAAATCCAGACGCATGTTCCAGATAGGACCACACCCATACCTCTCACTGTGTTACACCTCTCACTGTGTTACACCTCTCACTGTGTTACACCTCTCACTGTGTTACACCTCTCCCTGTCTTACAACAAAATCCTAATTTTACCATCCCATGTCCCACTTGGTTGATATATCATCTTCTGCTGAAGAGCAAATTGAGTTCCATAAGATTCGTGAACTACTCGCTGGTTATGCCAGAGGAGCATTTGGCCGTAATACGTGCTTGAAGCTACATCCACTGTCAGATATAGCAGATATCCAGTACCGGATGGACCAGGTGTTTGAGTATTCAGAGATTTCTGCCCTTTCTGACCGCCCACAGTTAAGTACGTATGAGGACGTATTCCAGTCTCTCGAACATCTCAGCATTGATGGATACGTTTTACCGCAAGAGGATATCCATGAAATCGGCAGACAGATGGAACAGGTCCAGCTTATCCATCAGTTTTTTTCGAAGCCTGATGCCCGCCGGGATTATCCGGAAATATTTCAATGGACTTTGATGGCGGCAGATCCCACAAAGCTAATTAAACCCATTAGGGCTATTCTTGATGAAAAGGGCGCAGTAAGACCTAATGCTTCACCTGAGTTGCTTGCCATTTCAAGATCGATTGAAACAGAGACTGCAAGATTGAACAAAGAGTTTGTCCGGCTGATAGCACGATACAAGAGTGATGGGTATCTGACAGATACAGTTGAATCTGTCCGTTCAGGCCGGCGGGTACTCTGCGTTGACGCTGAATATAAAAGAAAGATCAAAGGAATCATCCATGATGAGTCTTCTACAGGACGTACAGTATTTCTTGAGCCGGAACTCATCGTGGAGATCAACAACAACATTATCGAATTAGAAGGGGAATTTAAGAAGGAGTTATTAAGATTATTAAAGGAGCTGTGCCATACTTTACGTCCGCATAAAGAGCATATAGATGATATCAGCACGCTGATCCACCACTGGGATCTTGTGCAGTGTCTTTCACTCCTCGGCATGAGCTATAGAGGGCAGCGCCCCAAGCTGCAAGACACCGCCACTCTTCATCTCATTCAGGCGCGTCATCCACTCCTGTACCTGAAGAATAAGTCAAAGCAGAAAACGGTTATTCCTTTTGATCTCATACTCAATCCGCCAAACAGATTGCTTATCCTCAGTGGGCCAAATGCAGGAGGAAAGTCCATATTGATGAAAGCTACAGGCCTTATACAGGTGATGGCACAATGTGGGATGCTGATTCCGGCTGACGGCAGTACAGTCATAGGTGTTGTCAGGCGCATATGTGTGGATATCGGAGATCAGCAGTCGATCGAAGAGGATTTGTCTACCTATAGTTCGCGGTTGAGAAATATGAAAGAAACCCTTGATGCAGCGGATGATTCAACCATGATCCTTGTTGACGAGTTTGGTTCAGGCACAGATCCAAAAATAGGCGGGGCCATCGCCGAAGCCATTCTGGACGCCCTCGTGAAACGGAATACTTACGGTGTGCTGACAACACATTATCCAAACATCAAGATGTATGCGCATAACACCAAAGGTGTAGTCAACGGTGCAATGATGTTTGATAAAGAAAAAATTCAACCAACGTATCAACTTAAAATTGGTAAACCCGGTAGTTCATTTGCATTTGAAATTGCTGAGCGGACAGGGCTTCCTGCTGAGGTGATTGAATACGCTCGTAAAAAAGCCGGGACGAAGGCGATGGAGCTTGAAGATCTGATCCATGATCTCGATGACAAAACATTACGACTGAGTACAGAGATCAAAAACTTGCAGGACAAACAAAAGGATCTTGATCGGTTAGTGGCAAATTATGAACAGCTGCGTCTCGATCTCGAAATCAAACGGAAGAAATTTAAGATCGATCAGAAGAAAGCATCCTTAAATGAAGTGTCTCAATACAGTCAGGAGATGAACCGTCTGCTCAAGGACCTTAAAAATGAGAAAAATGCTGAAAAGGCTAAAGAGCAGATTGAAAAAATAAAAGTAAAGCAAAGCCAGTTTAGTACCGAGATTAAGGAGCTTGCGGAAGAACTGGTGGAGGTCACTGATTTTAAAAGAGACTTCCTTGTAGGTGATCATGTAAAGTTGCGTTCAACGCATCAGTATGGTGTGGTGGATAGAATTACTAAAGACAGAGCCGTAGTGATCGTCGGGCAGTTGCAGATGACCATGCCTTTGTCGGAATTGGTCCCTGCCAATGCGCCTGTTGAAGTCAAAAAGCATGCGAGCCTTAACAAAGATATCGGTGACTATAGTCGTTTTGAAAACGAGCTTGATATCCGTGGCATGCTTCCTGAAGAAGCATCGCATTATCTCGAGCGTTTTATTGATGCGGCATTTATGAGTAGTCAGTCTCAGATCCGAATTGTACATGGAAAAGGAACCGGTGTGCTTCGGCAGTTGGTGGCACGCAAGATGAAGAGTTACCCTTTCAAAGAGATTTCACATCCTGAAAAGAATCAGGGTGGGGATGGTGTGACGATTGGTGTTTTATAAGTAACTAAAGTTGGCAGAAAGACCAAAGTTGGCAGAAAGACCAAATTTGGGCGTGGGTGACCTACGTCCTTGGATGGCAAAGGAAAATCAAAGTTTGAAGGAAGAACAAAGTTGGGCGTAGGTTGACCTACGTCCTCGGTAGCAAATTAAAAAAAACATCTTCGGAAAATAATAACAAATGCCGTTTTCAACGGCAAGAAAAACCTTCTGTCCAACTATTTCAAATCAAGACAAACATGACGCATGATTCTCACCCATAGCCTGGAGGCTACTGACAAAGATTCAAAATAGAGCATGATACATATGATTTATCCATCGGTAGCCGGAGGCTACCGATATTGACTGTTTTTTAAAAAAAACAGTCAATATGTGCAGGATTCGCCTGCAAAAAGAAACGAGCATCGTGCGTATTGTGTCTGCGCGTCTGGCATCTTACGTCTCTCCCAATTTCTACCAGCCACACCTTCATGGTGTGGAGGTAAATACAGGATATTTTCTGTATACTTGTTTCCCAAACGGCCTCCTGAAAAATAAGGTGAGATGAAACACACTCATACACACACCTGCGATAGCGCATCAGCGCATCGGTCATCTTGTTTTGGGTTGAAACCTTTCAATGGTTTTCGGTGGTTTTGGAGTCAGGACATATCAGGTATTTCTTTGTATCTCATTGGAAATCTGATCTTTATGCAAGATGCTTGCTATTCAAAAATGGATCAGATGCTATCTCCAATCATAGCACAGACGCAACGATTACTTTCTACATTTATAAATTACTTAAAGGGAATCTTCCTGTACGAACCCATGACAAGGAGACCTCTCCTGCATACCCTGACAGGAGAGGATATATCGGTCTGAGAGACAAGAAAAGGGCAGATTTTGCATGACAGAGACCCAAAAATGGACGATTTTCATTTTATTTAAATTTTTTAATTATGAAAAATGCACATTTTTTAAATCACCATATTTTGTCATTCAGCTTATTTATAAGTATGATGACCGTACTCGTTTTTTCTTCTTGTGATCAGAGCGAACATCAGGTTAAAGCGCAACTCGATACAACACAGCAAATTACGAACAGAACGATTGAAGAGTGTGATGATTGCCCAATTGATTATTGTTGTTGTGGTATGGAATTAATTTCCGATAATGTATCTGCTCAGGTCTTATTCTGTGGAGCATATTTTGCGATGACAGGAACACCGTGTGGACCAATTAGTCCTGGTGGTTCATGTTCTACAATATCAGGCACATCAGGCACCCTGACGTTTCCAATGATTGGTTCGAAGCATCTGTTTTGTGTGCCATCCGGTGGATCATTTATGATTCAGAATGTTTCTGGGTTTACTATAAGGATTAGGTTTACTTGTCAGTACAATGAAACGAATCCTGATGAAGCAACTATCACTTTAACTAATAATCAGATAGTGTATTATCAGGCGGATGGAGATTGCTTTATTAGTCCTTGTAATTGATTATGAATTGGAGATATGCCGGAAAGGGCTTGACTTTATTCCGGCATATTTTTTCAAAGATATTTCACAGATTCAACTTAAATGAAATCTACATTTCGATTTTCAGTAATAGTAATCATATTGATTGGGTCTTTATCTGGAATTAAAGCACAGTCATATTATGTCGGACAACATTCTGAAATACAACTACTCGAACTTGGTACCACATTTTGCGGCTGTAATTTCGAATCTAGTGGAACCTTTGATCATACTATTTTATTGACACTGACTCCTGATTCTATCTTGCTTTCTTTATTTGATCCAGGTAATGGTTCTCCTGGGCTGTATAGGCTAAATCTTGTTAATGGCATGACAGAATTATTTTATGCATTTGACCCATTAATTTTTCCTCAGTTTTTTGGAGGTCTGGTGAGTATTGGAGGTGGTTTATTTTACACAATAGAGGATTCAGGAAACCTACTCCTCCTTAACACAAATGATGGCTCTATTACCAATGTAGGTAATACAGGTCATGTACCTCATGGAGATTGTACTTTATTTAATGGTAAGTTATACTTTTATTCTGGACAAAGTTCAGCTATAGTAGAAGTAGATCTAGGTGATATTGAAAATTCCAGTGTTGTCGTTAATATTCCACCAAATAGGATAGTACATGGTCTCACAGCATCTCCAATATGTAATACACTGATAGGCACATTGGGTGATTGGGTCGGTAGTTCTATTGACTTAATTAGTATTAATCTGTTGGATGGTTCTATAATAGAACTATGCCCTGCTCCAAATTGGACTTTAGCTATTACCTCCATGCTCGAATTCGCTGACCCTCCGGATTGCGACAACACCCTCGACCTCGATTGCAATGACAGCTCCGGTGCGACCGATGCCGATTTTAATTCGACGGAGGTATCCTGTACGATGAGACAAGCGACGGTGGCAGATGAGGATGTTCGGATGTTTTATGATGATATCATCGCGGAAATGACGATTCGGATCACTGGATTTGTACCGGATGGTTTGAGTGAAATAATTGATATCACCGGTTCTATACCAGGCATCGGTGTCTCCGGGCAAGGCACTGATGTCCTCACACTCAGTAATGCTGGTGGAGCGAAGTCCACTGATTTTATCGATGCCTTGCATCTAGTGCGCTATATGAATACGGCCTTCAATCCTACTGCCGGACTGCGTACCATAGAAGTACAGTTTACGACCGAATCCGGTTCTATGAGCAATGTAGCCACTGCTTTTATCCAGGTCACGGAACTACCACCACTGGCTGTAGATATCGGTCCTGATCAAATCATCTGCGAGGGCACCACCGCTACTTTTGATGCCGGTAGTTTTCCGGGGGCCGTGTACCAATGGTCCAATGGACCGATGACGCAAAGTATTTCTACAACCATCAATGGACAGTATATTGTCACCGTCAGTGATGATTCGCATTGTCCGGGTACTGACACGGCTCTGCTAACTACCATTCCGGTTATCACCATAGCGCTCACAGGCGATAGCATCATCTGTGACAACCAATCCGCCACTCTCACGCTCAATACCAATGCAACATTTCCGATCACTGTAGAAATACAAGCGAATCCGGGATCACCCTTTGTGTTTGATGATGTGATAGGTAATTATTCTTTCATCGATCTGCCTCAAAACAATACCACCTACACGATCACTTCAGCGGTTCCATCACAAGAAGCTTGCATCACTATAACTGATCCTGAACAAGTCGTTGAAGTCTTTCCAACCTATGCGGACTTCTTTGATGTCTCTATCTGTGATGGTGATTCGGTATGGCTTGGCTTTTACTGGGAGACGGAGGCTGGGATTTATCAAAATACATTCAATTCGATTCATGGTTGTGATAGTGTGGTGACCACCAATATTACCATTTTACCTGCCGTGATGATCCAGGTGCAGGAAGACACATGTGATGCATCCGCTACAGGTGTCTTTGTCACTACAATCGACAATCCAAATGGATGTGATACCTTGGTGACCACCACCATCTCGCTACTGCCATCCGATACGACCACGATACCATTGACATCATGCCGACAAGCAGATACAGGTGTATCTATAGATACATTGTCCAACCAGGCCGGATGTGACAGCCTGATCATCCTCAGTATAACTTGGATACCGCCTTCAGATACGACGTATGTCAGTCAAGTCACATGCGATTCGGCGCAGCTGGGCATGTTCCAGCTGATCATTCCGGATGTGACAGGGTGTGATAGTATGATTATTACCACTGTCTCTTTTGCGGGTATAGATACCACGTATCAGTCTGGTACGTCATGCGATTCGACGATGATCGGAGAGTATCAACAATTGTTACAAGGCACAGATGGTTGTGATAGTCTGATCATCACGACGGTGACCTTCCGTATCTCAGATACGACGTACATCAATGCGACATCGTGCCATCCTGGAGATGTGGGCGTGTCGCAGGACACCCTGACAGGACAAGATGGGTGCGACAGCCTGATCATCCTGACGGTGACCTTCAGTGAACAAGACTATGTATGGATCAACGCATCCTCATGCATGCCGGCAGATACAGGTGTATTTGTCACACAGCATATCAATCAGTTTGGTTGCGATAGCATCGTCACCGAGGCGGTGACACTCAATATAAGTCATCAGATAGATCTATCATCATCAAGTTGCAACCCTGCGGATACAGGTGGCTTCGTACAACAGCTCACCAATCAGTTTGGCTGCGATAGCATCGTCACAGAGATGATCACATTACTTCCTTCCGATCAAACTTTTTTCAACGAAACCACATGCCTATCCTCAGAGGCAGGAATGTTTATCACTACACATTTTAATCAGTATGGTTGTGATAGTATCGTGACGTTTACGGTATCTCTGGTGTTGGCGGACACAACACGAATCAACTTCAACACATGCGATATCGCAGAAGTAGGAAGTGTCGAAAATATGTACACAACACAGGATGGATGTGACAGTCTGGTGATTGAAACCACATCTCTGGATCCTACACCTGTGCTTAATGTAGTAGCAGCAATAGATTACAATGGATTTGATATCAGTTGTGAAGGAGGCATGGATGGCAGCGCGATTGCCAATGTGAACGGTGTAGGACCATTTACCTACCTCTGGTCTACGGATGACACTGATCAGATGATCACAGGACTCAGTGCCGGTGATTACGATGTCGCGATCACGGATGGTAATGGATGTACAACAACAGGCTCAGTTACCCTGACAGAACCTGGCTTCTTTATGATTGGCTTTGAGGTATCGGAGCCGCATTGTTTTGATCAGCAGTTGGGTAGCATCACCGTGCTACCAATTGGGGGTGTTGCACCCTATACGTATTCGATTGATGGGACCATCTTCCAGGCATCATCGGTCTTTGCAGGATTAGATGAAGGGATCTATCAGATCACCTCCCTCGATGCCAATGATTGCAGTGCTACCGAGATCATCTCTATCGATGTGCCGCTGATGGTCAGTGTAGATCTGGGAGAGAATCAAACGATATCTGTTGGTGACTCCGCGCTACTGCAAGCGATCATCAATCTGCCGTTTGATTCGCTATCTGCTATCATGTGGACAGGAATCGATAGTATCAGTTGTGCAAACTGTCTGACACAGATTGTTGCACCGATTATCACTACGGCTTATAGTGTATCGGTAACCACAGCTGATGGTTGTGCGGATAGAGACAGCCTCACCGTTTTTGTGACGACCGATTACAAAGTTTACGTCCCTAATATTTTCTCACCCAATGGGGACGGCATCAATGATGTGCTGATGATCAGTTCGGATGATGGTGTAGAGGAGATTTCAATCCTCAACATCTATGATCGCTGGGGCAATCTTGTCTTTGGAGCAGAACATTTCCAGGCCGGTGACCCATCCATCTCCTGGGATGGCAAGATGAAAGGTGAGGCAATGAATCCGGGGGTGTTTACGTATAGGATGATAGTGGGTTTTAGGGATGGACATAGTGAGGTTAGGTATGGGGATGTGACGTTGGTGAGGTGATTTATAATGGAACACTACCCCTGTAATTTGCCTTTGCTGACCCCCTGCCCCCTTTCAGGGGAAGCTGTAAAGAAGTAATTCTAAGCTCCCCCTTCCAGGGGGTAGGGGTATGGATGATCAAGGGTAGGGGTTAAGAATGATTCTCCCTGTTGCCTGGAGGCTACTGACACAGCTTCAAAATAGAGCATGATTTTTTTGCTTTATCAGTCGGTAGCCAGAGGCTACCGACATCGGCTGTTTTTTTTTAAAAAACAGCCGATAGTAGCAAGCGGTGCCTGTAAAAAAAGCGATCATCGTCCGTCTTCCGTCTTACCCTCTTACTCTCTTACTCTCTTACTCTCTTACCTTCTTACACCAGCCAATCGAGTCTGCCTTCATAAAGGAAATAGAACACGGCCCCGATAATCAACGGCGTGATGATAGATATGAACATGAGCCCATAATACCAGCCGGGTATACGGCTAGGCTCAATCAGATCTGCGAGCCCGGCGATTATCAGGATGACTAGGATCACGCCCGGGAAAATGAAGGTTAGGTAAGCCGCTACATATTCATTCCAGAGCCAGATACCAGAATAAATTACCGCTTGTAAGAGGACGATAATAGCAAGGTTGATACGGGTTTCCGATCTGTCGGCTTTTTTCATTCGTTAAGGAACTGTTTGCGGGTACAATATATTGAACCCAATCGTGGTTTATCTTTCCGATATGAAAGCTTTTATACATCTGAGCCTTTTGCTGGGGTCTCTTGGGATGGAAGTGCCTGTTTTCGCCCAGACCATCGAAGAATACCAAGCAAATTATGCTAAAAGGATTACCCAGGAAATGATCAATGGCGTATACATCCCTTCTGACCTAGAGGATGCGTTCAGCGAGTTGGTGAGATTGGCAGACCCAAAGGGACTGGCGGAATTTAAGGTAGCTCCCGAAGATTCCGTGAGGCGAAAACTCCATTTTGGGTTGGGTCGGTGGATGGTGATCAACTGGGGTTTCGAAGAAGGATCCCGGATATCACATTGTATGAAAGGAAGAGGGGTTTCACTGCCCGATGATATGGTTGAAGTCATCATCATCACCTGGCATCGCAATCTCAATGGCAGGCCGATCAAATTTGAAGAAGAAGTCGCCATCATTGAAAAGCGTAAAGCCGTAGAAAAAGCGAAACGTGATGCCCAAAAAGAAGTAATTATATTGGAAAAGCGACCCCATAAAGATTGATCCGTGATCCGTGATCAAGTTTGAGAATTGTAGCGCTGGAGCTTGACACTAGTTACTGAATTCTCACATCTTACACCTTACTACTTGCATAGCATACCTCACGCTACGTGCTCTCTGCACCCTGCTCTCTGCTCCTTGCTCCCTGCATCAAACCACTTTGTCCGCGCAATACGAACTCGCAAAAGCATCAGGCTTGGCTTTGAACACGAAGCCCATCCCGAGGATGTAACCCATGGCCTCACGCAGCGCTTCGTTTGATTTGAAATGTGGATCTGTGTTGATATCCGCATGCACTTCCAGCTCGATTTCATATTCATCCAGCAGGTCACAAAGTTTGTAAGCGACATCAACGGATTTCCAAACCTCAGTGATCATGCGTTCACGAAGGCTGATTTGCTTGTCTGACTTTTCATTGTGTATAAACATAAATCCCCCTTTCTTTTCCCTCAGAAAAACAATGACAGTGGCATATTCCGTCACTGTACTGCGGACTTGTGAATCGGTGCCAATGCAAACCTTCAATCGGTAGCCTTCAGCAATTTCACGTTCGACGGTGGAGCGCACAGCATCAAGGATATTTTCTTCTATCTGTTCACCATTAAATCTTCTCCAGCCCATATGAAAGATTTTTATTGCTTGTAAAGTTAGCAAAATCAATGTAGAAGGTGTATGCGGAGGAGGGTAAAAGAATGGTAAAGGCATGGCGGAGTCAAACGCAACACTATTAAATGTTTACCATTAAATATTCAGGGGAAGGATTGGCTATTCCAATTGCTGGTAGTTGACAGCTGATAGCTGGCGGCTGAAATCGCTCTTAATTTTGCAGTACCAAAACATCCGTCTCATCAAACTCTCTGAAGTCCACCTGGCTTAAGCCCGACACCCCCTGTTCTTCCATATATACCCCGTAGATTGTATCTACCGCAGCCATCGTCGTCTTGTTGTGCGTCACGATGATAAACTGGGACTGGGCAGAGAACTTTTTGATGATCTTGTTGAACTTCTGGATGTTAGCATCATCTAACGGAGCATCGACCTCATCAAATACGCAGAAAGGCGCTGGCTTCATGAGATACAGGGCAAACAGTAGTGCTATAGCGGTCAATGTCTTTTCTCCACCTGAAAGCTGTGACAAAGACTTTGGCCGCTTTCCTTTTGGTTTGGCTACGATATCGATTTCAGATTCGAGTGGATCTTCAGGATTGAGCAGGATCAGGTCGCAGGTATCATCTTCGGTAAACAAACTGCGGAAAACTTCAATAAAGTTTTCACGGACTTTGTCAAAGGATTCAAGAAATTGACCGGTAGCAGTTTCTTCTATCTCTGTAATGGTAGCTAAAAGTGAATCTTTCGCGCTGAGGATATCCTGCCGCTGCACATTAATATTATCAAATCTGATCTTGATTTCTTCATGAGCCTCAATAGCCATCGGATTGATCTCCCCATAGTTTTCAAGCCTGTTGCGCAGACGTTGCACTTTGGCTTCCAACTCATCAAGCGGCATCTCTTCATTGAGATGTTCGGCAGTGATATCTTCAAGCCGTACCCCAAACTCAACCTCCATCCGTTCAGAAATCGCTAGCAGGCGGAACTTGAGATTGTTGTGCTGGTCTTTAAGCTCGTTGATCAGGTACTGCAGCACATTTCGTTGTTTCTCTACCGTTTTTATTTTATCGTCCGATAGTGCGATTTCATTTCGCTGCTGATAATATCCTTGTTCAACTTCGGTGAGATGGGCTTCTTTTGTTTTTTTCTCCTGGTATTGCTTTTGCAGTGATGTTGTCATTTCTTCTGCTTTGAGCAACATGCTCTCCAACTCATTTGATTCGCTCTCAATCTGTTGGGTATGCAGATCTCTGGCCTGGCTGATTTGTTGATCCTGATCAGTATGGTATTTCAATTCGCGACCAAGACTTTCCAATTTATTGGCCATATGGATTTCCTGCAACTTCAGTTCATTTGCAGCGCTGTCCGCTTCGTTTATCTGGCGCTGAATGGTCTGGTACTGTTCTTCGGATTGCTCCATGGACTGCGCATAGTCCTTGTATTTCGCTTTCTTTTCCTCAAGGTCGATGGAAGTGGATTGTACCCTTGATTCAATATCTCTTAAGGATTCAATATTTTTTTCTTTACGGCGATAGCAGTCTTCAATGCGTTCGCTGACGTGATGGAGTCTCGAGTTTAATTCTGCCCATGATTGCATCAGGTGGACTGCCTGTGTGCGCAAAGCTTGTAATTGCCCACTGATGTCAACAGCTTGCAAGGCCGTAAGCTGAGACTGCGTCTGGTGGACTTTGTTTTGTATTTGGTGCCATGACTGACGCAGATCAAGTATTTCCTGTTCGAGATGTTCAAGGTGTTTCTTTCGGCCAAGTTTTTTACCCTCAAACAAGCCTACACTTCCACCTGTCAATTGCCCGGCACGTCGTATCATCTGTGCCTGCTTGTCGATGATGGTCACTCCATTGAGATCCAGGGAAGCAATATGTACATCCAATGGTGAACCATTACTCACATATACATTATGCAGTAACTGGCGAACCAGGTTTTCATAGCCGGCTTCAATTTCGAGGTTTTGCAACAATGGAATTAGTCCGGAATGACTTTCTGTAGTGAGGCTAAGGTGAAATTCTGATAGAATGAAAAAATTAGCTCTGCCTTTCTGCGCGAAGCTCAATAATTTGACTGCACGTGAAGCTTCATCCCATGTCTTAACCACATAATAATTGAGATAAGGCTCAAGGATTTGTTCGACGATGACTCTATGTTGCTGATCGCAATAAATGACATCCGAAAGCAACGGTGCTGTTACATTCCAATCCTGGGCTTTGTTGAGAAACTTGATAGATTCCGGGAAACCCTCCAGATTAGAAATCATATCCTTCAGCAAATCTGCTTCGTGTGATCTGGCATCAAGTGTACGTTGTGTTTGTCGTAATTGATCCAGTTCGGCCGTCAGACTGATTTCCAGTTCGCGAATGGTGCGCATTCGCTGAAGTTCCTGCTCTTCGAGAGCAGATAGTTCGCTTGCAGCCTGCTCTTTGCGCGCTCCTTCTGTCTTTAATTGCTCTTGGAGCGTAGTGGATTCTTCTTCAAACTTGTGTGTGTCATCAGCCAGGATTTTATTTTCATTGCGGATGATATCAGCATTATTGAGCAGGACGGCAATATTTTTTTCCAGATCAAATACTTCCTTTTCAAACTGCTGGTGGAGTTGGCTGACCGCTTCACGGTTTTCCACCATTTCCTGATATTGTTTTGAGATGGTATCTCTCCTATCCTGAGCATCCAGTAAAAGGAAACGATGCGATTCAAGTGTGACAAACTGCTCATCATGCTGACTGCGCAACGCAGCGATTTCCTCTTGTATTTTCGCGAGCCGTTCGTTGGCTTTTGAAATTTGCAACCCGAGGTTTTGTTTGTTCTGACGAATGAAGGCTATTTTCTGTTCTGCCAGGTTTTTTTCATTTTCAGTCCCCCTGATCCGAGCTACTAATTCATTGAGTTCTTTTTGGAAAGCACTGACAGATAGCTCATCACCCAGGTGATTTTTCTTTAGCTTTTCAAGGTCGGCATGCATGAGGCCGAGATCTGCCTCCAGGCGACCATACTGATCTGTTTCCTCCTGAATTCTCTTCTCAGAATTAGCGAATTGCTCGCGGAGTTCAACATTGTTTCGTGCGCCAAGTGTGAGGCTTAATTCTTTATAATCTTTTTTAAGTTCAAAATACTTTGCAGTCCGCTTGGCCTGCTTTTCCAGGGTTTCAAGATTGGTCTGAATTTCCTTCAGGATATCATCTATTCGCGTCAGGTCTTCAGAGGTCAATTTAAGCTTGAGCATTGTTTCATGCTTACGCTTCTTGTACTTGGAGATGCCGGCAGCTTGTTCAAACATCTTCCGTCGCGCATTGTCTTTGTCGTAGAGGATATCATCTACCATGCCAAGTGCAATGATCGCATAGGAGTTGGAGCCGATACCTGTATCAATCAGAATGGATTGAATATCCTTAAGACGACATGTGACACCGTTTAGTTTATATTCACTTTCACCACTTCTATAGAGGTGACGCGAGATGACTACTTCAGAATATTCAGAGGGGAGGATACCCAGGTTATTGTCAAAGGTGATGGCCACCTGGGCTACTGGGGCGGGTTTCCTTTTTTTGGTTCCGTTAAAAATGATATCCGCCATATTTTCAAGGCGGAGTTCCTTTCCTTTTTGTTCACCAAGTACCCAACGGATGGCATCCACCACATTGGATTTACCCGAACCATTCGGGCCCACAACTCCAATTACATTTTCATCAAAATGGAGGACAGTATCGTTGGCGAAGCTTTTAAACCCCTTTAATTCCAGACTCTTCAGACGCATTGGCCAAAGATAAGATATTCATTTATAAGAAGTTCTGAGATATGTAGCCCATCAATCACATTATAACAAACCCCCATTTATTGTCTTCTGAAAGGCAAACTATTGTGCTGCGGCACCTGCCTTCATTTTGTGGGAAAGTTCTGGCCCGAGGTACTTTTCGATCAGAAAATGGACCCCATAGATCGCCGGGGTGAGTAAAATGGCCATCGCAAATTTGTAGATATAATTGACCACCCCGATTGCTAAAACCCTGACCAGGTCCCAGTCTGAGCCGATATAAAAGGCGATAACGAGTACAATAAAGCTGTCGATAAACTGGGAAACTAGTGTGGAGCCTGTTGCCCGCAGCCAGATTTTTTTCTCCCCCGTGATTTTTCTGATTTTATGAAAGACAATGACATCGAGTAGCTGGCCGATTAAAAAGGCAATAATGGAGCCTGCAATGATCCAAAGCCCTTGACCGAAGATGCGGGTAAAGGCAAGATTCATATCCGGAAGGCTTGTCTCAGGCGTTTCCCTGATACCACTTAGATTTTGCCACCAGTCATTCGGGGGTGTTTTAATAGCGAGAAATGCCATCAGGAAAGCATAGACGATAAGGCCTACGGTAAGCCATGATAGAAAACGAACTCCTTTACGGCCAAAATATTCGTTGATGATATCGGTCATGACAAAAACAACCGGCCATAGCAATACGCCGGCGGTAAGATTGAAGCCAAGGTCGTGCACACCAAAAAGGGTCATCGATAGCGGGTCAAAACCAAATAGTTTTTCGAGGGAAAAAATCTTGATACCAATAAATTCTGCCAGCATGGCATTGGCAATGAAAAAACCACCGAGGATGATAAATAGCCTCGTGGGCTTAGAGGCCAGGATTTCTGATGTCATAGCGGAATATTATCTGAAAGATACCAAAGTACCTGATTTGTTCGTCTATGTTCATACCATCATTCCATCGTCTTTCTTATGAAGGCATTTTTCCGATTGATCTTGTTTTTTATACCTGCTGCTGCCCCGATGCATCCGGCATTTTGCCAGGCGGACAACCTGCGCAGGGAAATTGAAGAAATCATCACGTATGAGGCTGGTATTGATTTCAGTGTTGTTCCAGGGGTCATGGTAGGCGTTGTGGATGGAGATAGCCTATATATCAGCTCCTATGGGGAACAAATGGATCAAGAAGGCATATTCGAACTAGGTAGTGTGACAAAGCCACTTATTTCATGGCTGACGGATCAGGCGCTGGATTCACTCGGCTGGACAAGAGGTGTTTCCGTCTGTCGTTTTCTACCGGATTCACTTTGCACCGCACCATGGGAAACTGTAACCATAGAAGAGCTGCTTAACCATAGAGCAGGTCTTCCGCCTTTTCCTGACAATATTGGTTCCATTGAAGCCTCGGTCACAGACCCGTATGCTCCCTATACGATCATGCGATTGGCATCGGATGTAAAGCAGATGTCTCCTCATGCAGGAAAATATAGTTATAGTCATGTAGGCTACGCAATATTATACTGGCTTTTTGAAAGGGTAGGGGGTATTGAATCGTTTACAGAACAGAAACTTGTAGAGCCTCTTCAATTGAAGAGTACCGGCTTCGATATAGCTGATGCTCGAATCGCGAAGGGGCACGGCATGGATGGCAGGATCCGACCACCATGGCACTGCAGTGCATTATCGCCGGCCATGGGATTGAAATCCCGAATGCTTGATCTTTTGACTATTATAAAATATATTTCCCCCGACCTTGCCTTAAAGACCCCGGTACTGAATGCAGAATTAAGAAAGGAATTGAAAGTCCTGAATAAAAACGAGACGTTTAAAGTTATGGACAGTTGGTTTCTAATTGAGTCTTCATCAGCGATTGTCTACTATCATACCGGACGTACCGGCGGGCACCACACGAGTATCGCTTTTATGCCAGAAGCCAGAAAAGGAGTGGTGGTCATTTCCAATGGTTCCCTCGGCTCCAGAGAGCTCAGCCTCTTAGTACTGAGTATGGTAGCCAGAGCAAAAACGAAATAATTTCCACAAGACCCTCTTACGCTCTCACGCTCTTACTTTCTTACAAGTGATTATTTTTGTGCCATGAAACCAGACCCATTAAAAGATCTTCAGCAACTAAAAAACCTCTTTCCGGACATGGCACCCTATGTCCCTGACCCAAATGAGAAGGAGGAGGAAAAACCCGGAATCCTTATTTCAGATAAGGAAAAAGCACAGATGAAACTCTACGTCTCTCGGGACAAGAAGCAAAGGGGTGGTAAACAAGTAACGCTTGTGCAAGGCCACGATGGCCCAGACCAGGTGATGGAGCAACTGCTTTCAAAATTGAAGTCGTTATGCTCAGCCGGAGGCAGCCTCAAGGACGGTGAGCTCATCATCCAGGGTGATCATGTCAAGAAGGTTATTGACTATCTGGTCAAGTCCGGCTATAAATTAACGAAACAGAAGGGTGGGTGAGCAGTAGGCAGTAGGCAGGGGAAGTTGGGGAATAATAAAAATCAAAAAGGCATTTCAAAGAAATGCCTTTTTGATTTAGTTGCTAACTGCTAACTTTTCATGCTTCGGCTCCGCTCAGCACATCGCTTTTCAATTTTCATTTTTCACTGCCTACTGCCACCTATTGGTGAATAGCCTTGAGCACAGTTCTTGTGTTTTTATCCTGTAGGACTACCAGTATCAATCCCTGGGGCAAATCTCCTTCATTAAATAATTTTGTAGCCTGACCGGATTGGTAAATCCACTCTTCCTTGGAAATCAATCTGCCATGTACATCCATCAGGGAGATCGTGACTTCACCTGCTGTTGAAGGCTCACCATAGATGCTGAATACTTCCTTGAATGGATTAGGTCTTATCTGCCAGCCCGCTGGATTTGCTTCAGGATTATTGGTGCTGGTGATGACGATAGTAACTGAAATCCATGATGTATCTGATCCGCAAGGATTGTAAACGATAAGTGATATCTGGTATTGCCCGGATACATTGTATTCAACTGTCGGGTTGAGGCTGTTATCTGTACGGCCATCACCAAAAGACCAGCGAAGACTATCATAATCTGTACCAGGATATTCGAGTGAAACAATATTTTCAACCTGTGTGTGCGCAAAGGTAGCATCCGGTGCGCCGCCAACTTGGATGAGGTCATTCAGCAGTAACACGTCAGTTCCCTGACCATTTGTAGCTTGCAATGAGACTGAATAGCTGCCGGGTACATTGTACACAACCGTTGGATTTTGAAGTGTCGAGGTGGCAGGATTACCGCCAGTAAAAACCCATGACCAGGCTGTAGGATTGTTTTGTGACTGATCAATAAATGATACTTCAAAAGAAGCGCAACCTGTGTGATCACTATACCCAAAGAAGGCATTCGGTACAGTAGACAATTGAATGATGATCACCATGGTGTCATTCCCACAATTGTTAGTCGAAATGAGACTCACCGTATAAGTTCCGAATACACCATAATCGTGTACCGGATTTGTTTCAATAGAGGTCTGTCCGTCGCCAAATGACCAGAAGTAACTTTCAGCACCTAAACTTTCATTGTCAAAGGTGACAGTTGTCTGGTCTGTGGAGAGCAGGAATGCTGCCTCAGGTGCTGAGCCAACGGTCACTAATCCATTCCAGGCTAAAGTATCAGATCCACCTCCGGAATATGCGATCAATGTTACATCATAGGTTCCGGTTGAGTTGTAAGTAACAGAAGGGTTTTCAAGGTTCGAAGCAGATGGATTTCCTCCTGGGAACGACCAGGCAAACGAGGTAGCATTTGGACTGCTTTCGTTAGTAAAGGTCACATTGACAGGAATACAATCGCCTGATTGCTGGTAGGAAAATCCGGCTTGCGGTGGTGTTTGTATGGTCACTTGTGTCGTACTTGTATCCGGTCCGCAAACGCCGGCAGAAATAAGCGTTACAGTGTAAACACCATCAGCCAAATATCCATGAACAGGATTGGTTATATTGCTTGTGAAGCCATCTCCGAAATTCCATGAAGAACCTGTGGAATTTATGGATTGATTTGTAAAGGAAGTTTGTAAGCCATTGACGAAATAATTGAAACCACTGATAGTCGGGAATTCTACTTCGATATATTCGGTGAGCATGAGTACATCACTTCCTGTACCGTTCGTAACCGTCAACTGCACATCATATAAACCAGGTGTATTATAAGTTACCACCGGGTTGGCCTGGTTGCTGGTGCTTGGTGAACCGCCTTCAAAAATCCAGGCAAAAGAGGTTGGATCACCACCTGACTGATTAGTATATTGAACGACCAATGGCGCACAGCCATATTGCGTGCTTGAGGTAAACAATGCTTCAGGAGCTCCGGTGACCGTAACGGTTTGCTGTAAGGTGTTCGAGCCGCAATCATTGACCACTGTCAGACTGACCTGGTAAACTCCGCTACTTCCGTAGGTATGCACAGGATTTGGATTGGTACTGATGCCTCCATCTCCAAAATTCCAGAGATAGGTATCTCCGAAACTTCCGAGTGAACTGAAATTTACTTGTAGTCCGTTTGTGGTATAGCTGAATTCAGCATTTGGCTGAGGTAAAACAGTAATGTAGTTGTTAATCGTCTGAATGTCCTCGCCGGCTTCATTAAACACATTCAATGTTACATTAAAGGTGCCAGGTGTCTCATAGATCACGGTTGGTTCAAATGCAGTTGAGGATGGAGGTGATCCTCCCGGAAATGACCACTCATAGAATTCAGCGTTCTCGGATGAAAGATTATAGAATTGAACCTCAATCGGGTCACAACCTTCAACGATGTCAGATGAAAAGAAAGCCGTAGGAACGGTAATGATCTCTATGATTTGTGTGTACGTATCAGATCCGCATTCATTCGTGACGGTGAGCGTGACGGTGTAGGTGCCGTCTTCGTTATAACTGTGAATTGGGTTGGTAAGTGTCGATGTGCCACCATCACCAAAATTCCAGGCATAGCTGGTGCCATTCGTGCTTAAATTTTGGAAATCAACTTCCAGTTCATTAATGCTATAATCGAAATCTGCGAAGGGATCTTCGTTGACTATAATATAATTAGTAAAGGTTATAGAATTGGAACCTTGTGCATTTGTTACGGTAAGAGATACATTAAAGCTACCTGCGGTATTATAGGTAACCGTTGGATTTTGGTTTGTACTTGTACTAGGAGTGCCACCTACAAAAGTCCAGCTCCAGGATGTAGGCGTATTGAGGCTTTGGTCATCATAATTGACCACCAAAGGGGTACAGCCTTCTGTTGGATCTGCGTCGAAATCAGCAACAGGAGGTTGAGGTATACCACAAGCTCCCAGACAACTGATCGAAGCTATATAATTATTGATTTCATTGATCGATTGACCGGACCATGCATTCGTATTGTTGACGGAAGGTGCCATGATCGTAGGGGAGCCGGGTGCATCATGGTTGGCAGAGAAATTGTGCCCCATTTCATGCGCCTGTAAAACCCGAAGCATATCCGAATTTGTACTCCAGTCCTGCATGACATGGTAACGGATGCTGGTACACACTGCATTGAGCCATGCCAGCCCGATGACGTCACCACTAAAGTCTCGAGCACTCCACAAGCCTCCTACGTCATGTGTATTAGAAAAGCCAGAAGGGCCCCAACTCGTGAATTCATTCAATAAAAGGTTGATGTTAGGACTGTTTGTCCATGGATCTGTGGATTCACTAGTCGCTACATAGATTTCTACAACGCTAAACTGTAGGTCATCACTGAATTCAAAATCATAATTCGTTTCCACATCATTGATGACCGCCATATTATGGTCTTCAACTTCACTCACGCTTCCATATTTATTAAACATCAGAACGTCATCTGCCAGGGCTATTTGTACGACTTTACATGCCCTGCTTGATGTCTGATGAACCGGTGCATCGTTATGATCTTCCTCAGAATGGAGGAATGGAATCTGAGTATGACTGACGCCACATGATTCGTCTGAAAACTTTTTAAGATTATGCTTGCCCCAGTAGATGACAAACTGATTTTTGGGGGCACCCGGCACAATGTTTCTTGCAGGTTCAATATATAATGCATCTTGTCCCTGGATGATCATCGCGTGGAAGAAGTCTTCATCAGCCGTGATTCGTACATCATACGTGCCTTCATGGGTGAATCCAAAGAAAGTCTTATTTGGCGAGCGTGGGAGTTCAAGTACACCATCAGGTGTCCAAGCTCTGAGCTTGTAATGTGGTGACCGAAGATCACGTGCCCTGAGGTTGAAGCTGAAGTTTTGATCATTGAATATCAGATGTAGTTCCTGGAAATAGTCTTTTGACCGAAGCAGGGTTGCAACATCCTCAGTCCGCAGGGTAGCCAGGGTGTAAGAAGAAAACTGTTGGCTCAGATAAGATGCTTCTTCTGCTGAGGCGCGTTGAGGTTTGAAGCGGATGGTCTCCTGGCTAAAAGCCTGGGAAATAGAAAAAAACAGCAGAAAAAACAGAATTGCAGGTGTACTCAGTAACTTTTTGTTCATTCCTTGTGAGATTTGTCAAAAAACAATTTAATGTTCAGATTCGTTAGGTCTAGGGTTAATAGTGGATAAGTGGTGGGGCTTGCGGCGCAAATTAACTAAAAATTGTGCTAACTATTTCTATATTAGAGAAAAAAGTTATCTATTTGTAACCCCTTTGCCAAACAAGACAAAATTATATACTAAAATGAGGTTATTTCTAAGAACAATCTTTGTAATTATCCTTGCCGCCTCTACGCTTCTCCAGGCTGACGCTCAGACCACTGGGAAAAAGAAATTTGTCAAGCCAGGATCTGAAGAATCGAAAAAGGCAGAGGAGAAAGCTGAAGCGCCTTCTAAGTGGGGATTTGGTATTAACCTTGGTAATATTGGTTTTGCCGGTAATGCTGTCAATATAGGGCTGGACCCAAACGTAGCCTACAGACTCAAGGATGGCCTCGCGGCTGGGTTTATGCTAAAGATGAATTACTACAATGCTAAGTACCGAACTACCTCCGGCAATCTTACCTATACCGCTTTTGATTGGGGGCCAACACTTTTTGCAAGGATCAAACCACTCCTGAAAATGGAGGATGCCACACCCTTCATGCAGGGTATTTTCTTTCAGGCAGAATACGAAAGATCATATGTTTCCAGGGAGAAGATTGACGATTTTGGCAATGTGCAGATCAGTGACGACGGGACCAAAATTCTGACCGAAGTCAACCTTGAACATTACTTGTATGTCGGTGCGGGTCTTTCCAGTGGTTATCCTTTCAGTTCATTTATTTCTTTTCACTACAATTTGCTTGATAAACCTGAATTGAGCAGGTTGCCGTTCACCTACCGGATTGGCTTTACCTGGAATTATTGATCAGAATTTGTATCCGACCTGCACCAAAAGATACCTTCCGGCTTGCGGATAGTAGCCCTTTTGATGGTAGATGTCTGATCCTTCTGAGCCTACGTATGGATCATCCGGTGTCGGATCATAACCCTCCGAACTGAACCTGTATATCCATGCATTGGATTCATAGGACTCATTCAAGGCATTTCTAAGTAATAAGCCCACGCTGAGTTCTTTTCCTCCTTTCTGAAACCAGGTCCAATTGATACCAGCGTCCGTTACGAAGTACGGATCCAGGGATGATGGTTCCCGGGACGTATTATCAGCATATTGTTTGCCTATATACCGACCTCCCAGGTTAACAGCTATTTCATGCTTTTCATTGGAGACCAGCGTATACGCTGCGAGTGCATTTGCCAGTAGACCGGGAGAGAAAGCAAGGTCACTATTTTCATAGTCTACAGTCTCCTGAAGACCAGTAGACCAGTTATCAATATACTCCGTGAAAGCTTGGATCTTATTACTACTCAGAGTTGCCTGAGCTTGTATTTCGAGTTTTTCAAAAGGTCGTATGGACACCGATGTTTCAAATCCGATTCTATGGCTACGGTCCACGTTGACCCTTGTGTAAGCTCCTACGTCATTAAGCCTTCCTGTTGGCACTAATTGGTCCTTATATTGCATTACATAGCCAACCGCTTCAAATGTGACCGTTTTCTGCTGGTAACGGAATCCTAATTCAGTATCCCATAACCTTTCCGGGTCCGGGCGGCTCAAGGGGGTGGATTGGGTATAATCATCGCGGTTCGGCTCTTTGTTACTCAGACCCGTAAGCCCGTAGACCGAGCTGTAGGCGCCAAGGGAATAGCTGAAACCAATTTTGGGATTGAAAAATTTCAAGCTAACATTCTGGTCAACAGGATTGCCGTCTTCATCCGGTCCTTCGAATGCATAGCGTATCCACCTGCCTTGCAGATCAACCGTCAGATCCAGATTATCGGTGATTTTGTTATTGCTCCTGGCGAAAACATTCCAGTCAGTCTTAACTGCAGCATTATCGTAATAGGGTTGCGGGAACTCATCCGGAGCTGTTGATGCTGTCCAAACCACTTTTCCAAAGTGCTGCCCTTCGTACCTGTTCCAACCTCCGCCCGTAACAAAGTAACGTTTACCAGGAGTCCCAATATGGAGTGTTGAAATGAATCCGTAATAATCATTATCCAGCCATAATTGACGCACGAGATCAGAGGGTTCTATAAATCCGGTAATTCCATAATCGGATAAGGTCTGATTAGCTTTGTATTGTTCAAAATACCCAGCGCCATGCGTATAATGCAAGGCCGTATTCCATCGTGCGAAAGGGGTGATGGACTGGTCGAAATGAAACTGCGCATGACTTTGCCGGTAATCATCTACTTCATTATCATAAGGCTCACCAGGTTTTTCCGCTCCAGCCGTATTGAAGGTACGTAGTTGCGGATCGTTGATATATTGCTCCGGAACTCCGTTCCATGCCTGGTAGGTAAGTTCGTCCCCAATAGCATACACCAATCTCACATTGGTCTGATCATGATGGTATCCCGCTGAACCATACAAGGAATACAAGGTGCTTTCGGCTCTGTCGATATATCCATCTGAAGATATATAACTCGCTCTGCCATCGAACGTAAATCTTCCGTTGATCAAGCCGGATCCACCAGCTAGCGTAACACGTCTTGTATCAAAGCTTCCTCCACTCAATTTAAGGTTTCCGTAAGGTTCGTAATTGAAACCAAGAGTGTTGATGTGGATACCTCCACCCAAGTCACCAACCCCAGGCTTACTCCAGCCAAGACCGCGTTGAACCTGAATATTAGTCGTAGAACTTGCAAGGTCAGGAAGATCTACCCAAAAAACATTATGTGATTCTGCATCATTGACAGGGATTCCGTTTAGGGTAACATTTATTCTTGTTGGATCAGTACCTCGTATCCTAAGACCTGAATAACCAATCCCCTGGCCGGCATCTGATGTTGCGACCAATGATGGAGTCCCTTCCAGTATATATGGCATGTCTTGTGCAAAGTCTCTTTTCTGGATTTCAGCAGCAGTAACGTTTTCATGCGTGACAGGCTCTTTATCTCCGGCTTTGCTGGCAACGACACTGATTTCATCGATTCTAATATTTCGGGGGATATGGAGGGTAATATCAATACTACCTTTCAGTTCTATTTTCTTTCTTCGGATACCGTAAGCGGTGATCAATACCAGCTCGTAAGAACCGGGTTTCAGATTTTCAAATCTGAAAACACCCTGCTCGGTACAGGTCTGCTGGGTGTAGTAATCCTTTCCACGTAATTCGGCAGTAGAATGGGCATATGGCTTTTCAGCATCATCCAATCCGCGACCAAGAATATAATATTGGCCTGAAACCAAATAGGTGCTGCATAGGATGCAAAGGATGCAGAGGAATCTTACCCTACGTTGTAGATACATATCAGGAAACTTAGAAGTAAATAGTTTCATTGTTCAATCTTTCCCTTTCCGGCATTACCCGGACAGGTTCGATGGGTTTGATCTCAGCCTGAAATTTAAGGCACCCCATGTGAAACGAAAGTTTGCAAATATACGCAGAAATTAGATTCCTCTTCCTGGTACCCATCGCTGACGTTTAGCTCCCTATATTTGCCCCTCAATTGAATACAAACCAAAAGTTTAGATATGAAATATAACCTCATTGTCGTAGGAAGCGGACCAGGAGGATACGTAGCCGCCATAAGGGCCAGTCAACTTGGCCTCAAGACAGCCATTGTCGAAAGAGAATCACTTGGAGGTATATGCCTCAATTGGGGCTGCATTCCTACCAAGGCGTTAATCAAGAGCGCTGAAGTTTTTAATTACCTAGGTCACGCCAAGGATTATGGCATCACCGTAAAAGAGGCTTCTGCTGACCTTGCGGCCGTCGTTAAGAGATCCAGAGATGTCGCAGATGGTATGAGCAAAGGTGTTCAGTTTCTGATGAAAAAGAATAAAATCGATGTCATCATCGGTACAGGTAAACTGGCGCGAGGAAAAAAAGTAGAAGTGACTGATGAAAAGGGTGCTGTCACGATCTATGAAGCAGATAATATCATACTGGCTACAGGTGCACGCGCAAAAGCTTTACCAAATATTCCAATTGATGGCGAAAAAGTCATCGAATATCGAAAGGCCATGGTGCCACAAAAGCAACCCAAATCACTTGTTGTCATTGGTGCAGGTGCAATAGGCTGCGAATTTGCCTATTTCTATCACGCCATGGGAACAAAGGTGACCGTCATTGAATTTCTTGAGCAAGGTTTAGTCCCAAGGGAAGATCCTGAAGTATCCAAGGAATTGAAACGTCATTTTACAAGAAGCGGAATCGAGGTGATGGCTAATACATCCGTTGAGAAAGTGGATATCTCCGGAAAGCAAATTAATGTAATTGCGAAAGACCGCAAGACAGGCAATGTCACTGAAATACAATGTGACCTCGTTTTGTCCGCTGCTGGCGTTACGTCAAATATTGAAAACATTGGCCTCGAGATACTGGGTATCCAGACCGATAAAGACAAGGTAGTAGTCAATCAATGGTATGAAACAAATGTCGCAGGTGTATATGCCATAGGAGATATGACAGAAGGACCGGCATTGGCACATGTTGCATCAGCGGAAGGTATCATCTGCGTTGAAAAAATGGCGGGCCACCATCCTCAACCATTGGATTATGGAAATATCCCGTCCTGTACCTATTGTCAACCTGAAGTCGCTTCAGTCGGTATGACCGAGGAGCAAGCCAAAGCTGCCGGCTTCGAACTTAAAATTGGAAAGTTTCCCTTTTCAGCCAGTGGAAAAGCTAAAGCAGCAGGTCACCCCGAAGGGTTTGTCAAGTTGATCATGGATGCCAAATATGGTGAGATCCTTGGCGCACACATGATAGGTCATGGCGTTACAGATATGATTGCTGAAATCGTGCTGGCGCGCAGACTGGAGGCAACAGGAATGGATTTGATCAAGACAGTGCATCCGCATCCAACCATGAGTGAAGCTGTCATGGAAGCAGCTGCAGTAGCATATGGTGAAGTCATTCATCTTTAACTTTAACCGATCCCGACTTTTATTCAACGTATGAGCAAAAACACGCGGCCACTTATTTTAGTCACCAATGATGATGGCATGTTCGCTCCCGGGATCAACAGGCTTGTGGAGATAGCACGTCATCTGGGAGAGGTCATCGTGGTGGCTCCTAATTCTCCTCAATCAGCAAAGGGTCATGCAGTGACACTTGCAGATCCTATCCGGCTCAACCAGGTCGATGTCTTCAACGGCATCGAAGCATATGAATGTTCAGGTACACCTGTGGATTGTGTAAAGCTGGCGAAGAATATACTGCTCAAAAACAGGAGGATTGATCTTTGCGTATCCGGTATAAATCATGGATCCAATGCTTCGATCAATATACTCTATTCAGGCACCATGTCAGCTGCCATGGAAGCTTCGATTGAAGGCATTCATTCTATAGGTTTCAGCCTTGAGGATTATGCCATGGATGCCAATTTCGATCCTGCTACACCCTGGATCAGATTGATCATGGAACATGTGTTGAGTAACGGACTTGCTGATTCAAAACTTTTGAATGTCAACATCCCACATCCCAGCCTTGGACCTATTCGAGGATTGAAAATATGCAGACAAGCAGAAGGCCGATGGGAAGAGGAGTTTGTGGAAGGGGTAGATCCCAGAGGCCAGAAATTCTATTGGCTGACGGGCAATTTTGCTACTAATGATACGGTTGACGGAACGGATATCAGTGCGCTGCGAGAAGGGTATATTTCTATCGTGCCCTCATCGCATGATCTTACACATCACAGGGCTATTCCTGCCTTGAAATCTCTGGAATCTATAAACCATATTGCATGATAGCGGCACTAAAGAAAGATTCTGTCTGGAAAGGACTTTTATTCGGTCTGATGATTCCGGTTGTGGTGTATCTCATTTTGTTGTTAATCTACCTGTTAATGGATTCCATTGGCGTATTTAGTGATGTCGGTTTTGCAGAGGATTTCCGCACAAGAACGTTAGCACTGATTTCAATTTGCTCCAATCTCATTTTTATGCAGACCTTTCGCAGGTTCCATCATCATCACGAAACCACACGGGGCATTTTGATTGCCACTATGATTCTGGTGGGTGTGTGGTTCTGGAAGTTCGGTTTTAAAATGCTTCAGTTTTGAAATATTTTGTGCTGGCCGGTGAAGCCAGTGGCGATAAGCAAGCAGCTTTGTTGTGTGAAGCACTCTTTCGATATGATCAGGATGCAGTGATTTCCGGATGGGGTGGCGAAGCGATGACAGATGTTGGTGTTCGTGTGACGAGGCATTACAGAGAGTTAGCGTACATGGGTTTTGTGGAAGTGATTAAACATCTTCCTGCTATTTTCCGGAATTTTAAAAAATGTAAGCAGGAGATTCTTGCGCTCGCTCCGGATGCTCTTATCCTCATTGATTATCCCGGGTTTAATCTGCGCATGGCCCGTTGGGCGCACGAACATAGGATTCCTGTATATTATTATATTTCTCCTCAACTCTGGGCATGGCATACATCACGGGTACATGGTATAAAAAAAGCTGTACGAAAGATGTATGTTATACTTCCTTTCGAAAAAGATTTTTACAAAGAATATGGTATGGAGGTGATGTACATCGGCCACCCCCTTGCTGTGGAAATAAAGCGGGAAGGTAATTTTCACTATGCACCTGTCAAAGGAAATATTGCTTTGTTACCCGGTAGCCGAAAACATGAAGTGGAACGTATCCTTCCGGAAATGGCAGCGCTTGCAAGGCGGATGCCTGAACTTCATTTTACGATTGCTGCTGTGCCGCATCTTTCTACAGCCTTGTACGATGAGTGGTTGTCAGCTTTGCCAAACGTTGAGCGCGTAGTTGGTGATATGAAGAAGGTACTGAGCAGGAGTGAAGCTGCTATCGTCACCAGCGGGACAGCCACGCTGGAGACTGGTCTTCTGGGTGTGCCGCAGATGGTGGTGTACAAAGGTAGCCCGATCTCCTACCAGATAGCCAGACGTTTGATAAAAGTAAAATTCATTTCACTGGTCAATCTCATCATGGGCAGGCAGATTGTGCCTGAACTGATTCAGTCAGACTGTACGGCTGCGAAAATGGCCGAACAACTTTCACTGATCCTTGAGCCATCATCATCGCGAGCCATGCGTGATGCTTACCTGAAGCTGGCTGACCTGCTGACTTCAGGTGGTGGGGCAGGGGCTGCTGCGATTGATATTATTTCCGATCTTGGTAAGGGGAAAACGTAAGTATGTCCAGAAATAAAACAAACGAACGAATAGCGGAATATAAAGCGTGTGCCAATGCATTATCATGGTCCTTTGAGCCCGCAGACGAATTTGGCATGATCAAATGGCTGCTTGATTTCAAACTCTTCAAGTCAGGTTCGCATAATAAGATCACACCAATAATCATCAAGGAAAATGATGACCTTGAGTTTACCTGTATGTTTGATTATGCCTACACAGTCTCCACCGGTAAATCAACTGTCACGTTTAAGCAGACAGTATATTTCAGATATTCAAAATCACTGGCGCTCCCGCATTTTGTGATGGTTCCTGAAAAGTGGTATCACCGAGTTGGCACCTATTTTGGGATGCAGGATATTGATTTTGTCGAGTATCCGGAGTTCAGCCAAAACTATCTGCTGCGTGGAACAGACGAAGATTATATCCGACACCATTTTAACCATCCGGAAATGATACGGTTTTTTGACCAGCAAGGTTTCTACAGCCTGGAAGGGATCAACTATCTGATGATCCTGTATGTAAACAATGTGGTGCTGCCCAAAGAGCAGGCCCTACAACTTGTCAAAATCGGTGATCGGCTGCATGATTTTTTTGCAGTCAAAACACCGGATGTTACATTGCCATTGGATCTGAATCAGGCTCCCATTCTTTAAGCCAGACCCATTTTCTTTTTAACGGAATCCGGAATACTGCCTTCAATAATTTCTTTGACTTCCTCAAGTGTTAGCGTAGCAGCAACTTCAGCAGATAATCTTTCACCATCAACTTTCGGAATGTTGATAGCTTTTTTCCCTTTACGAATGAACGGACCCCAACGGCCATTTTCAAGCGTGATCTTTTCTTTGTCCCATTGCTGTATGTAACGGTTAGCTTCTTTCTCTAGTTTGGCTGCAAGTAATTCGAAGACCTGGCTTTCGGTCAGATGATCAGGATCATATTTTTTGGGGATGTTCACAAACGTACCTTCCCACTTGATGAAAGGTCCGAAACGACCTTTTCCTTTCGTGACAGGCTGACCTTTATAGGAGGCTATCGGACGGTCTTCATGCAATTTAGCATTGATGATTTCCTGGGCACGCTCATCTGTGATCTCTAGCGGATCTTCTCCTTTAGGAATCGAAATAAACTGATCACCGTGTTTCACATAGGGTCCAAAACGTCCTACGCCGATCAGTACTTCTTTGTCTTTATAAGAAGACAATGTTTTGGGCAGTTTGAAGAGTTCCTTGGCTTCTTCGAGGGTGATGGTTTCGATCGACTGGCCGGGACGGAGATTAGCGAAACGGGGTTTTTCATCTTCACCCATTTCTTCCCTTGTGCCTATCTGCACGACGGGTCCGAAACGCGTCATTTGCGTCAGGATGGTCTGTCCGGAATCGGGATCGATACCGAGATCCCTTCGTCCACGGACACGCCCGGCTGCTTCGAGCGTATCCTCCACCGTCTGATGAAACGGGCCATAGAAGTCCGCGATCATTTTATTCCAGACGAGGTTGCCCTCAGCGATGATATCAAATTGCTTCTCAATATCGGCAGTGAAGTTGTAGTCCATCACCTTGCCAAAGTTCTCAAAAAGAAAATCAGTGACCAGTAGACCCATATCCGTCGGAACTAATCTGTTGGAGATAGCACCGGTGACTTCGGTTTTAGCTACTTCATTCACTTCTTTGCCAGTAAGGGTGATGACAGCATATGCCCTTTCAACACCCGGTCTGTTTTCACGGATCACATACCCACGATCCTCTTCCATGATTTTGCTGATGGTTGGCGCATAGGTAGAAGGGCGTCCAATGCCTAGCTCTTCCAGTTTTTTGACAAGCCCTGCTTCTGTGTATCGTGCTGGTGGTTTTGTATAGCGCTCTGTACCGGTCATTTCATTGAGATCCAGCGGCTGTCCTTCTTTCAATGGAGGGAGGATGGCTGAACCTTCCTCCTCCGGCTCATCATCGAGATTTTCGATATAGAGCTTGAGGAATCCATCAAATTTGATGACCTCTCCTTTTGCCATCAGGAATTCTCCCGGATGAGCAGAAACAGAAATACTGACTTGAGTGCGCTCAAGTTTAGCATCCGCCATCTGGGATGCAATTGCACGTTTCCAGATCAGGTCATAGAGCCTTTCCATATCGCGGTCACCATCAGGAATCGTCGGGTTTTCAGGATAAGAGGGCCTGATTGCTTCGTGTGCTTCTTGCGCATTTGCTGATTTGGAAGCATATTGCCTTGGCTGGGCATAGTTATCACCAAACTCTTTCGTAATCTGGGCCAGGATAGCTTGCTGAGCTGTTTCACTCAGGCTTGTGCTATCTGTACGCATATAGCTGATGTAACCAGATTCATATAGTTTCTGGGCACCTGACATGGTGCGCTTTACATTAAATCCTAATTTACGACTGGCTTCCTGCTGCAGTGTGGATGTTGTAAAGGGTGGGGCAGGCTTTCTGGTGGCAGGTTTGACGTCAATATTGTCAACCTTGAAGGTTGCACCGACACAAGCCTCGATCCATTTTCGCGCGGAGGTTTTGGTGTCAATTTTCTCTGGCAATTCAGCTTTAAGATCGTAGACTTTGCCTGAACCATCTTTGACTTTGAAGAGTGCCTGTATTTTAAAAAATGCTTCTGATGTAAATGCATTGATCTCCCGTTCACGATCTGCAACCAGGCGCACGGCCACTGATTGTACACGGCCTGCAGAAAGTTTTCCTTTGATCTTGCGCCACAATGTTTCAGAGAGTTCGAAGCCAACCAGCCTGTCTAGTACACGCCTTGCTTGCTGAGCATTGACCAGGTTGATATCAACAGTTCTTGGTTCTTTGATAGCTTTTTGAATCGCAGGTTTGGTGATTTCTCTAAAGACGATTCTTTTGGTATGTGCCGGATCGAGTCCGAGTACTTCACATAAGTGCCACGAAATAGCTTCTCCTTCGCGGTCTTCGTCCGTCGCGAGCCAGATCACCTCAGCCAGTTTGGCTGCGTCTTTCAAATCCTTGACGGTTTTCTTTTTCTCCGGGGATATGATATACTTCGGCATAAAGCCGTTTGCGATATCAATGGCACCGTTTCCTTTCTCCAGGTCGCGGATGTGTCCATAGCTGGATTTCACTTTGAAGTCCTTGCCCAGGAATTTTTCGATAGTCTTGGCTTTGGCCGGGGACTCAACGATCAATAGGTTTTTTGCCATAAAAAGGTGTTAGGTGAAGTTCAATGCCTCACAGTATAAGGCCGCAAAAGTAAAAAGATTTGGGTTTTCAGGTTTTTTCTCTGATTTGGGGGACTTGTGTTTTAAAGGTGGGAAGTCACCTTTTGACCGGATTTCAAACAATATATCATCATAAAAGTGTGCTTTCAACAGGTGAATGTCACCTGCTTCCCAGCGGTGCGGTTAACAACCCATCCGGCTATTAAGTTTCAAACGCTTATCTCAACCCCTTCGGTATGCCACCTGTATAATGGTTTGAAAATGAAGCATCCTAGACACCCTTTCAGCGTATGTTCCCCAAAAAAACACCAATGAAAGACCTTACATCCGGACAGTCAGCCCCTGTCATTTTTGACTGCAGAAATGATTAAATGCCTAAACTACTATCGGTTTGAGCTATCCGGTTCACCCCAGGATTATCAAAGAAGAGCCTGAATGCAAAATTAGACCTTATGATTCAAACAGATTGTCGTATTCACTCTTGCCTGATTCAGGCCTTAGCTGCGCTTCTTTACGAGGTGCATTGATATCAAGTTTTTCTTCTTTGGTTCCTCCCATTAGCATCAGGGTACTGTTTTTCTCCCACTCCTCAAGCATCTGCATGCCTTGGTCTTCAAATACACCATTCTGCAGATCTACAGAATCCATAAAGCTGCTGGACATTTCCATAAAACGCTCCATTTCTCCAACCTTCATCGCTACATCATCTGCGATGACTTCCAGCGCCTGATCAAACATTGCACGCTTATCTGCATTTCCGGAGATGATACTCATAGCCGATTTCATGGCACTATGGCTGGCACGGATAGCTTTGCGTTCCTCCTCTTTTAGTTTAACCTGATCTTTCGTATCCTCCAGGAGGATTTCAGAATTGGAATACATTTTTGTCAGTACCCTGTACAGGATGTTCATCTTGTTTTCGAGTACAGCATATTTTTCATTGGATTCCTGAAGACGCGCAGCTTTGCGGCTGGAGAGTAGCATTTGTTTTTCAACACCCTGTTCTCTTGCCTTCTGGGCGAGTTTCATGTTGTAATCTATCTCCTTGGAATTTTCTTCTTGTATCGTCTTCAGCTTACGTATTTGTCCGCGAAGAATTCCGATCTGTTCGCCCATTTTTTTGAGGTTGTCCTGCAGGTCTTCCACATAGTTTTTAAGGATGCCGATTGGGTCAATGGTGATAAACCAGCTGGTGACATTACGCATGACACTCTTATACATGTAGCTGATCAGCGTTCTCATCTTTGGATCCAGCACCATATAGATGATGGCGCCCAGAACGAGTAATGTAACTACTAATCCAAGGAGAGATGAAGCAAAAGCAACGATCTGGGGTAGAAATTTTACGAGTACAAATCCAAGGCCGGCAAGAACGGCCAGCATGAAGAAGAGTCCTGTTTTTCCCTCAGGTCTGCCCCAAAAGCCTTTGGGTTTTGAAAGGTTGCCACTGAAATCTTGCGCGGGAGTAGTCATAATTCGTCTTTTATAAGTTTTGTTGAATAGCAGTCATGTCCAGTTCTATGGCTGATACAAACTGCTGATAGGTGTTTTCAAATTTAATCTTGGTCTGATCAATAGATGCTTTAGCTTCGGCAACTTCTTCATCAGAGCGTGCTATTTTGCCTTGGAATTCCAGAATTTGTTTTTCAAGTTTTGAGATCTGACGTTTGTGATCTTCGATCTCCTGCTGCAGTTTCAACAACTCTTCCTTCTTTGTCGCGATGCGTTGTTGTACCTGATTGTTGAGCGCCTGGTCAAACTGTTTCTTCTCTTCACCAAGGATAGTCAGGTAATGTCGTGCAGACTGGATCAGCGAGTCTTTGGTCACGCCCATGGTGGAAGCCGTAGCAAAAGCGGATTTGAAAGAGGTGGATATATCAAGTTTCAATCCAGCCAATTGTTCAATAGACTGTTTGAATTTGAGATAGTCAAATCCGGGCTGGGTCTGTTTGACCATGGCGTTTTCGAGAAAATCAACGCTCTTTTGATCCGCCGAGGTTTCTAGTCCTAATAATTGTGAAATCTTCATACAAGCGTCAGAATGTGGTATCAAATATAGAGTAACCGAAGTATTGATGGCAAAATAAATACATCCGGCTGCCCTTAGCCCTTTTTTAGACGTATTGGTGGTTAAAATTTATGTTTTAAGGGGGATATCAAAGGTGTATAGATACATCTTTGGAGTAAGGATACCTCATCAGGTAATCCAGCGCTATTTCGAAAGGTAGGTTCTCATACACGATTTTATAGAGGGTCTCAATGATTGGAAGCCTAGTTTTCTCAGTTTTAGCCAGCATAAAAGCGATCTTTAGGGTACGTACTCCCTCAGCCAGCTCATCAGAGGCCTCCAGTACCTCAAGCAATTGTTTGCCCTGACCCAGTTGAAATCCAAAGTTGAAGTTCCTGCTGCTTGCACTTGTAGCTGTAGCTATCAGATCACCGATACCAGCAGTGCCCAGGAAAGCTGATTTATCAGCGCCCAGTAGTCCACCGAAATACGCGATCTCATGCAGTCCGCGTGTAATGAAAAGTCCCTGAACATTTTTACCCAGCCCCTTACCACGAAGGTATCCGGATCCAACAGCGATGATGTTTTTGAACGCCCCTGCAAGTTCAGCCCCTAAGATATCGGACGATCCGAAAACAAAAATCTTCTTGCTGGACAACAGCTCAATTCCGATTTTGACTACTTCGTCATATTCGCTGGCGATCACGGTGGCTGTTGGCTGGCCCTCGAGTATTTCTTTGCTCAGGTTAGGTCCTGAGAGGCATCCTACGCGCAGTACGTTGCTTTCCTGCGTGATGACCCTAGACATCGTACATACATCATCACGGGTGAGTTTTCCACTGAATGCCATGACATCCGTAACCTTGACCGTATCCAGGCCTTTGGTACCGTGTATCAGTATATGTCTTGGAGACAATAGCGGGCCCAGTGTTCGCATCATATTTCTGAAGTCATCAGAAGGTACAACCGGAAAAATGACTTCACATCTTTCGGCCAATTGTGTGCTGGAGGAGATCGCAGTCACCCTGGGCGCAAGAGGAACACCGAGGAGTGATCGTGTTTCATTTATTTTTTTGACGACTTCAGGGTCCCTGGCATAGAGCAGTACATCATTGTTAACAGCTAATAGTTGTGCCACGGTAAGGCCAAAGCTTCCGGCGCCTACAACCCCCACAGGGGTTTGCTGATGAGTGTGGCTTTTAGTCATCTTATCTGCCGCTTAGCCAGTAGTGAGGGCTATTTTATCTTTTTCTTCGGCTGGTTTATCTGAGGTTGATTCTTTTTTGCGTCTGCCAATGTCTGTTGTTGTTTCATAGCCTGCTCGAGGCGTGCCTGAAATCCTCCCGCTTTTTTGGGCTTTTCTTTATTCTTATTGAGCTTCTCCATGATCTTGGCTTCATCAAAGAGAAATTTCTTTGCCCCCAGGGTTTGACCAATGTTCAGGAGATTGGAATACAGGAGGTATAAGGTAAGTCCTGAAGCATAGCTATTAAAGAATACAAGGAACATCACCGGCATGAAGTACTGCATGTATTTCAGTGCAGGGTTCATGTTGGCCATATCCATGTTCTGCATGTTGTAGTAGGTATAAGCAACGGTACTCGCCGCCCACAGCAACGTCAGCATACTCACGTGTGCGCCAAAGAATGGAATATCAAACGGAAGGTTGAAGAAAACATCATAAGAAGATAAATCCGTCGCCCACAGAAAAGAAGCCTGACGGAATTCGATCGAAGCTGGAAAAAATCGATAGAGTGCAAACCACACAGGCATCTGCAGTAATACAGGAAAGCAACCACCTAATGGATTTACACCGTATTCACGGTATACTTTCATCGTCTCCATCTGCTGCTTCTGCATATCATCTTTATGCTTCTCACGAAGACCGGCAAGCGATGGTTTCAGCGCAGACATTTTAGCCTGGCTCTGCAGCATTTTATAGGACAGTGGGAACAAGGCAAATTTAACCAGGAAGGTTAGCAGCAAAATGACAAGTCCTTTGCTTCCGATAAAGCTAATCAGGAAATTAAAGGTAGGACGTATAACCCATCGATTGATAGATCCAAAGATGCTTCGACCAAAAGGAATGATATCCTCCAAAGCAACATGATAATGCCTGAGATTTTCAAAATCGTTCGGTCCGATGTACATCGTCATCTGACTTGCCGTGCCATCCCGTTTGAGTGGAATACCCACTACAGCCGATGTCTTTTTGAGGTTTTCATCAGTGTCTTCGAGCATTTTGGTTTCAAACAATCCTCCATTAAAAGACTCGTCAGCAATTAGGGTGCTGTTGAAAAACTGGTTGGAGTGTGAAAACCATTTGATAGGCTGGGTTGAAAGATTTTCCTGCGCATCAGAGCGACAATTGCAATAGTCAACAGACTCTGTGTTTTCTTTAAAGTACACAGTTGACATTGTTTTTTCAAAGACACTGTTCTTCTCGATTTTATCTAACTGATTTACCCAGGTTAGTTTTGCATCCTGTGCGGTTGAACTCAGGAATCCGGTTGCATTTTGTACGCTCAGATTGTACTTGACTTCATAAGGTTTATCGGTCAGCGTATACTCCTGAATGATTTGTTCTCCTTGTAAACCGACAGCTCTTAGGGTTATCTTATTGCCTTCAACAGTGGGCTGAAAATTAAGGTCAGCGGTATGGATTTCACCTGTCTTGGAGGGGATGGTAATATCCCAGACATTAGTATGATCCTCAAGCAGGTGAAGAGGCACCTTGTATTCCTTCTTTTTCTCATCTACCAGGACTTTTTTATAATCCTTGAGTTCTACATTCGATATTTTACCACCTTTGGTGTCAAAATCGATGATAAAGTATTGATTTTCAAGTTTTACAGTTTCATTTGCTCCCGCAGTTGCGGCAGCAAAAGTGCCATATTGACTGACCAGGGCTGCTGAATCTACCGGCTGGAGAGCCTTTTCAGCCTCTACTGCCTTTTCCACTAATGAATCCTTGAGTATTTCGACGCGATTGAGGCTATCCTGTCTTTGTTTCATGGATTCTACTTCCTCTTTGGAAGGCGAATTGACAAAAGTCCAAACTAAAAGAAGCCCGAAAATGAGAACAAAGCCTATTATATGATTACGCTCCATGTGTTGCTTTACCTGAATAAAAAGAATGCGCAAAGGTATATGGTATTCCTAAAGCACCAAATACCTTTCTACGAGCAGTCGTCAGCCGCTTGATAGACTAATAATCTTCACCTACGAGGATGAGGACAGGAACGGTAGTGTGAAACTTGTCTGCCGGAGTGCGGGTAGGGCCCAGTGTTTTTTCAAGAAAACCTCTCTTGCGCCTGATAACACACACAAGATCAGTATGATACTGGCTCATGTACTCATGGATACTCTCATTGAAATTGTCGTTGCCGTATCTCGTCACATCGTTGATCAACTGCAGAATACTGATGTCCTGATCCGGAGCCGGAGGCTGATCTTCTCCCAGATGTAACATTTGCACATGGGGGTTGAAGATGCCCTTGATGTCAAGGATCGGATCAAGCGTCCGCTGGTCACGTACAAACGGATTTTTGACAGCAAAGACAACTCTGTTGATACCGTTAAATTTGAATCGGGGAGGCACTACTAGCACCGGAATGTTGGTCGTCTTAACGATTGAACCTGACGTGGAACCTAGAAAAGTTTCAAGATTTTCGCCAACCCCCTGGCAGCCCATGATGACCAAGTCAGCTCCTGTGATATCGACTAACCGCCTCAGACTGTCAACAACATCCCCCTGGATGATTTTATAATCGAGTTTTTGTTCAGGGTACTTAAGCTGTATTTTAGAAATCCTTTTCTGAATCCATTTATCGGCATCTTTTTCGGTATGCCCTTTTTTGGTGGTATAGGTTACTGCCTTGAGTAACAGGCTATAACAATGGACCACGGTGATTTCTGCATGGGCAGCACGTGCTATGTGGGCTGCATATCGTAATGCTTCTTTGGAATTTTTCGAGAGGTCGACCGGGACGATAATATGTGTCATATCAGTAAATAGTCGGTAAAACTAATCATTCCCTTGTCACACATCGCCGATTCTCGACCCCGGAGGAATGACTACTGATTTTTTCAGTACGATGATACCATCCACGATCGAATAGGTCTCCGTCTCTATATCTTCCAGGTGAGTTCCTCCTCTGATCACCGCATTGTTGCCAATCCGGCAATTGATATCCAGAATGGCATTTTCAATATGGCAATCCTCTCCAATTCCCATTGGGATGATTTTTTGCGAAAGGACATCATCATAGTTTTCATACATGTCCATACCCATCATCACAACGCGCCTGACGACTGATCCCTTTCCTATTCTGGATCGGATACCGATGACGGATTGGGTTATTTCCTTCGCATTGATGATACAACCATCACCGATCAGGACGTGGGTGCAGTTTGTGCCTAGGAGTTTCGAAGGGGATAGCATCCGGGATCTTGTAAATACCGGATTATGCGCATCATAGAGATTAAACCTCGGCAAAGGCATGGCCAGCTCCAGGTTAGCTTCAAAGAAAGAGCGGATCGTTCCGATGTCTTCCCAGTACCCTTCATAAGCGTAACTGTGAACCTTGTAAAACTTATTGATGGCAAAAGGAATGATCCCTTTTCCAAAATCATCTTCACTCGGATTGAGTGCAAAGAGTTGCTTCAGGGTCTCTTTCTTAAACAAGTAGATACCCATCGAGGCAAGAAAGTTTTTCTTTTCTGCTGCATATCGTTCGGGCACATCCGAAGTCCAGTCACCTAGGATATCTGCCGAAGGCTTTTCCGTAAATTTTTCAATCTCATTCTCCTGATTCACCTTCATGATGCCAAAGCCTGTAGCATCTTCTGCTACCACAGGAATAGTCGCAATGGTTAGTTCTGATTCTTTCTCAAGATGCTGTTGCACAAAAGCAGCAAGGTCCATCTGATAGAGTTGGTCGCCCGAAAGAATGAGGACATAGTTGTAATCATACTCATCAAGTCGAGTCATGACCTGGCGCACTGCATCAGCGGTGCCCTGAAACCAATCTTTGTTTGTGGGTGTCTGCTCCGCTGCCAGTATATCTACAAAGCCCTGACCGAAAGCATCAAAGTGATAGCAGTTTTTGATGTGGCGGTTGAGCGATGCTGAATTGAATTGGGTCAGAACGAATATCCTGTTGTAGCCCGAATTGAGACAATTCGAAATCGGAATATCGATGAGCCTGTATTTTCCTGCCAGCGGCACAGCAGGTTTTGACCTGCGGGCAGTGAGCGGATAGAGGCGGGAGCCAGCTCCACCGCCAAGGATGACACAGAGTACTTCTCGGTTAAGATTACGCATGAGGTAATGCAGGTATTATTTCCTGAAATATATCAAGATATCTCGATGCGGAGTGCTCCCATGAAAGATCTTTGTTCATTATTTTTCGTCTGACGGTGGCATGCAGCTCTGGCATAGCGAATAATCTGCTTCCACTGTCTATACCCCACATGCCCTGGTAGTCTTCCAGTTCCCTGAACAGGAAGCCGTCGCCTTCGATACCATCGAAGGGTTCAATGGTGTCGAGTAATCCACCTGTAGCGCGTGCGATCGGCACCGTGCCATAGCGCATGGCATACATCTGGTTGAGGCCACAGGGTTCTGTACGTGATGGCATCCATAGAAAGTCAGCGGCTGCATAGAGTCTATGGGCAACGCCTTCATTGTACATGATGAGTGACCTGACATGTGGGCCAAAGTTGCGTTCGAGCATACGACATTGATCTTCGATCTGGCTGTCTCCGGTGCCCAGGATGATAAAGCATGCATCCCGACGATAGATCATGTATTTGTAGATCAGCCCGGCCAGGAAATCAATGCCCTTGTCATTGACCATTCGACCGATAAAAATATGCAGTGGAAGATCCGTAGGCATGTTGAGCTCGGTGAGCAAACTGACCTTATTATCTTTTTTCCACTTGTCAATATTCTTTTTGAGTTTGATTTTGAGATAGGGGTCACTCGCAGGATTCCAGTAGTCATAATCGATACCATTGACCACACCTCTACATTTATGCCATTCAGTTCGGAGCAATGGTTGTAAGCCAAAACCTGAGGTTTCCATAAGTTCGCGCAGGTAGTTTAGCGAAACCGTCGTCACCCGCCAGGCACATTTGATGCCACAAGCGAGGGAATTGATGACATGGCCCCAGTCAAGGAGGCCGGAGCGGTCCCTCGAAAAATCGGGTAGCAAATGTTGTTTGTCCCAACCAAACATCCCCTGGTAGGCTGCGTTGTGAATCGTCAGCACTGTCGGGGTCATCCCTAGCCTCCAGAATTCAGGGCATTGAGTCATCATAAACGGCATGAGGGCGGTATGATGGTCATGGCAATGCATCACATCCGGCAGTACTTCCCATTGATGCACCCATTGGAGGACTGCGCGTTGGAAAGCTATATTTCGTTCTACTTCATCCCGGTAATAGGGGTGGTCGTTATCACCATAGACCCCTGGGCGGTCAAACTTGCCGGGGATATCGGCTACATATAGATCATAACCTAGGTCTTCATTGAGGATGTGACAGATCCGGTATTCGACAGGATCTCCTCCCATGTAGAATGATCCTCTGTGTGATTCCCTGTATTCTTGCTGAGTTAGCCATGCATTGTGGTATCCGGGGATGATGACAGCCACCATGGCTTGTCCGGATTTATTGAGATACCGGGGCAATGATCCTACGACATCGGCTAGTCCGCCTACCTTGGCAGCAGGATAGCATTCCGCACTCACCATGAGGATATGAGGTGTCGGGGCTGTTGTTTTTTCCATACGTTGGTTTTAGTCCTTCGTTTTTGGTTGTTGAACTACAGGCACAATATACGTTGTGAGAGATAAAGATGGAAATTGGACTAAAGTTTATCCAGCGATCAGGATGGAGACAGAGGAATACACCTCTGACGGATGCTCTGATACCTTATGCACCACCACCTCAATCAACGAGCAAATCAATCAGGCAGATCAACCTGTCGTGATGTATCCTAATCCGGCATCGGATGTATTACACGTGGTGGTTCGTGAGACGATAGGTGATTGTCTGTTTCAGCTTTATGATACCAATGGACGTATGGTCTCTCAGAGATCTCTTGTCATAGGAAGTCAGGATATTACTATAGACTTGCCGGCGGGTGTTTATATTGCAACATTTACTAATTCAGCCGGTATATTTTATTCTAGAAAATTGATGATATACTAATCTAAGATTTCGTTCCATGAGGTCTTTGTTATTCCTTTTCGGTTACGTAGAGGGCAATAAGATGTTTTCGTGTTGAGATAGGGGAGTATACTTTTGAGGATTTAGTATGGATGAAGTAGGGGAGCCAGAGACTCCAGGTATGATCCTGTCATCCGAAGCCAGAGGCTACGGATATCATCTGCCCGGCAATGCCGGGTAGATGTAGACTTTTCTTCACCGTCACCGTCACCTTAGCTTAAGCCTCCGCCTCCGCCTTTTACTCCGCCTCCGCCTCCAGCTACGCCTTTTTCCCTACCTTTGCTCCTGAAATCATGACCAGTAAAGGCAGAATATTAGTAGCAATGAGCGGCGGTATAGACTCCACAGTCACCGCCATGATCCTTCAGGAACAAGGATACGAGATCGTGGGTATAACCATGAAGACCTGGGATTATGCCACCAGCGGTGGCGATCGGAAGGAAACCGGCTGCTGCAGCCTGGACAGTATCAATGACGCCCGCCAGGTAGCTGTCGAAAAAGGCTTTCACCATTTTATCGTAGATATCCGCGAGGAATTTGGCGATTATGTTATCGACAATTTTGTAGATGAATACCTCGCAGGCCGCACCCCCAATCCATGTGTGCTATGTAACACACATATCAAATGGGAAGCCCTCATCAAAAGAGCAGATGCCCTCGGATGTGATTACATCGCCACCGGACATTATGCCCGGATAGGGGAGCAGGATGGTCGTTATTTTATTCAACGCGCTGTTGACCTCAATAAGGATCAATCTTATGTCCTCTGGGGCCTAAGTCAGGAATGCCTCAAACGAAGCATGTTCCCACTAGGCAATATGACTAAGCCTGAAGTCAGACAACTTGCTGCTGACTATGGTTATGTCGAGCTCTCTCAAAAACCAGAGAGTTATGAAATTTGTTTTGTTCCTGACAACGATTACAGAGGCTTTCTCAAAAGAAGGTTGCCAGACCTGGCCGATAAAGTCGATGGAGGCACCTATGTCAATACAGAGGGCAAAGTCATCGGCACACATCATGGATACCCATTTTATACGGTAGGGCAGCGCAAAGGACTTGGAAAAGCATTCCTTGAACCAATGTATGTGTCTGAGATTATCCCTGAAACAAATACGATCGTCCTCGGAAGAGAAGATGATCTCATCCGCAATCGCATGATGGTCGGAGGTGTCAATCTGATGAAGTACGACACGCTTCCTGCAGGGATAGAATCTCTGACTAAAATCAGGTACAAGGATACTGGTACACTCAGTGAACTGAAACAACTGATGGATAGCAGGATAGAAGTCTCCTTCCTTGCAAATGTCAAAGGAGTCGCGCCTGGGCAGTCAGCTGTGTTTTATGAAGGCGAAGACGTGATCGGCGGTGGTATCATTCAAGGCAGTTCTAAAAATTAAAAGCATGATGGGCAGATATTTCTTCCTCATGTGTCTGATAATCTTCATACTCTCATGTGATAATGATGCAGTCAACATGCAGGGTGTTGACAACAGTGAAGAATATTTCCCGCTGCAAGTAGGACGATATATTGAATATCAGGTGGATTCTATTGTAATTGATGACGCACCCGGAGGAAATACAAAAGACACAGCCACTTTTCAGATAAGAGAAGAAGTAAAATCAATTCAGGTTTCTGTTTCAGGTGATACGTTATATGTCATCCATCGGCTCAGACGCGATGATCAGATCCAGCCATGGGTGTTGACCGATGTCTGGACAAGCTACTTTGATGAGCACAATGCACTGCGTAATGAGGAGAATCTGATCTTCCGTAAAATGACCCTTCCTGTATATGAAGGCTTGCGATGGATTGCTACCGCGTACATCCATCCGCAGACCTCCATTCAGATCGGCACAGAAAATCTCGAGCCATACGAATACTGGGAATCACGTGTAGTCGCCGTTGATGATACAGCTCGCGTTGGTGCCTTTACATTTTCTGATGGTAGCATCATGAAAGTAATCCAGACAGATAGTGATGATGATCTCATGAAGCGATATGTGCATGAAACGTACGCGAGAGATATAGGTCTCGTGGCACGTGTAGATTCAATTCTGGATAGTAGATGTATTGATCTTGGAGATTTTGGTCCGTGTATTGACAAACCATGGGTCGATCATGCCAGCAAAGGATATATTCTCTCACAGGTTATGATTGGTCACAATTGAGTACGTTACATTATCCACCCGTCAGAGATTTTTTTCTCCTCGGTAAAACACTCAAATCACATGGTACCGGAGGCCACTTGCGCTTGCTGATTGAAGACAGACTAAGAAGTTATATCAAGCCAGGCTCCTACATATTTATGGATCTTGACGGTTCACGTGTCCCCTTCAAAATTCAGGAGGTAGAGGATGGTCAGCATTTTGTCATTTTATTGGCAGACATCAACGGTAAGCAGGAATCAGATACGCTGACCGGAAAAGAAATCTGGGTACCGTTGGAACAAGTCAAGCCAAGACATCTGAAGTCTCCACGCAACCTCAATGAAAAATGGGATGATTATAAAATTCGTGATGAAGAGAACGGATCCGAGTATCGCATTCTGCGCACCGAAGAGTATCCACAACAATTGATGGCGGTGATTGATTTAGCCGGTCGGGAGGTTCTTATTCCGCTCAGTGATCAGTTGATCACTGGGATTGATAAGGATAATAAGGTTATCAGTATGGAGATTCCGGAGGGACTGCTCGATCTGTAGAAATAATAAATTGTCGGATGCAATAGTGCATCCGACAATATTGAATTCGACACGCTGCGCATTTTGAGTATTTAATTGGTCGCTGAGCTTGTCGAAGGGTTCGGGTAAAGGCTTCCGCCTCTTCCACGCCGCCTCTTCGCCAAGCGAAGAGGCGGCGTGGAAGGGCGCACCTCATTTTGCCTTTCGGCAAGCAAGGGGCTAGGATTTAGAAGTAATTATACTTCGACAAGCAAAGGGATCGTGATTGAAATGGAAAATGCTGGAGCAATTATCGAGAGGCTTTTATGATGCTGCGAAGAAAAGCGAAAGTTTAAAACTCTACTACAATCCCAATGCCCGGGATAATCGTCCCCGCTGTGTTATCAATAAATCTGGGAATATAATAATTCGGATTAGCAGGATTGGATACAGGTTCTCCATTCACATCCCGTTCAACAGAAAAGTCGGCTCTTTCGTCTGTTGTATTGTTCGTGATATTTTGGATATCGAGAAAGACATCAAGGGTCCATTTTGCAAAATTATATTTTTTATCTACCCGGACATCCAATTGATAGAAAGGTTCCAAACGCAGGGTGTTTAATAGGGCATTGTCAGGAACGCCTGCGTTCGTTACATCGTAATTTGTTTTCAATGCGGATGCTTGCAGATCATAGGGTGTATATGGACTGCCGCTGTTGAAACGAAATTTTGCGCCCACTTCCCAATTGCGTTTAAAGATCTTTCCACCTGTGATACTTAGCATATGACGATAATCCCATGATGAAGCCACATAGGTGCCTTCGAAGTTCTGAAACTCACTTCTAACGAAAGTGTAGGAAAAGAGTCCATAAAAATTATGAAAGAGTTTTTGCTGAAAGAAGAACTCTACACCATAGGAGCGGCCTTTATTGGTAGACGTAACAGGTGCATTACCAATGACACCAAAATCACTTCCCTTATTCGCCAGCGATATGGAGTCTATCAAATCCATTGGGTAGTTGCTGTATAGTTTGTAGAACCCCTCAACGGTGATCCGGGCATTTTTCGAGGTGTTGTACTCCACACCCAATACCAAGTGATTTGATTGTATGTAGGTGAGTTCAGTATTGACAAGTTCACCCGCTGTATCACGATAACCAAGCGTAGTATATGGCGGCAATTGATGATAGATCCCTGTATTGAAATTGACCGCCATTTTTTTGTTCATGCTGTAAGAAGCACTTAGACGAGGTGATAGCTGATTTAATGGATTTGCCATCTGCTCATTGAAATCATTACCATCGAGTCGTAAGCCAACTGAAAGCTGGAGTCGTTCGGCAAGTATACCTTTGCTTACCTGGCCGAAGGCTCCATATTTGAATACGCCGATTTCAGAACTGTAATTTAGTGTGAGTTCATTCGCCAGTTTTTGAAACGTAGTCGTGGTATATTCCGCCCACTCAGCGCCGGCACCGTAATTCACTTTCCAACCATTGGTTCGAAGCGTTTCTTCAATCCGTATTTTGTTTTCAACCTCGGTGGACTGATAATCCAGCAACTTATTAGCTTCAATGCTCTCATCGTTGTCTATGTATTTTGTAGCAGCATTGTTGAGATAGTTCCTGCTGAGGACAAATGTGCTATAGCTTTTTTCCTTGAAGTGTCGCCATGACCCACCGATGGTATAGTTCCATTGCCGGTTGGTTGGAATCTGGGATAGCACATATTGATTCTCCTCCGTAGGACTGGCATCTGTATTCAATGAAATGTTGTCAATCGCCCCCAAGCCGATGATGTCAATGATATTGTTCTGATCCACTTTGATCTCACTTTTAAACTGGAAGTCATCATATTTTGGAAGAAAGGGAAGATCCAGTGCCTGGAATAAAAACTGAAGGTAACTTCTACGATAGGATGCGATTAATGTTGAGTTTTTTGTGAGTGGCGTTTCGATAGTGGCCGCAAGATCATTCGAACCCAGGGTGATACTGTAAGCAGGTTTGTCCGTTCGCGCATCTTTATATTGAAATTCAAGTATAGAGCTCAGTGCATTACCACGGTTTGCTGGAAAAGCACCGGAATAGAAATCAAGCTCCTGAATAAAATCAACATTGATTAATCCCACCGGACCGCCTGAAGCGCCTTGAGTGCTAAAGTGGTTGATGGTCGGTACTTCTATACCATCGAGATAAAACCTATTCTCATTGGGCGATCCACCACGCACGATGATATCATTTCTGAAACTGGATGTGATTGCAACGCCGGGGAGTGATTGAATGACTTTAGAAATATCACGGTTGCCTCCGGGATTCCGTTTGATCTCCGCTACCCCAATGTTTCTGATGCTTAGGGGACTCTCTTCTTTCCGTATAAAGGGTTGTGCAGTGACGATCGCTTCCTGCATTTCCAGAGACATCTCCTCCATTTCGATATTGATAAATGTGGCATTGACATTTCTGACCTGCACCTCGTAGATCGTGATGGGTTTATATCCGATAAAACTCACCTTAAGGTTATAAATGCCGGGATTAAGGCCTGTAATGGCGTAATCCCCATTGTCATATGAGGTGCCCCCAATGGTAGTTCCTTCCACTACAATGACAGCATAGGGAATTGGCTCTTTGTTGATGGAATTGGTGACTTTGCCTTTGATGACACCAGCTTGTCCAAAGACTGAGGTTGCGATAAGAAGTAAAGAGAATAGAGTAAGTAATCTGTTCATGGATATCTATGCGCTAAGCGCAGAAAAACAACAGATTGGTCAAATGGTTTAGGCGATGGGTATGGTTTATTATCTTGGATTTCATCACCTTGGATTTCATCACCTTGGATTTCATCACCTTGGATTTCATCACCTTGGATTTCACCATGTAGGGGTTCAAAATATTGAACCCCTACATGGTGAACCCTACATGGTGAACCCTACATGGTGAACCCTACATGGTGAACCCTACATGGTGAACCCTACATGGTGAACCCTACA
>ENA-ORBV01000258-ORBV01000258.1-microbial-mat-metagenome-genome-assembly--contig:-NODE-258-length-117523-cov-13.355942_pt1 | contig 117523 bp, 89 predicted proteins | sample MGYA00237777_ERZ505514 | MGnify/ENA primary metagenome ERZ505514 (study PRJEB26160, sample SAMN06269048) | microbial mat metagenome | isolation source: Oligotrophic lake microbial mat | place...
GACAGGTGATTGTGAGGAGGAAAGAGGCATCGGCCTACCGTACGAATTTACAACCATTGAGGTTGCGCAGTGGCCAAAGAAAACCGCCCCATCATTTGACGGGGCGGTTCGCGTTTCAAGTTGAACGAATCACTCAAGCCATGCGACGACGACGCAGCATCAGGCCGCCCAGACCCAGCAGGGCGAGCGAAGCGGTGGCGGGTTCGGGGACAACGAGCTGGTTGGCAAAACCGTACTGGTGGAAGGAACTGTTATCGACCACAGCGTCGAAGCTAAAGGTGAGGCTGGGGCTCGTGGCGGTGTAGCGGTAGGTGAGGAGGTTCCCGTTGTTGTCGCCTGTGAAGTTCTGATCGAAGAGAATTGCGGCGCCGTCGCTGGTGGTGATGTTCTGGAAGCGACCGCCGGCCGGACCAAATGCCTCATTGAGGAAGGTGGTGAGGTAGGTAGCTCCGGGAATGAGGCCGGTGAGAGTGAGGGTCTCGGAACCGGTGCTGGTACCGCTGACGTGGAAGAAATCGTCGAGCAGATCGGCCGAGCCGCCGGTGACGTTTCCGGTGCTACCGTTAAAGGTGCCGAGGCTGCCGGGGATGACGAGCGTGTAATTGGCACCGACGAGTCCGCCAGCGATGAATTGAACGCCATTGATGACCGCACCGTTATCGCCGGCTTCGCTCGCGAAGTCGACGGCGTGAGTGTAGGTGTTGGCGGAACTAATGCCAGAAGTCGCATCGCCGGAGAAGGGGACGGTGCCGAAGACGCCGACGGCGTGGGCAGATGGGGCGGCGACGAACACAGCCAAGCCGATAGTGGCAACAGTCAACGACGTATGACGCATGGGATTCTCCTAAACCGAAATTTCCGAACTGGAATGGGACCAATGAACATCACTGGCCCTTGAGTCACATCTTACTGTCCGCCCCCCCCCCCGTGTCAAGGCCTTTATTGCATTTCTAAAGATTTTTTTCACCGTTTCAAGTTCAAGTTTGGGGGCTTGGGCAATCTGGGGGCAATTTCTGCCATGCCACGACGGCCCGATCGCGCCGGGGCTGTCGTGTTCGTCGATTTTGGGGATCGCCGCCATCATGATGATGGCGACCGTGGCTGGGGCTTCGCATAGCCTCAGCCCCAGTCACCCCCTTCAAACTGACCCGCGACCGACGCTCAGGTTTCACGAAAAAAAATACGTGGCATTGCGCTATAATGATGCTATAATAAGGCGACGGCTTTGCATCCTTTCTCTCGTTTTTCCGGGGCTTGAACATGGTAGAGGCATTACAAGAGCGCTTGTGCGATAGCGTGGCGGTTTTGCCGTCGCTGTTTGCTGCGCTCGCGCAAGCGTGCAGCGCTGTTCGCGGACAGCTTCGAGCCTGTCCACCAGCCACAAGTAGCCACGTTTTAGACATCCGGATAGACACCCAAAACCGCGTTTTCAGCGAAATATCAAGGGGTAGACGTCTAGTACGCATGGGGTGGACATGGGTTAACTCATTGCAATTAAATGAATTAAGCAAAAAAATGCAAAAAAAAAGGGGGGGGGTAGACAAAATCATGGCCGACTGGGATTTTTTAGGGAGCAACCCGCAGTTGATGTCGCTGCTTGCGATGGTCGTGAACCCCGCCCGACATGATGTGCCGGTGCGTCATTGGGGGTGGACAGTGCCACAGCTACGATTGCCGAGCTTTGAGGGCACCGCTCTGCGGACTTCGCCCACGGGTGGGACCGATCCATTGCTGAAGGACGGCGGATCAAGGTCGCATGTGCGTTTGGACTTCACCAAGCGTGGCGTATTCGTTGCCACCGAGGCGCGACAGCGGATCGATTTTTGTCGGATCGATCACCAGCCGATCGCCGATCATCGCACCGGCTTCGTCATCGACATACATCGCCTGAATCTCGCCCAGGATCAGACCTTGATTCTGATTCCCCACTTCATGAATCGCATGCTTGGTGCAGAACATAACCAACTTCGGGCCGACGACACGCGGCAGCCGTTGGCCTTGAACAGTCAACGTCTCAAGGCCCGATGCATCCAGTTCCGATTCGCCATGCGGCAGCGCCTTCGCGCTGGCGACAAGTGGTGATGCCAGCGATGAAGGCGCGATGTGAATCACGAAGTCATGGCGTTCATCGATATTCACCCACGTGTCCTTACGCGTGCCATCGGGCTTGTGACCGATGCTGAGCATGATCAGTGGCGGATCGCCGCAGACACCGGTGAAGAAGGAGAACGGCGCGAGATTGAATGAGCCTTGGCTGCTATCGGAAAGCACCCATGCGATAGGGCGCGGGATGACCGATTGGATCAGAGCGAAGTAGGCTTGATTGGCTGAGAGATTTTTGAAGTCGATGAGCATGGGGTTTTGAGGATTATCCGAGCCGCGAAGCGTAAGCGAGCGGAGGACGCGCGGCGGTTCTACTAAGTCTCGTTGCGTCAGGTGCGCCGCAGCACTCGCTCGCTTACGCTTCACGGCTCGGAAAAGACATCAGCTCGCTTGCGCTTCGCGGCTCGGATTTACGCCAGCACGGGTTTAACGACATGACCATGCACATCGGTGAGACGGAAATCGCGGCCGCTGTAACGGTAGGTGAGCAGTTCGTGATTCATGCCCAGCAGGTGCAAAATGGTGGCCTGAAGATCGTGGATGTGCACTTTGTTTTCCGCGACTTCCAGGCCCAGTTCATCACTGGCACCGTAGGTCGTGCCGCCCTTGACGCCGCCGCCGGCCATGAAAAGCGTGAAGCAGTGCGGATGATGATCGCGGCCAAGAACCTTGCCGCCCGCAGTGCGCCCTTCGCGGAACGGCGTGCGACCAAACTCACCGCCGACAACGATGAGCGTGGAATCGAGCATGCCTCGCGCTTTGAGATCGTTGATGAGCGCAGTGATGGGTTTATCGATGGTCGCCGCTTTGCTCGTCAGACCATCGCGAATGTCTTCTCCTGGGCCGGTGCCATGAAAATCCCAGCCCCAGTCGTGCAGTTGCACGAAGCGCACCCCTTGCTCGACAAGCCGACGCGCCAGCAGACAGTTGTTAGCGAAACTCGCGCCGCCTGGCTTGGCACCGTAGGCTTCAATCGTCTCCGGCTTTTCTCTGTTGATATCCATCACCTCGGGCACTGCGGTTTGCATACGGAACGCCATCTCATACTGAGCGATGCGGGTGATGGTTTCCGGGCTGCCCAGTTCAGCGGCCTGCATCTCATTGAGATCGCGCATGGCATCGAGGCTGAGCCTGCGCGTTGCTTCATTCATTCCCTTGGGATTGTTCACATAAAGCACAGGCTCGCCCGCACTGCGACACTGAACACCTTGATAAACCGAAGGCAGGAAGCCGCTGGACCAGTCGGCGTGGCCCGCGCTGGGCTGCGTGCCGGAGGAGACGAGCACGATGAAGCCGGGCAGATTTTCACTTTCGGAACCAAGGCCCCACGTCGCCCAGGAACCCATCGAAGGCCGACCAAATTGCGGCGAGCCGGTGTAGAGCAAAAGCTCCGCCGGTGCGTGGTTGAACTGATCGGAGAACATCGACTTGATGAAACACAGATCATCGGCAACGGTCGAGAGCAGCGGCATGGCATCGGAAATCCACTGGCCGTTCTCGCCATATTGCTTGAAGGTGCGCGGCGTACCCAGAAGCTTGGGCACACCACTGGTGAACGCGAACCGCTTGCCCTTGAGGAAAGAATCGGGACAGTTTTCACCCGTGTGCTTGATCAGCTCCGGCTTGTAATCAAACATATCCAGATGCGGCGGCGAACCGGCCAAATGGAGATAAATCACCCGCTTGGCTTTAGCGGGAAAATGCGACGGCTTGGGAGCGAAAGGATTCAGAGGCGTCGCCGCCTGAGCCTTGCTCTGCCCCATCGACAGCATCGCCAGCGCCGCAGCGCCCAGTCCCATCGAGCCATCACGCAGAAAGTGACGGCGAGTGGTGTGTTCGAGATTATTCAATATGGGATTCATCATGGTCCTTCCATCGGTCTGACAAAGCAGACATCAAGTATCAACGGAATTCGAAGCCTTCGATCACATCAACTATCGCTTCGACAACGTCTCATCCAGATTCAGCAGCACGTTGCCTACCAGCGACCACGCGGCTGCATCGATCACATCCATCTCCTTGGGCAGCGCACCGATCGGCTCAGTCGCAAAACTTTTCGCATCGGCAGGACTGGCGGCAAAACCTTCGCGGACTTTTTCAAAGAGCACCACGATTCGTTTCACCTCCGCAGCACTGGGCGGACGGATCAGCGTCAGGCGCAGGCCGTAGGCGGCGCGAGCTTCAATAGTGTTGCCGCCATCATTCATGATTCGCCGCGCCAGGCCCTGCGCTGCTTCGACATAGACCGGGTCGTTCATGGTGACCAGCGCTTGCAGCGGCGTGTTGGTGCGCGGCCGGCGAATGGTGCAGACCGTGCGAGCGGTGGCGTCGAAAGTAGTCATCGAAGGATAAGGCGAAGAGCGGCGCCATTCTGTGTAAATACCCCGGCGATGGCGATCATCACCGGTGCTGTCGGTCCAGTCGGTTGATGGGCCAAACGCAGCAGAAAGGCCAAGCTTGGGGCGAGGCGGACGGACAGAGGGGCCGCCGACTTCATTGGTGAGAAGGCCGGCGATCATAAGCGACTGATCGCGCACCATCTCAGCGGTGAGGCGAAAGCGTGGGCCACGCGCGAATTGCTTGTTGTCCGAATCCTGTTCGAGTTGCTCGGGGGTGACTCTCGAATCCTGGCGATAAGTCGCGCTGGTGACGATGAGCTTGATGAGTTGCTTCACATCCCAGTTCTGTTTCATGAACTCGCTGGCGAGCCAGTTGAGCAATTGCGGATGATTGGGAAGGCCGCCGCGAATGCCAAAGTCATCGGGCGTTTCAACGAGGCCGTGGCCCATGAAGTGATCCCAGTAGCGATTGACAGCGACGCGTGAAGTCAGTGGATTTTCGGGCGACACCAGCCAGCGCGCCAGGCCCAGACGATCGGGCTTGGCATCGGAAGACAGCGGCGGCAAAAAGGCGGGCGTGCCGGGCACCACCTCTTTGCCAAGGCTCATGAAATCGCCACGCAATTGAATGTGCGTCTTACGCTGCGACTTGGCGGGCAGCTCGCGCATGATCGGCGTCATCACGCCGCGCACCGATGCCAGTTCTTTGCGGAGCTTCTCCAGCTTGTCCTGTTCGGGCAGCTTCGATGCAGGCGCAGCGCCCTTGCCGTAGCTGACGATTTCATCGCGGGTCTGTGCTGAAAGATCCTTGGCAAGAGCGGGCAGCGTGACTGTGACGCTGGGATCCGCAGGCTTGTGAAAAGTCTGCACCCACACCGGCTGCCGCTTTTCATCAAGCGCGATAATGCGCCAATCTTTGAGCCGATCGCTGACGCCATCGCCTCGGTTCCAGATGACGATGCGATCGATGGCTTGTGCTGATTGAAGATCAACTTCCCACCAGGCGTTGTCTGCCGCGGCGGTGTGAGTGACGCTGTTCTCGGTGAAGGTACCACTGGTGTTGCCATCGATGGCGCGCTCGGCTGGGCCGCCGAAGTCGGTGGAAATCTGTGACGCTTTGCCCTTGCGTGCGACATTCTCTTTGCCCGCAAACGCTTCAACTTCTGCCAGGTGAAGATAGACACCGTTGCCCAGATTCTCCACGCGAACAAAGCGCGTCTTAATCGGGCCCTCGGCTGGCAGCAGATTCTTTTCCGCTTCCTTTTGCTGCTTTTCGAGCAGCGCTTGCTTCTTTACTTCGATTTCCTTTTCCAGCGCCGCGATCTGTTTGACGAGTTCATCTTTCTTCTGCTGAATCTCTGGTGTGAATTCCTCAAGCAAAGGCGCATTGTCACCGCGATCTGAATCGGCAGACTGATTGAAAATTGCGTAGAGCTGGAAATATTCCTCCTGCTTGAGCGGATCGTATTTGTGATCGTGACACTGCGAACAGGCTGCGGTCACGCCCATCCAAACCTGCATCGTTGTGTTGACGCGATCGACAATTGCGAAAGAGCGAAACTCTTCATCATTGGTGCCGCCTTCGGTGTTGGTCAGCGTGTTGCGATTGAACGCCGTCGCCAGTACCTGCAAATCGGAAGCGTCCGGCAGCATGTCGCCCGCAATCTGTTCAACGGTGAACTGATCGAACGGCATGTTGCTATTGATCGCCTGGATGACCCAGTCGCGGTAGCGCCAGATGTTTCGCTTCTGATCCTCGGCATAGCCGTTGGAGTCGGCATAGCGCGCCAGATCGAGCCACGTTGCTGTGAAATGCTCACCATAAGCAGGCTGCGCGAGCAGCTCATCGACAAGGCGCTCGTAAGCATCTGGCCGCTGATCTTTCACAAAGCGATCGGCCAGTTCAAGTGTCGGCGGCAAACCGGTGAGATCCATCGACAGCCTGCGCACCAGCGTGAACCGATCCGCCTGCGGCGACGGCTTCATGCCTTTGGTTTCAAGATTCGCCAAGATGAAACGATCAATCGCATTGCGTGCCCCATCGCTCTGCTTCGGCTGCGGGACCGCTGGTTGTGAGAACGATTCATACGCCCAGTGCCCTTGATACTCGGCGCCCTGTTCCACCCAGCGCTTGAGAATTTCCTTCTGCGCCGCAGTGAGTTTCAAATTGCTCTTACGCGGGGGCATCAGGTCATCTTCATCTGTCGCGAAAATGCGAACGATCGCTTCACTATCACCAGGCTTGCCCGGCACGATGGCATGCGAGCCGCTCTTAAGTAGCTTGCGTGATTCCTCGGCAATATCCAGCCGCAGCCCCGACTTGCGAGTCGCTTCGTCAGGGCCGTGACAGGTGAAACAGGTGCCCGACATGATGGGCATCACATCGCGTGCAAACTCCACTTTGCCCGTAGCTGGCGCAGCTTCGATGCCCGCAGCGCCTTGCAGCAAAACCACCAGAGCGATCACTGCGGTGCGTAGAGCCTGACGCGAGTTGTAAATCATCTTGAAATCCAACATATTTCTGCACACTCCCAATCAGAGAAAGGCCGCCCGCTTATCCGCCGCTCGAATCGAAGCAGAGGCGCGACGCACCTTCTGATTATAGACAGTTGCGTCAGATGGGTCGCAGGTTAGCCCGGGCTCGATCCGCTTCGCACGACAACAATGCAATACCGACGTGGAATGAGCCGATAGATTGGTTAGATAGTTGGAGCGAGTCCCCGCGAGGCTTTCACTTGAGCACACTGCTTTACATCATTCTGAAAACAGCGGGCATCATCGATGAGCCCAACGACTGGATCAACATCTGCCATCTGCTGGCGATGGATTCAATTGCGACCGTGCTGCTGATGCAGTGGTGGCAACGGCGAAAAGGCTGAGCACCGGTACTTATATGAGATGGAATTCGCGTGCGTATGATCTGTCGATATTCAAGCTTGGCTGAGCTTCCCCCGTTTGGACGGGCGCGGGGAATTGGTGGACGATGGTGAGTTGCCGCAAGGTCAGTCAGAAGTGCCCAAGTGTTCGACGACCTTGAGCGCGGGCGCTCTAACTTAGCGATGGCGTAGCGACGGGGGCTGCCATCACTTTCCGGATCATCTTCAAAATGCCCTGGGCTTTCATGGATTTGGAGACCAGCGCGCACGCACCGGCGTCCAGCGCAGCTTGTACCGACGCATCATCATCGTAGCCACTGAAAATGATGACTCGACAGGCGGGCACGGCATCCATCAGTGCCGTAATCGCGGGCAAGGTTGCCGGGCCGGGCATCGACAGGTCCATCAGCACCACGTCCGCGCTATAGGTGCGGACCGCCTTGATGAGGCCGGTGGCGCTGGGCAGCGTGCCGACACACATCAGATCGATCTGATCGCGCATCTGGCGCGCCAGCAGTCTGGTGATATCAGCCGAATCATCGACGATCAGAACGCGAATACGGTCAGTTTTCATGAAATGTCTCCCGCTTGCGCCAGTTGCTTATGGACCCATCCTACCATGGCCGACCTCATAAAGTTCAAATTTTTATAAAAACGACTGGGCCGATTTGTCTAGTCACGGCATTTTTCATTCGTGTCTATCTCGATAATCCATTGTAGATATTGAGGTTAGATCGTGTCTACGGGGAAGTAACTAGACGTCTACTCGGAAACCCTTGGGTTGACTCAAGCAGCTTCGCCAGCGAGAACACCGCGAACACCCAGAACAGTAAGCCACATCGGCAGTGATCATGGCGAAGGCTCCATACGACAGGCCAGGCGGAGAAGTGAGGATCGAGCCACCCATAGTTTACCATATTTTAAACTTGGATTCAAGCCCGATTTCAACAAATAGCTTGAATGGTTTCTTCGAGGCGTCTCTTCGCCCCAGCGGGGCGCCGAAGTGTAGTACCGGTGGAGCGCCGCCCGAGTCTGCGAGGGCAAGCGAAACCCGTGGCTACACCATTTAGGAGCGTGCAACTAGGAGCGTGCAACTAGGAGCGTGCAACGTTGCGAGGAAAGATCAGTGTCATTTACACTTGATCGAAAACCGTTAGATAACGACATCCCCGTTCGAGCGAAACGCTGTATATCAACTGCGGTACAATGGTGGCTGATGATAAGCCCTTCTTCGCCTATGATTGGCCTGGCCCGACACCTGCTTGATCTTGAAGCAGCGCGGGAGGACTCTCGCGAGTCTGCCAGCGATCGTCAGGCGACTTCATCAGAACCCGCGAATGCGGTCAGTTCACAAGTGGAAAGCGCGCTGCGTGTCCTGGCGAAGCTGCAAAAGGTTGTCGTGCGGTTTTCAGGTGCCGACGGGTTTGCTGCGCTGCTCTCGCGGGCTCTGTCACTGGCGAAAAAGGGCGATCTCACTCTCGTATCAGTTCAAGTGAAACCCGATGGCACGCTCGATGGATTCGCCGCCATCGCCGATGACGAAGCTGCGATCGCCATGATCACTCAGATGCTCGAATTAATGACCATACTTATCGGTACGCCTGTCACCCGGGCACTTCTGGGCGAGGCGTGGCCCCAAGGCTTAAAGTGAATTCTCTCTTATAAATGAGGCATGGTCATGAGTAACGGACAGCAGGATCGCGTGAACATCAACAGACTCCCCACGGGTGTCCCCGGGCTTGATGAGATCCTCGGCAGCGGCGGCGAGGGGGATGCCTTCCCCGAGTATTCTTTCAATGTCATCGCCGGCACTCCCGGCTGCGGCAAGACCACGCTCGTCCATCAGATCATGTTCGCCAACGCCACGCCCGATCGGCCGGCGCTTTACTTCACCGTGCTCGGTGAGCCTGCCTTCAAGATGCTGCGCTATCAGCAGCAGTACAGCTTCTTCGACCTTGCCAAGCTGGAAGGCCCCCGCCCCGCCATACGGTTTATCAACCTCAGCCATGTCGTCCTCCAAAAGGATCTGAATGCTGTTCTGGCGGAGATTGTCCGCGAGGTCGAGACGACGAATCCCGCCATCGTGGTGGTCGATTCGTTCCGCACCGTGGTGCGAAAAACGCTCGGCGCTCCCGCCGGGACATCCCATGAAATGGAATTGCAGGGTTTTGTGCAGCGTCTGGCCATTCATCTGGCCACCTGGCAGGCCACCACGTTTCTCGTGGGCGAGTATCACGAATCCGAGATCCGCGACAACCCGGTCTTCACCGTGGCCGACGGCTTGATCTGGCTCTCGCAGGTGGTCGAGCGCAACTCGGTCGTCCGCAAGCTCCAGGTGATGAAGATGCGCGGCACCGCGACGGTCCCGGGCCTGCATACCTTCCGCATCGGCGACAGCGGGCTCGAGACATTCCCGCGCACGCTCGGGTTGTCGAAGCTGCCTGTGAAAATCAAGGGTCAGCACCGCGTTTCAACGGGTGTGCCGGGCTTGGACGAGATGATGGGCGGCGGCATCCCCCAGGGCGACAGCCTGCTCCTGGCTGGCCCATCTGGAGCGGGCAAAAGCATCCTGGCGTCTCAGTTCATCTACGAAGGCATCCGTCAGGGCGAGCCGGGCGTGGTCGCGGTCTTCGAGGAAATTCCCAAGGAATACATCGCCGGGGCTGCCAAGTTCGGCATGGACATGCAGAAGGCCCTGGACAAAGGCACCCTCGAAATCCTCTACCTCCGCCCGCTCGATTTATCGGTGGACGAGACCGTGTACGACGTCATCAACGCCGTCAAACGCATCGGCGCCAAGCGCGTGGTCATTGATTCGCTTGTCGGCTTCGAGATGGCGCTGGCGCCCGGCTTTCGCGCCGATTTCCGCGAGTCGCTCTACCGCATGATCGGCGCCATCACCCGCCTGGGCGTTACCGTCGTCAGTACCGTCGAGGTCGAAGAGGACTTCATCTCCATGGGCTTGAGCAATTTCGCTATCTCGTTCCTGGCCGACGACATCATTCGCCTGCGCTACGTCTCGATCAACGGGCAACTGCGCCGAATGCTCATCGTCGTCAAGACGCGGCGCGGCCAGCACTCGATCGACCTGACTGAATACACGATCACTTCCAAGGGCATGGTGATCGGCGAGCCGCTGCGCGGTTACCGCGGTCTGACCAGTGGAATCCCGTCCGCGCAATAAATATATATCGAATGATGATTCGGGCCTGCCGGGCGATCTGCCCGGTTGACCCGCCATGGCAAACGCATAGAACCCCATATAGCCCCGGCTTTAGCCGGGGTAACGCAAGGAATCCGGCGGGTCTCCCCGGCTAAAGCCGGGGCTATATGGGGTTTTCATACACGCCCTAAGAGGGAGGGGAGTACGAGCAGGGTGCTTCAAGGCCTGATCTTCCCCCCATTTGTTGCTTGTGTTTTTCACCCCGAAGGGGTCATATTCCAAAGCCCGGAGTCGCCGGCTTTGCGGCGCACTCCGGGAACAATGCAACGATCGCTTCAATCCTGAAGGGGTTGCACCTTCAACCCCCAAGGGGTTGCACCGTTTTACCTTGCGACCAAGTGCAACCCCTTCGGGGTTGAATAATCATTCTCATGCTTCCCGCAGTGCGCCCGCAGACGGGCGACTCCGGGCTTTGGAATTCCACCCCTACGGGGTGAGCAGTGCTTTTTTTTAATGTCCAACACGAATGCAGTGCCCTCCCCTAACCCCTCCCCAAGGGAGGGGGACCAGAAATGCGCACATGCGTTTGACCTGCTGTTTGACCCGCCCATCTCTAACCCGGGTATCCTATTCGAATGGGCGAAGTCATCCCCAAATCTGTGCCCGAAGTGGTTTCCACTAAATTCGAGCAGCAGCTGCGCGCCATGAACGAGGCACTGCTGGTGGCATCGGTGCGCCAGCACGAACTGGCGGAGTTGTCGGTTGTGCGCGAGCAGGCCCTGCGCATCAGCGAAGATCGGTACCGCACGCTCTTCGAACTGGGCCCCGTCGCCATCTATTCCTGCGATGCTGCCGGTCGTATCGAGGACAGCAACCAAACCGCTGTGGACTTGTGGGGTCGCCGGCCAGAGTTTGGCGAAACCGATGAGCGCTTCGCCGGCACTTTCGAAATGTACCTCGCCGATGGCACCCTAGTGCCGCACGACGAGTCCCCCATGGCCGCTGTGCTCTCGGGCAAGATTCCCGAGGTCTGCGACATGGAGGTTCAGTTCGAGCGACCTGATGGCGAGCGCGTCGTTGTCATCGCCAATATTCGGTCGCTCAAAAACGAGCTCGGCGAAATCACCGGTGCGATCAACTGCTTTGTCGATATCACCGAACGCAAGCGGATCGAAGTTGAACTGGAACAGACCCGCGCTGAGGCCGAAGCCGCCAACCGCTCCAAGGATGTTTTCCTCGCCACACTCAGCCACGAGCTGCGCACTCCGCTGACTGCGATCCTTGGCTGGTCGGACATCCTCATGCAGCCGGGCTGCACTGCGGCGGACCTGACCGAAGGCCTGGCCGTGATCGAGCGCAACGCCCGAGCGCAGGCCAACCTTATCGAAGATGTGCTCGACATTTCGCGCATCGTCTCGGGCAATCTGAGCATGGACATCCAGCCGTGCCAGCTCGTCGCCATCATCGAAGCGGCCATCGAAGTCGTGCGTTCTGCGGCAGCGGGCAAGTCCATCACCATCCGCGCGGACCTCGATCCCACCGTCGGCCACGTCTCCTGTGACTCGGCCCGCATGCAGCAGGTTTTTTGGAACCTGCTCGTCAATGCCATCAAGTTCACTCCGATGGGCGGCGTCATCACCATCGCCATGCAGCGTGATAATTCTGCCGCCAGCATTGTCGTCAGTGATAACGGCCAGGGGATCAGAGCGGAGTTTATGCCGCATATCTTCGAGCGATTTAGCCAGGCCGATGGCACCAGCACCCGGCGCGTCGGCGGGCTGGGGCTGGGGCTTTCGATCGTCAAGCACATCATGGAACTGCACGGCGGTTCGGTGCTGGCTCAAAGCGAGGGCGCTGACCGCGGCACCACCATTACGGTGCGCTTGCCCATCCGGGCTGTCGCTGCGAATGAGGCGTCTGGTCAGGAGGTCGGCGGAACAGGCTCATCGCGGTCGCCGCTAATCGAAAGCAAAGGCGAAGTTCAGGCTCGGGCGATCCGTCTCGATGGTGTGCGGCTACTGATTGTGGACGATGAGGACGATGCCCGGCGGCTCATTGCAAAAGTTCTGCGCGATGCCGGGGCGATTGTGACGGTGGCCAGCAGTGTCCGCGAAGCGCTGGCGGCTCTTGCGAAGGAAGTTCCGCAGGTCTTGATCAGTGATGTGGCGATGCCCGAACAGGATGGGTTCGACTTGATCCGCGAGGTCCGTCGCCTGGGCCATAGCGTGCAGCAGTTGCCCGCAGTGGCGCTGACTGCATTCACCATGAAAGGGGACGCTCGCAGCGCCCTGCTCGACGAGTTTCAGATTTATGTCGCCAAGCCAGTGGAGGCGCGCGACCTGCTTGCTGTTGTCGCGAATCTGGTGGGGCGCAAGCCGGGGCCGGATGCTAACTGAGTACACATCTTTTTGAGCGACTCTCGCACAACGACTGCTGAGCATGGGATGAAGCTGACGGCGAGTTTCTCGATCCGCGATTGGGCGGCGCTGCTCTGGTAGTCGAGGTTGTTCGTAAGGTTGGACAACTTGATGAGCCAATTCCTGATGCTGGTTTGCGTCGCTAGGAGTTTCAGCATTGGGTGTTTGCCCGATGTCGCACACTGCCCAGGCGAGGTAGTCTTAGCCTGTTGAAATGCGGGATAGAAATTCCCGATTCCAAGCCATTACTTTTCGCGCTGAGTGATGCACGACACGACTCATTCTTGTTCATGAACTGAGCAAGTATTGGTTTGTGTCCGAGCAGCTGCGCATACCTCCACACCTTCAAAACGGAATTTACACATGACCACTTCAAAAGCTCGACAGGACCGTCTCGCTACGAAGAAACTCATTGAGTCGTTGCGCAACACACTGGAGAACCTTGGCGACAAAGAGGCGATGATTCTGTTTCGCGGTCGGTTTCTTCAGCTTAGCGAAATGATTGCTGACGCCGATGCCAAAGCGCTGGCGGAATTGGCGAAGCAGTTGCAGTTGGTTTTGATTGGAGATCAGAGTCAACTCGACCTGATTCAATGGCCCCCTCGTGAGCCGCAGCATTCGCCTGAGTGGGATGCACGGATGTCGCTTTGGGGGTCATCTGAATTACCAGAGTCAGAGAACGAGAGTGAATTGAGTTCGTCGGAGTTGTCGAACTGGTTTGGGTGAGAGCAGTTTGGGTGAGAGCATTTTGGGTGAGGGCAGTAGCTGCGCGCAGCGACGATTCGCCTGGCTCTTGCTGCGACTTCATGTCAACGTTTTCATCAGGACGATTTCTTACTGAGCACATGTTCAACTGCTTGGCGCATCAGTTCGCCGTTACTTTCAATTCCCAGCTTTTGTTTGACGCGAAGGCGGTAGACATCCACCGTCTTGGGACTCAGATTCAAATCCTTGGCGATCTCGCGGTTCATTTTGCCCTGGCCGATCAATTCATAAACCTGTAGTTCGCGGTTGGAAAACTGGTGGGTGAGATCATTGGGCGAATTAGAATCGTCGCCTCGCTTTCGTTGGAGGCTGGCAATGAGGCGTGTGGCGACGGGGCTGCTGACATACAGATCACCTGCGAGAACACGATTGATCGCTTCCTGAAACTGCAACATGTTCGACGACTTGCTGAGGTATCCCGCCGCTCCCGCGCGCACGACACGTTCAGCATAAAGGCTGTCGTCGTGCATCGAGTAAATGAGAACTTTGGTTTGCGTGCCCGTCTCTTTGATCCGTTTGATCAGGTCCAGTCCGTGCCCTTCCTCCAGCATCAGATCCACCAGCGCCAGATCGGGCTTCTCATTTAGAATCAAGCTCAGGGCATTTGTTTCTCCGCCCGCTTGTCCGCACACCTCCACACCCATCTGGCTGATGAGCATATGGACGATCGCCCGCCGCATCATCGGGTGGTCTTCGATCACAACCGCGCGGGTGCGCCGGGCTTGCGGAGCAGGGGGGGATTGGATGGGAGAATCGGCGGAAATTGGAATCCCTTCCTGATAAAATGAAATGAGTCCACCGGGTTTGGCCGGTGGACTCGACTGCGGGTGTCACGGAAAGACTCGGTAGAGGCGAAAGTACGGTGACTGATTGTGTTAGCTCAGTTCACTGCACTTAGGTCCCATCCTTGCTCCGCGCCCGGTGTTGTTGCATAAAGCAACGGTCCGTCGCCGGGAGATCAGTTGGAACTGGGTCTCGGCAGATCACGGGTTTCGGGGGTTGTCCGGTTGTTCCCGCTGTCGTTTTTGTCTTTGCTGTCGCTTGAATCGTTTGCATCCCAGCTCGGGCGACCTTTGCTGTCGCGAAGCTGCAAGGTCTTGCCGTCTTCGGTGCGAACCTGGCTGGCCATCATGATTTCCTTACCGTTGAACTGGCAGGTTGTGCCGGTCACGGACAGTTCGTCGCCTTCCTTGATGGGGAACTTGGCGTCCTGTTCGGTCATGTAGGACTGGGGCCCCATGTGGATGGTGTATGTCTTACCCGCATCGGTTCGCAGCATGATCTGGCGACCCTTGGCTCCCTTGTCGGCAAGGGCGAAATCGCTGACCGAGGTTACCTTGCCGCTGATCATCTGAGTGTTCGCACTGTCAAATCGCTTGTTGTAGTCGCTGTCGTGGCGCCAGTGCTGATCGACTTCATTGGTGTCGGCATAGCCGTAAACCGCCCAGTAGGGATCCTGATTGAACTGGGTATGAACCTTCTGGGCCCATTCACGATTAGCCAGATCAGGCCAGGCGCCTTCCTTGAAGCTGGATGCCTTGAGGGATTCCTTGCTGGCGTCGAGGGCGTACTGCTTCTTTTCGCCGTTGGACCGCAGGGCGGAGAAGGGGACAGCGGTCAGCGTTTCGCTGATACCGAGCACGCCGCCGTCGGTGAGGATCGCATAGACGACACGGCTTTGCTGAATGTTGACGACAAAATCCTCAAGCTTGCCGAGGTTTTCATCCTGAGCGTTGACGACTTTCTTGCCGACCATCTCGCTGAAGCGATTGGTCCAGGTGTACTGGGCGTCAAACTTGGGTGCCTGACTGAAGCTGGTTTGGCGATCTTCATCCGTCAGCCGATCAGCAGGCTTCGCGCTGGTGCGAGGAGTCGTTGCCTGGTTATCGCGCGGAGTCGTCGGCTGAGCATCGCGAGGAGTCGTCGGCTGGTTATCGCGGGGCGTCTGGTTGTCGGTTTTCGGTTGGGTGTCAGTATTGCGGTCATTTGACCGAGCGCCATCGCGATCCTGATCCATCTTCTTTTCCCAATACGGCGTCTGGTCGAAGTGCTTGTAGGTGTCGCGCGTCGTCTGTTCGCTGAACTGGGGATACTTGTCCTCGCTGAAGCCGTTGGCAGCGGTGAACTTGCTGCTGGCGGTATCAAGGATCATGTCATCGCCTGCCGGGCTGCTGCCGGGCTTAAACGCCTGCGGCGGAATTGCGTAGAGCATGTCGCCCTTGACGAATTCATCTTCAAACTCAACGATGACGAAAGAGACGCGACCCTGGCTGTCGATGATCAGGTCTTCGACCGACCCGATTTCCTTGCCTTGCGAATTGCGAATCGTCATGTCCATCAAGCTGTTGGCATGGCAGAGGTTCGATGCCTTGGGCAGCTTCTGCCGCGATGCCTTTTTGTTGTTGGCGTCCACATTGGCCTGTTTCGCCTGTGGGTTCGCGTCGATCTGGCCCAGAGCGGGGCCTGCCAGCCCAACCGTAAAACATCCTGCAAGCATTAGTTTGGTCATCCGTTTCATATTTACACTTCCTTATTCGATGCAGCGACCTCCCGGTGGCGTCTGCAGCCGACGCGGCTGCAAATGTTCCCACGGGTAATCGTCTAGGTCGATCGCCGCTTTTGTGTGTGACTGTTACAAGCTTACGAAGGGCGAGCACCTGAGAGAATCGGCAGGATTCGTGGATGGGGATCGGCTCAAGTCGTATTGACTGTGCGCTTCGAGATGTCCAAGCGTTGATTGACGGCCCAAAAAGCTACAGTCACTAGATAGACAAAGTCATGGCGGATGAAGTGAAGTCTGATGTTTTCGATGCGCTCACTTCACCATTCACAGATTTGAATATCACGGCAGCAAGCGCAGAAAAAAACCCGCCCGTGGCAACAAGTTGCCAGCCGGACGGGCTTCGAGGGGGACGTACGATGATGAACCGACGAGATGATGAACGGACGTAAGAGAATGTCTCCCCTCACGTCCGGTGGATGGACGAAATCAAGCAAGACGACGACGGCGATGTGCATAGCCGAGCATCAGAAGTCCGGGGATAGCTGCCAGCACGGCTGGCGGCAACGGAATGATCTGAACATTGCTACGTACTTCAAGTTGGGCGCTATAGTCCGCACCCGTACCAGCTCCACCGAAGAAGTCGAACGAACCGGCGAACTGCGTACCGAAAGCGTTAGGACCAAAGTTGTAAACGCCCTTGGACGAATCGGTAAGGGCGGCGCCGCCCTGATCGATCAGGTTCAACCGAATGTTGCCATGGCCAAGCAGTTCGCTCGTGGGAACGAGAGCTGCCGAGCTTTCATCGTGATGGACACCGTCAGCAAACCGTTCCGTCTCAACGGTGAAGTCCGTGGTGCCGGGGCCACCCAACCCGAGATATCCCCACAGTTGGCCATCGACCAGTGTGGGATCGGGGATCGGTGCACCGCCCAGGTTGCCGTTCTGCGCTGCATCTTCATAGATCGCGAGAATGGCGTTGGCGTTACCTGACTGGGCGGTGATTGTGCCGCCGGAGGTCCATGCGCCGAACTGGTAGGTAAACCCTGAGGCTGCCGTGCCGCTTTTGCTGGTAACTTGGAGCTGAACGAAGCCCGTCAATTCATTGACGTTCGTCGTCGCAGAAGTGCTGCCAAGGGTCACGGCTTTTCCATCAGATGTGCGCGAGATGTTGCGGAACACCAGGTGCCCGCTGATACGGTCGCCGAAATCCAGGGTGCCGTCGCCACCGTCATCGATGGTGCCAATCTGAACATCGTCTTCGAAGTTGAGTGGGGTGGGACCATTACCGAACGCCTGCTTGATGGCGGATTCGATGGACGCGGCTTGCGTAGCCGTTCCCATCAGACAAAGGATGCCGATCATCGGCAGAGCCCAAAACTTTTTCGTAATCATTGTGAAACTCCAAAAGAGGTGTGTGTCAAAAGAGGTGTGTAAAAACTTTTCAAACTTGCGCGCGAGCCGAAAGGCATTGGGCAGGGGTTTGCGTTCGAGGCGGCGCGCGAGCGCGTTCGGAACGCGACGGGTCCAATAGGTATTTGTTGATTAGATACATGGCAGTCTCAAAATGCATAGGACAAGCAAATCGCACCAAAGGCGATTCGATTGAAACGACAGGTTCAATTTGTGCAGGCTTGCGAAAGGTGAGCGAATTAAAGAGCGGTTTAAGGCGTGGCTACTGGAACCAGTTCCACGTTGGTTTCAGAACGATCGCGTTCCGTGACCATGGCGAGCCGTTTGCGCCACTGCGGATTCTCCGGTTGCAAATCCACAGCTCGCTGGGCGGACGCAAGAGCGTCGTCGAATCGGTTCATGCGATGCTCAATGTAGGCGCGTGTATCAAAGTAAGTCGGTACTGAGGGTGACGCTTTTGCAGCACGATGGGCGAATGTCAATGCCTCATCAAGTCTGCGATCGTCTTGCGCCAGGATCATGGCGAGGTTGTTGCAGGCCGGCGCCATGTCGGGCGTTAGTTTCAGAGCCTGCCGGTAAGCAAACTCGGCGCCCACCAGGTTCGGTTCTTTTTCTTCGATCATTCCCAGGAGGAACCATTGCTCGGATGTCGCATCAGGCACCTTGACGAGTTCGCTCAGGATGATGTGGGCGCGGCGTCGAAGCGTGATCGATTCAAAGTTATTGCTAAGCTCAAGCCATGATGCAGCGAGGCGCGTTTGCTCTTGAAGCTGATCGGAGGCAATGACCTTGCTCATTCGCTCGAGCCATTGCTTGGCGGCGGATTCTGTGACACCAGGCTGCAAGGCCAGGTCAATCGAGCGCATCCGCCAAGCTTGAGACTCCTTCCACAGAGGGACGAGAAGTTTTTCAGCCGATGCGAATTCTTCCGCAGCAACCAGGGATCGAGCATAGTTCCATAGAATGTCGCCGTTTCGAATCGGGTCTTTACTGGCGGCAGGAATCAGTGGTGCCAGAACTTGGACAGCCTCGGCAGGCCGATTGAGTCGGCAAAGGGCCTGCGCCATCGTGATGTCTGCCAGAACTGTGTTTGCGCCAGTAAGCTGACGCCATGCCTTTGCGGTTGCCAGCGCATCTCCCCAGCGGCCCAGTGCGCCCAGAACTTCACATTTGATCAATGATGCTTCCCACGCACCGGGGTGCGCGGCGGTTGCTGCATTGGCGATTACCAGTGCGTCATCATTCTTTCCATGAAGCAGGTGAACCTGCGCCGCCGTCGTGGACAGCACAAGGGAATCGATGTTTTCAAAGCAGAGTGTTCGCAGTCGTGGCAACGCCTGGCCTCGTGTTTCGCGGGTCATGCTTTGTATGCACTCTAATCCTTCTGCGGCCACTTTCTGCTGCGATTCGTTCTGCACCATCGAGAGGAGCAGCGGCACGTAAGTTGGCCGAGCGGCTGCCCATTGAACGAGTGCCTTGCGCTGCCACAGGTCTGTCAGTGGAGCATTTTCAGGGGCTAACTGCTGCGTTCGATCAAGAACCTCGATGGCTGTCTGAGCCTGCCCCATTCGTAAGTGGAGCGAGATCAGGCCGCGATGGGCCACGGGGTTGGACGGATTCGCATCGATGGCCTCTTGCCAATGCTTCGTGGAACTTTCCACCGAGCCGAAGCGCTGCTCAAAATCAGCGAGGATCAACGCCCGGTGGCCTTTGTCGACTTCACCGTCGCTGAGCCGTTGCAGGATTTTTCGGGCACCCTCCAGATCATTCGTTGAAGCGCGGTACCCGGCTGCGAACTGGATTCCTGAAGCGGTAGGGGACTCGAGCAACTGGCTGATGACCGCTTCAACGCGCTGGCGATCACCTTGACGCTGACACAACTCGCCCAGCAGGAGCAGTTGATTTACTTCCAACTTGCCGTCGCCTTTGACGCGTTCGAGCAGTTGAATCGCCTGGAGATCTTCCCCCTGGCGGCCCAGCATGGAAGCAACGCGAGTTGCGGTGCGTGCATCAAGATCGTTGCGCTGCGCGACACGTATCAAGTAGGTCTTTGCTGCTTTGAAGTCGCGCTGTGATTGGAGGATTCTCGCAGCTTCCAGTGCCAGCTCGATGGACTGCGGCTGTAACCGGGCAGCTTCGATGATGGTGGTTGAAGCTTTCATTTCCAGGTTGACGCGTTCCAGGCATCGCGCCAGCATGAGCTGGGCGCTTAAGGAATTGGGCGCGTCACTTATGACTTCCTGCATTAGCGAGGCCGCCTCGGCTGCGCGGTTTGAATCATTGGTGTTCAGAAGTTGCTTCGCACGTGCCAGCCGCCACTGCACAGCTCGCGGGCCCGACAGCAGACGCAAGCGTTCGATGATCTGATCCAGAACCTGCGGACTTCGCTGCACGCATTGTGCCTGCAGTGCCCAGTTCTGGATGCGAGCGTCTTCTACATTGTTGTTGGCCAGATCAACCCAGTGGTCCAGTGCAGAAGGATCATTGGTTTCGTCAAGATATTTGCCGATGGCGATCTTCCATGCGAGCTGGTACTTGGGCGGCGCGGTGGCGGCAGCCTTGAAGAGCTGCTGCTTTCCTTCGAGCGCATGTCCGAGCGATGTGGCGTGCTGCGCACGAGCGACGGCCAGGCCCGGTGTCAATCCCCATGCTGTTTCTATTTTCTTATAGCACTCGTCTTCAAGGCCCAGTTGATGGTCCTTGCTCACAGCGGCAAGCGACAACCAGGTTGCTTCGTCCAGCGGTGGAGCTTTTTCCAGAATCTTTTTGAGACGGGCGATGGCCGTATCGCGCTTGCCGCTCTGCGCTTGAAGGGCGATGTAGAGAGCTAACGTGCGAGGCTCGTATGGCGCGGCGACCTGCACGGCGGTGGCAGCGGACAGAAGATTCTGAGCACCTTCGCGATCTTCGCGCGAAAGCGTGGCAGCGTAGGCCAGGACCCAGGCAGCGGTCGCATCGACACGAGTGGGTGCCCGTTCCATCACCTGACGTGCTTCGCGCTGAGCCAGATTGGATTGGCCCGCTGCCAGCAGTGCATGCACTCTATTGACGCGAGGCGAAACCCACGTCGGACGCTGATCGATGGCTGACTTCCACGATGACAATGCCAGATCATTTTCTCCCAGCGCCATCCACGCAGAGCCGCATCGATAAGCGAAGTACGGATTCTTAGGATCCAGGCTCAAGGCATCATTACACGTGGCCACCATGGTGTGCGGTTTGACCGGCCGCAGGCTGTAGGAGGCATGCAGCACGCCAGCCCATGCGGCACCGATGGAATCGGAGCCACGCTCACCCAGCTTGGCGGTGATTGCGTCAGCTACTTCACGGCGATCCAGTTCATATAGCGCTGACGCTCGCAGGCCCAGCAGCAAGTCACTGGTGTCACGCTTTGTGATATCGAGCGATGACAGTCGTGCTTCGAGGTCTGCGAAGCGGTTGGTTTCCCAGAGGCGACGCGCCAGTTCGCTTAGCAAGACCGGACTGTCATTAAGTTTTGAGGTCTTCTCCAGAATCGACATCGCTTCGTCGCTGAGGCGTGCATCATCGAGCAGCATGACCAGCATGATCACGTAAGGCTCGTCGGAGTTGGGCGACTGCGCCGCTGCTCGGAGCATTTCAATGTATGTCGCTGCATTTGCGGCCAGGCGATGGGCGTAGGCTTCGTACAGGTTGGCGATGGGCGAGCCCGGAAATGCCTTGCGATGTTCCTTGACAATTTCAATTAACTGGCCATTGGTTGCGCCCAGTTTCTGTTGAACATCCAGTTGGAGCACACACGCCCGCAGATCCAGCGGCTGCACTTGGATGCATTTGGTCACGGACTCCAGCGCGTCCTGGAATCGTCCCAGTCGTGCCTCGGCTGTGGCCTTGGCGCGCCAGGCGTCCGAGTCGGTTGGATTCCGCTCGATGACCACCTTGGCCATGTCGAGAGTCTCATGGCTGTAGCCACACATGAGATAGAGATCCAGCAGATCGCTTCTGGCTTGATCGTGCTCAGGCGCCAGATCGATGACGCGCTGGAGGACACCAATGGCGGCGGTCAGATGCTGGCCTCGCGGAGCTTCGATTCGGCGACGAGCGCAGGCATACTGATACAGCGCATCGACATCATCATCGTGCCTGCGAAGGTACGCGCCCAGGTGTTCCATCGCTGCGGCGCTGTCGCCGTTCTCGACGGCTTCCAAACCCGCCACGCGGTGAGCTTCGGATGTCACCTTGATCTGGTGCTGGCGCAAAACATACATGCCAGTCAGCGCGCCACCCAAGCCCAGCAGCAGCAGTGCTACGATGGCCAGTCGGCGTCGACGTCTTGATTGAATAGTCATCCTCGTATCACTCCTCGAATAACGACGCCAATGGTTTTCCAGATGATCCACAGGTCCAACTTGAAGCTCATGTTTTCGACATAAGCGGTGTCGTATCGAATCCATTCCTGGAAATCGAGACCTGCTTCTCTGCTACGCATGACCTGCCAAAGCCCTGTGATTCCAGGGCGTGTGCTCAGTCGTGCTTCTCGCCATGCGGGGCAGAATTGGTTTTCACGGTATGGGCTCGGACGGGGGCCAACGATGGACATGTGTCCCAGCAGGACGTTGATGAACTGCGGCAGCTCATCGAGATTGGTCTGGCGGAGAAAGCGACCGACGCGCGTGAGGCGTGGGTCATTCTCAATAAAAAACTGTGGCCCATCAGCCTTGTTCTGTGTTACGAGCTGCGCCTTCATGGCCTCGGCGCGACGTTGCATCGAGCGGAACTTCACGCAGCCGAAGGTGCGGCCGCCTTGTGTTTCGCGCTCGTGAACGAAGAACACGGGCCAGCCATTTTCAATCATGATCGCGAGGATGATGAAGGGGTAGAGCGGAAGCGTAATTGCCAGAGCGATGAGCGAGAAGACGATGTCGAACAGTCGCTTGCCGGGTCGCGCGGTTACCCGACGACGCTCTCGCGAACGTGGGCGACGAACTTCGGTCGGCTGGAATTCACCCCATGGCACTTGTCTGACACTGGGCTGGGTATCTGGCGCATCCCATAGCACGGCCGGGCCGACGACAGTTTGATCGCCTGTGAGTTCACGGCCCTCGCCGATCCAGGCTGGGCCGACGAATCGTGTCTTGGGCGCAACAGATGACTTGCTGTTGGCCCACACATCGCGTTGGACATGTCTTGTGCCGGTAATGCTGGCATCGGGCTGCTTCCATGTGACGATAAGCTGCTTGACAAATGTCATGACATCGGTGTCATCATCTTGGCTGTAAACGCCACCTTTGGTCGTTGCGCCGCACCACTTGTCACGGGGGACGATCTGTCGCAGTCGCCGCCATGCCTGCGCCGCCGACGGCATCTGATTCCAGATCTTGGCCAGGTCCATGCTGGAGGTGAGCACGACGCGCTCGCTTCGCAGGCCGGCTGATCCGTAAACACGTTCGATACGAGAGAAGAGGCCGCGTGAATCTGTGACCACGCGATCGCGCCGGCCCGCATCCCGCTCATCATGAATCCTCACAAACATCGCCTCGGGCTGAAGCCAGCTCAACGAGTCGATAAGGTCTCGAAGTTGAAACAGAACAATGCCGCGCGAACCGACCAGCAGATACAACTCGGCCTTGTCCGTTACCGGGTGGTTGTCATTGGGACGGACAACCTGCACGCCGCGTGCAGCCCAGTAACGATCGTGAAGTTCCTGCGGGGTCAAACCCCAGATCGTTGGCTGATTAACTGTCTTGTTGTCACAGAACATTTCGATAGCCGTACCCACCCTTTCTGGTGAATTGGTCGGATGAATATCAAACGTATTCCTAATCATTCCATACCACTGCCGGCTGAGACTGTTGATGACGGCGCTGGTGCGCAGCAGTTGCATGTGCCAACGGGCCGTAGGCTTTGGCGTAGTCGGCCGTGGCCGCGTCTTCGCCGATGATGCTGTTCATCCTGGCGCGACTGTCTGTGGAGGATGATGAGGAGCCGTAACTCTGAACTTCCTGCCACTGTCCTCGGTTGAACACCACGCCCGCCATTTCGGTGCGAAGGTCATCGAGGTGATCGAACGCCCGTTGGACAGCCGCCTGGCGTGCGCCTTGGGACATCACAAAGAGCACCGCATCAGCATGCGGAATGACCAGCGAGGCATCGAGGCTGGCTGGCACAGGACCGCAGTCAAGAAGAATGACGTCATATTCCTGCTTGAGTGTTTGAAGGAAGCTTTCGATTCGCTCGGGTGACAAGGTTGTCAGATCGTGGCCGTCGGTGTTGCCCACGGGAAGGATGGACAGCAGTTGGGGCGTGTGGTTGATCAGGCAGTGTTCGATGGGCTGACCTGCGAGCACATCCGCCAGACCGCCGTTGACTGCCCACTGCTTGCGAGCGGTGTCTTCGACCTTCTCGCGTGACACGTAACCCGCTTCGACCAGCATGTCGCCGATGCGCCAGCCGTTTCTCGCTGCTTTGACGATCGCGTTATTTAGTTGTTTCGGCGAAAGCTCGCCTTCTCGCACAAGCATGTCGCCCAGTCGGGCGCGTTCCATCGCAATGCTCGTGAGCCCTTGTCCATTGAGATCGAAGTCGATCAGGAGCGTCTTCTTTCCGCTGGCAGCCAGAGAAAGACCCAGCGCGCAGGCGAGACTCGTCTTTCCTTCGCCGGGGGTGGCACTGGTCACGGCAAGAACTTTTCGCGTTTTGCCTAGTCCATCCAGTTGCAGGCGTGCGCGAATCTGATGCACACTCAAGGCTGCGAACTTTTGGGCGTCTTCCTGTGGCCGCTTAGATGAGATCTCAGGAACCACGCCGATGACGGTGGCGCGCATCGGGCCCGATGTTGCCTGATCCACGAACCGGATGCGGCGGTTGCCGGCACCGACGAGCGTCATGAATCCGATGGCACAGCCGATGCCCAGCATTGCACCCAGGGCCGTCAACTGAATCCGCTGACGTGCATTGACCGGCGGGCCTGGACGATCGCCGGAACTTATAACGGAGATGCGACCGCTGACGCTGGACTCGACATTCAACTGCTCGATGCGAGCCATCGTTTCTTCAAGCCGCTTTTCGGTGTCTGTCACCTCCTGACGCACCTGGCTGATCTGGAGATTCTGGCGGCCCAGTTCCAGGGCTTTTTCGCTGGCGTCGTCGTAACTGGTGCGATACTGATTGGCGCGTGCTTGAAGAATCTCGTGCTTGTTGATCGCTGCATCGAGAGGATCGGCCTGTTCCCGTCGAGTCACCGATTGATTGAACTCTTGCTGGTAGGCAGCGATTCGATCTTTCACGGTTGTCAGACGCGATCGTGCGCGGATCACCGTCGGATGAATTTCGGTTCGGTAGTAAAGGAGATCTATGATTTCCAATTCGATGGATTCCTTATCACTGATGAGCCGCTCCATCACGCGGTCCTCCATGCCAATAGAGTGCGCTGCCGGGGGCTTGTCCGGATCGAAGGAGGGTGTCTGCTTGACGATCAGCAACTGCTCGGTCGATTCGATCTCCGTGTTCTTGAGCGAGCTTCCGAGTTTCTCGGCCACTTCCATTCGTGAAGCGAAAAGGTTTTCGAGGGTGTCCGTCCCGTATATCTTGGCGATGTCGAATATCTGGTCGCGCATCGCTTTCACATCCGCAGCCAGAGCGATGCGGCGACTCTCAAGGACACTCAGTTGCATCTTGTGGCGCTTGATGTCTTCCTCACCAAAGATTTCCATGTAGCCATCAACGATGGCCTTCGCACCGGCCTGCGCGGTGGCAGGATCGGTGTCAGTGAAGCGAATGTTGATCATCTCCGCGCCGCGCTCGCGCTCGATTTCCATACTCTCGCGAAACTCCTGAACCGCATGTTCAGAGAGTCCGCGATTCCACTGTCGCCACTGCGGCTTTTGCATGGCTCGATCGACGACTCGTTCACTGGACATCATGGCCATCTGCGATCCGACGTACCCTTCGTACATGGGCAGGGCATCATTCTGCTCGCTGTGAAACAGAATCCGCGGCAGATTCGGCGCAACACGGATCAGCGCCACGCTCTCGTACTTGGGCCTCCACAGCGAATAGCCGGCAAAGGCCAAGCTGCATCCTAAGATCGCCGCAAGGCAGAAGGTCAGGATGTACCTCCCGCGCAGGAGTCCGTGTAGCCGGGCTAACGGACGAGGCTCCTGGGCGAGTGCCAACGAATCGTCAGCATTGCTGTGCGGAATCGAGAGCGATGAACCGGAGTCATTGGACTTTATGAGTGATGAATCGTGATTCATTGTGTCTCTCCTGAGAGGATGATTTTCAAGACCTCTGCATTGGCGCCAACCAACTCTTCGAGAATGCGATCGCGCTGCTGCTCGGGCAGGCGGGCATCGATCACCACCTGCATCTGGGCTGCTCCGTAAAACCTGCGCTGGTAGTTCGATGCCAGTTGATAGACCTGGCTCATGTCAGACGTGGTCCGCCCATCGGGCAAGAGCATGAAGTTAGCCACATTCATCCGATTGGAGCCGCCGATGGTGCCGTACGAGAACTGATATTCAGTGCCTTGCACCGTGAGACCTTCGCAGTTCCATGTCTTGGCTGTCTGGTGACGAAGCTGCCAGCCGTGCGCCGGGTAACAGATGGGCGGATAGTGACCGGCCAGGTCGCGGGCATCGTTGCAGTGAACGATGAGCAGCGTGGCTGTTTCGCCGGTATCGACATTGCGATAGATGCGATGCAGCAAGGCGTTGGGCTTGAGAATGTCTAGTTCGAGCGAAAGAACTTCTTCATCAGTCCCGATCCAGGATCCCAGTTGCATTGGCAGGGTGTTGATGGCTTGCATGACGCGCTGGTGATAAGGGCGGGCGTCAGCGAGCGACGGTCGGTTGAGGGTTCCTAGGCCCATGATCCCAAGCATCGCCAATGAAACCGCCGCGACGTGATAGCCGCTTGTTTTATTTTTCATCTGGATTCTCTTGGGTTATTGGTAGGCGAGTGTGTAACGAGTGACGGGGACCAGTGCCCAGCGAAAGACGCGAAGCACGCCGAGCATGGCCAGGAAGGCGAGCGGAAGCATGAGCCAGCCGCTGACATCGTGAAAGAGCTTGGCGGCTGCGGGCGGAAACGAGCCATAGACCCAGACGGTGGGAACCATTCGCATCACGTTGGCCGCAATCGCAATGACCGGGCAAGCGAGAAGCACGAGGATGCGCACCGAATTGCGCAGCGGAAGTCCGAACGTGAAAGCGAAGGACACCAGTGCAAGCGAGAAGACCATTCGCATGCCGTTGCACGCTTCAGCGATGGCCACTTCGACGCCGTTGATCGTCAGCACGTTGCCTGACCGTCCCACGTTGGCACCGCCGGCTTCAAAAATCCACTGTGTGACCGAAGCGGTGGTGGTTTGAAGTGGAATCGCAATACGTTGCCGGATCATGCCCGGCACCGGGATGAGGAATGCAAGGACGAGAAACGCGGGAAGGAATTTGAAGATCGGATCGGTGCCCGCAGCTGTAATGAGACAACCCACCAGGACCAGCACCGCACCGCCATGCCAGAGGGTTTGAATGGCGTGGTTGAAGCCGATCATTGAGATCGCCCAGCCGATCGTGATCACGGCGGGGCCCCACCACGACGAGCGGCCATGGCAAAGGCGAAGGCGAGATCGGCGTACCCAGACGAGCCATGCCGCGACAAAGGGTACGAGCAGGATGTGGCTCGACTCTTCGTCGCGAAGGGCGATGCGCAGAATGTCATTCCACACGTCCATGTTCACCAGTAGTCCCATGGCTACCAGCAGGAGCGTGAGCAATTTGCGACTCAGAGTCCAGCCATTTCTTGAGTGAGTCATGGTGTGCTTCAACGGGATCGGGATCGGATCAGGCGATCGACAACAGTCTGGCCTCGCGATACCACCGCACCGGGGCAAACAATCGATCGGACAACAGTTGCGTCGCGTTCGACTCGAGCGCCGCCAAGGATGACAGAGTCGTGAAGCTGAGCCGTGGGATCGACCTGCGCTCCCGGCTCGACGGAACGAAATAGACATTGCCAGTCTTCGGCAAACGCGTCGAGCCGTCTCGCATGGCCGCCACTACGCAGGTGGTGCCAGCGGATTGCGCGAATGTAGTCCAGTAGTGTCGTCACCGGCATACCGGTGGGCTGTTTCTGCACCAGAAAACTGACCTTGTGTGACCGAGCGATGCGAGACAGGCACTGCTCTTTGAAGTCAACAAATCCGATGCGCTCAATGGAGCGAAGGCAGCCACATCGAATGAGCATGAGGCCCACAGACGTGCCATCGGCGTGAGCCATGAAACGGACATCGCCGTTCATTTCTCGCAACTGGTTGACCAGTGCGCCCAGCGGCTCGAGCAGAACCTGAGCGCCAGTGGCGACCAGAATCCACTGGTCATCTTCATAGTCCGCCGCCAGATCACGCAGCAGGCCACCCGTGCCACGGCAGTCATGCGGATCTCTTTCAATGCAGAAGGGAGTGCTGTCATTCGAGCTTGAAGAGTACGGTGCTGGCGACGACTGATCCACAATAATTCGGACCGGGCACGGGCCCAGCGGGTCTTGTGAAAACCATTCGCTACACCGTTGCTGCCAGTGCGTCAGGACCGTGCCTTTCTTATCAAGGGGAAGATCCAGACGCGATCGCCCGATGGCTGCGGTCAGCTCGTTACGCTCCGAGCCGGCGAGGAGGAGCATGGCGCTCACGCGAATCGGCGTGGGCATTTCGTTGCGTGTGTCGGAGCGCGACAAACCGGTCGCATCACGCCGAGGTGCGATGGACTGTACTTGGGGCACAGCTATCACTGCTGATGGAGACACGAAGAGCGTTGATTGAAGAGACAGATTCATAGGCGCACTCACCATTCGATTTTCGATCACGAAGAGGTTCTCGCACGGTTCTGTCTCTCCACCCATTCGACGGCCAACTGGCTCAGCTTGGTTGACGTATCGAGCTTTAGCTTGTCCTTGATGCGGGCGCGATACACGTTGACCGTCTTGATGCTCAGGGTCAGGCGTTCTGCAATCTCGCGGGTGTTCCAGGATTGGCCGATGAGTTCGAACACCTCCAACTGTCGGTTGGTCAAACGTTCGACGGAGGACGATTCGTTATACGGTTGTCCCAGGACGACTTCTTTCATCAGGCGGCTGGCCAGTCGATCGCTCACGGCCACTTCGCCGGAGGCGGCCAGATGAATGGCTCGTATCAGTGTCTCGGGTGACTCTGTTTTCAAGACGTAACCTCGTGCACCTTGTCGCAAAGTGCGCGGGCCATAGATCATTTCATCCGCATGCGAAAAGACGACAACGCGCGGACGGTCGATCTCCACGACCTTTGCGATGAACTCGTACCAGGCAAAGCCGGGGATCAGCTCGGTGACCACGACGTCGGGCTTCGTTTGTTCGATGATCGCCGAAGCCTCATCCGAATTGGAGGCCTCCCCGGCCACGTGCAGTTTCGGATCCTCACTGATGAGCAGGGCAATGCCCCGTCGGAGGATAGGCTGGTCGTCAACAATGACAATCTCTATGGTGGCGGACTCGATGGGATGCCTCCTAAGCTCGAAGACAGGAATCAATTTGTTAGCGAAACTCGGCGGTCTGCGACCGCCGTTGCAAAGAGAGGACACGGCGCAAGCGATTCCACACGGCGCTAGTCATCAGTGTCAGCGCGAAGGGCAAGTCATCTCTGAAATAACGGCCGACCAGTCGCGATGGTTCTTGTACCAAACGATGCATCCACTCCAGCCCGACTTTCTGAACCCACCGAGGGGCGCGGCGAACACGCCCGCATAGAAAGCTGAAACTAATCCCAACACCAAGCCACCAGGCATGCGGAAGAGTTTCGCGGATCTGAGCAATCAGTTTCTCTGTCTTGGGCCCGCCGAGGGCGACATAGATAATGTCCGGTTGTGCTTCTGACAGCAGGCGTTTTATCAAAGCGCACTCTTGGGGGTCATTCTCAAATCCGTGAGGCGGGCAATGAATGCCGGCAATCGCCAGGCTCGGATGACGTGCCTTGAGAATCTCCGCAGAGGCCTGAGCAGTTCCAGGGTCACCGCCCAGCAGGAACACCGATCGTCCCACTTTGGCGGCGGCGTCGCTGAGGGTGCTGATCAAGTCGGACCCGGCGACGCGCTGGGGCAGCGGTGTCCCCTGAATACGGCTGGCCCAAACGACGGGCATGCCATCGGCAACAACGAGCGTCGCATCGGCACACAACTTCGCATACTCGGCCGATCGGACAAGCCTGCGCAGATAGTCCAAGTTGACAGTCAGCGCCCAGCCGCCGCGTCCCATGTCAATTTCCGACAGAATCCATGCGATGCATTGGGCTTCCGTTATGGAGTGAAATGCTACGCCGCGCAGCTCAATGGTGGGCAACGTTTTGCTTAGCATCTCTGGCATCACATTTGGATTGGACATCACAGATGGAGGAGCAAGGAAAGGCATCATCAACGACCTGTTCTTTTTGTTGGAGCGATCGACAGCCGCGAAAGCGGTGGCCAGTCGCTACGAGTTGAACTGCAGAAATGAACTCAACGAAGGCGAGCCAAAGCGATGCAATCAGCGGAATCAAGCCGGAACCATTGATGAGTCAGGCGGCTGCCAATGTTGCTGATAAGTTTGTTCAAACATTTCCGTTGCTCGTCGTTTGCCGCGGGTGAGGCAAGCCCATTGGTACTGCCTTAGAAATCGGCGGAATGCCGCATCGCCGTATCGCGGCTTTCGTTGCAAGGCGGCTACGAGATACCCGAGCCCCATGCAAAAGCCACCGGCGATAATCGGTGGATGCAGCATCCGGGACATCATGTTGGCAGCCATGTAGATCGGGCTTGTGCCCATGAAATACTGTCCGCGTCCATGGCGCATCCTGCCTTGGAAGATGCTGCCCTGGCTGGATCCCATCGGACGCAGGTGAATGAATCGCAGGTTGGCCTCATCCCAGCTTCGGGCCTTCCATCCGAGCATGCGGCAACGGTGACAGTCGATCCCATCCCACATCACTTCACGTGCGAGACCGCCGATCTGTTCAAAACATTCACGGCGGTAAAACTTGGATGCTCCGATGGACGTTTCATCGCCACATCGCTCGCTGACAAGCTCGCCGGTGCGCGGATGATGAAAGTATGGCTTGCCGCTGCAGGTGCCCAGTCGCGGGTCGTCGGTCATGCGCTGGACCAGTATTTCGAAGTAGCTGGCGGGCAGATCCAGATCCATGTCAAGCTTGCAGATATACCCGAACTGTTTGGGGTCGATGGTGGCGTACCCGCGATAGAAGGCTTCAATCACCCCCGGGCCGACACTGCGGCGGCCGCGATCATCGCAGCGTATGACGCGGATGAAATCATGCTCGGCAGCGTAGCGCGCCAGAAGCTCTGGCGTTTCGTCCTTCGATCCGTCATCGACAATCACCCACAGGGCAGGCTTTAGCGTCTGTTGCGTCACGCTGATGAGCGTTCGCTCCATGAATTGCGCTTCGTCACGGCATGGACTGATCAGGCAGTAGCTGTTGTTGGACATCGCGGGTCTCGTCGAGTGTTTGATGGACCTGAACGGAACAAGCATTCACGGCTGCATTCGTGTCGTATCGCAGTGCCGCTTCCAGGCGGTCGAGGTTTCGTTCGAGCGAAAATTCTCGTTCGATGGTTTGACGGGCAGCTTCGCCGTACTTGCGACATCTGGCCGGATCTTGCAGCAGTCCTTGAAGAGCATCCGTCAGCGCGGTCACATCATCAGGAGGTACAAGCACGCCATTAACGTCATGTTCTATGAGTTCGCGTATCGTCGGAAGATCGCCACTGACAACGGCTGCGCCGCAGGCCATGGCCTCCATCAGTGCGACGGGAATACCATCGCGATCATTCAGATTGTCGATGCGGCAAGGCAGGGCAAAGAGGCCATGTGTACTCATCAACTGGCGGACCGTTTCGTTCGATTGGGCGCCCAGCAGTCGAACACTTTCCTGAACTTTCAATTCACGGGTGAGCTGAGTTAGTGCTTGTCGCTCAGGCCCATCGCCAACGATCGTGCATGCAACATCGAGTCCCCTCTGGCGCAGCGCTGCGATGCTGCGGACCAGTACATCCAAGCCTTTTTTTGGCACCAGTCGAGCGACTGAAAGAATGGACAGTGTTGGTTGCGTTCCCTTTGTCCAACGCGTGACATCGACCGCGCACCGCACCAGAGGCAACTGTTCATCGGGCACTGCAACGACACTTTGATAAAAGCGCCGATGCCAGTGACTGATGCACATGACTTGACTGGCACGCCGCAGTTTGGCTTTCAACATGCAGCGATCGCGGAACAGGTCGGCTGCATGCCCGGTGAAACTCCAGGGGATGCCCAGAGCCATTGCCGAGTACATGGCAATTGTGGTGGGCACATGTGCCATGTGGGCGTGTACATGCTGCACTCGCTTCTTGCGGACCCGCCATGCCAGCGCCATACCTGCCAGACACTGCCAGGCAACCTTGGGTCGCTTGCGGAGCGGGACATCCGGCTGAGTAGTGGCGTCGAACAGGCCGCAGAACAAGGCACGCCATCCGCGAACATGCAGCAGCGAGCAGGCTGCATCTCTGATCATTCGGATCCGCCCCGGGGGATAGATCTCCAGAACTTCGCTTCGCAGTGCATCGACATCATCATCACCAAAGGAATTGCCAGGAGCATGGACTGACGCAATGGAAACGTCCAAGCCGCGCTGACGCAGACCGAGCACTTCGCGATAAACAAACGTTTCCGACTGCGCGGGAAGTGCAGCCCCAAGGTAAAGGACGCGGAATGGATTCAATGACGGCATCATGGCTAGTTGAGTGCGGCAGGCGATTGATCAGGCTGCTTGTATTCAATAATTTTTGCGTGACGTCGCAGCAGCTTGCTGAAAGCGAATCGCAGCATTCCGCACAACTCGGCAAACTTGCCCATGGCCACGAAGCATGCATAGAGCAGTGAATCGCTGCTCGTTCGTTTTCGACGGCGCTGGCTCATGTAGATACGCAGGACCAGCAGCGCGTAAGCGAGGAAGAATAGGCCGAGGCTGATGCCCCGTGTGGCCCAGCTCAAGAGGAGAGCGGTCAGTGGAAGAAGCATCGCCCAGAAGAGTACCGATGCGACTCGCCTTCGAATGTGCGGTTGGGATCTGCCGTGAAGCCATGCTGCCTCAGCCGCGGCATGACCTGCGCGCACACTGCGTTGCCACCATTGGCGAAAGCGGTACATCGCCGCATCATGCAAGACCATATCCGTACCCAGCCGAAGGACACGCCATTGGCGTTCGCGGAGTCGAACGCAAAGTTCCGGTTCCTCGCCGGCAATAAGCGTCTGCCGGTAGCCGCCGACTTCCAGGAACGCCGCCACACGCATCATTGCATTGCCGCCACACGCCCGTACTTCGCCTGTGGGCGCATCCCATTCCAGATCACATAGCCGGTTGTAAATCGATGCATTTCGGAATCGTTCGCAGCATCGGCCACATATGACCGCCACGTCATTCTCTTTGGAGAACACCTCAATGGCCTGATCCAGCCAGCCCGCAATGACCTCGCAGTCCCCATCGACAAACTGAACAAGCTTGACCGGTGCCAACTCAAGCAACCGACGAAGACCAGCATTGCGCGCTTTGGCGGCGGTGAACGGCTCCGTGGGATCCAACTCCACAACGACCGCGCCTTGTTTGCGAGCACGCATCACGCTCTGGTCGGTTGAACCCGAGTCCACATAAACGATCGGGACATTCGCCGATTCCAGCGATAGGAGGCAACGCTTCAGGCGTTCTCCTTCATTGCGCCCGATCACCACGATCCCCATGTCAGTCGTTGTCATTTCAAATTTCCGTACTGTGCGCGTGGTGTGCAATGTGATCACGGCCAGGGCATCAGATCACGTGGTCATCTCATTTGCCCAGATTCGGCAAAGAGCGAATTTGAGTGCGGCGAAACTACAATCGACCGGCAAGGAGTGAGAATATGCTTGCGGAGTGTCTCGAACTTTCATGCTTGCCGATTATCCGTCTGATCAGTGTGGTGCCTCCGTAATTCGCAAGGTCAATCCCCCGCAGAATCCATGTGGCGACGCGGCCGTGGATTTTGCGGTAAATGAGATATCGCCCACGCCAGGAGTGCCGCAGAAGCTCAAGGTTCTGCTGCCTGATCTGGGACGATCCACCGCCAAAGTGAGTGGTCGCGACGGCAGGGTCGTAATGAATTCGGTAGCCCGCGCGATGAATGCGATGGCACAGTTCATAGTCTTCTCCATAAAAGAAGAAGTCCTCGTCAAGCCCGCCCAGTTGCTTAAGAACATCGGCGCGGCAAAACATAAACGCACCGCAGATCCAGTCCACATCTCGTCGCGTTGTCCGACGATCCCACTTGTCCTCCGGATTGGCCCAACCGAAAAGGCTTGGGATTCGCCAGGGCAACCCCAGTGCGCACACGTATTGCCGTACTGGAGGCGAGAAACGTCGGGCCGTCACCTGAGGCGTTCCTTCCCGATTAAGCAGCAGGCAGCTCATCGTGCCAATCGTTTGGTCGGAGCGCATCACCTGCATGCAGTGCTCGAGGCAGCGTTCATGCACGAGAGTGTCGCTGTTGAGTAGCAGGACGAACTCGGAGTGGCCGATTTCGTTTAAGCCGCGGTTGTTGCCAGCAGAGAACCCCACATTCGCGGGCAGGGTGATAATTCGAAGCCAGTGCCAGTTCCTGGCTGCTGATTCGTCTCGCAGGTGTTCTGCCGAACCATCGTTGGACGCATTGTCAACGACGATCACCCGTGCATCGGGAATCTGCTCGATCTGCGGAGCCAGCGACTCAAGGCAGTTCAAGGTCATCAGCGCTGTGCGATAGTTCAAAATGACAACGGCCAGCGACATGTTAATGACTCCCGAGGTGCCTTTGGCCCTGGATGATCGGTGTCGAGCGAACAGGGCGGTGGACGGTCGAACGTGTCGAAAGGATGCCAGTCAAGCCGCCAGCGATGAGCCAGTACACGGGGCTGACCATGGCATTGAGCACGTTGTCAGCCATATGCATGATCAGCACAAGGGCCAGCGCCGTTGCCGGATCAAACGCTGCGAGGACAGGTGCATTTCTATTTTTTTGTCTCAGGTGAACTAGCGCTAGCACCGGGACAAAGAAGACGAGTACCAAGGCACCCAGACCGACAAGTCCTCGAGTCGCCAGAGTGATGATCCACAAAGCATCGGGAATCACCTTCACGCCGAAATCATCCGTGTCCGTGCGATTGCCTTGGCGGTCTTGAATCAGGCTCGCCCATCGGCTCACGCCCCAGAGCGGATGCTTCATGGCGAGCGGGATGAGGACATCTTCACTGGCGATGCGCGTTTCCAGTGATCCGATTCGCTTGCCAGCAACGGGCTCAGCCATTTCGATCAGCGTGCTGCTTTGGATGTATCCGGTGATACGCCCCACCATGTAAGCGGGCGGCAGGAGCGCCAAAAGCACGAGCGGTACAGTCAATCGAGTTCCGCGCACCAAACCCATCATGGCTAAGGCCACGGCAAGCAGCGCGATGGCGAATGCAGACTTGCAGAGAATCGCGGTGATCAGGAGGACCAGGACAGCAAGTCCGATGGGCAATCCCATCACCGACTTGCATTGACGCGTCATCCAGAGCCATACGCCCACCGCCGCTGCCGCCGACATAAAGAGACCCACCGCAAGACCATGCTGCATGAACACCATCGGTCGCCAGCCACCCATGCGGCGGGTCTGCGCGAACTCGTGCTGAGTGAATCCATAGACAAAGTGATGCAGTTGAGGACTGAGCCGCATCTCGAATAAGCAGAAGGGTACATAGATGAGACCGGCAATGAAGAATGCCATCGCCAGGCTTCGCCGACCTTCTGCATCAGAAAAGTATGCGCGGCCGAGTATATAGGCGATGCCGCAGGTGATTAGTACGTTGACAACAGTGGCCACGCCGTCGTACGAGCCGTAACCCGCATTGATGGATGAAACCATCGGCGAGGCAATCACGACAAACAGAGGCAGGTCCCACAGGCTCCACCGGATTCGTCGCAGTCGATCGGCGTCGAAAAGCAGTACCCCTAACATGGCAGCCACCGGACCGGCTGAGATCTTTCCATAATCCGGGAAGCCGGGGATGCTTATGCCAGCCATCGGCAGGAACATCCATGCGCCAAAGAGCGAAATCAGCACAGCCGTGCGAGGCCGATAGAAGCAGAACACCGCCAAAATGAACGGTATCCAGCCAATGAGCGCAATGGGTGCAAGTATTGACATGGGACTGCGTTATCCGGAGCACAATGATTGGCCAGCGCGGACTGGAAATCGGTGAAGTAGCAACTGTGTCAGCAGATTCGCAACAGGTAACCGAATCGCTATTCAAAACCCATGAAGTGCCCAGCCCGTTCCAATCACCACCGCTGAAAGACTCAGTACCGCCAGATCCAGTTTTGCATTGATCACGCCGTAGCGATGGACAATGCCAAGCAGGATCAAGTGCTGAATCAGTTCGCCCACAGCAGCGCCGATGAGCACACCTACCACGCCTCCCAGGTATCCGCCCACGCTCATTGCGAAGAGCAACATCGTCGAACCGGCTGCTGTGGATAAAAGGTGACGCTTGGCGTGACCGTGGGCCAAGAGCAACGGGCGAACAGTTGCGGTGACGACGGTAATGGTGGCGCCGACGGCCAGCAGTTGCAGCATCCAGCCTGCCTCTTCATATCGAACGTCATAAAACATCCTGACGATCTGTCGTCCAAACACAGCGACGGTCCACATCAGCGGCATCGCGATTGCCAGAAGTCCCATCCTTATTCGTCCAATATTCAGTCGCATGCCTTGGGGATCATTCCGCCTGACCAACTGCGAATACAATGGGAAAAGTACGCTCGCGTTGAGGCGGTCCATCGCGGTGACAATGACCAGCGACAGCACCAGGGCAATCGAGTAAATACCGAACTGGTCGGTCGGCAAAATGGTTCCCAGGATCAAACGCTGGGCATTGACTGCGATGAACGTGAAAATCGTACTGATAAATATGAATCGCCCGAATCGGATGAGACTCGTCAATACCTCGCGATTCCAGCAGAATCGATTTCTCGATCCGGGCAGCATGAGATGACTGGCGATCGCCGACAGCACTGAACTGAGAACCAAACCGCCCACCAGCGCCCAGACTGACGGGTACAGCCAGGCCCAAACGACCATGATGATGACATGCACGGTCAACTGGCCAAGCTGGAAAGCTGCCTCGTAACCCAGCGTCATGTGTCGTCGGAAGCCGATCAGCTTCGTGGCGTTGAACCCGATGGCAATAAGTGACAGGCCAGCTATCGGAAGGATCTGCACAAGCATCGGATCCGCAAGGGCACTGTCCTGCGAGAGCCAGCCGTTGGCGCTTGCCAGATGCAGGAACCTGGCCATTGCGCATCCCACCAGCCAAAGCACAACACCGCGGATTGCTTGCAAGGTCCATGCGGTGTCGTTGAACTGGCGATCATCGCCGCGTGGATCTTGAATGAGCGATTGCTGGATTCCAAAGTCAGAAAACAGATTCAGCGATTGCAGGACCAGCATCGCCCCGGCCATCACGCCGAACGCTTCGGGGAACAGGAGGCGGGTCAAAACCAGATTGGATGCCAGTCGAATCGCCTGGCTGCCGTACGTGGCAATGAGCGTCCATGTTGTCGCTCGCACCGTTCGTTTCTTCAGGGAACTATGCACAACATCTGGCGAGGGCACAGACTCAATCAGGGGTTCATTATTCGAATTGGCCGCTCGGGTCATGGTGTTTCAGTGATCAAGTGCGCAGACGAGCGTGGCTCATACTTCCAATTGATAGATTCAGTAGGCACGTCCATCTTCACTAGTACACTTCCTGCGTGCTCTCGTACGTATGTAGGTGAGAAGCAAATTATGGATGGGCTCCGCCCCGTTCGTCCCAACGCGGTTCGTTGGCACAATGAGTCCGTTGTATGTAGATGACAAAACACTGGCGGGCTGAAGAGTTTCAATTAAGGAAACTATTCAATGGGCTCGAGCAGCGATCCGTCAATTTCAAGCGAGGTTGACTGTCCTAAAGCTTCCACCTGAAGAATCAAGCGATCGTCCTTGCTAAGACTCTCGATGAGACCACGCATGCCACGGAAGGGGCCTGAAGACACTTCAACGCGGATCCCTACCTTAAGGAAAGGATGCGGCGTCATAATTCCATCGTTTAGTAAGACACGGTGTATATCGTGGATTTCTGCGTTGAGACGATCTTGATCAAATACGCGCACGACGTGGGCAACTCGTTTGGTTCGGTCGGCACGATAAACCTGGTCAAGGTCACCGCGAATAAATATATAGCTGGGAAATAGAGGCGCCATCACGTGTTTTCGTTGTTGGCCGTGATCTCGGACGATCCGGCGAAGAGGCAGGAAGTAGGGGACGTCCATGGCCTGCATGGCAGAGGCCAGTGCTACTTCCTGATTCGACATGGTGTGAATAATGAACCACTGGGCATCGATGCAATCGAAAACCTTCTCGTGAATCATCATTCTGGATTGCTGTTTCTCTTGCACCGGCATACAAAACTCCCTTGGCGGCTGGAGACGCGGAGCACATCGCTACGTCCCATCCACAGGGAACATAACGGCCACCATGCAGGGGGGACAATGCGACCTGTGCCCAATGAGACATAGGCAAAACGCTCATGATTGATGCAGGCGGCAGCGGCAAGTGAACGAACTACTGCGGAGAGAAGGGCAGTGGGGGCGGGCTAGAGACATCGTGAAAATAAATAGGGGCAGAAAAATGCGGGGAGTATTGTCAGATTTCACGAGAAGGGAAGACCGCAATGTAGCAAAAGGTATATGAATATTTGTATTAGTAGGCAAATATCTACAACCAAATAAGGCGATTACCGGATAGACATAAGCATTGGGCTGATGCGATAATGAGGAAATTACGGTGCCCACGGATGAGCATCGTGTTGAGCCATGCTTTGGCGATAACCTGAACCATCGCATGGCAACCTCTGATACAGGAGCATTATAGTGCTGGAAACAACCATAGCAGAAGCCGAAGAAGGCGTCGATACAGTGCAAGGGGCTTTACTTGATCGACTCGATGCGAAGTTGGCAGCGGTGATGGAGTCAGTTCGGAAAAGTGAATCTTTCAGCGTGCTGTCTTCTCCCCAGACGCCGCAGCAGCTCGTGGTATCAATTCTTAGAAACGTCCTTCTCGACGTCTATTCATACGGCAAATCTATCGTGGAAGCGACGTTCGTCGCGATCGGCCGTATGCCCTTGGAGGGTGCGGGGCTGATGCGCTCTGCTACGACCCATATCCTAGATGAAGTGAGCCACCCGAATCTGGCACTTCGTGATTTTGCAAAGCTGGGCGGCGACGAAGCATGGGCTCGCAAGCGTCGCATGTCACCTCCGGCCTTTGCCATGGCAGCGACTTGCAGGGTGCTTAGCGAGCGTGAGGATCCGTTTTCCTATCTCGGCTTCATGTACCTGTTCGAGTCGCTCACGCCGGTGGTCGCCCAAGAGGCACAAAAGTTCATGGCAGCCAGGCAAATGTCCGGCACCGGGATCAAGTTCATCGATCTACACGCGGTCGAGGATATTAAGCATATCGAATGGATGCGTGATCTGATCAATCGTGTAGTCGAACGGTATCCAACTTCGGAGGAGGCAATTGAATACGGGTTCGACTGTTTTCGTGCCGTGTATCCGCTGCCGGTGTGGGAGCGGGCGTGGCAGGATGCGCAATCGGGTACGAAGCACTGAATGCTGGCAGCGTCGACGGATCGACTCTGTTCGTATCAACATCACGGAGGGTCTTTCATGTTGCGATTCCTGTCCAGACTGGCACAGTTTCAAATTGAAGTGATTGCACCAGAGGAGCATTCGCGGATTCCAGCTCTTTTGAACGTGGTCGACGACCACCATTTGCACCGCCAGCGACTGAGCGAACTACAGCAGTTTCGGGGCTCGGTGTACGTCAACGAAGGGTATTTCCCCAGGCAGGCTCTCGATGAACAGGGCCGGCACCGAAGCCAGGCGGACCTGCGCCGCTGGCACCTGCTCATCACGGATCGTGACCACGCTATTAAGGCCTGTGTCAGCATGTGCGTTTACGACGCCATGCCGACGATTGATCGACTGGCCCTGCATGAAGTTCTTGTGCGATCAACCGGTTCGCAACTTCCCGTTTATGAAACTGCTGTCCGTGGTCTGATGGACCAATCAGTGCGTGCGGGGTTGCGTTTTGGTGAGGTGGGAGGATGGGCGGTGAGTCCCGATGTTCGCAATGGTGCGGTCACCGTGGCGACAATCCTTGCCGCTTGGTCTCTGCCTCGGCTTTTTGGCGCGGGCGATTCGATGTGGGTTGCAACCGTGGGAAAAGGAAAGCGCGCTGAGAAGATTCTTTCCCGTATGGGCGGCTTCCAACTGGCGGATGCAAAGCGGCAGTTGCCCAGCTTTTTTGACGCGGGCTACAACAGTGGCATCGATATTCTCGGATTTGATTCGCGCCATCCTTGCCCTGATGCAGTTGATGCCATTAATGAGTTGTGCCACCGACTGACAAGTTGCCGGTACTTTGCTCCACGGCACGCCTGCTAGGAATTGACCACAGGAATGAAATCCGCAATGCAGCGGGCAGCCTCCTGAGGCGTTGCATCAGTAATGCACTTGACAACCAAAGGAGGTGCTCGACGGTATTCTCTAATGACAAGCATCGATTGCCCTGCGGCAAAGATTCAACAGAGCGCGCGCGCACTGGCTACATCAGACTCCATCAATTGTCGAAGCTTGCCCAGTGCCCGCCGTTCCACCTGGCGGATTCGCTCCTTCGTAACGCCGATCGTCTGAGCGATCTCCACTCGCGACATCGGCTCGCTGCCTGGCACACGCCTGGTGGTAGGACAACCGGGGAATCGCCGACCAAGAACGTTCAGTTCCATGTCCGTCAGACACGCTTCATTGGCTTGTATGAGTGCGCGCAGGCGCTCAATCTGGAAGGCCGAGTCCTCGTCGCCATGAAAATCAGTTTCGATGGCTGGGACCAACGTCTCGTGCGTGATCTGCGGACGCCGTTGCTGATAACGCCTCCAACTACTCAGTGCATGGGCCACCGATCGTTCAACGGCGCGGCATGCATACGTAGAGAATCGGAACCCGCGCTCGGCATCAAACTTCTTGACCGCGCACAGTAGTGCCATGTGACCGGCTGAGATGAGTTCGTCGCGGTCGGCTGTGTGAAAGGTCATCGATTGAATCTTCATGGGGACGAGACCCAGGTTGCATTCCACCAGTCGATCCCGGCGAATCTGCGCGCCAGTGCGCCAACGCATCGCTTCCATGAGCGTCTTCTCTGAGAAATCACCCCGTTCTTTCAGTTTAGAAGCGCGGAACCGGCAGTAGTTGTACTGGAGGAACAGGCTGCGTTCCTCGTCTCGCTTGAGCAGGTGGCGACGGGGAACAGGCTCAAGTGATTCGACATCCTCGTCGCCCATGATCTGCTCATAGGCGTCGTCCTCCAGAAAGAGAGCGCTGGGCATGTATGACCCGGTCTCTTCATCTTGCATCCAGCGGCGGGCTTCGCGAAGGAGGCCTGATGTAGGAGCATTGTGCAGGCCTGCGCCGTCCCATGATTCTATTGATTGAAGTTTCATTGATTGTCCTTTGATTGTGAAAGTCTGCCTTCTCGAACGATGGGTCAATTGGAACAGAATCGCCGGCCTGCCACTATCGTCGCGTGGCGGATTGCCTACTAAGCATTTGGCGGGGATTGTCAATAGACAGGGACTGAGGGCGCTACAGGAACAACCGACAATGCGATCGTCATTAACACGCGCCCCCGTGTGCCTTGTGGCCGTCTATGCGATAACGCGGTGCGGGCGAAGTCAAAGTGTGGCCTTGATGAATCGTGCAATTGGTTTCGCTGGCGTAGGCAGATATACTTCGTGAGTTCAAAGGACCTGTTCATTCTCTCAAGGAGGACTGCATTGGGTATTAAAGCGACCGCCAGAACGCATTCGCAGCCAGCAAATAGCGAGATTCGGCTGCTGCTGGTGGATGATCACCCGATCGTTCGCTTCGGTATGAAGCAGCTCATCGAGGCTGAGCCTGATCTTCGCGTTTGCGGTGAAGCGGATAACACCAGCGAAGCGATCAAGCTGATCGATACACTCAAGCCGCATTTGGCGTTGATCGATTTGTCATTGCATGAGGAGAGCGGCATCGAACTGATTAAACAGATCAAGGCCAGGGGTGATGACATCAAAATGCTTGTTCTGTCCATGCACGACGAATCGATCTATGCCGAGCGCGTGGTCAGGGCCGGTGCCATGGGGTACGTGAACAAGAATGAGGCTGCCACAGAGCTGGTGACGGCCATTCGACAGGTGTTGGCAAATCACATTCATCTGAGTCCAGCGATGACCGGGCGCATGCTTGGGCGCGCGATGGGTAAGCCATCGGAGGCGCTGCTCGCTTCGCCGCTAGACGCCATGTCTGATCGGGAACTGGAGATTTTTCAGCTGATGGGACGCGGGCTGACTGCGCGGCAGATTGCCGACAGCTTGTACTTGAGCATCAAGACGATCGACACCTATCGACGTCACATCAAAGACAAGCTCAAGATTCAGAGCAACAGCGAGTTGACTGTGTTTGCCGCCAACTGGGCTCGCGATCATTCATGAATGAATGTCAGTTTGAAGCTGTCATGTCTTTGACGAAGACAAGCCAATCCTTCTCCAACTTGTCAAGGTCCCCGAACACACCCACGAAATCGCTCATGAGCGCGTCGTCCGAACGCCGGCCGGGATTCTGGTTGGCCATGAGCGTCAGATAGGTCATGAGCTCAGTCCGACGATGGATGTGGAGGAAACGGAAAAAGGCCCACGACTGCGCGTAGATGGCGTTGATCTGCTTTGGATTATTCAGCGGCAACCGCGTGAAGTTGACCCACTGCTTGAGCGGCAGGAGCTGGTTGTTTTCGATGGAGCGCACCAGGTGGCGCAGACGAAGCGGATTGCTCGCTTGCGTTCCAAGTCGTCCGTTTGCATCCAATTCAAAATTGGTTGCGAGACCTTCCGATGCCCAGATCGGGTACATCACACCTCGAGCCTGCAGGCCGCTGTTGAATGCCAATTGATGCCCGGCTTCATGGGTGATTTGTGCACAGAGCTGCGCATCTGTTTTAAGCGCGACGGCCAGCCATTGTGAACTTTGGGGCTCAGCCAGGGAAGCCTCCGTTGCAGGATCCGAAGGCGACGACGAGGCTGTCGTCTTGGCGGCAACGCAGATCGCCACTCGATTCGTGAACGGCGAATAATAGGCCTGGGTCCAGGACATGCTCCGATTGTCAGCCCACTGCGCGTACTGCTCGTAGGTTTCACGACTGTTGAGAAAAACCCAGACGAGCGGATCGGTACTTTTATCACTCAACGTCGCAGACGCAGGGAACATCTCGTGAAACGAGCGATGGGTGTTCTCGAGCAGATGTGCGATTTCGCTTAGCTGATTAATCTCCGAGTCAACCAGAAGAACGAAGTGCTTGGATTGCCAGGCTACCAACGCAGTCCCGGTCGCCTGATGGATCGGGATAATCCGATGATCGTCGGTTCTTTGGAGGAGAGCCGGTGCAGAGGGCAGTTCCGTCGGCAGCTTTGGCGCAAGCGTCGGCAGCTTCGTCGGCAGTTGGGTCGGCAGCACAGAACTGGGCAGGGCAGCAGTGGCGATTTCGACGGGAACAGGCTCCACTGCAACTTTACTACGCGTTGCGGTCTCAACGACTGGCGTAGAAGCCGTGCAGCCAGACAGAATCACTACCAACACCAGAATAGATGTTGTCTGTGTACTTAGGAAGCCATGCCGCTCATTCATAAGCATTTTCCTCGTCGCTGTATAAGATTCTACCCACTATACATAGTTATCCACGGGTTGTTTACCTTTTTGGGGCATTATTTTTTATCGACACAAAGCCTGCTTCTCATTGGAGATATCAGAAGTATTTGGGAAAACCACAAGAACTTGTGCACACATGCAGCGGAAAACAAGCGTTACCTGTGGTGGTGTTGACTCGTTGATGACATGCCCAGTCCCGGGATGCACAGCGCTATATACAAAATACGAAACTATTTGCTTATGTGTACATAAGCAAAAGCCTGAGTCATTAGGGCATCAAGAATCGAGATATGAGGAGGGAAGCTTCGCGCAAGCGATAGTCGCACGGCGCGGGGCCGTTCGATGAATGGCGATATGGAAGTGTTTGGGTCTCGTCAGACCGTGGTCGGCTGTTGACTTATCCAGGCGGCTGCACGGACGATGAGCTGGCTGCTGGTGGACAGCGACAGCTTGGCCATGATGTGTTGCCTGTAGGTATGAACTGTCTTGGGGCTTACGGTGAGCTGGGTTGCAATTTGGTCCGTGGTGAGGCCTTGCCCGATTAAGCCGAACACCTGCGTCTCGCGCTCCGACAACTTCAAGATGGGATCGGTGATTGAAGAGCGTTTGGTCGCGGCGCGGGTCAGGAGAAGATCCCTCATCGCGGCGGGCAGGTACATGCCGCCGCGGAGGACTTCGCGGATGGCATCGAGAAGCTGCTCGGTGGTGCGTTCTTTCTCCACGTAGCCAGTCGCACCGCATTCCAGTACCTGCTCGCCGTAAAGTGAATGATCCATCATGGATACAACGAGTACCTTTGGTCCGCCCGAATCGCGAGTCAGTTGCGAGATGAGATTAATCCCGGAGACGTCGCCGGGCAGGGCGAGATCGACGGTGACCAGGTCTGGCGCGAGGCTCTCAATCAGTGTTAGCGCGGTGGCGCCATCTTGCGCCTCGCCGCACACTTCCATGTCGTCCGCCTGAGCGATCAGCCGGGTCAGTCCATGGCGAACGATGGGATGGTCATCGACGACCAGAATCTTAGCCATCGCTTTGAGAGAATTTTCACGCTTGCGGGCCTGTGTTGCGGTATTCATGTCATTCCACCTCGCTAGGATTGAAACAATCCTGATTGCTGATCGATGTCGCATTTGCAGTGAACTGATCTCCCGCCAACGAGCGGGCAGCGCTGGGTGCCACATCATATCGCCCCGCGCTGCGAGGACTCTAAGACTATTTCAAAAGACTCTTTTCAACTTTTCCTTCTCCACCGACCCATTCTACCGGTAACAGGATAGTGGATTTTATTTCTCCGTGTACGAGCAATTTGCCCTAATCGCTGTACGTATTGAACTTTAATTCTTATAGGCTTTTTGCTTACACGATCAGACTAAACCTAGATTGGCGGTGTTCGACGGGCCTTTCTACTTGCTCGCCATGTTATGCGGGCAAGGCAACTTTCGTTGGCCAAAAGTTCCCGAACCGAAGTTGATGTGGTAATTCTGACTTGAATGAAAAGAGAAGCTAAGCGATTCGCGCGTGTGCCAGTAAGCTTAATGCTAATGGATGTAATTGTGCATTTGTGACAATAACAGAACGATCAGCCTAGCGGGTTGCCGGATCGTTTCTCTTTCCAAGAATTGTGTTTGGGCTCGCAGCGGCGAGAGAGGAGGAGGATTCGGTGTCGCTGCGAAAATCGGCTGGAATCAGCCAAATGTTGAAAGTGGGGAGCCACTGAATAGCCTGAAGCATAGGTTTTATAAGGAAAGCAGGAGAAAAGGAAACAAGGAAAAGAAGTCTGTTTATCACTGTTTTTCCTACCTCCCTTTTTTCCTGCTTTCCTTATAAAAATTCTTTATTGAGGCTTTTCAGAAGTCCCGATGCAAGCGTTCAATTGGCGGTCATCGGTGCGGGCGCGTTGTGATGGATCGTTCTTTCCATCAATAAAAATGCCTTGAACGGAGGGGCCGGGCCGCCGGGGTATTACACCCGGCGGCGCTCGGACCCGCCCTTCAAGGCAGATCGGACTTCATTTGTGGATATCAAGCTTAGACAACAGGTAGCACTGTGTCGGTGATGTCCAACGATGCGCTGCTTGCAACGGGATCGATGTTGTAGGTCTTGCTTTTTGAGATTGTGACGATGACGGTCTCGGTGATTTCAACCCGCTTGTCGTCGAAGGCATTGACATTGAGATCGATAAAGCTCTGTCCATCGGGGATGACGATGCTCAGGGAGGTGAGATCGACGCCGTTGACACTGAATCGGTAATCGGAACCGAACCTCGCCTTGCCGGCCCGTTTCAGTTTCACGGTCAGGTCGCCGTTGATGGTGTCGCGACTGATGCGGAAGGTGCCGGGGGTGCCATCTTCACTGGCGTCACCGAGGCTGGTGATCTGCACCAGCGGTTCATTGTCAGTGAGGTCCAATGAAGCGCTGCTGGCGGCGGGATCGACGCTGTAGGTGTTGCTCTTTGAGACTGCGAAGATCACAGTCTCGGTGATCTCGGCCAGCGCGTCGTCAATGGGGTCAACCTTGAGGTCGATGAAGCTCTGTCCATCTGGAATGACGATGTTCAGGGAGGAAAGATTGACGCCGTTGACACTGAGTTGGTAATCAGAGCCGAACTTGGCGGTGCCGCTACGTTTGAGTTTCACGATCATGTCGCCGTTGGTGTTGTCGCGACTGATGCGGAAGGTGCCGGAGGTGCCATCTTCACTGGCATCGCCGAGGCTGGTGATCTGCACTAGCGGTTCATTGTCAGTGAGGTCCAATGAAGCGCTGCTGGCGGCAGGATCGATGCTGTAGGCTGAATTTGATGACAGGGTGATGATCACGGTCTCGGTGATTTCGACTCGCGTGTCATCGATGGGATCAACCTTGAGATCGACGAAGCTCTGTCCATCTGGAATCACGATGTCCAGGGAGGTGAGATCGACGCCGTTGACACTCAGCCGGTAATCGGAACCGAACGTGGCCTTGCCGCCCCGTTTCAGTTTTACGGTCAGGTCGCCGTTGGTGTTGTCGCGACTGATGCGGAAGATGCCGGAGGTGCCGTCTTCGCTGGCGTTGGCGATGCTGGTGATCTGTACCTGCGGTTCATTGTCGGTGAGGTCCAACGTTGCGCTGCTTGCAGCGGGATCAATGGTGTAGGCTGAGTTTGATGACAGGGTGATGATCACGGTCTCGGTGATTTCGACACGCGTGTCATCGATGGGATCGACGTTGAGGTCAACGAAGCTCTGTCCATCTGGAATGACGATGTTCAGAGTGGTGAGATTGACGCCGTTGACACTCAGCCGGTAATCGGAACCGAACGTGGCCTTTCCGCCCCGTTTCAGTTTCACGGTGAGGTCGCCGTTGGTGTTGTCGCGAGTGATGCGGAAGATGCCGGTGGTGCCGTTTTCACTGGCGTCACTGATTTTGGCGACCTGCACCTGCGGTTTGGCACCAACGACTGGAGGCTGGACAAGGCCTAGTTGCAGGATGTAAACAGAGCCGGCATCGACGCCAGCCGCCGTGTCGTCAAAGTTGGCACCGCCAGCCGCGAATACGCCGTCGATCGCCACTGCGCGGCCCAAGCCGTCATTGGATTTTGCATCGGAGGCGATCAGTTGCGAGAGATTCGTCCAGGAAGCACCGCTGCGGCCAAAGACGTAAACCGATCCTGAGTCGAAAATCAACGCGTTCAAATTGTCGTTGTTGGCACCGATCACGATCCTGTCGCCGCTGACGCCTACGGAGCGACCGAACTGATCGCCGGCCGCAGCATCGGGTGCCATCAGCTTGGATTTTTGCGTCCATGTGGTACCTGTCCGTTCGAATACGTAAGCAGAGCCCGCTGCGCTGCCGCCATCATCGTCCAGCCATGAGCCGATCACGGCAGTGTCGCCATCAATGGAAACTGAAATACCGAACTGATCGAAGCCCACCAGATCGTTGCCTTCAAGCTTTGCCTGGCGCAGCCATTGACTTCCATTGAAGCTGAAGACGTAGGCCGCACCAGCGTTGGAGCCGGATGCGGTGCTCTCACCGTGTGCTCCGATGATGGCGGTCGTGCCCGAGATACCGACGCTGATGCCGAACTGTGCAAATGCAGTGGCGTCGCCTGCGAGTTTTGCGGTCTGGACGAAGCCGCCGCCCGAGTTCTGGAATACGTAAGCCGCGCCGACATTGCTCAAGCTCGTGTCTTCTTGGAATGCGCCGACAATGATGTTCGTTCCGCTGATATCAACGGACACGCCGAATTGATCGCCAGCAGTTCCATCGTTTGCAAAAATCTTGTTGACCTGAACCCATGCCGAACCGTTAAATTGGAACACATACGCAGAGCCAGCGCTGTTGCCTGTCCCGGGATTGTCGCCCGCTGCGGTGACCACCGCCAAGTTGCCGTCGATCGCAACAGCCGTGCCGAACAGATCGCCAGCACCGGCATCGTTTGGAGCGAGTGTCGTCAGCAGATTCCACGCGGTACCGCTGCGCTGGAAGATCTGAGCTGCACCGGCATTTCTCCCTGCCGCCGTGTCTCGGCCGGAGGCACCGACAATCATCAGATCGCCGGAGATATCAATCGTTTGACCGAACTGGTCGCCGGCACCACCACCAGGGGCCAGCAGGTGCGTAGTCTCTGTGACAGCACTCAAGAGCAGCCGGGGTTCCAGTGGCTGCACACCATGCCAGGTGACGGGGAGCGGATCACTTCCCAAGGCGTGTTCAATGTTTCGATTGCGAGTGCTAAGACGGCGGCGTTGGGGTGCATTTGTCATGACAGCGGAACTCCTTGAAGGGAAGGGCAAAAGCCGGGCGATTGGTTGGCTGCGGCGTAGGGCGTCCAGTTCGTGACACAATGTCACGAGGGTCAACTGAACCAGGCGGATTGAAGACAGGATTGGGGAGGCGATAAGATCGTCCGAGCCGCAAGGCATAAGCCTGCGGAGTATCGGAAGAAGAAGGTAATTCGTGACTCCGCGAGCTGATGCATCGCGGCTCGGACTGCGTTCTCAGACAGAGCCTAAAAGAGCAGAGCCTAATGGAGCAGAGCCTAAAACATGCGACATTTGTCGAGACTCCGTCCCGTTCATGCCAACCCGAGGGTTGGCCTGAATGTGGACTCCTTGAGCCGACCTCCAAACGGAGAGGTGATATTGATGGCGTCATCTCAGGTGTCCGGCCACCAAGTTATTGGCCGGGGTGAGAGACTCCTCCTACGAATCTAGGGGGAAGGAGAGCAACGGCAACAGTGATTTGGAAAATGAAGTGCAGTTTGCGGCATTGCGTGACGAATCGGTAGGCATTTTGCTGATGCTGCCCTCAGGCACTGAACACTTCCGCGGCGGTTGATGACTATGTTGAGGTCTATGTTGAGGTCTATTTGGGACATCGTGTCACTCGCAGCCGCACTTCTTCTTGAAGGCGGCAACTTCTTTCTGTGCCTCTTCCAAGGTGCGACCGTACTTTTTCTGGAGCTGACCGATCAACTGATCGCCTTCGCCATCAATGCGGGTAAGGTCGTCATCCGGTTGCAGCGAAGTGTCAACCATTGAAAGTAGGCGAAGCCCCGGCAACCGCGTATCGGCTCAGGGCGCAACCCAGCCTGTGAGAATCACGGCGTTTCTGTTCAGCCGATCGCTGATGCGGCAACGTCGTTGCGGCACAGTCATTCACACTCAAATTCTGATTGATCGGCCCCAGCCCAGCGCCTTATGTCTTGGCCGGACAGGCAGGCAGCGTGAAATGAAAGGTCGAACCCGACTGTGGTTTGGATTCAACCCAGATGCGGCCGCCGTGTAGCTCTACGATGCGCTTGCAGATGGCAAGTCCCAGCCCCTTGCCTTCAGGATCTTCATTGCGTCCGCTTTCAAACAAATCGAACAGCCGCGGCAATTCACTCGGTTGCAACCCCATTCCGCAGTCCGCTACCGAGAACACCCAGAAGGGCTGGGAGAATGCGGCACTGACCGTGATCAGGGGCGGGGCATCGGAACGACAACGAATGGCGTTCGCAATGAGATTGCGAAATAACTGAACAAGCAGAGCTTCATCGCCAAGGACAACGGGCAGTTCGCCGACCTCGATCTGCGACGCGCTGCTTTCAACCGAATCCTCAAGAATGAAGATCGCCAGCTCCGCAGCACTGGCAGCCGAAGTCGGCTTGAGCGCACGCTCTTTGAGGTTGACCTTCGCGTATGCCAGCAGCTTGTTCACCACGCCTCGAGCCTGAACGACTCCGTCCTCAGCACCACTGATGATCTTCTCGGTGTCCTCGTCGAATTGGCTTCCAAACTGCTGACGGATCCAGTCCAATGCATAACCAATGACCCAAAGAGGCGTTTTGATGTCATGTGATACGAAATGGGCGTGCTCCTCGAAAGCGTCGTTACTTCGCGCCAGTTCATGAGCGAGCTTCGCCAGTTCCTCCGTCTGATCCGTCTCGCCGATATGTTTGCTCGCTTGTGCTGCGGTCTGACCTTGCGATTGCAATTCCGCTTCGCGGAGCTTGTTGGCCCTTTGTTCTGCTGTGAATCGTTTGCGGGCCATGACCTGTTACCTCATTGATCCATCGAAAGTACCACAATCAATCTGGATCAGTATTTGGGGGTAAGGTCAAAAACTTCGAATACCGTATGACCTTTCACATCCTCCGTTTGTCTCCGTTATTTTCTCAGTGACTGGGACAAACGAAAACGCCTTCCGCAAGTCACGCGTTAACGTGTACTTGCGGAAGGCGTCTCGTTGGAAACGGAGAGGGAGGGATTCGAACCCTCGGTAAGTGAAATTCACCTACGACGATTTAGCAAACCGTTGCCTTCAGCCGCTCGGCCACCTCTCCAACACACGTTGCAAGCCCAAACAATAGCAGATCAATCGGCTAATTTCCAACAGAGACTTTGATCTCCATCAGCTCTTCGCAATCGCCCATCACACCTTGAGCATTCCCGCCCGCTTCGCATATTCAAACACACCACCCGCATCGATGATCGGCTTCGCATCGCCCAAGGGACGAAGCTCATAAGTCTTGCCGGTGGTCTGGTTGGTGAGCTTGCCGTTATCGATATCAACTTCGACGATGTCATCGGTTTTGATTTCATCGATGAGCCGGGTGACCGATTCGCAGGGGAGCAGGTACCCGCCGTTGACGCAGTTGCGAAAGAAGATGCGGGCGTAGAACTCAGCAACGACGACCGTCGCGCCAGCCTCGGCGATGGCGAGCGGGGCATGTTCGCGCGAGGAGCCGCAGCCGAAGTTTCTGCCGCCGATGATGACTCTGTAATCGGTTTTGAATTCGCCTTCGGGGACGAATCGCATGTTGCCCTTGGGCAAGCCGCAGGTCTGGGGCGGAACGCCTGACATGGCGTACATACCAAAGAACTTTCGCTCCTCCGGGTCAGCGGGATTAAAGGAAAGATACTCAGCGGGGATGATCTGATCGGTGTCGATGTCATCGCCCATGACGAACGCTTTGCCTGTGATGGTCGTGCTCATAGTGTGGAGAGTTTAGGAGGAAGTGACGGTAAAGTCGAGACGGGCCAGATCACGAAGGACGGTCATTTCTAGCAGGGCAATCGCATTTTTCATCACATGGATTTGTCTACCCTGAGCATTTTTCATTTGTGTTCGCGCTGTTAATCCATTCTAAATACTGAGGTTAAATCGTGTCTAGGGGTAAACGGGTAGACGTCTAGCCGCGGGGGAAGCGGCAGCGGCAGCGGCAGGGGCAGAGGCAGGAACAGCAATAGAAACAGGAAAAGCGGTCATGGCAAAGGCTCCGCAGAGAGAGGATCGAGACGGGGGTAGTTTAGCATATTTTATACTTCAGGTCAATAGGTAGTGTTTATTTAACACGGTGAACTCGCGGCATCATTTCGCAGAGCGATCCCATGTAAAACTCAAGTCGAAGGTGAAACTCGTTTTGACCACGAAGGCACGAAGCCACGAAGAAATGCACGATCAAAAGGAGTGATCGCTTCTATGATCAGAACTTCGTGTCTTCGTGTTTTCGTGCCTCGTGGTTAAATCGAATTGACCTTGCGTTGTCGCTTCGTAGCCTTACCCGTAGTGCCGACCGGTGACCACGAAGGAAATGAAATGAGAAAAGTCACATGCGATTGCTGTGACTTTTATAGAGCCGGTTGCATTGATATCAACGCTCACCTGTTAAACTATCACGGAACTCCCGGAGGCCCTTTTATGCGCCGTACCACCAATCCCGTTTTCACCTTCATGCTTGGTCTGTCGTATTTGCTCATTAGTGCGGCGCAGGCGAGTGCTGCTGATAGCGAAGCGAAGAAAGTTTTCGATTCGCTTTTTGCCGGCAAGATCAAAGCGGTCAGTTCCACCAGCGATCGTGCGGATGACATCGCACTCGCGAAAGAGATGCTCAGCATCGCCAAGACGAGTGACAATCAGCCGGAACTGCTCGCGCTGCTTTGCGATCAGATTCACGATTTTTCGCTCAGGCATCCCGATGGATTTTCTACTGGCATCGAAGCCCAGCAGCTTCTCGCGGACAAGGTGAAAGACAAACGCGCAGCCGCCCAGGAAAAGCTCACCACACTCCTGACCCGGCAGATGCTCACCGGCAAAGCCGATGAACGCGAAGGAGCCGGCGAAACGCTCATTGCCTTGCTCGTGTCAATGGGCGATGAGAAATTTGAGAAGAAGGAATACACGGAAGCTGCTGGCGATTACCGCCGTGCGGCGACAGTGGCGACGCAGCGCAAGTCGGCATCGCTGGAGGAAGCCAAAGCGAAACTGGATTTCGCAGCATCGCGCGATCGAGCGGTGAAGAGCCTTGCACGCTTGCAGGAGAAATTGCTCAAAGATGCGAACGACTTCGCGACAGCGGAAGAGATTGTGAAACTTTATGTGATGGAGCTCGATGATCCGGCGGCGGCGGTGCCGTATCTGAATCGGGTGAAGGATGAATCATTCAAGAAGTTGGCGATCTTGGCAACAAACAAGGACTCTGACCGGGATGCAAAGGACTACCTTGCCTTGGCGAAGTGGTACAAGGCCTACGCGGATCTGGCAAATATTTCTTCGTCAAAGTTGACCAGCCTTGAGAACGTGATGGAGAATCTCAACCACTATCTGGAGCGGCACACAGAGGATGACTTGGATAGGAAAGAGGCGGTTCTTCTGCGTGAGCAGATCAAGCAGATGCTTGCACCGATTCAGTCCGCCTTACAGACCAAGACGAAATCTGTCGATCTGCTCCGATTAATCGACCCCGTTAAGGACAGCATAGATGGCACTTGGGTGTTGAAAGATGGCGATTTGTACAGTCCTAGGAAGCAGAGCGCCCGCATCGCTTTCCCCATCTCGGTGTCTGGCGACTACCGCCTTCAGATTAAAATGACGCGTCTGGCAGGCGAAGACTGTGTCGTCATAGTCATACCCGTCGGTCCCACCCAGACAAACATCGTGATCGACAGCTTTGTACGGGACGGATGCTTCGCTGGACTGGAGACCATTAGCGGCGCGAGAGCCAGGGACAATCCAACCGGATCGAAAGGTCGTCGCATTAAAAACGAGCAAATCTACACGCTTGAAATAGATGTCTCTGCACGCAACGACACAGCGAAAATCCGTGCAACACTTGATGGGAATGCGTTCGTCGATTGGGAAGGCCGCCATGCAATCCTAGGAGTGAATGGGCAAGCAGCCATTCACGATCGTCAAAGGATCGGTCTGATGGTCTGGGAGAGCATTTACTCTTTCCGATCTATTAGACTGACGTCCAAACCCGATGCGACGGTGAAGCATGTCCGTGAATAGAGAACCGATAGTGCAAATGTATGTAGCTCCACTCTACCCGTGGCGAGGTCCGGCGCGGGTTACCTGACTCGCCAGCGTCCGGTTCGGAAATGAAAAACCCACCCACAGGAGTGGGTGGGCTTTGGGTTTTTTTGAATTGCAGTTGTTCGCTCAGACCTTCGCGACTTCACTTTCGGTCTGTTTGATCGTCGCCTGTTTCACGCCGCTGTGGCGTGGTTTGGCGGTGCTTGCATCGGTGCGAGGGGCCTCCAAGACGGGCAAACTGTGGAGAGCTTTGCGGGCGTCTTCGGGGTTGATGTTGGCGGTGAGCTGCGGTGCGCCCTCGACAGCTTTGGCGATGACGCGGTCTTCTTTCTTGGAGAAGATCCAACTGATGAAGTTTTTGCACACCGACCAGATCATGCCGATGTCGCGGGCATTCATCATCATCTTCGCCATGCGGAACATCTGTTTCGGGCGGAAGTAGAACTCGCGGAAGGCCTGCTTGGTGGCTTTGAGAATCTCGGCGGAGGAGAAGTCGTCGTAGCTGACGACGGATGAATCGTTCATGTCAAAGTGTTTCCAGTCGCTGGTGTTGAGCCAACCGTTGGCGACGGCCTGGAAGTAGAACTCGGTGCCGGCGTAAGGCATGGCGACGTGGAAGAGGGCGATATCGATCGGGCAGCTCTTGGCGAAGTCGATCGTCTCGCGGACGGTCTGCTTGTTTTCGCCGGGCAGGCCGATGATGAAGTAGGCCCAGGTCTTGATGCCCAGCTTGTTGCACATGACGAGCGTGTCGCGGGCCTGCTCGACCTTGGCATCTTTCTTGACGTTGTCGAGGATTTTCTGCGAGCCGGTCTCGACGCCGAAGGCGATGAGCCAGCAGCCTGCGGCTTTCATCTTTTTCGCAATTGGTTCAGTCAGCGTGTCCACACGGCTGTTAGCCGTCCAGCGAACTTTCAGACCCTTTTCGATGATGAGATCGCAGAGCTTTTCGAGGTTTTTGTGGTTGCTCTTGTCGGTGAAAAGATCAGCGAGGAAGAGCACGTTCTTGACGTTGTGCTCGGCGAGATAAACGAGTTCTTCGTAGATGGATTCCGGGCTGCGATGGCGCACGCTCTTGCCCCACACAACGCCTTCGAAGCAGTAGGTGCACGAGTACGGGCAGCCACGGTTGGTGAGCACCCACACATAGCGATTACCCAGGAAGGGCATCTTGTATTTATCGAGCGGCAGCAAATGCTGCTTGGGAATCGGCAGCTCATCGAGGCTCTTGAGCAGCGGACGATCCGGCGCGAGCACCGGCTTGTTGTCGGCGCCGCGATAGACGATGCCCTTGATGTCGCCGGGAGGCCGACCGGCCATCGTGTAATTGATGATGTCCTTGAAGCTCATCTCCGGCTCGTGACGAATCACGAAATCAAGCTCGGGGATCAGCTCGATCGTGTTCTGCGGCACAGCGGAAACATGCGTGCCCACCGCGATGGTGTGCGCGCCCACTTCCTTGGCCCACTGAATGCCCTTGGCATCCATGGCGAAGGTGGTGCCGGTGACATAGCTCACGTAGAACTTGGGCTTTTCTTTTTCGATCTCAAGCTTGAACGCATCGGGCGACATTTCTTCCGCGATCGCATCGATGATGCGCACGGTCATATTGTCAGGCACGACGGCTGCGAGATAGGCGAGCGATGACTGGGGCCAGATCATCTTTTCGCGCGACTTGCGACCCCAGCGGCACATGTCGCGGATATAGATGTGGCCATCGGGTGACGGAGGATTAACGATTAGGACATCAACCATAAAACTTTCCCTTCATGAGGCGGACGAGCCGCCGAAAATGATTGTGCTTCTTGCGATCTATCGGTCGTTATGATACACCAGTACGTTGCAAAAGCGAAAAAGTTCGATTTCTGGTTTACTTTTAACGCGGCCCTTCGGGCCGTCGCTAAACGGGGGACGCTAAACAGGTTTTGTGTTAACTGCATCAATCCGCGTTATCGGCGGCCATCGCCTGGGCGTGAATCAATTGCAGTTGCTCATCCGTGAAGTCGCTAGCGGCGGATTCGGTGCGTTTGGTGAGCACGTAGTCGCCTATGAACAGGGCGTCCATGCCGGTGGTCATGAAACATTCGATGGCGTCTTCAGGGGTATGTACGATCGGTTTGCCGCGGATGTTGAAGCTGGTGTTGAGCACCACGGGCACGCCGGTGAGTTTCTCAAATTCCTGAATAAGCTGGTAATACTTGGGATTGTGCTTCTTGCTGACGCTTTGCACGCGTCCCGTTCCATCGACATGGGTCACCGCCGGGATGACATCCTTTTTGTCGGGCAACACATCATACACGAGGATCATATATGGAGAGGGATAGTTGCTTTCAAAGTATTCGCCGGTCTTTTCTTCGAGAATACTGGGGGCAAACGGGCGGAATCCTTCGCGGAACTTGACCCGCTTGTTGATGATGTCCTTCATTTCGGGGGTGCAGGGGTTGGCCACGATGGAGCGATTGCCCAGAGCGCGCGGCCCCATTTCCATGCGTCCCTGGAACCAGCCAATGATTTTGTTATCCGCGAGCATTTGGGCAGCGAGCTTGGGAGCATCATCGACTTTCTTCCAGTCGATGCGGTCATCGGATTTTGCACCGCCTAAAAATTCGCCTTCCGCGCCAGCATTGAGTTTGCTCTGAATCGCAGGCTCGATTTGTTCATTGGTGAACCACGGGCCAAAGTAGCAGTGATCGAAAACATACTTGCGTGGCTGGCGCATGATCGTGTTCCACAGCCAGCACGCACCGCCCAGCGCGGTGCCCGCATCGTTGGCAGCGGGCTGCACGACGACTTCTTCAAAGCCCAGGTCGAGCAGGATGCGCCCGTTCATGACGCTGTTGAGACAGACACCACCGGCGAGACAGATTTTGTTAAGCCCCGTCTTTTTGCGAAGCCACTCGGCCATGTGCAGGCCGACTTCTTCGGTGCGAAGCTGCACGGCGGCGGACATGTCCATGGCGCGTTTGTCAGCGTCATTGGAATGCGGGAACTGCGGGCCGAACTTGTCGAAGAATTTATTGGAGAACCAGTTGGGACGGCCGCGATAGTGGTAGGCGAAATAGGAGAGATCGACTTCGTATTCGCCATCAGGTTTGAGCTTGATGATTTTGCGGAACTCATCGATATAAACATTGGGATCGCCGTACGGCGCCAGGCCCATGATCTTGCCTTCGCCGCTGGCGAAGCGGTGGCCCAGGAATTCGGTGACAGCGCCGTAAACGAGGCCGATGGAGTGCGGGAAGTGGTTGGTCTTGAGGCAGGTCATGTCCAGACCTTTGCCGTAGCCGAGCCAGGTGCAATCCCATTCGCCGGCGGCATCGATGGTCATGATCGCAGCTTCATCGAAGGGCGATGTGAGGAACGTCGAAGCGGCGTGAGCCATGTGATGCTGACAGAAATGCAGCTTGGTTTTTTCGGTGACGCCTAGTTCATCGCGCAGCATCTGCCGCAGATGTTTCATGGGGGACTCTTTGCCCTTGCGACTGCGGACGAGTTCCAGACTGCGCGGAAAATATTTGAGCACATGCCAGATGCGCTCCCAGAAGCCGAGCTTGGGGTCCCAGTAGAAGACGACGTGGTCGAGGTCAGCGGGCTTGATGCCGGCAATGTCGCAGCACCAGTTGATGGAGTGCTTGGGGAAGTCGCCGATGTGTTTCTTGCGGAGAAAACGCTCTTCTTCGACAAGGCCCAGCATCTCACCATCGCGCAGAATCGCAGCGGCGGCATCGTGAGCAAAACAGTTGAATCCGAGAATATGCATACGTCACTCTCTCCGTAGGGTGGGCATTGCCCACCATCGATTCAAAACAGTGATTCCGTTTTAGATACCTTCAATTCGCTGGTCGAACATGGTGGGCGGTGCCCACCCTACGCTGTTGCCGCGTTGCCGCTAGATACTTTTGCTTCTTTGGGTTTACCGTTGCTGTTGATGGTCGGGTTGCCGACGAAGGCGTATTCATCTTTCACGAGCGCGTGGCTCTTTTCGCCGACAGCCCAGATGACGCGGTTGATCACACCCATGGTGCCCGCCAGTGCGCCACCGACGCAGAGCCACAGCAGAAGCAGTGGCCCGAAGCTGCCAAACCACTTCATCGTGGTGGTTGCAAAGAGCAGACCCAGTCCGCCCAGAGCGCACGAGACGGCTCCGATTTTCAATAGCATCCGGTGATGCACGATTTTCTGAAGGACCTGCTCGACAGGGCCCACTTCCTCGCGCGGGCCGATGAGCAGGTAGTTGAGCTGATGCACCACGATGCCTGCCGCGGCGAGGATCATGATGACCGGTGAGCCGAACATCAGCGCCATATTCCAGTCATGTGCGAAGCCGACGATGGCGAAGAAGATCGCGCTCATGACGGCGAAGGCGAGCATCGTCTTGATCGGCGAATAGCAGCAGGCCGAGAACATGATGACGAACAGAAAGCGGAAGCCGTCTTTGATGACATTGAGCTTGCTACGGCCTTCGCGCTCTTTGTATTTCATGCCGTTGACTTCGATGATCGACAGCCGCGGATCGAGCATGCAGATCGCGCTCATCGCAGGTGTGTAGTGCAATCGATCAGGCAGCGGCGTCATCAGTTTTAGGCTTGAACGCTTGATCACGCGAAAGCCGCTGGCGGTATCGGTCAGGCTCTTGCCGGCAATTGCGCCCAGCAGCATCGCGAAGATGCGATTGCCAAGCTGGCGAATCGCAGGCATTTCGGTATCAGGCTGAAGGCGTGCCGCGATGGCGACATCAGCATCTTTGGTCACTAGGTCGTTGACGAGATTGATGCAGAACTCCGGATCGCAGGTGCCATCGCCATCAATGAAACCGACCAGGTCGGCATCGGTTGCTTTGAATCCCGCTTTGATGGCAGCACCGTAGCCAAGGTTTTTCTCGAAGCGAACTTTGACGACATCCTTGAACTCTTCCTGCTCCACGACATTCTGCGTGCCATCGGTCGAGCCATCGTTGACAAAGACGATGACCATCTCATCGACAGGCGTATTGGCCTGCACTGTTGCGCGTGCGGCAAGGCAGCGGCGCAGTGTGCCTGCGATGGCTTCTTCTTCGTTGAGCGCGGGGACGATGAGTGCAAATTTCATGGTAATCCTTCGTAGCTGTCAGATATCAGATATCAGCTTTCAGCTTTCAGCTTTCAGCCTTCAGCCAGCAGCTTCAAGGCATTAGCGTTTCGTGTTTTTCTGTCCGTCTTGTCTTTCCGTCTTCGCTGGCTGAAAGCTGAAAGCTGATAGCTGACAGCTTCATTCAGCCTCACTCCACCTTGCGAATCACAAACCCGCCTTCCGCCTCTTTATCGGCAATCAGCTCATACAACTGGCGGTCCGGAAACGTTTCTCTGGTCTTGGGCTGCCACTTTTCAATCTGCCGAACGTAGATCACGCTGTTACTTTCGAGCGGGGCCTTCATATAGACCATGCCCGCCCGGCCATCCAAAGGCGCTCGCCCATCGCCACCGACAGGCATGCCGATGACCACGTTATTGAGACCCATCGCTTGAGCGCGATCATTTGCTGCTGCGGAAACATTGTGAGGCGGAGCGACGCGGTGCATCGCCCACTGGCCGCCGTAGTCGAAGATGAGGCCCACGAGTGTGCCCGCTAGCAGCACCATCATCACGAGCTGCGCCGCAGATGCTGATGATGATGCACGGCCATCGCGCTTCCTGCCGCTGACACTCTGCATCACCCGATCGACAAACTCCGCCATCAGCACCGCGATCATCGGCGTCACCGGCAGCAGCCAGCGCGGGCCCCACCAGACATTCGTAAAAAGGAACGGCGTATTAGCGACAAAGAAAAGCACATTACTCGCCAGCAGCACATAGATTGCGAGCGACTTGTGAAATCGGCCGCGATTGAAGGCGATCATGGAACCGAGGATGGCGATGGTCATCGAGCCGATGCCGTAGCCGGGCATGCGGGCGTTCATCTCGGCCCACTGAAATTGCAGGCGATGCAGGATCGATGTGATGGATGTATCCCAGTCCGCAGCCCAGCGTCCTTCGAGGGTGTAGGGGCTGAGCGTCGCCTTGCCGGTGGTCATGGCGTTGGACCAGAAATAAATCGCGATGCCGATGCCTGTGGCCAGCGAAATGATCGCGCCATGGGTGATCCACTTTTTCGGTTCACGCACGAGCAGGGCAAAGGAAACGAGCACCGCAGGCAGAGCAAACATCGCCGCATCAAAAGGACGAATGAGTAGCGCAGCGCCCAGACAAAGCCCCGCGCCTGCCGCCGCCCCAAAAGCCGCTCGCGGCTTCGCTCCTAATTGACTCGCTCCTAATTGAATTGATCCTAAACCCCTCGGCCCAACCGCCAGCACCTTCAAGAAGAAAAACAAAAACCCATTGACCGCCAGCATCGAAGCGACATGCGAAGCAAAGTGCGACCCGTTGAACCACGCCCAAGGCGAGAAGGCAAAGAGCAGCGCAGCAATGATGGCCACGCGCTGCGTGGTGACTTGCCGGGCGAGGCCGAAGGTGAGTAGAGCGCCAAGGCCGGCGAGCACTGCGTTAGCCATGAAGCCGAGGCCGAGTTTGTCGAAGAAGCCGAGGATGGCGGGCCAGCCCAGGGGATACTTGCCGAAGAAGCGAGTGCCTTCGTAAACGATGTGGCCTTGTGCTTCATCGAAGTATTGGCCATCGGTCACGAAGAAAAGCGAGTGAATGAAAAGCTCGGGATGCGCAGGCTTTTCCATCGTCATCTGACCGGCGTAAAGCATTCGGCCTTGCATCTGATAAGTGAGCGAGTCGCTGAAATGAGGCACACCATCGAGCGCGACAAGATTCATCGCACTGCCCAGAATGACAGGTGTGAAAAACGCCAGCAGCAGCCAGCGCTTCGTCTTGCCGGGCTGACGCAGCGAACTGCGCACACCAGCAACGCGGGACTTGCACTGATCACACCATGGCCTCATCGCCGAGAGCGCCAGCGCTGACATCACTGTTGAAGCGAAGAGCAGCCAGGCCTTGGCATCTTCGCGGAGCATGTACTTGCGAAGGCCCACGCCTTGATCGCGGTTGTATCGTTTGATTTCCGCATCCACGAACAGTTCGTAAAAATCAATCGCGCCTGCTGCAATGACGAGTGCGATGATTAGCGATGCCAGCGGATGCGTTTTGATCCATTGCACGCACCAGGCGATGGCGCTGCGCAGTCGCTGATCGCGCATCAAGGCCCAGAGCGAGCCGACTAGACCGAGCCCTGCACCTGCCGCCGCCAGTAAGACCAGCCAACTGGGAATTGTTGCTGCCACCACTTCGCGCTCGATCAGGACAAACTTGCCATCGACGCGCCCCAGCATCCAGATCCAGATTGAAAGCAGCCCGCAGCCCACCGCACCGGCCAGCAGCATGCTGCCGCGCAGCCGCGACACCGCAGTCACCGCAGTCACCGCAGTCACCGCGCAGGGTGCAGTTGTGGGGGCAGAGATCGCCTGGGTCGGATTGGCTGAAAACGTCGAAGTCAGATCGTTACCCTTCACCCGCAAGGCGAAAACGCACTTACGGTCCCTGAATCCGGTCCCTGAATCGGCTGGCGTCACATGACAGGCCATTAGCCTTGAAAAACCTGCCTGAAAAACCTGATCGCACCGATAGCCCATCGCCAGAATCAGGGTTCCGCTTTGATACGAAAATGAAAGGGTGAAAGTTCCACGTTTTCGACAGCCCGTGCAATCGGCGCCATCGGCATGATCGTTACCATCGGAATCAGACCGGTCGCACGTCTTGTGTACGTCGCGCTCACAGCCACGCCTTCGGCGGGGCGCTAAACTTAAAGACACTTGAAATCTCTTATTGCTTGATCTCTCGGCCGTCCTTCTCGAAATTGTTTGCGATGTCCTGCGTGATTATGCCTTTGACATCGCCTTCATCGCCGAACTGCCAGACCTTGATCGAGGCAAAGGAAACCCGCGATGTCTTCCACGGCGCAGGCCCTGCCCAGTCAGGCAGCCAGATGCCCATGGTCAGCTGCGCTGTCATCGCGGGAACCCACTTGGTATTTTCCGCGACCTTCTTGCCATCGACCCAGTGCGTCGCGATCTTGCCTTCGTAGAGCGCGTAGTCATCCTTGCCCAGTCGCTTGAGTGGATTGCCCAGATATTTGTAGAAGGGTACCGCCTTGTCCTTGATCCACCAGTAGCCCAGATGCTGCGTGACCTGAGCATCGGTGATGCCTTTCATCGGCGAAAGCTGCGTGCGCCACTGCGTGGTGTAGGTGTGATATTTGCCATCGATGACCTGAGGCAGATCGAACTCGCGCATGTCGTGGCGGTTCTGGAGGAAGGTGTTGAACATGGGTTTTTTGAACTGACCTTTTTTGCCGAACTCGGGGAAATCGAGTTCGGACCAGTACTCGTTGAAAGGGCCGTTGTAGGCGGGCATGTGCGGGTTGTAGAGCGGCTCGCTTTCGACGAATTGGTCTTTGTGTTCCCGGGCGACTTTGACGAAGCGGTAGCCATAGGTCCAGATGGCGGGCACGGTGCCTTGCGGCTGCGTGGGGTCTTGGGGGCCGCCTGCGTGAGGCGTGTCGCTACCGATTTTCATGACGACTTCAAAGCGACCCGAGGCGAAGAAATCTTTGGAGACGATGACGCCGCCCACGCGTTGCTTCTTGCCCCACATGCCGGTGACGGGGCCATCGTACTGGTCGCCGTGGGCGGTGCAGATGAGGACGTTTTTGTCTTTGCCAAAGACGGGTTCTTGGGTGATGTTGACGTTTTCAGGGACGACGCCGTGATTACCGTTACCCCATTTTTTACGGGGGACGTACCACTTTTGAGGATCGATTTTGCCGGTGGCCCAGTCTTCGTCGAGCGCGAGCTTGGCGGTGGAAGGCAGCGGCGTGGCGGCGAGGTCGGTGTCAGCAGAATGGACCTGCATAGCGCAGATGCACAGGAGTAAGGCGATAAGAATGATGCGATTCATCCGGGCATTGTAGTTTCATATAGCCCCGGCCTTGGCCGGGGTGACGCCAGGGACATCACATCAAGCCGCGAAAAGTAAAGTTGATCTGTATTAGAGGTGACGCTGCGAATACGGTGATTCATCCCGGCTAAAGCCGTGGCTATATGTGGTACCGCTACTCGCGCAGCATGTCGATCGCCAGATCGGCGCGGGCCAGTTGATTCAGTAGCTTGTCGCAGGCGGCGCGGGCCTTGGTGACTTTCGTCGGCTCGCTCAGGTCCGCCAGCTTTTCCGCCATGTCCGAAATGCTGGCGGTCATCTTCGCATTGAAGCCCGCAGCTTTGGCGGTCTCTTTCAGATCGCTCAGTCGAAGGGCGACTTCGCGCTGGCGCTTGTCATCGGGCATCGCGGCATCCTCGGCGAGCAGCCTGGAAAGACTGATCAGATGCACACCCAGTTGAAACGTGGAAACGGCCGCATCGCCTTGCGCTTTCTGCAAAGCGGCGGCAGGATCGAGCAGAACGATCTTGAGTACATCCTTGCGATTCACCGGCGCGAGCATGGCCTGATCGATCGGCTGAAAGGGTAAACCCAGTCGATTGAAAAGCTGCCGCATCGCGGCGCGAATGCGCGGGTCCAGCGTGGTGGCATCAATGTGATCATGCCAGGCTTTGGCACCCACTTGGCCCGCCAGGCAAGACCAGTAGCGCACCGCCAGTGGCTTAGCGATCTTCATGACATCGGGCGTCAGCGCAGCGGCTTTGCCATACGCGGCAATGGCGTCGTCCCATTTTTCATCCATCGTTGCTTTGCGGGCCTGCATGATGAGCGCGGAAATTTCGCGCCAACTGTCGCCGGCAATCAGCGTGAGCAGGGCATCATCCAGATCGTGATCGTATGCGTTGAGATAGCCAGCCTCGGCAGCCTGCACGGTGGTCAGGCCGGTCATGCGCTCTTCGAAGTGTACGAGGCCGACTTCCACTTTCGCCCACACTTCGATGGCCTTTTCGAAGTCGCCGTTGTCAAAGTGAATCTGGCCTTCATCGAAGCGCATGCGCGTCTGCTCGATCATCATGATGCCTGCTTCAGGCAGATCGGTGGGATCGAGCGAGATGAGCAGGTCTGCGGATTTGTTGCGCGTCGCGGCCGCCTCATTTCGCAGTTCGATGCGTGGCCCAAGTTTTTCCATGGCGCGAATCGCTTCGCTGTACATCGAGGCGGCAATCACGGCTTGGCCCTGTGCAAACATCTCATCGCCGCTGGCCATCAGGTCGGCAATACCGTCAAGCGACAGGCCGATCTGCCCATCGCGATTGGTGCCTTTGATCAGCGACCAGTCGCGCGTGGCTTGTTCCTTCACAGCAGCAAGATCCGTAGCGACAGGCGGCAACGGATTGCCCGGCGTCACCGGCGGCGGATCTGTTTTCGTCGGCGTTGTCGGTGTAGTCGGCGTGGGGGTGCCGGTGTTTGTCGTGGTATCGATCGGCGGCGACTTGCCACCATCAACCGGCTCGCCTTGCTTCTGTTGATTGGCGAAAATCACGATGCCGATGACGATGCCCGCCACCATCGACAGCGCGAGCGTTGCCACGATCACCGGATGCGATTTGCGCGAAGCTTTTCGCCGAGGTCGCGCGGTGGGTACTACTTGTTGGCGCGAAGTGCGCTGGCGCTCAACTGGCGCAGCCACATCTTGATCTTGATGAACCTCTTGTTTTCTGGCTGCCGGTTCGATCATCGCTGCTGCGATCACTGCCAGCGATGCGCGATCCAGCCCGGTGAAGGCGGCCTGGCCCACAGCGGCATGCGACTGGCTGTTCGTCCCCTTGGGCAGCGACGACGCACCGCTCATGGGCACCGGCACCGGCGGCAGGGCGACGGGTGTGGGCGGCATCATCGGGTTGAATTTCGCTTCTAATTCCTGTTCGGCCTTGAGCGCCTCTGCCTCCGTCGCAAAGGAAAGGCCCAGCGCGTTCTGCTTTTCCACGCCGCCAAAATGCGAGTCGCAGCTTTCGCACTTGGCATCGCTCGCCTTCACCGCCAAGCCACAGGACCAGCAGTAGCCAAGCAGATGCGAGATGCCTGGCACATTGCGAGCGACGGACCAGAACTGCCGGGTGGTCGGGCCGCGCATGATTGTTGAGGCATCAATGCGTTTGGCGGCGATCTGTTTTCGGATGACATCGAGACTGCATCCGGGCAGGTAGGGGAATCGTTTGTTGCGAACAAACCAGGGGCCCATGGCGATGATCGTGGCGCGCTGGGAAAGCTGATCGAACACGCCGCCGCACGTGGAACATTGATCCGCGCTCTTCTGCCAGTCGCCGCAGTAAGGACACAGCGAAAGCATCGGCACATCAGGATGATTCCACAGCCGTAGCGACCGCGAGCGACCGCTGCACCTGGCCACTTCGCGGTCGAGTTCTTCCTGCGCTGTTCGGGCCTGCGTGGCCGTCTCGAAGGGCAGGCCCAATTCGTTGTAGGCCGGTTCCGCTTCGAAGGGCTGAGCACAGTTGCCGCACTTGGTGGCATCGGTTGGCGTGGGCGTTTCGCAGCGCGGGCAGGAGCCCACCAGATGCGCGAGGCCGGGCGCTAGTTTTGCGGGAGCCCAAAGCTGCTGCGTGGAAGGGCCGCGCACGATCGAGGTGGCGGTGACCTTGCCCGTGTTGATGAGCCGCTTCATCGAGGTGTAGTTGAAGCCGGGACGAAAGGGCACGCGCTGATCGTGCAGAAACCACGGGCCCATGTTGACAGCGATGCCGCGCTTGCTGATGGGATCAAACGACCCACCGCACGCTTCGCAGCGATCCATCTTCCTCTGCGTGTGGCCGCAGTAGGGGCACAAAATGGCTTGGTGTTCCTGGGGCATCCGTTACCCGGGAGAAAAAATGGCTCTCAACCCACGCTGATCTTGACTCACACGCTTCGTATTACTGAATCCACGCGGAGCGACGGCGGACCTTTGCTCCGCGGCTAAACGGGCCTACCTATACGCCCTTGACCATTGTACATCGGTTGCCTCCGCTAGACTTCTGCAAAGTCGCCATCGCGACGTTTTGCCACAGTGGCATTCACCTTCGCCATTGTCCCCGCCCCTGTTTCGGCTACCATGTAGTGCTTGCAAGTGGCCGCCTCGACTTGCTGTTCGTTTTAGCCTCACCAATTGGATAGATCGCTCATGGGTGTCCCGATTTCACAGATGTGGACTGTTGCTTCGTACGTGCTCAAGCAGAAGCTGCGCAGGCGAAAGCGTTATCCGCTGGTGCTCATGCTCGAGCCGCTGTTTCGCTGCAATCTCGCCTGTGCGGGCTGCGGCAAAATTCAATATCCCGCTCACATCCTCAAGAAAAATCTGAGCGTCGAAGCCTGTCTCAAAGCCGTCGATGACTGCGGCGCACCCATGGTCTCCATCCCCGGCGGCGAGCCGCTGATGTATCCCTATATCGTCGAGCTCGTCGAAGCTCTCGTCGCGCGCAAGAAATATATTTACCTCTGCACCAACGCGATCCTGCTCAAGGAAAAACTCGATCAGTTCAAGCCTACGAAATATCTGTCGTTCAGCGTACACATGGATGGCTCAGAGGAAAATCACGACTTCGCCGTCTGCCGGGAGGGCACGTACAAGCTTGCCGTCGATGGCATCCGCGAAGCGGTCAAGCGAGGCTTCCGCGTCACGACCAACACGACGCTCTTTGACACGTCCAACCCCACCGAGGTGCGCGAGTTCTTCGATGAGATGATGGACCTGGGCGTCGAAGGCATGATGGTCTCGCCTGGCTATGCCTACCCCAAAGCGCCCGATCAGAAATCCTTCATGCGCGAGCGCTCGAAGACGAATGAGTTTTTCGAGATGATGCTCAGCAACCGCAAGAAGGGGTGGAAATTTAATCAGTCGCCGCTCTTTCTCGAATACCTCATGGGCAAGCGCGAATATGAGTGCACGCCTTGGGGCATGCCCACCTACAACCTCTTCGGTTGGCAGAAGCCTTGCTACCTTTTGCAGGACGGCTATGCCGACACGTTTGAAGAGTTGATGCAGGAAACGAAATGGGAGAATTACGGCCGCGCCTCAGGCAACCCCGGTTGCCAGCAGTGCATGGTCCACTGCGGCCACGAAGCCAGTGCTGTCAATCACACCTTCTCCAGCTTCGGCGGCATCTGGGGCAACATCAAAGCCATCCTGATGAGCCGATATCTGAATCCCAAAGCCGCGCAAAAACTCGCAGTGGTTGAAGAGCAGCACAAGAAAGTCGGCAAAGGTAAAGACATGAAGCTGACGGTGCTCTCGACGACGGCGGCGTGAAGACCCTGCCGCTTGCGGCTTCGCTCTTCGCCGCTCGCGGCGTAGCGTCATCAGCGCGGCAATCTTCGCATGATGCCTTCTGCCACGCTGCGAAAATGCAACGTTGCGAAAATGCCACGCTGCGAAAAGGTTTGACCACTTAAGCCTTCACTTCTTCACCCAAACAGTGCGGCCATCTTCATGCTGACTGTTGGATTCCACGATCTTCTGCGAGACGCGTTCGATGCCGCGCAGCAGGTCGCGCGCGGAAGTGAAGGCAGGGCGATTAGGATCCTTGGGGCGAAGGATTGCATCGGTGAGCCGGGCGAGCCTCTGTGCCTCTTCGCTCTCGGGGTTGTAGTCGATGAAGGCGGCCAGGTCCGGGTTGCTGTGCGGCTTATTCATCTGAAGCGCGAGATAAAATAGATCGACTGCTTTATCGACTTTGCCATGCGCATCGCAGATGAACTGGCTGGTGACTTTGCCGGTGGTTTTCATCTTGCCCAGAAGGCGCTGAATCTGCGAGGTGGACATCATCTCATCGAAGAGAGAATCCAGGAGCGGATTCTTGGAGATGTCTTCACCGATGCGGACAGCGGAGCCAAAGTCCACAAAGCCGACGCCTTGCGGGGTGATGACGATATTGTCCAGGCGAAGGTCCAGATGAATGATGCTCGCATTTTCGTGCAGTGCCTGAAGTAGCAGCGCAGCCTGATGTGCGAACTCGATCTGGGGCAGACGTGTGCCGCCTACGCGCAGCCAGCTCATGATGAGCTTGCTGACCATGCCGGATTTATCCTGCTCCATGTGCAGCAGCTTGGGCACGCGGGATTGCAAAGCGATCGGCAGATCGCGCTGAAGAATCTTGAGAAACGCAGCTTCACGCGTCAGAAAAACGGGAAAGATTTTCTCCACGAGTTTGCGAGCCCGGTCCGACATCAAGCTCGGCTCTGCATCGGGATGTCTCTCGCGAAGGCGGTGCATCAGGTCTGCGTGCGTGGGCACCTGTTTCATGACAGCGTAGCCGCGCGGATCGCCGTGAGGCACGTGTTCGCGGGTGAGCCTGACCTGAAACGTGAAGCGGTCGGTGGTCTGTCCGGGCTGAAGCAAAGTGATCTTGCGAGCAACAAAGTAAAAGACCTTCTTGCCAATGCCCATCATGCGAAGCAGCATCGGGCCGGTGCGGGCGAATGTGGTTTGTTGTTCGATGACGAAGCCGGTGTGACTCTCGTAGCGTGACTGCATCGCGCTGGTGAATTTCTGATCGCTGGAGAGAAAGAGAAACAGCCCGCCCCAGCGCACACGGCGGAAGACCTCGGCAGGCTCGTGCTCATCGCTGGCAGTGGCGAAAAGATAATCGACAAGATCGGTCGCAGAGGCGGTGCGACTGTCCTTGAGAAATTCGTGATCAGGATCGCGAGCGATGATCTGCCGATCCACGGCCTGCATCATTGCTGCACGCTGTTTGCGCGGGAGCGCACCGATCGCTTTGGCGCGGTTGACCTGGTCGGCGATCGTCTTCTGCTGGGCGGTAAGCGTGGACATCAGTGGGAATATTCGTGAGGCCGAATCACGGGGACTGTCCTATAGATAAGATCGGCCATTCGTCGGTTACAGATAACCATCCTACAATCGTAGGTTTGTTCGCCCAAGCATGACACTTTCCAAGCTGGATTTTTCACATGACACAGCCTTATGATTCCATTCTCGTCGTCGCTTTCGGTGGTCCTGAAGGCATGGCGGATGTGATGCCGTTTCTGGAGAACGTGACGCGTGGCCGCAATATCCCGCGCGAGCGCCTCGAAGAAGTTGCCCATCACTACGAAGGCTTTGGCGGTGTAAGCCCGATCAATCAGCAGATGCGCGACTTGATTGCGGCGCTGAAAGTGGAACTGGCCGAGCATGGGCCGGACCTGCCGATTTACTGGGGCAATCGCAACTGGCAGCCGATGCTTGGCGTTGCGGTGAAACAGATGATCGCCGATGGCCGCAAGAAGGCGATTGCGTTCTTCGCCTCAGCATATAGCTCCTACTCAGGGTGCAGGCAGTACCGCGAGAATGTCGAAGCTGCCCGCGCTGAAGCAGGCGAAGGCGCACCGATTGTCGAGAAGGTGCGCGTGTTTTACAACCATCCCGGTTTCATCGAGCCGATGATTCAGCGCACGCGCGATGCGATTGACGAGTTGCCCGCTGAGCTGCGCGGCGAGGCGAAGCTCATCTTCACTGCTCATTCGATTCCCAGTTCGATGGCTGCAAGCTGTCGCTATGAGTCGCAGCTTCGCGAAGCGAGCAGGCTGGTGGCGCAAGGTGTGGGCAAAAGTGATTGGTCGCTTGTGTATCAGAGTCGCAGCGGGCCGCCGACACAGCCCTGGCTTGAGCCGGATGTGTGTGATTTTCTGCGTGAGACAAAAGAGAAGGGTGATGCCAAAGCGGTGGTCATCGTGCCCATCGGGTTCATTTCCGATCATATGGAAGTGCTCTACGATCTCGACCACGAAGCGAAAGAAGTCTGCGAAGAAATCGGCCTGCCGATGTCCCGCGCTGCAACCGTCGGCTGCCACCCGCGCTTTATCCAGATGATTCGCGAATTGATCGTCGAGCGCATGACGCCCGGCAGCGATCGCATCGTCTGCGGCGAACATCCTGCGAGCCACGATGTCTGCCCCGTCGATTGTTGCAAGCCGCCGATGCGTCCCGCGATGGCGGGCAGCGGTCGGCCCGCGCAGTGATGTTATAGAGCAAGTAAATTTCGTAGCCGCAGCGTCCTCGCTGCGCGGCCTCAAGAGTCCGCAGGCTTACGCCTTGCGGCTCGGACGAGCCATGCCCTTTCGGATATCGCCTGATTACTTGAGCGTAAACGGATGAAACACAATCGTTTCATATGCATGCTTCTCGCCGCGTTCGTAGAAGCAGGCGAGCGATCCATCAGGTAACTCGATGAGGTTTGAATACGCTGACGGGCCTTGGTAAAGCAGCTTCGACATGGTCCACATCTTGCCACCATCGACGCTCAGGCGCACGGTCATTTTCGTTCGGCTCTTATCAGATGCAGGATTGCTGAACAGGAGAAACGCGTGCTGCTCCGCATGCGGCGCTTTGGTGAGTCGAATCAAACTCGCCTGGCAGATCGGCTCGATGAGATCGTCATCGTAAGTGACGGGTGACCAGGTTTGCCCGCCGTCGCTGCTGGTGCTGATGGCGCGTTGCTTGCTGCTGTCAGCTTTGCGGTAGTTGCGCAGGTTCATGATGAGGCCGCCGCCCGGGAGCTGTGCGACCTGGCATTCGTTGACATCGGGTGCGATGGTGCCGCCGATGGCCCAGGTCTTGCCGCCGTCGTCGCTGTGGATGGAGTGCGCGCGATACTCGCCGGTGGTGGTCGAATGATCGCAAGGGACGACGAGTCGGCCTTTGTGTTTACCTTCAGTGATCTGAATCGAGATGCCCGGCCCGGTGGCGTACCAACGCCACTGCGCATCTTTCGTGCTGTCCGTGATGTCAGTCGGCTTGGCCCAGGTCAGGCCATCATCCGTGGAACGAGTGACGAAGACGCGGCGAGTGTCCTTGGATGTTCCCGCTTTGATTTTGCCTTCGTGATCATCGCCGCGATTCCAAGTCAGAGGCAAGATGATGTCGCCGGTGGTTTGATCGACGACCGGGCAGGGGTTGCCGCAGGTGTGCGTGTCATCATCCCAGACGATTTGAAGTGGTCCCCAGGTCTTGCCGTTGTCGGTGGAGCGTTTGAGAACCAGATCGATATTGCCCGCATCGCCTCGGCCATCCTTGCGCGCCTCTGCGAAGGCGAGAAGCGTGCCTTTTTTCGTGGCGATGATCGAAGGGATGCGGTAGGAGTGGTAGCCATCTTGGCCAGCGGTGAAGACGGCGATGGCCCCATCGGGTGCGATATTTTCAGCGATGCTTTCGAAGGCGAACATGAATGTGAGCAGTAACGAAATAAGAGGAATGGCAATGAGTTTATGAATCATCGTGACGTCTCCATGCCCGATCAGGATCTCATGATGGGTTCGGGCTGACGAATGTATCCGTTTCCATTGTGCAGCAATGTTGCTCTAATAGTCAGTGTTCCACTATAGGTTAGCCCCACCAGATCGGGGCATCATGAAAGGATATTTATGTTGCAACGCACACTCTCCGTCCTGCTCGTTCTCGTGATGAGCTTCACCGCATTTGCTGAGGATGCGCCCAAGCTCAAGGCCTTGATCATCGATGGGCAGAACAATCACAATTGGAAATCGACCACGCCGGTGCTCAAGTACGCGCTCGAATCCAGCGGCAGGTTTACCGTCGATGTCGCCACCACAGCGCCCAAAGACACGACCGGCTTCGCGCCTGTCTTCAAGAATTACGATGTCGTCGTCTCCAATTACAACGGTCAGCGCTGGCCCAAGGAAACCGAAACGGCGTTTCTTGATTATGTGAAAAACGGCGGCGGCTTTGTCTGTGTTCACGCAGCCAACAACAGCTTCGGCGACTGGGCGGACTACAACACCATCATTGGCCTGGGCGGCTGGGGCGGACGCAATGAAAAGTCCGGCCCATACGTCACCTACCGCGATGGAAAAATCTTCCGCGACATGGCCAAAGGCGGCGGCGGTGGCCACGGCGCGCAGCATGATTTCCTCGTCACCATTCACGAAGCGGAACATCCCATCACCAAAGGCCTGCCTACTGAGTGGCTGCATGTGAAGGATGAACTCTACGATCGCCTGCGCGGCCCCGCTGAAAACATGACCGTTCTGGCCACCAGCTTCAGCGACAAAAAAACCGGCGGCCGCGGCGAACACGAACCCATGATGATGGTGCTCGATTACGGCAAGGGCCGGTGCTACCACACCCCGATGGGCCACGCCGATTACTCCATGAAATGCGTCGGCTTCATCGTCACCCTCCAGCGCGGCACCGAGTGGGCCGCCACCGGCAAAGTCACGCTCACGAAAATCCCCGACAATTTTCCGACCAAGGAAAAGACCAGCAGCGTTGAGATCAAGTGAAGTCATCATTGAATTGAATCGACTGCATCTGTCACACATCAAAGCCCACCCACTCCCGTGGGTGGGTTTTTCTTTTCCTCTACAATCCCCGCATGCGAATTGATGTTCTCACACTCTTTCCTGACATGTTTCACGGTGTGCTTGGCGCGAGCATACTTAAGCGCGCGGCTGAGCCGATTGTCGATCCCAAGACGAAGGATGCGGCGGAGCCGATCGTGCGGCAGCCGGTGGTGAGTTATCACGTTCACAACATCCGCGATTACACGACCGACAAGCACAGCAAGGTGGATCAGGCGTCCTTTGGTGGCGGGCCTGGGATGGTGATGCAGTGTCAGCCGGTGTGGGATTGCGTGCAGGCGGCGCAGGCACAGGATGCGCGGCAGGCGGTGCGGATTCTGATGACGCCGCAAGGTCAGCCGCTAAGGCAATCGGCGGTGGAAGAGCTGGCGCAAAGCGAACGGCTGCTGATTATCGCCGGGCATTATGAAGGCATTGATGAACGGGTGATCGAGGCGCTTTCGCCGATCCGCGAGATCAGCATTGGTGACTACGTGCTCTCTGGCGGCGAACTGCCTGCGATGGTGCTGATTGATTCGATCGTGCGGCTGCTGCCGGGCGTACTGGGCGATGCGACGAGCGTGGAGCACGAAAGTTTTTCGCAGGCAGCCAAGGGACTGCTCGATTATCCGCACTACACACGGCCACGCGAATGGATGGGGCGCGAGGTGCCAGCGGTGCTGCTATCGGGCGACCACGCGAAGATACAGCAGTGGCGCGAAGCACAATCGCGTGAAAGAACGCAGCAGCGCAGGCCAGATCTGCTGGCGGAGTGACTGGTGGAGTTGGCTTTCTCGTTAACGATGCACGCGCCACGTTCCGATATTAGAGCAGAGCCTTTTGAACCTGGGTTATCCCTGCGCGCGTAGGAACAGGCACCAGCACTCGATATGAAACTCACCGTCGCCATTGCCACTTGGAATCGTGCTGTTTTGCTTGGTGAAACACTGAGCAGCCTGGGAGCGCTGCGCGTGCCTGAGGGTGTGCAGTGGGAGATTATTGTCTGCGACAACAATTCGACAGACAGCACGCGCAGCTTGGTCGAAGCGGCGATGCAGGATGAAAAGCTCACCAAGCAACCCGGCCTCGTTACAGCGCGATATCTCTTTGAAGAGCAGCAAGGCAAGAGCCACGCGCTCAACCGCATTCTGCGGCAAGCCACCGGCGACTGGGTTTGTTTCATCGATGATGATGTGATCGTGCAAGAAGATTGGCTGGCGGTCTATGCTCACGCCATCGCCGCACATCCGAAGGCGGCAGTTTTAGGCGGGCAGATACTTGCAAATGTGAAGCGGCCGCTGAGCCAACGTCAAGCGTTCTTGTTGGAGCATTATCCAGGCGCCTATGGCGTGACGAAGATCGATCAAGACAAGCCGATTGCGCCGCCATCGACCACGCCGGGCGGGGCGAATATGGCGCTACGGCGCGATGTTGCACTTGAGCTGCAATTTGATGCGAACCGAGGGATGATCGCCGGCCAGCGCATTGCAGGTGAAGATGCAGGCATGGCTCTGCGGATTGTGGAAGAAGGGCACGAAGGCTGGATGCTTGCCGCATCGAAGGTGCTGCATCACACGCCTGAAAAATTCATTGGCAGCAAGCGTCTGTGGCAGTGGCAGTCCGGTATTGGGCGCACATGGATTCTGTCGCGAGGAAAACCGACGCCCGGAAAGCTGGGCATCGCCTGGTGGGCCTGGCGCGAGATGTTCAAACGATACCTGCGCATGTGGTTGTCGTGGAGGCCTGCGCCTAGCAAGAAGTATTACGATGCGATGGTCGCAGCAGCACAGTATTGGGGTTACCTCCGTGCAAAGTAAATACGCGCATCGTCTGCATGGTCGGTGAAGAAAACAACAAGGACGCCTCATCAGTGGAATCTGTTTCGGTCATCATCGTCTCCTACAACGCGGCTGCGTTCATCGCGCAGGCGATCGACTCGGCACTGGCGCAGACGCATCAGCCTCTGGAGATTCTGGTGCTTGATGATTCCACCGATGCCACGCCCCAGATTGTGAAGGATTATGAAAAGAGCTGTCAGGGAATCGTCCAACTGCATCGCGTGGAGCGAGTGAATGTTTCCGTCAAGCGGAATATGGGACTCGCACTGGCGAAGGGTCAGTTCATTGCATATCTCGATGCGGATGACATCTGGCTGCCGCGTAAGACAGAACTGCAACTGGATCAGCTTCGCGAATCGCCGGACGCGGTCGGGGCTTACTCGCACTATTTCGATTTCATGAATCAACTGGATGATCTTGAGCGGCGGGTCCCTCGCAAAGGCACCGATAATCCGACGCTCCATGATGTGCTCTTCGAGCAGCACATGTCATCCTCCACCATCATGATGCGGCAGTCGGCGATCGGCGATGTTCGATTTGATGTGGATAGTCCTGATGCGGAGGACACACTCTTCGTCGCGGATATTCGTTTGAATGGCCACTGGCGACTGGCGGATGAGCCGGTCATCGCCAAGCGAACCCATGCAGCGCAAACCTCCACGTCCCACAAGCATCGCCTTCGCAATGTGGAGATGCGGCTGCGCTGGATGCTCAGTCGTGAAAAAGAAGTCGGGACTGAGCTAGCCCATTCGATGCACGAAGAGCTATCCAGAGATGTCGTGGGCTGGCTTGAAAGTCGATACTGGCGGCGGGAATTCGAGGACTGGAAATGGATCAGTGGCGAGATTCAGCGCATCTGCCCAAAGGCTTTCGCCAAGAGCTTCCTCGCTCGCACGCGCATTCATCCTCGCTGGGTCTATCGACTGCGTGATTTCTTCACCGGCAATCACTGAGCCGGCAAGGTCTGAACCGGCAAGCGCTAACCGGATCGGTCAGAACTTCTCCAGCGCCTTATCTGTCGTGTCATAAATCTTGAGCACCTTGTCGAGCTTGGTGATGCGGATGACCTCCACAATCATCGGGCTCAGATGTGTGATGCGAAGCTGCCCTTTCATGGCGGTGACTTTTTTGTTGACACTCATGAGCACGCCCAGCATCGCTGAGGCGAGATGGGTGACGCCATCGAAACTGAGGACGATCTTGGGATGGCCCATGCGATCAGCTAGGGATTCGAGATCGCCCTTGATGCGTTCGATTTTGGTGGAATCGAGGATGCTGGTGTCCACGAAATCAGCCACGCAGACATCGCCTGTTCGTCGGATCACAAAAGCGCCGTTGGAATTTCCTGACATGGTGAAACTCGCTTAAGTGGTGGGGTGATGGACTCTGGTTTGGAGAGGATGTTCGCTCTTTGATCATCATACCCGAGGTAATAATCTACGCGAGAGGCAGCGATAGAAAATTGAGACGGACGATGCGGGCAAGGTTGCGCACAACAATTCGACTTGGAAGCGGGGCATGACCGATAAACATGGGGCATGCTCAGAGCCGGTCACATTTTGCAGCTCGTCGTCATTGCCTTGCTCAGCCTGGCGGTGCTCGCGGTTCACTCGGCTGACATGCGGATCGGGCAAGGCGGCTTCGATATTCAATCGATCCTCGGCAGTCGCCATCTGCTTCATGCAGTCGTCGCAGTGATCGTGATGCTGCTGGCCAGTCGCATCAATTTGCGCCACGCCATGAAGGTGCGCTGGTACGCCAATCCCATTCTCTGGCTGCTTGTCGTTTCGCTGGTGCTGGTGGTGGTGGCGATGGTGCCGGGCATCGGGCTGGAGATTAACGGTGCTCGCCGCTGGCTTCGCATTGGAGCTGGTGGCTACGAGACTAACTTTCAGCCTAGCGAACTGACCAAGTGGGTCATGGTGCTGGTCATCGCCTGGTGGTGTGCAACGCAGCACGACAAGATGCCACGGTTCTTCAAGGGGCTGCTCCCCGCGCTGGCATTTATTGGTGCTGCCTGCCTGCTCATCGTGCTCGAAGATCTGGGCACTGCGGCGCTCATCGCTGTCGTCGGTTCGATTCTGCTCGTGGCAGGTGGCGCAAGGCTCTGGCATCTGCTCATGCTCGTGCCAGCCGCGGCAGCCATGGTCGTGACCGCCGTCATCATGAAGCCGCATCGCATCGAACGTCTCATGACCTTTCTGCATCCCTGGGATGATGCGCGAGGCTCGGGCTATCAACCTATTCAATCCATGCTCGCCATTGTCGAAGGCGGCCTGACCGGGCGAGGCCTGGGCAACGGCATCCAGAAATTCGGCTACCTGCCTACCGATACCTCCGACTTTCTATTCGCGGTCATCTGCGAAGAAACCGGCATCGCCGGTGCAGCCATGGTCATCGGTCTCTACCTCGCACTCGTCTGGACCGGGCTGAGCATCGTCAAGGATTGCCGGGATAAATTCTCGCGCCTTGTCGCACTGGGCATCGTCGCCACGCTGGGCATTCAGGCCCTGATCAATATCGCCGTCGTCACCGTTGTCGTTCCCACCAAAGGCATCGCGCTGCCTCTGCTCTCCGCAGGCGGCACCGGCTGGATCGTCACCGCATTCGCCATCGGTCTGGCTGCATCACTCGATGCTGCCAACCACATGAACGAACTCGATGGCGAAGTAGAAGTAGAACTCTCGCCGGGCGAATTGCAGCAGGCGTAGCCTGATGCGCTCTTCGTTATCATCCTGCCATGTCGCGCGATCTGGTCATTGGTATTGATCTTGGAACCACCGCCTGCAAAGTGCTTGCAGTTGGCTGCGATGGCGTTGTGCATGGTGTGGCATCTTGCGAATATCCATTGCACACGCCTAGCGCTGGTCATGCAGAACAGGATGCGCACGAAGTGCTCGCGGGTGTTCGCAGTGCGATGACTCAGCTATTGAAAATTGTAGATCGTGACGATGTGGCGGGCATCAGCTTCAGCGGCGCGATGCATGGCTTGATGCCCGTCGATGAGGCAGGTGAGCCGCTTGCAAGATCAATCACATGGGCTGACCTGCGCGCCGTGCAGCAATTCGATGACATTCGCAGCAGTGACGTGGCTCAGTCGCTTTACAACCAGACCGGCTGCCCGCTGCGCTGGCTCTATTATCCTGCGAAGCTTCGCTGGATGCAGGCGAATGAGCCAGAGCTGTTTGATCGCACTGCTCGCTTTGTCGCGATCAAGGATTGGATCATTCACAAACTCACCGGGCAATGGGTCACCGACATCTGCATCGCCTCAGGCACGGGCCTGCTGAATCTACATTCGCAAAACTGGCACCCAGAAGCACTGAAACTCGCCGAGATATACGAGCATCAACTCCCCACGCTTGCGCCCCCGCATCAAATCATCGGACACCTCACCGCTAACGGCGCAGACATACTCGGCTTGCCCGCAGGCCTCCCCGTCATCCCCGGCGGCGGCGATGGAGGCATGGCGAACATCGGCGCAGGCGGCGCGCTCCCCGGCAGCGTGGTGGTGACCGTAGGCACCAGCGGGGCAGTGCGAATCACTTGCGATCAGCCGCTGCTCGACCCCCAGCAGCGCATCTGGTGCTACGTGCTGACGAAAAATCTCTGGTACGCCGGTGGCGCAATCAACAACGGCGGCCAGGCGGTCGAAACCATTCGGCGGCTCTTCTTTGGCGATGCTCAAAAATCGCAAGGCTTCGATGCCCTGTTTGAAGCGGCGGCTCAGGTTCACGCGGGTGCCGATGGCGTGATGCTCCTTCCCTACTTCAACGGCGAACGCAATCCGCACTGGCGTCCTGATCTGCGTGCATCACTACTTGGCCTCACCAGTAGCCACGATCGATCACATGTGGCGCGAGCTGTGCTGGAAGCAGTTGCATTCTGCCTTGCGGATGTCTGGCAGGTTGTACGATCCAGCAGCAGCGCGCAGCCGAAAGTCGTTCGCCTTACCGGCGGCATCACGCGCTCACGCCTCTGGTCGCAGATCGTTTGTGATGTGCTGAATCTCCCTGTCACGCTCAGCGAAGCGGGTGACGCATCCGCGATGGGGGCGGCAGCCGTGGGCCACTGGGGCCTTGGTCACGTCGATGGCCTCGAAGCCTTCCCGATGGATGAGCAGGAGAGAATCACGCTGACGCCTGATGCGAAAAAGCATGCGATTTACAGCGAAAAACATGCTCTCTTTCAGCGCGAGGTGAGCCATGTGCTTTCTCGCTGAGTGATTTTTATTTCTTATTGGATGACGGCGCTGGCGCTGGAGTAGGAGCCGCAGGCGTTTTGGCTTTGCGCTTGCCCAGCAAGTGATCGATGCTCAGCGAGCCCGGCCCGGTGACGATGAACATGATCGAGAGGGTCATGAGGATGACATTGCGATCGTAGAGTTCCGCGTTGTTGCCTGCCCATGTCGTGGCGATCATCACGCTGCCGAGGATGATTGCAATGAAGATCGAAGCCAGGCGGGAGAACAAGCCAACAACCAGCATCGCGCCCACCGCAATCTGCGCGAAGGGCAGCACGTAGCCATACGCACTGGCGATAAAGTCCGGCAGCCAGCTCGACTCGCGCTTGTACTGTTCCGAGCCTACCCACTCGCTAAGCCCACCTTTGATTTTCACATAGCCACCCATGCAGAAATAGAGACCCAGCGCCAGGCGATTGATGAGCAAAACGAAAGTCAGTTTCCATGTGCTGGACATGCGCGAATCCTTTCAAGCTGAACGGTCTAGCATAGCGGCAGTGCTTTACGGCCATATTATTTTCCAAGTTCCTTACTTCGTTTTTCTGCTGCCTCAATCGCTTCGACGATGACCGCCATCACGCGATTCGCTTCCATGTGTTTGATCGCTGCTTCGGTCGTTCCGCCAGGACTCGTCACCTTGCGGCGAAGCTCAGCAGGAGTGTCGGGCGATTGCATCAGTAGCTCCGATGCGCCCTTGAGTGTCTGTGCCACAAGCAACCGTGCATGTTCACCCAAGCCGAGTTTTGTCGCTGCTTCTTCCATGGCCTGTGCGAGATAAAACAGATAGGCAGGGCCAGAGCCTGATACGACGGTGATGGCATCAATGAGCGATTCCTCGACCTGGATTGCTTTGCCACCAGCGGAAAATAATTTCATCGCCAGTTCATCATCGCCCGGATGACAGTCCACGCCAGCCGCGATGCCCGCCATGCCCTGGCTCACCATGATCGGCGTGTTGGGCATGATGCGAATCACCCGCATCGTCTTGCCACCGGCGGCCACCACCGTTGCATTCATCTTGGCGATCGTGATGCCGGTGACGATGGAAAGAATGACCTGATCCTGCGAGCCATGCTTCGCCAGATCGCCGTACACATTGGCCATCATTTGCGGCTTGACGGCGAGCATGACCTGCGAAGATTGGCTGATGACTTCTTCGTTGCTCGTGGTGACAGCGATGCCCATCGCGGCAAACACATCACGGCGAGCCTGCGAAGGATCGGACGCGATCATCTGGGCAGCGGGCACGATGCCGCGCTCCATCGCTGCTTTAGCGATCGCTTCCGCCATGTTGCCAGCACCGAGAAAGCCGAGGGTATATTTCATCATGGTTCTGATTCCGAATCTCGAATCTCAGGGCTCTAATCTCAAATTACTAATTTCAAATTTCCAATCCTTACTCACACCAACTCACTCGCCCCACGTCTGCTTGAGCCAGGTGTCGCGGGCCTGTTTCACATCCGAAAGCAATCGCAGCATTTCAGCTTCATCACCGCTGCTGACCACTTCGCGAAACCGCGCCAGTGACTGTGAAAAATGATCGAGCGATTCCAGCATCGCCTGCTTGTTACTCGTAAAAATATCTGTCCACACACGCGGATCACCACTGGCGATGCGGGTCGTATCGCGGAATCCTGTGGCGGCAATGCTGATGGCTTTCTGCTCGTCCGCCAGTTGCACCAGCAGCACCGCGATGGCGTGGGGCAGATGACTGATGGCAGCGACAATCTGGTCGTGATCGTGGGGCGATTTTTCCGTCAGCTTCATGCCCAGCGCTTGCCAGAGATCGCGCACCAATTCCACCGCATCGGCCCTGCTGGACGTGCCTTGCGGTGTCAAAATGCACAGTCGTCCTTTGAATAAATCAGCCTTGGCATGCTCGGGGCCATGAAGCTCACTACCCGCCATCGGGTGAGCACCGACAAAGCGTGATGCATCAGGCAGTATCGCTTTCGCTTCTTTGCACACCTGTTCTTTCGTCGAGCCAGCATCGGTGATGATGAGGCCCGGCCGATCACAGGTGGCAAACTCCGCGAAGAGTGCTGAGAAAGTGCTCAGCGGTGTGCAGATGATCACGAGCTGCGCCGCTGCTTTATCCTCCACCATCGCGACTGCCTCGGACAACGTCGCGCAGCCTGCATCAATACACTTCAGCTCAATGGCCCGTTCCACCACCTGCGGCCTACGTCCCACGCCAATCACCCGGCCACGGTACCCCGCCGCCTTGAGCGCCAGCCCGATGCTGCCGCCCAGAAGGCCCACGCCCACGATGGTCACCTGCGCGAGATTCTCGATGGATTTGGTAAGCAACGACATAGAACGGTAACATATCACGAAGGAAGCTCGTTGGTTCACGGGCTTATTGCCGCGATGCATTACTACTAACGATTGTCCTCCCATGCCTGATGAAATTCTCACCGCGTACACCGGCACCTACGAACTCGAGTTCGAGCGCCCCTTCCTCCAACTCGAACGGCAGATCGCTGAGCTTGAACTACACATGAAACAGACCGGCATCGATATGTCGGCTGACATCCGCAAGCTGCGCGACAATCACACCTCCATGGTGAAGAAGACCTACGACAATCTCTCCGCCTGGCACACGGTGCAGGTGGCGCGTCACCCCGGTCGGCCACAGACCATCGATTACATTCGCATGATCGCCAAGGATTTTTGCGAGCTGCATGGCGACAGACATTTCGGTGATGACCCGGCCATCATCACGGGCTTTGGGCGCATTGGGGCGAACAAGTGTTTGATCGTCGGACACCACAAAGGCCGTGACACGAAGGAACGCATTTCGACGCACTGGGGCTGCGCTCATCCTGAAGGTTATCGCAAAGCTTTGATGAAGATGAAGCTCGCGGAGAAGTTCAAGCTGCCGATTGTGACATTCATCGATACTCCCGGTGCGTACCCGGGTATCGGTGCGGAAGAGCGAGGCCAGGCCGAGGCCATCGCGGTGAATCTGCGCGAGATGAGTCGGCTTAAGACGCCGATCGTTTCGGTCGTCATCGGCGAAGGCGGCTCCGGTGGTGCGCTGGGCATCGGCGTGGCGGACCGCGTGGCGATGATGGAATACGCCTGGTATTCGGTCATCAGCCCCGAAGGCTGTGCGGCTATTTTGTGGAAGACCGGCGCGCAGGCGAGCAAAGCTGCGGAGGCTCTCAAACTCACAGGTACAGACAATCTCAAGAACGGCATTGTCGATGCGGTGATCGATGAACCCCTGGGCGCTGCTCACCGCAATCCTTCGCTGGCTGCGGAAAATGTAGAGAAGTGGATCAGCAAAAACCTTCGCGAACTCTTAAAGCTTAAGACCGATACATTGGTCAACCGCCGGTTTGAAAGGTTTCGCGCTCTGGGTGCCGTCAGTTGATACAGGGGCGTCGTTACAGTTCTATTTATTCATTTCGTTTTGAGTAACATCCTGTGTATCGCACGGGACAACCATACATACACTTCCGGTATTTGCAGTTAATGTAGTGTTGATATACATTGACGATCGTTTCCGGGACAGTAAGTCAGAATCAACCCCACTATTATTACGGAGCTTCACGATGTCGAATGCAGTCCAGGAAATCACGCGTCTTGTCCAGACCCTTCAGGCCGATCGCCAGAAGCACGTCACCGCCATTGCAGAGATTGATGCGGTTTTCTCCAGCTTGGGCATCAATGCGCAGGCCCCTAAGCGTCGCGGTCGCAAGCCCGGCACCAAGGTGAATGCAACACCGTCTGCAACACCCTCTGCAACCCCCTCTGCCGCCCCGACCCCAGCAAAGACAAGCGGCAAGAAGCGTCGCCGCAGCAAGTCGAAAGACGGCCTCACCGGCGAGCAGTTCCTCTACAAGATTCTCGCCGACGGCGCTATCTCGACGGCTGATGTCAACGGTCAGTGGATCAGTTCGGGCCGCAACGGCCGCGCTGATGTGCTGCTGGGCCAGCTCGTTTCCGCTGGCAAACTCAAGCGCAAGCAGGTCGCCGGTGTGCGCGGCAGCAATTACTCCGTCGCCTGATCTCGCATTCCAATCGCAACAACTGAACACGTCAGCCTCCAGCGCTGGCGTGTTTTTTTATGGATGAGAACAGCCAAGCACTACGAAATTGAAGCCACCTCGCTACGATGATGGGTCAGGTGAGTTTCGAGACCGGGACATGTTTCGCAGTCAATGCAATTGGAGACCATGCTCATGAACATTCGTTCCGTACTTACAGTGGTAATTGCATTGCAATGTCTGGTTGCTCCGCTGTTCGCGCAGCAGCCGAACATCATTTTCGTGATGGCCGATGACATGGGCTGGGCGCAAACTGGTTACTACAAAAACCCTGTCCTCAAGACGCCCAATCTCGATGCCATGGCGGCGGCAGGGCTGCGATTCGATCGCTTTTATGCCGGTGCACCCAACTGTTCACCGACGCGCTCCACCGTTTTGACCGGGCGAAGCAACGATCGCACCGGCGTTCTCAATCACGGCTATGCCCTTCGGCTGCAAGAGAAAACCATCGCAGCCGCGCTTAAGAAAGCGGGCTACGTCACTGCCCATTTTGGCAAGTGGCATCTCAATGGTTTCAGCGGGCCAGGCGCTCCGGTGCTTAAGGAAGACCCGCGCGGGCCCGGAGCGTTTGGCTTTGATGAATGGGTCTCTGTCACCAATTTCTACGATGTCGATCCGCTGATGAGTCGCATGGGCAAGATCGAGCAGATGAAAGGCGATTCGTCAGAGGTGGCGATGAATGAAGCCATCGCTTTTTTGAAAAACCATAAGGACGACAACAAGCCGATGTTTGCGTTGGTCTGGTTCGGCTCGCCGCACAGTCCTTTCAAAAGCCTGCCCGGTGATGCCGCTGCTTTTGAAAATCTCAAAGGGCAATCGGTGAATCACCACGGCGAACTGGCCGCCATGGACCGCAGCATCGGCACGCTGCGCAAAGCACTTCGCGAAATGAATATTGCGGACAACACTTTGCTCGTCTTCAATAGCGACAACGGCGGACTGCCCGGCATCACGCCTTCACCGGTCGGTGATCTGCGCGGCTTTAAGAACACCGTCTATGAAGGCGGCCTGCGCGTTCCCGCCATCATGGAGTGGCCGGCAGTCATCAAGCAGCCGCGCATCACCATGCATCCCGCAGGCACCGTCGATCTCTTTCCGACCGTTGCCGACATCGTCGGCTTGCCGGAGGATGCACTGCTCAAACCCGTGGACGGCGTGAGTCTCAAACCTCTATTCACCGCCGATCAATCGCGCCGCGAAAAGCCTCTCATGTTCCGCCATCAGGGCCGGGCAGCGATGTTGGATTACCCATACAAACTGATCACGCAGAATCACAAAGCCGACCGCTATGAGTTGTACGATCTTGAAGCGGATCCTGATGAGTCGGATGATCTGAGTGCGAAACAGCCCGAGCGTCTGGCGAAGATGAAGGACCAATTGCAGGCGTGGAGTCAATCTGTGCAGAACAGTTTTGAAGGGAAGGATTATCCGGAGGGCAAGGTGACTCCCGCCGACCTTGCGACGATGCCTTGGTACAAGTCGAAGGCGTATGAGCCATATCTGGAGCAGTGGAAGGATCGCTGGGAATTTCGTAGCTATTTGGATGCGAGAGACAAGAACAAGAATAAGAGCGACTGAGCTGAATTCGTTTTCGTTTAGCCGCGGAGTAAAGGTCCGCCGTCGCTCCGCGTGGGTTGCCTGTGATTCAAAGTCCATACGAGTAATTGAGCATCACCATGAAACATTCACTCATCGCTATCGCGCTTGTATTCATGCTGTCGCTTAGTCACCGCGCTCAAGCGCAAGGTGATGCTGCTGCCGCGAAGCCGAACGTGGTTTTCTTTCTGGTCGATGATCTAGGCCAGCGCGATCTGGGATGCTATGGCAGTAAGTTTTACGAGACGCCCAACATTGACAAACTTGCCAAGGAAGGCGCACTGTTCACCGATGCCTATGCCGCCTGTCCGGTCTGCTCACCGACGCGGGCCAGCATCATGAGCGGGCAGTGGCCACAGCGCACGGGTGTGACGGACTACATCGGCGCAGCCATGGGTGACAAGTGGAATCGCAATACGCCGATGCTTCCTGCGCATTATTCCGATCGTCTTTCACTGGATTCGCCGACACTCGCCAAGGCGATGAAGGCCTCCGGCTATGCCACCTTCTTCGCGGGCAAATGGCATCTGGGGCCGCAGGGGCATTGGCCTGAGAATCAGGGCTTTGACATCAACATGGGCGGTATCGATCGCGGCGGGCCCTACGGCGGAAAGCGCTACTTCTCACCCTACGGCAACCCTCGCCTGACCGATGGCCCCGATGGTGAACATTTGCCCGATCGGCTGGCCAGTGAAACCAACAAATTCATCGAGACCCACAAGGACAAACCTTTTTTCGCCTACTTCTCGTTCTACTCCGTTCACACACCGCTCATGGCCCGCGAAGACCTGCGCAAGAAATATGAAGAGAAGCGAAAGCGACTCGGGCTGACCGATCAGTGGCGACAGGAAGCGACGCGCGAAGTGCGACTGACGCAGGATCACGTCGTCTATGCAGCGATGGTCGAAGCAATGGACGAAGCTGTCGGCAAGGTGCTGGCGAAGCTCGATGAACTGAAGCTGCGCGACAAGACGATCATCATCTTCACCAGTGACAACGGCGGCCTTTCCACCAGCGAAGGTTGGCCTACTTCCAATGAGCCGCTTCGCTGTGGCAAAGGTTGGATGTATGAAGGCGGCATTCGTGAGCCGCTGATCATTCGCTGGCCGGGCGTGGCGAAGCCGGGCAGTGTGATTGTGACGCCGGTCTCGAGTCCGGACTTTTTTCCGACGCTGCTTGAGGCTGCTGGTATCAAGCCTGATAAGGGACAGGTACTCGACGGCATCAGCCTGGTGCCAGTGCTTAAAGGCGAGTACAAGGCGACGCGCTCGCTCTACTGGCACTACCCGCACTACGGCAATCAGGGCGGCGGGCCGGCTGCTGCTGTGCGCACGGGTGATTGGAAACTCATCGAGTGGTACGACGATCAGAGCGTTGAACTTTTCAATCTTGCCGACGATCTGTCGGAGAAGAATGATCTCTCTGCGAAGGAAGTTGATCGGGCTCTAAAGATGAAGGCTGACCTGCACCAGTGGCAGAAGGAAGTGGGCGCTAAGATGCCTGAGGTGAATCCGAAGTACGACGCAAGCAAGCCCAACAGCCGCGTCTCCAAACGGCGATGAGGTCGCGAGCTTGCGTCACCGCAGAATCACAAAGATCAGCAGCATCACGATCCAGACCACATCCAGAAAATGCCAGTACATCGCCAGTGATCGCAGCGATTGGGTGCCGCTTTCGCTGATGTAGGCATCATCGGTACGCAGAATGGTGATGATCAGCGCGACCAGTCCGCCAAGGACGTGCAGCGCGTGGAGGAGCACGAGGACGAAGACCAAGCCATAGAGCGTGTTGCCTTGCTCGGGACTGAGTTGATGCGTGGCGAGCAGGCCGAGGAGGCCCGGCGTCTGGATGCCGATGAACAGGAGCGTGAGCAGGAGCGTCACTTGCAGAAACCTGAGCGTGGACTTGGCGTGATTGTGCTTGGCACTGCGCACGCCTCGCTCAAGGGTGATGCTGCTGGCGACTAGGGCGATAGTGCTCAGCGCGAAGGACCAGGGGAAGTCGATGGTGCCAGAGGCAGGGCGGTTGGTGGTATTGAGTCGGATCAGCACGTAGCCGAGCATGGCGGCAAGAAAGAGCATGGTCAGCGCTGCGAGAAAGAGCCACATGCCGATCATCTTGGCGCGTGGATCTATCGCATCGAATTGCTTTTCAGTGGCTGACATGGGGACCAAGTCTAAAGCTCAAGGCATCTCGGACGGTGCGGGCTTGTACAGCAGGTTCGGCTGATACGTGGTGCTGTCAATCAGCGCCAGCCCGATGAGGAGCGCCACGAAGAAAAGCGATGCGATGAGAATGAAACCATGAAACGGTCGATCGTAACGCAGGTGCATGAAGTACAACGCCACGACACTCGCCTTAACCACTGCAATGGCCAGCGCGATCCAGATGTTGAGCGGCCCAAGGTCCACCATGGTCACCGCGACGGTGATGACGGTCAGGAAGAGGAGCAACCCGAACACTGCCAGCAGCAATGGCACGGGCACCACGTGCGGATGGTAGTCCGCCAGTGGATCGCTTTCATCGTGAGGCTGGGCGTGATGTGATTGGTGAGAGTGGCTCATATGCAGGCTCGTGCGGATCGTGTGTCGTTGACGGATCGTGTGTGATGTTGATGCAAGCTTATTCCAACGCGGGCCGCCGCAAAGCCTTTGGCCCGCCGCTAAACAATGTATTCCTGACTTCTGACTTTCAGTGAATGAGATACAGCAACGGGAACAGGAAAATCCAGATCAGATCGACCAGGTGCCAGTAGAGGCCCACGAGATCGACGGGGATGAAATAGTGCGGGCCAAACTCGCCGGTGCCTTCGCGTGGCCCTCGGCGGGCACGGTCGTAAAGGAAAATCGAAAGAGCAGCGAGAACCACCGCGAGGCCTAGGCCGGTGTAGATCATAAGCCAGTTGCCGATGATCGCGCCGACGTAGCCGACGAAAGCACAAATCGCAGCAGGGCCGAGCATGAAAACCCACTTGCGAGCAGCGGGGCGCACCGCTCGAAGGAGAATCCAGAACATCAGCGACATACCGATGAGGACGTGCAGCCCGTGCAAGCCGGTCATCATGTAGTAGATCTGAAAGAAGATGTGCACGCGTGCCTCATCAAACTTTGCGAGGTCTTCGTAGTGCACTGCGTGCTTCTTTTCGTGCGCTATGGCGGTGCCGGTGAGGACGCCACTGCTGACGCCTTCTGGTCCAGCCGACGGCACCTTCACTGAGCTGCGGTCGATTTCGGGTGCTGTGCTTGCCTGCTTCGCAGCAGATTCGGGAGTAGATTCGGGAGCAGTGTGGGCGGCACCGTTTTCCTCGGCAGCGCCCTTGTCATCGTGATTTTTCTGCGCATCCTTGGCTGGGGCATGGTCCTTCTCCTGGCCGTGTGTTTCGCTGTGTTTTTCACCGGTGAATTTCGGATGGTATTCGTTGCCGCTGCCGATCCAGAGTTGGTGGTCGTACTTCTTGTGGTATTCGATGGTCTTGATCGCGAGGAAGCCAAAGCCGCCCATCAGTGAGAGCGTGAGGCAAAGTACCAGGCCGCGCTTTTGCCCAAGCTGCGAGCAGCGCACCGCCCAAGCCATCGTCAGACTGCTGGCGATGAGCACGACGGTGTTGATGGCACCCAGCGTGGTGTTGAGTTCCTTGTGAGCGAACGCGAAGACATCGGGATTGTTAGCGCGGTAAACAGCATAAGCGCAGAACAAGCCACCGAACATCAGGATTTCAGTGGCAAGAAAAACCCACATGCCCAGCTTGCCCGCATCGAACTGCTGGCCCATCGTGTCGAAGTGGTGCGCCAGGTGCGGCGGATGGGCGTGCTCGCCATGCCCCGCAAGCTCGCCATGCGATCCATGCGAGGAACTCGCCTCAGGTTGTTTGGTTGCAGCGGTGCTCATGTCATTCCTTGAAAACTTTTCAAAGCCGAGCCGCGACCGTGAGGGAGCGGTGTCTTAAAACGAGGGAGGCAGTCCGATCCAAAAATTGTCGGCGTTCTCGAGACTCCGCAGGCTTACGCCTTGCGGCTCGGATGAGCCTCTCGCATCGACGGACTACCCTAGTGCTTCTTTGGTACATCGGGCAGGCCATCATGCACGTAGCCCTTGATCGACTCATCGTATTGCCAGTGTTTGTAGCTATAAGGATCGCCGACGGTGGGTGCCTTCGCGAAATTCTCCAGCGGCGGCGGCGAAGCGCAATGCCATTCCAACGTGTTGCCGCCCCAAGGATTCGCCGGTGCAGGCTTGCCGCGAAGGAGCGAATGAATCCAGTTGATGAGCACCATCACCAGGCCGATGCCCAGCACGTAAGCGCCTGCCGTCGAAATCTGGTGATACGTCTGATACTTGTCCACGTAAGTCGCATATCGGCGAGGCATACCCTGCGAACCTGCGATGAACTGAATGAAGAAGGTCCAGTTGAATCCGATGAAAACCGTGATGGCGGAAATGATGCCCATCTTTTCGTTGTACATCTTGCCGAAGATCTTGGGCCACCAGTGATAGATGCCGCCGATGAAGGCCATCAGCGCCGAGCCCATCATGACATAGTGGAAGTGGGCGACGATGAAGTACGTGTCGTGCAGCGGGATGTTGACCGACAGTGCACCGAGGAAGAGCCCCGTGAGGCCGCCGATGACAAAGAGCAGAATGAACGAGATGCCGTACATCATCGGCGTGTTGAACTGAATCGATCCCTTGTACATCGTGCTGAGCCAGTTGAAAACTTTCACTGCGGATGGAATCGCCACGCTGAAAGTCAGCAGGCTGAAGATGGCGTTGGTGAGGGGCGACTGGCCGCTGGTGAACATGTGATGACCCCAGACGACAAAGCCGAACAAGGCGATGGCGATGGAGCTGTAGGCGATGAACTTGTAGCCGAAGATGTGCTTTCGGCTGTGCACGGAAATGATCTCGCTGATCACGCCCATCGCAGGCAGGATCATGATGTAAACCGCAGGATGCGAATAGAACCAGAAAAAGTGCTGGAAGAGAATCGGGTCGCCGCCCAGGGCCGGATCAAAAATGCCGATGTGCAGCCACCGCTCCGCGAAGAGCAGCAGGAGGGTGATCGCCAGTACCGGTGTGGCGAGAACCTGAATCACGCTGGTGCCGTAGAGCGCCCAGAGCAGCAGCGGCATGCGAAACCAGGTCATGCCTTTGGGCCGAAGCAGATGAATCGAGGCGATGAAATTGATGCCGGTGAGAATCGAAGAGAAGCCGAGGATGAAGGCACCGAGCACTGCGGGAATCACCGCGGACTCGGCCCGGCTGGTCGAGTAAGGCGTGTAGAAAGTCCAGCCGGTGTCCAGACCCGGCGGCAGATCAATGCCAAAAGCCGAGCCGACGACCCCGCGAATGAGGACCCACACAAAGAAGAGCGCCCCGATGACGTACAGATAAAAACTGAGCAGATTCAGCCGTGGAAAAGCCACGTCCTTCGCCCCGAGCATGATCGGCAAGATGAAATTGCCCAGCGCTGCGGGGATGCTGGGGATGATGACGAGGAACACCATCACCGCTCCGTGGAGCGTGAACATATGGTTGTAGAACTTCCACGCATCGTTGGTCTCCTTCATGAAGGTCGGACCGGGCGTGAGCAGTTCGGTGCGCAGCATCAGTGCGAAGAAGCCGCCCAGGGCAAACGACGCGAGTATGCCGATGAGATACATGATGCCGATGCGCTTGTGATCGAGCGTGATCAGCCACGACATGATGCCGCGCTTGGCATTGAAGAAGCTGGACGACGCCAGTGATGGCGGCTCGTGCAGCGGCGGAATATTTGAAGAACTCGTGGACATAATGCGTTCCGATTCGTCGCGTCTCGTGGTCTTGAGTCTAAGTAGTCATGTAGAGTGGGCATCGCCCACCATTGGTGTCACTGGTTCACTTGAGCGTCTTGAGGTATTCGATCATCGCGGTGATTTCCTTGTCCTTAAGCTGACCGGCAAAGGCGGGCATGACATTGCCAAATCCTTTGGCGACTTTCGCGCCAGGTATCAGAATCGATTCGCGAAGGTACTCTTCATCAGCGACCTGATCCGGGGCGTTGCTGAACGATCGCGTTGAGCCGAACAGACCTTTGAAGGAAGGAGCGTTGACGATCGTGCCGGTGGTCGAATGGCAGGCACTGCATCGCATGTTGTAAATCTTTGAACCGATCTCGGCGTACTGCTTTACAACTTCGGGATCATCATTGAGCTCAGGCAGTTTGGCCAGCACGTTGGCCGCATCTTCGAGCCACTTCGCGAAAGCCTCCGGCTCCTGCGCGACGACTTTGGTGATCATCATCGAATGCTGCGCGCCGCAGTATTCCGTGCAGAAAAGATCAAACTCGCCTTGGAGCGTCGCCTCGAACCACATGTAGGTGAAGCGGCCGGGCACACAATCCTTTTTCACTCGGAAGGCGGGCACATACAGACTGTGGATGACATCTTTCGATTCAAGAATCAGGCGCACGGGCCGATTGGCGGGGATGTGCAGCACCGAATCGCTGTGGCCGTTGGGGTACGTGAACTGCCAGCTCCACATACTGGCGGTGACGCGAATTTCATACGCATTGGGCGGCGGCGTGGTCAGGTCGAGGTAGCCGCGAAAACCCATGTAGAAAATCACCATCACGACAATGGTCGGGATGACAGTCCAGGTCATTTCCAGAGCGGTCGAGTGAGCGGGGGCTTTTTGTGCGGGCTGGCCGGGCTTGCCGTGAAACTTCCATGCAAAGATGGCCAGCACAATGGCGATGCCGACAAAGAACACCACGCAGAGCCAGAGGATAAAATAGAAGATCTGGTCGATATCCGGGGCGACCGTCGAGGCCTGCTCAGGCATCCAGAGACTGGCATTCGCATTGGCGAGAACGTGGATCATGTTGAGGAGTGTCCGATCAGAACTTCGCTTGGATCATCGATAGCCTTATTCGCCGCCGCTTGCCGCCGCATGCGTTTCTCACGGCGGACCGCCAGCACCACCAATGCGCCCAGAGCGATCATCGTGGCGATGCCGCCGATGCGCATGAGCGTGACTGCGGTCATGGTGTATTGGTGTTTGTCTTTGTCGTAGCTGAAACAGACCAGCATGATCTGATCCAGCAGCGAGCCGACTTTGCCTTGCGATGCTTCGACGATCGAAAGGCGAAACGTCTGCGGATCAAATTGCGTGCCGTGCAGATAGCGCGAGACGGTGCCCTCGGGCGTGAGCACCAGAATCACTGCGGGATGAGCAAACTCACGCGCTGCTTCAACCCACTTGAACTCGTAGCCCACCGCATCGGTGATCGCTTTGATATTCGCTTCGCTGCCCGTGAGAAAGTGCCAACCACTGGCGGCCGACTGATCGCCTAACTCGCGGACATAGTTCGATTTCTTGGCCTTGGCGAGCTTGGAGGTTTCGCTGGGATCGATGCTGATGGAGAGAACGATGTAGTCCTCGCCGGGCAGGAGCGTGGTGGCTTTCATGGCATCGGTCATGCCGTTGAGTACGAGGCCGCACGTAGAAGGGCAGCCGAAGTAACCCAGGTTGAGAATCACCGGTTTGCCTTCACGCAGCAGATCGCGAAGGAGCACCGTCTCGCCTTGTTCACTCACAAAGGTGAGATCGAGCGGCATGGCTGCCCCCGGCCGCTCGATGGTGCCTACGCCACTGAGATCGGTGCGATTCTCAAGCTCCGCCGGCCGCACAGCCACTGCGACACGACCGGTGGCCGTGAGCAGAAGAAGGATCAAGATGGCGCGAAGCGTGTTCATTTTGCAAAAGTCACAAATCACAAATTTCAAATTTCAAATCTCAATTCCGAAATCACTTCTCATACTGATGAGCCAGCAGCTTGATGGCACTCTCAATGGGAATCGTCACCGTCTGCTTTTCCTGATCGACCTTGCGATAGGTGTGCAGCTTTTCCTGCTGAGTGAGTTCATGATCTGCCAGTTGCCAGTTGACTGAGCCTTGGTGTTTCATGGTGCGTTCATCTTCCACTTCACTGTGAAACCACGCTTCGATGCCGACAACGATGACAAACAGCAGCACAGCGGAGATGAAGCCGATCGCGATGAGGAAGGAGATATTGACGTTTTGTTTTTCAACCATGGTCAGGGCATTGGCCGCGAAAAGTCGCAGAAGACGCAAAAGGGAGCGGGGAGGGCATGTAGACAGATTCAGTCAAGTTTTCTTGTTCGAAATGTATTTTGAACAAGCTCTCCGTTTTGCATCAATCAACGTCCTCGCGTTGCGGCCATTTCCTTTCTGCGCGTTTTGCGATTCTTTGCGGCCATTCCAAAATCGGTTTCGTTTCATCGCCATCGGTTCAATTAGATATTCTCAAACGCCAACGATGCACTAAGCCTGGGATCATTCACCGGCATCAGCGTGTTCATCTTCGCCAGCCGCAGTGCCATCGCAGTGAACAGTCCAGCGACGGCGAAGAACGTTGCAATTTCCGGCAAGCCGAAGCGCACTGCCGTTCCCATCTCAGGCATCACGATCCACCAGAGATCAATCCAATGGAAGACGAGCACCCAGACGGACCAGAAGGCGAGCGTCTTGGTGTTACGTTTGATGTGCCTCGAGAGCAGGCCGATGAAGGGAATCGCGAAGTGGCCGATGGGCAGCAGCAGGCTCACATAAGACCAGCCGCTGTAGTGGGCGCTGTTGGTCGAAGCGCCGCGCTGAGCGAACCAGAAGGTGGTTTCAGGCAGGTTGGCGTACCAGATGAGCATGTACTGACTGAAGGCGATGTAGCCCCAGAAAAAGACGAAGCCGAAGAGGAATTTGCCCAGGTCGTGGTAGTGCTCTTGGGTGACGCTGTTCTTGAGGAAGCCCAGCTTTTGCAGGCCGATAGCGACGAGAATGATGGTGGCCATCGTGGCGGCCATGGCACCGGTGAAGTAATAGACGCCGAAGATGGTGGAGTACCACGCCGGGCTCAGCGACATGAGCAGATCGAAGGCCCCGAAGGTGATGGTGATGGCGAAGAGGCAGATGCCGCCAGCGGAAGTTCTCTGCATCTTCTGAGTGTGGACGAGGCTGCCGGTTTTGTCCTGGAGTGTCGATTGACGCCAGAGGTACAGTGCCAGGCCCACCCACGCGGTGAAGTAGATGGCGAAGCGTGCCAGGAAGAAAGGCATGTTGAGATAGCCTTGCTTTTTCGCGGTGAACAGTGCTTGGGTGTGGGCATCGACGGTGATTGCGTTGGGGTCCATGTGGCCTGCGACATTCGCCTCTTCGACAGCGTGATCACCAGTTTCGATCTTCGCGCCATGAACATCGCTTTTGGCATCATGATTGTGCTCGTGAGCGACATCGTGATGAGCGTGTGTATTGGCAGCCCAGGGATAAAGCTCGCCTTCGCCGACCATCACTGAAACTGCAATGGGCGCAAACGCCACGGCCATCATGGGCATGGTGCCAGCGAGCACTTCCATGATTCGCCGGACAGCAACGCTCCAGCCTGCGCGGACCAGATGCTGAATCATGACGAAGAAAAGCGAGCCGAGGGCGATGCTTAGAAAGAACGCGAAGCTGATGAGGTAAGCGTGATAGAAGCGGGCGAAGCCAGCTTCGGTAGAGGAGGCGAGAATCAGCGACACGACAAAGCCGATGACGGCGACGACTTGTGCCGTGCGAATCACCGGCAGCACACGCGAGGTGAGCTTGATGCGATCTTCAGTATCTGGATTCGTGGCGTGATTCATGACGGTCATTTCCAACAGCGTGTTCTCTTCTCGATCTCACTTCAAACGTTCACGTTGATCAGCAGGCACCGCATCGAGCGGGGCGTTCTGGCTCAGTTGCAAGGCACGGATATAGGCCACGATGGCCCAGCGATCGTCGATGGAAATCTGCTGGCTGTACGCGGGCATTGTGCGGATGCCGTTGGTGATGGTGTTGAACAGATGGCCTTCGTTGCGTGCTCGCACATCGGGGGTGTGCATGGAAGTTGGCTGCACCCAAGGCCCGCCCAGTTCTGAAGCGCGCTGATGGATCATGCCGTCGCCGTAGCCAGCTTTGCCGTGACACAAGGCGCAGTAGATATTGAACTGCTGCTGACCGCGAAGGATGAATTTTTCATCCACCTTGATCGGCTCCGGGAAGCCCGCCAGATATTTGACGTCCCACTTGCCGGTCTCTTGGTTTTTCGTCGCTTCGTAGCCGCGGTTGTAGTGATCCTCTTCCATCAGTTCGTCGCGTGCCACCGTGCCCGTCACCGGCTGACGCATCGAACGGCCATCGGCGAAAATCCTGCTCAATGCCTGCGGACCATAGCGCGGCTGCACATCCATGTCCTGAAACAAATGCACCTTTGGCTGCGTCATCTTCGTGTTGCGAGCGCGGGCAATCAGTGCCAGCGGCACCCATGTCACCACCACCAGCACAATCAGCGTGGCGATCATCCAGAACGGCGGCTTGGGCAGACGCAAATCCGCCAGCTCCGCCTGCACCGCTTCAAGCCCGGTGGGCGTTTCGACTTCAGGTTGTTTCGTGTCGTCAGTCATGGAAGCTTTCAGCAATCAGCCTTCAGCAGTCAGCCAGAGCATTCAATCCGAAATCCAAATCAGAAATTGCCTCAGTCTTCTTCGTGTACTTCTTCGATCGCGACTGCGCCGGCAGTCGTGAGCATGGCTTTGGTTTCTTTGCGGTTGAATTTGGGATCGATCGCTTCGATCACGATGAAAAATTTGTCATTGGTCACCCGGCGAAAGCGGCTGTGCTTGAAGAGCGGGTGATAGAGCAAAGGCAGCTTGCTCAGGAAGAGCATGCCAAACACAGCGGTCAGCGCGGCAAAGAGCACCGTCGTTTCGAAGATCACCGGCACGTTGGCGGCGAAGCTCCACTGCGGCTTGCCGCTGATGAGGTAGGGGTAGTCGACCGCGTTAGTCCACCATGACAGCAGTACACCAGCGATCAGTCCGGTGATACCGCCGGCTAGAACGAGCCAGGGCAGAATCGTCGGTTTGGTACCCATCGCCTTATCGATGCCATGGATCGGAAAGGGGCTGTGTACATCCCAGTGCGTGAAGCCCAGGTCGCGCACCTTTTTGGCAGCTTCGACCGTCGAGGTCACATCATCGAACTGCGCGAGTAGGCCGTAGAGCTCGGTGCGGTGATGCTCGATGTGTCTGGCATCATCGACGTGCTCGCGGTCGTAGTAGTGATGCTCATCGTGCTCAATGGTGTCAGTCGTTTTGGGTGAGGTATCGCTCATGGCTGCGAGCCTCCCTTCTTCGATTCTTCATCCGTCGGCTTCGTTGCGGCAGATGCGGCGGGCGATGCATGGTGTGAGTCGCCATGGAAATCTGCTTTGTGATGCTCATCATGTGCATGCACATGCGACTGCGGCATCACCGTCTTCACTTCCGCCATCGCCACCATCGGCAGGAAGCGACAGAACAAAAGGAAGAGCGTGAAGAACAAACCGAAGCTACCCGCGAGCATCCCCAGATCGACCCACGTCGGAATGTACATGCCCCAGCTTGAAGGCAGGAAGTCGCGGTTGAGCGAAGTCACGACGATGACGAATCGCTCGAACCACATGCCCACGTTGATGAACATCGCCACTGTCATGATCACCCAAAGATTCTGGCGGCATTTCTTAAACCAGAAAAGCTGAGGCGAAACGACATTGCAGATGAACATGATCCAGAACGCCCACCAGTAGGGGCCCAGCGGTCGATTCATGAAGGTGAACTGTTCGTACGAATGGCCTGAGTACCAGGCGGTGAAAAATTCGACGGCGTAGGCGTATGACACGATCATGCCGGTGGCGAGAATGATCTTGGTCATGTTCTCGAGATGGCGCATCGTGATGAAATCTTTGAGGCCGAAGAACTGCCGCGCGGGGATGGCGAGGGTGAGCACCATGGCGAACCCGCCGAAGACTGCGCCGGCGACGAAGTAGGGCGGGAAGATGGTCGTGTGCCAGCCGGGTAGCTGCGAAGTGGCGAAGTCGAACGACACGACGCTGTGTACCGAAAGCACCAGCGGCGTGGCCAGACCAGCGAGCAGGAGATACGCCTTTTCAAATCGCAGCCAGCTTCGGCTTGAGCCGTTCCAACCCAGCGCGAGTAGGCCGTAGGCGATCTTGCGGATGCGACCGGTGGCGCGATCGCGCAGCGTCGCCAGATCGGGAATCATGCCGATGTACCAGAACAGCGCCGAGACCGTCGCATACGTGCCGACGGCGAACACATCCCACAAAAGCGGCGAGCGAAACTGCGGCCACATCTCCATCTGATTCGGGTAAGGCAACAGCCAGTACGCCAGCCAGGGGCGACCGACATGGATGGCGGGAAAAGTACCTGCGCAGATGACGGCGAAGATGGTCATCGCCTCGGCGAAGCGGTTGATGCTCGTGCGCCAGTTTTGGCGGAAGAGAAAAAGAATCGCGGAGATGAGCGTGCCTGCGTGGCCGATGCCGACCCAGAAGACGAAGTTGACGATGTCGAAGGCCCAGCTAACGGGATTGTTGTTGCCCCAGAGGCCGATGCCTGTGGTGACCAGGTAGCCGATCTGTAAGACGAAAGCGAAGGCCAGCGGCGAGGCGATGAAGAAGGCGATCCACCAGGCGCGCGGCGTCTTGCGTTCAACGATCGAGCAGACGGTCTGCGTGACGCTGTCAAAGTCGTGCGTGCCAACGACCAACGGCGACCGCTCGCGCGGATCGTCGAAGGTGTTATCGACTTCGCCATGAAGCTTGGGCAAGTCGGCGGGTTGGTGAGGGATGCTGGTCATTTATGAAAAAGTTCTGAGTTCAAAGTTCTGAGTTCTGTGTTCAAAGTCCAGAGTCCGGACTCCGGACTTTTATTCCGCCGGGTTTCGCACCTTCGCCAGGTACTTGGTTCTTGGTCGCGTGTTGAGTTCGCCTAGCACCGAGTAGGCACGGTTGTTGTCGTGGGCCCGGCGGACCTTGCTGTTCTTGTCGTTGAGATCGCCAAACGTGATTGCCTGCGTCGGGCAGACCGACTGACACGCGGTGACCACATCGCCATCTTGAATCTCTTCGCCTTTGATGCTGCGAGCGATCTTCGCGCCTTGAATGCGCTGCGTGCAGTAAGTGCACTTTTCCATCACGCCACGCATGCGCACGGTGACGTCGGGGTTGTAAACCATTTGCTTGATGGGGTCGATCGACTCGCGCTGCTGCGTGTCGGGCATGTCCAGCCAGGGCGCGGGGTAATTGCTGCCGCGCGGGTCTTTGGCGTGGAAGTCGAAGTAGTTGAACCTGCGAACTTTGTACGGGCAGTTGTTGGAGCAATAGCGCGTGCCGATGCAGCGGTTATAGACCATCGTGTTGAGGCCTTCGGTGTCGTGCACCGTGGCAGCAACGGGACAGACCTGTTCGCAAGGCGCGTTCTCGCAGTGGCTGCACATCATCGGCTGATGCACGATCTGCGGCTCTTCGTCCTCAATCGATCCCTTGAAGTATCGATCCAGTCGCAGCCAGTGCATCTCGCGATTGACGAGGACCTGATCCTTACCGACGATCGGGATGTTGTTCTCAGCTTGACATGCGATGGTGCAGGCATTGCAACCGATGCACGAACCCATATCGATGGCCATGCCCCAGGCGTGGCCGTCTTCGCTGGCGGCCCACTGCGGCGGATCGAAAAGCTGGAGGTGGATGTTGCCGTGCTCGTCCTTGGTGGCGAAGGATTTGTTTTTCTTGAACTCGGCGAGCGAAGCTTCCTTGATGATGGTGCCGCTCTCTCCCTTTTCGCCGACGCGCTGTTCACGGCCTTTGAAGCCGACGGTGTCGATGATGTGATGATCCTGCGTCATCGCCAGGGCGTAGCGATTGCCGGTGTTTTTGATGGTCGCGCCGGTAGCGTGATCGAGGCCTTTCGTAGTGCGAAGGGTGTAGGTGTTGAATCCGACGCCTATGCCAATGTGACCAGCGGAGGTGCGACCATAGCCAAGCGAAAGGGCGATGACGCCGCGCGGCTGACCGGGCATTATGTAGGCAACGATGTCGAGTTTCTGGATGCCGACAGCGATGGTGATGAGGTCACCCGTGCGAATCGAATGCGCATCGGCGTCAGCCTTGCTGATGAGGGCAGCATTGTCCCATGTCAGCTTGGTCATCGGATCGGGAAGTTCTTGAAGCCAACCGTTGTTGGCGAAGCGACCATCGTGAAGCTCGGAGGCGAAGAAGACGAGTTCGAGGGAAGTAGGCCTCGCGTCGATTTCGGAATTCGTTGCTGCGGCGGAGTTCGATGATGTTGCGAGGTTGGTACTCCCCTCCCTCTCAGGGAGGGGCTGGGGGAGGGTTGGATCCACAGCTGACAAGTGGGCAACATTTGGAAGCTTAATCGACCCTCCCCTACCCCTCCCTAAGAGGGAGGGGAATTCGGAGTCCTGCGGCTTGCCGCTTAGCGTCGTCACTGGAACAGGCGCCGCCGCGCTGCCTTGGACAACGCCATCATGCAGCGACCGACGCCACGCTTTTTCAAACTGATCCTTGGGCAGCACCGAAGCCATCGCGCCGCGAATCAGTTCGTACCCATCGGTCCACTTGCCATCCGCGAGAAACGCCAGCACTTCCGCAATCGTCTTGCCATCGTAAAGCGGCAGAATCAACGGCTGCGTGATCGAAATCGTACCATCCCAAGCGCGGCCATCGCCCCAGCTTTCCAGATAGTGCGCCCGAGGCAGCGACCACTCGCAAAGCTGCGAAGTTTCATTCGCATAAAGACTCAGATGAATCGTCTTCTTCGCACGCTTGATCGCCTCGCCGAACTTCAGGTCGGCAGGTGCGTCATAGACCGGGTTGCCGCCGAGGATGACCAGTGTGCTCACCTTGCTGCCATCGTTGAGCAGGGCAGTCAGCGCCTGGATCGAAGCGAGATGCGACTCGCGCGGTTCACTTTGCGGTTGCGTGAAAGTAATCGTGTTGCCAATCGCGCCAAGTTTCGCATTGATGCGGAATGCCAGTGCATGGACAGCAGGTGCGTGCATATGCCCGACGACGATCACGCTGTTGCCGCCTTCACGTTTGAGGTCGGCGACCAGCAGATCGACAAAGCGATTTTCGCGCTCGTTTGGCTCGCTGATTCCTCTTCCACTTCCATTGACTGGCGCAGCAGGAGCAACCACACCTGTCACGCCCAGTTTCGCGGCGATTGCGGTGAGCACCGGTTCCACGCGTGAAGGCCGGATGCCCATGCGTTCATCAGCGACGCCGCCGGTCACGGAGTACCGGCTCTCGGCGACATAGAGGCGATTCATCTCGCCTTCATCTGCGGTCTTGCGACCCGTGGCCCAGTCGCGGGCATGTTTGAGCTTGGCCGGGTGCTGACCGAAGAGGTCGCTGTTGAAGGAGGCGATGATTTTTGCTTTGGCCAGATGAAGCTGCGGGCGCAGGGCCTTTCCGAAAGCGAGTTTTGCGCCTTCGCCGATGTTGTCGCCGCTGATTGGTTCGTACTCAAACCACTGAGCTTTGGGATAGGCGGCAAGCAGCTTCGCCTTCGCGGCAGCCGTGGTGATGCTGCTGGTCGCTTCGGAGAGAATCGCCAAGCCTTCGCCTTGCGCAGCTTTGAGCGAGGACATTTCTTTGGCGCTGAATTCGCCGAAAGCTTCCCATGTCGATTTTGTAATTTCATCACCAGCGCGCCCGACGGCTCGCTTGATCACCATGCGGCTGCGCTCAGGATCGTAAAGCTCCAGCACACTCGCTTGTGCAATGGAATCCGTCGCACCCAGTGAAAACGGGTGCAGCGCGTTGCCTTCGATTTTGATGGGGCGACCGTCGTAGCTGGTGGCGAGTACGCCTTGCGATACGCCGCCGATTTCGTAGCTGGTGGCGTAGGGGATCGTCTTGCCAGGAATGCGACCATCAGGCTGCCGCGAGAACGGGGCGATCTTTTCTTCGGGATAACGGCGACACCCCGACAGCGTCAGCCCAGCCAGCGCCATCGAACCGGCCATCAGCTTCATGAACTTGCGACGCGACATCGAGCTGATCAGATCAGGATCGTAATGCTGAAACTCGTCCTGCATGCGAGCTTCAAACTCGGGCGAGTTCGTCAGCTGCTCAAGACTGAGCCAGTATTCGCGGCCTTGGATGGTGGGGGTGACGGGCATGGGTAGTTCTGAGTTCAAAGTTCTGAGTTCAAAGTTCTGAGTTCAAAGTTCAGATCGTGTGTTCAATGTTCTGTATCGTGTTGCCGTTCAACTCAGAACTCAGAACTCGAAACTCACCTATGGCATGTCGAACAACTGGTCATATAGGCAGCATCGCGTATGCCGAATTTCTGTTTGAGTTCCAGGCCGATTTTTAGCTGATCGCCTTCGGGTGGAGACCAGTTGAGGTTGGTCACCTGATCCAGCGGACGCAGGTGATTTTCAGGAGCGCGGTGGCAATCGAGGCAGAAGCCCATCGAGAGCGTCTTGGCCTGATAGACGGTTTCCATCTGATCGATGCGGCCGTGACAGGACACGCAGGAGACGCCTTTGGTCACGTGCGCAGCATGATTGAAGTAGGCATAGTCCGGCAGGTTGTGTACTTTGATCCACTCAATCGGCTTGCCACTGAGACCACTCTCACGCACCTTGATCAGCTTGGGGCTGTCGGTCTTGATGGAACTGTGACAGTTCAAACAAGTCTGCGTCGGCGGAATCGCAGCGAAGGCGGCTTTGTCGACCGTCGTGTGGCAGTACCGGCAATCGATGCCCAATTTGCCTGCGTGCGTCGCATGGCTGAAATCAACCGGCTGCACCGGCTGATAGCCCACATCCGTCGTCACCGGCGAGCCACCCAAGCCAAGCGACACCACCAGATAAGGCCCAACGCCCAGCGACATCAGCACCAGCGCAGGCAACAGATAGTTGGCCCAGCGGGGAAAGACGAACGGTTTGTCTGGCCTTAAGTCACTCATGATCGCGGGTTAAACCTGATGAATGAAACGGGGGAGAGCATCGGGGCTTGCGGGGCTTGCGCGCCCAGGCATTATTGTTGGAATATAAGGCCGTCCCAAACGTATTGGGGATGCTTCCTAAAATCGCGAGTCCGACTTTGCGGAGCAATTCAGCGAAACGGGAGGCGATTGCATATGCCGCAGTCGCGGTTACCGCCCATTTGCTCATCGCCAATTTGGGTCTTGTAACTTGATATCTCGATTGCCTCGATATCCGGTCACACCCTTATAGACGATTCGTGCCAAACAGTAATAGGCAATCGGCACAACCCAGTGTGGCAATTCGTCGCAACGACTGCGGCAAAGTGTCACGGAGTAGAAATACGGTGCGAATGGGATATGAAAATAATTAGCCGTGCGCCTTGGCGAACGGAGGCGAGGCGAGCCGCGACTCAACGAGTCGCGGATGTGAACGGCCACCATGCTTATTATGTGAAAATGAAATCTCCAACCTCAACGCGGGGTGCATCGCCTTGACCCTGATGCACCGCACGATTCACACACTTTCATGCCGGTGGCGTCCGCGACTCGTTGAGTCGCGGCTCGATGCTTATTCTGGAATTGTTTCGACATTGCACCGTTCACCAAGGTGTACGGCTAAATGAAAGCCTTCACCGCGGATGCCGCATGATTTCCGGATCTTCCTCATCACCCAACGGCTTGGTCATCGCTTCGCCACTGGGCCAGAAGGGGGTGAACAGGATGAAGGCGACGACGGCGGGCAGGACGTTGGGCGTCAGCGAGTTGCTCATGAAGCAGCCGATGAGGCTGATGAGGCCGCCGATTTCGATGGCGACCCAGGCGATGAGCGTGCCGCGGATGTAGTCGGCTGGCTTGCACAAACCACCAGCCCAGTAGTCGCTGAAGTAGCGCGATCGCAGAAAGAAGCTGGCGGGCACCACTATGCCCAGCCATGCCACCGATGCGATGAAGTACATCTGCCCGATGGCCGCATTCTTAACCGGGCCAAGCGACAGATACGCCAGCAGCGTCAGGAATAAAACGAAAGGCACCACCAGCAGCATCAGCCACCAAGCCCAGGCGCGGCGAAGCGTTGCCTGGATGGTCGAAGTCTGCGTTGTGGGAACCGAATCAGTCATGCCAACAAATGTTTGAACTACTTCCGACATCAACGTGCTCCTATGAGATGAAGGGGAACCGATCACGTGATACGGGCGAACCATCAATAAGTGTAACATATCCAATGGAATGTCAAGGCTTTTAAGGCGGAATTCGCCTCGCCTCCCCGTAGCCTGCCGTCAAACTTGGAACCGCCCGTTCTTCATCGACCGCTTCACCGCCATCCGCTTGAATGATTGGAGCATTATGTCGCAGTTCCGCTGGCTTTCATTCGTCCTGTTTTTAGCTTTCATCTTCGTGATTGGCGTTTCGCCCGCTGCTGCGGTGATCACGCGCCTGACACCGGTGAAGAGCATCATTGATGACTCGGATCAGATCGCCCTGGTGAAAGTTGAGGCGATCGATCCCGATCGCCCATCAATGACACTGACGCTGATGCGCGACCTCAAGGGGGAAGCTGCGGTGAAGCGCTGGCCGATCCTGCTGAAAGGTTCTAATGAGGGCGAGGGGAAGATCGTGCTGGATCGCGTCACTGTCGGCTCGCCGATGATTCTCTTTATCACCAAACAGGAAACGCAGTGGCTCGTCAACGCGTACTTCAGCGGCACGTGGATTCAGATCATCGGCACCCAAGTCGAAGGTTCGCCGCGCTGGGCGCTGACGCATGGTGAGCCATATCTTCGCCGCACTTTTAGCGATACCACCGAGGCGATGACGTTAGCCATTGACGGCTATCTTAAAGATGGTGCCGCGCCACCCGCAGTCAGAGCTCAAGACAAACCGGGCTACGGCCAGAAGCTCGATGGCACCATCGAAGCGTGGTCAGATGCCAAGGCAACAACGAATGACGCCTCGAAGATCACTACACCTTCACCGATTGCGGTCACTCCTTCAGTGCCATCAGTGCCGTCCAGTTCGCCGCCGCCCAGTAACGAATCGCTGATGAAACCGTGGCTGCTCATCGCATTGGGTATCATCATCTTCATCGTGCTCGCTTTGCTCGTGCGAAAAAAGTCGCAGTGATTCATGGTGACGCGCAAAATGTTCCGATTCATCGGCCGCTTCGTTGGCCCATGGACCTTCAGCGATGTTCACCCTCACCACCACCTTCAGCGTCATCACGCTGCCAGTGCTTGCGCCGATCGCGGCACTGCTTCAGCTTCTCTTTCCTGGGCTGCTGCGCGATCAGTGGAAGCAGTACCGCATCGTCATCACCGTGCTGCTCACGCAATCGACACTCTTCATGATTCACTGGGCGCTGATCACATTCTTCATCACCGATCGTCTCTGGTGGCTCAGCGATGCGTCGCTCACCTTCGCCATTGTCTGCGTGGCGGCGCTGGGGCTGATCGTTGCGTTGCAACTGAGCCGTGACCGCGTCGCCAGGCTTCGCCGCAGGCTCGCCGCTTTTCACGCAGGGCAGGCCCGCGCTGAGCCGCAGCCAGAAAAAACCGCAGAAAAGCAGGGCGTTTACATTCCGCCTGTGCCCAGCATTCATCCGCTCTCACTCAATGCGGCTGACCGCGCACCTGCGAAGGTCGAATATGCAGCGCTGATCATCTTCGCTGCGATGGGCCTTTTCTGGGCGAGTTATCAGTTGCTCAATCAGGTCAGTCCACTCGATCAAGTCGCCATCGTCACCGTTGCCTGCGTGGCGGGTCTGTTGCACCTGATCTATCGCAAAACTCGCACGACAAATCGCAAGCAGCCGATCTTCGCCACCACTGAAGTCATCTTCCTCTTCACGCTCGTCATCACCGGCAGCGCTCTGGGCTATTACCTCAATCAATCGCAGACGAATCTCACCGTCGAGCGCACCACCTCCGACTGGCCCACTTACCGCGGCAACAAACACCGCACCGGTGTCATTGATGGTTCTTCCGCACCGAAGAATCCCGCGCTGCTTTGGTCCTTCGATCCGGGTGAACGCAAAGGCCGTGTGATGTTTCATTCCACACCCACGGTTGTCGATGGGCGAGTCTATATCGGCGCGCTGCATGAGATTCAGACTTTCGCGCAAGGTTATCTCTACTGCATCAATGCCAATGAAAATGTCACGCCAACTGATGCGGGTAAGCCCATCGCCGGTGCGCCTGGAACGACACTCGCGCCCGGCTCGCTCATCTGGAAATTCACTGCCGCCAAAGAGCCCGGCGGAAGCGCCAAGCCGATCTTCTGCGCTGCGACGGTTTACGCAGGCATCGTTTACGTTGGCGAGGGATATCACGAAGACACCGGTTGCCGTCTCTTCGCTCTTCATTCAGGCACGGGCAAGACGCAGTGGACGGTGCGAACAAACAGTCACACCGAATCATCGCCGACCATCACGCCCGGCCGCATCATCTTCGGTGCGGGTGATGATGGCATTCTCTGCTATGACTTGACTAGCGCCACTGAGCCTTCGCCCAAGTTGCACTGGCAGACGAAAAATCTGCACATCGATTCCGCGCCTTGCGTCGTTGATGGCCGCGTTTTCATCGGCACAGTCATCGGCGATATTCACGATTCTCTCGCCGTGCTCGCGCTTGATGCAGAGACTGGAAAACAAATCTGGAAAGTGAACACACCTCTGCCCGTGCCCGGCTGCGCCTCCCATTCCAACGGCCGCATCTACGTCGGACTGGGCAACGGCAAGCTCGGCCTCGAAGCAGATAAACCCGCTGGCGCTGTCTGGTGCCTCGATGCGAAAACCGGCGAAAAACTGTGGACCTTTGACACCAAGGCCGCTGTGTACAGCACGCCTGCGCTCGCCAACGGCCACTGCTATTTCACCAGCTACGACCATCACGTTTACTGCCTCGATGATGCGACCGGCAACTTGAAATGGAAAGTGAATCTCGGCTCGCCTCTCACCACTGCTCCCGTCGTGACCAGTGATGATGTCGTGGTCATCACCGTCGAAGGAATTGTGAAATGTCTGAACGCTGCTGATGGAAAAGTGCGATGGTCTTTCGATCAGCTCAAGACACCTGATGCGGATGTTTATGCGAGTCCTACGCTCAGTGGCGGGCGGTTGTATGTCGCGGTGCGAGGCAAGGTGCATTGTCTTGGAGATAAGCCGTGACAAGTGGTGCGCTGATTCGAACCTTCGCAGAACTGGATGAAACCAGCGAGCCGCTCGTCGGTGGCAAGGGCATGAACCTGGCGCTGCTGACGCACGCGGGTCTTCCTGTTCCGCCTGGCTTTTGCATTACGAGTGATGCTTACCGCGAAGCTGTCACCTGCGGCTTGCCGCTTCGCTCCTGCGATCAGTTGTCAAAAGAAATTCGCGATGCGTATCAAGCGCTGGGCAGCCCCATCGTCGCCGTGCGCTCCAGCGCCACGATGGAAGATGGAGAAGTCGCCAGCTTCGCCGGTCAACAGGAAACGATCCTCGGCGTGCAGGGTGAAGCGCCGCTCATTGCCGCCGTACTGCGCTGCTGGCAATCGCTGTTTACCGAGCGCGCCATCGCCTATCGCAAGAAGCAGAACATTGCAGATGACATGGTTGCGATGGCGGTGGTGGTGCAGACTCTCGTCGATGCGGAGATGGCGGGCGTGCTCTTCACCCGCGATCCGCTTGATGTCACTGGTCAGCGCATGATGATCGAAGCTGCGTGGGGCCTAGGTGAATCGGTTGTCTCTGGTGAGGTGATGCCCGATCGTTTTCACACCGATCGAAACACCGGCCATCTTCTCGAAAAGGAAATCCACACCCAGCGCACCATGCACACTCGTGATGGCGTGCGCGAAGTAGAAATTTCAAAGCGCGATCAGCCATGTTTGAATGCTGAGCAACTCGTTGAACTGACGCGCCTTGGAAAGCAGATCGAAGAGTACTACGGCCAGCCGCGCGATATCGAATGGGCCTGGGCTGACGGCCGCGCTTACATCCTTCAAGCTCGGCCGATCACCGCCATTACCGCCAGTGAAATCGAAGCGGTCAAACAAACGGAAATCGCGCGACTTTCGGCGATGACCCATCGGGGTGGCACGATCTGGGCGAGGTACAACCTCAGCGAAGTGCTGCCCACGCCGACGCCGATGTCTTGGTCCATCGTGCAGCAACTGGTTAGCGGCAGCGGCGGCTTTGGCACCATGTACCGCGCTCTGGGTTTCGATCCTGATCCGCTCTTAAATGAACGAGGTTTCATCGACCTCATCGCAGGTCGGCCATACGTCAACCTCAGCCTGGAACCCAAGCTCTACTTCCGCGATTTTCCCTACGCTCACGACTTCGCCCGCATCAAAGCCAACCCATCGCTGGCGATGTATCCCACGCCCACTGCACACGCGAAGGCAGCGACATCGCGCACCTGGTGGCGACTGCCTGCGATCTTCCTGCGCATGTGGCTGGCAGGTCGGCGAATGAAGCGATGTGCGGCTTCACAGGCAGCGCGATTGGAAAGCGAAATCTATCCAACCTTCAAGGCGAAGGTGCTTGCTGCGCGTTCGACTGATCTGATGAAACTCTCCATCGCGAAGGTCATTGAGTTCATTCATCAGTGGATCGATCTGGCGCTGGTGAAGTTTGCATCGCAGTCTTTGCAACCTTCGATGTTTGCTGCGACAGCGATGCAGGAGATCAAGGAGATTCTCGCGCCGATGTTGGGTGAAGAAGGGGCGGCTGCAGAGGCACAGGCACTGATGATCGGGGTGCATCCGCCGGCGGATTGCGATCTGCCTGATGGTTTGCAATCACTGGCTGATAGGACGCTTTCGCGTCAGGATTTTATGGAGCGTTTTGGACATCGCGGGCCTGATGAAATGGAGCTTGCGTCGCCGCGCTGGAGTGAAGATGCGATGGCATTGCCTGCGAGCAGCGCGACGAAGGAAGCTACGCATGCACAATCGCGCATTCAGATCGCTGATCGTCTGCCGCTGCTTGCAGAGGCGCTCATGCTCGATCGCGGTGAGCAGCGCAAGCTTGAACGCAGCGTGGCGACAGCGCGAAAGTATCTGTCGCTGCGCGAGGCGTCGAAGCATTATCTGATCATGGGCCTTTCGCTTATTCGCGGTGCGCTGCTCGAACTTGGAAGGCGAACGAATTTGGGTGATGGTGTTTTCTTTCTTGAACTCAGCGAGTTGGATGTGCTCGCCTCAAGTGATGCGTCTGCGCTGCTTGGCGAACGCATTGCCCAGCGCCAGCGTCATCGTCGCATCGCGCTGATGCTCGCTGTGCCGCCGGTGATATTCAGTGATGATCTCGATGCGATCGGGCGGCCGATGGTGCTCGATGGTGCTGCTGACCTCAAGGGCACGCCGGTGTCGTTTGGCATGTATGAAGGTGAATGTCTGGTGCTGGAAAAACCCGTCGCTGCGGATTCGGTGGGCGAAGGCTTTGTGCTGGTTTGTCCTTCGACCGATCCCGCGTGGGTGCCACTGTTTCTCAAAGCCAAAGCGCTCATCATGGAAAGCGGCGGCGTTCTCTCGCACGGCGCGATCGTGGCGCGAGAGTTTGGCATCCCTGCGGTCGCAGGCATCGCCGATGTACACCGCAGGCTTCGCACAGGTGATCGTGTGCGCGTCGATGGCACCAGCGGCGCGGTGCAGATTGTCAGCAGTGCGAAGGAAGCTGATGCTTGAGCCTTATCACTCTCGCCGTGAGTCTGCCCCTTCGCTTGCGCCCCCGCATCCCGCATCATCCCCTCACTTCACCTCAATAATCAGCGTCACCTGCGTACCCTCAGCAGGTAGCACATTCTTATTCGTTTCCATCTTGATGAACGGCTCCTCCTTCATCGTCAGACTCGATTGAATCACCGTTTCATCCGTCACCGGAAAGATGCCGATGATCGTGCCCGTGTGGTCGGCGGCGTAAATTTCCTCATCCTTCGTCGGGTCCAGTTTCTTCTTGATCGATCCTGTGAAATGCCACTTGACCGAAGGCATGGTCTTGCCGGTCTTGCGATCGATGAGCGTGCGCTCGATGGGCACCTTCTTCACGGTGTCAGCGGGGCCAGGTAATTCAATGTAAATTTTCAGCTCCGGCCCCTGCGCCACCGCATCGGCTCCCTTGGCGGGCTTGCCTGCTTTGAGGCCCAGGCTTTCCAGAGCCTTGTGCACTTCGCTCGGATTGATCGTGTGCGTCACGATCGTTTCATGAGCCTTTTGGCCACGCGGATGCGACCAGCAGGCGATGACTTCGATGGGATAAATGTCATCGAGATTGGGCAGCTTGCGCGGCGCGATCTTGCAGTCTATGCGGATCGTTTTCTTTTCCTTGTCAATGGTCAGCGCGGACTTTTCATCCTTCTTGTCTGCGCTCTTGGCATCGTCGGCAGCATGGGCTGCAAGCGCGATGAACATACTGATGAGAAGCGCAGTGAGTAGGGGGGTGGTGAAGCATTTCATGGTGAAATCCTAGGTAAAAACAGTCATTTCTCGCCGATGCAGACGACGGCCATCCGCTGGCCTCCGTCACTGGATTCGATGTTGCAGGTGGCGAGGTAGAGGCGGCCGCGGTGGAGAATGGGGGAGCCATAGACCTTGCCGCCGGGCGTGAGTTTGATGGTGGGATCGCTGACCATGTCGAGCTTCCACGCGCTGGTGCCGCCGATGAGATTGATGGCGTGGACGATGCCTTTGATGTCAGCGGTGTAGGCGATTTCTTTTGACGTTGTCAGGCCGGCGAAGAAAGGCGCGCCTCCATCGTAGAGCCACTTGGAACTGCCGGTGTTTGCATCGAAGGCCCGTACTTTGCCATCGGTGGCGGTGAAGATCGCCAGGCCATTTTGAATGGTGATCGGCGAGATGACACCCGCCTTCACCGGCTTCTTCCAGATGATTTTTCCATCGCTCAGATCAATCGCACTGACTTCGCCTTTGGCGGCATTGATGAAGTTCAAGTACATGCCCACGGTGGAGCAGCCGACGAATACTTTGCCATCGGCGATCGTCGCGCCGCCCCAGGGATTGGCAGGCAGCGGCACCTCCCAGAGCAGCGAGCCATCGCTCACCTTGAGGCAGAGCAAAGCCCGTTTGCCTTTCTGTTCCTTATCGAGATATGCAGTCGAAACGAGAACGCGATCGCCTTCGACAGCGATCGGCGCATCCACATGCCACTGACCTTTGCCCTGTTGCCAGAGTACTTTGGGCGCGGGCTTAATGAGCTGATCTTCCGTAGGCGCGATGGCGAAGTCGGGATCCTTCTTGAGGTCAGTTTGATATTTCGTAGCGAGCAGTGCGTGATGCTCAGCGACAGCTTTGAGCGCATCGCTGCGCGACATCTCTTTGCCGTTTAAGGAGAACACGCTGGGGTCGATGCAAAAAACACCAGCGTGGCCCGCGCCGATGAATACTTTGCCAGCGCTGACTGTCGCAGCGCCTTCGATGTGCACCAGTTCGCCTGGCACAGTTAACTGCCAGACCGCTTGGCCCTCTTGCGTCACACAGCGCAGCACCGCGCCATCGGTCTGGTGCATGCCATCGCCAAAGAAAAGATCGCCACCGGCTGCGCTGATGGAACTGACAATCGGCAGCTTGAGCACCGGCGGCACCTTGCTCCAGAGCACACGCTTCTCAACACCAGGCTCAGGTGACAGCGCGTAAACAGCAGAGGTGCCAAACGCACCAAGGCCCGTGGCGTAGATCGCGTTGCCATCGGTGGAGAGCGAGCCGACGAAGTGATCCTTGGCGTGATGCACCCACAGGACGTTGGCAGTCACCGGGCCAGCGTCACCGGTCAAATTGCCCGTGCGGGTGTTGTTGCCACGATAGGTGGGCCAGTCGGCGGCCTCAGTCACGGACAAACCCGCGAGAAGGAGCAATAGAATCACGAGGCACTGGCCATTTAAAACTCGCCTCATGCAAGTCATGTCTCGCCATCTTCGGGGGATCGCTACGGATGGCTTGGCAAATATTTTCATAGGTCCCTTTAATTCAGGTCACTTTAATCAAGCCTTGGCGGTGTCCCACGGTTCGTTTCGTCGGGGTCGCAAAGCTGTCGTGCTGATACGGTACTCTTTCATCATTGATACGACCGACCTGCCAGTTACCGAATATGAGCTTGTGAGCGAAATGCCCTAGCCCTTCGCTTCGCAGCTATTCGACCAGAAAAACCAGCCGTCGGCTCGCATCGCCCACATCTCGCCTACCTGGATGTTGATGGCCAGCGCAGATGAACGGAAACCCACGGAGTCTCGCGGAGTCTCGCGGAAACCCACAAAACATTATCTAAGTGTTGAATTCAAAAAGAGATGCAATTTGCGATTCGAGCGACATGGCGCGCCAAGTTCATGCGAAGTACGTGGCCACGCCCAAACTCGAAAAATAGGCTTTTTTGACAGGTCGCTTCCGATGCACTTAGGAATTCACCGTTTCTCAATAATCATAGGTAAGACGATTCAATATAACGATTTACGATGAATTCAGTGTCAATTTCTGTTGTTCAGATTTCTCGGAAATTTTGATTGATTCTCGCGGTCATTTCGGCTGCGATGGCATCGCCAAGCTGATGAAACGCGGCTTACTTCAATCACTCTCAATCCTGCTCTTGAGCAGGCGACTTATCTGCAATTGGATCGTTCGTGTTGACGTTACTGTTGGTGATGTTGATTTGCTGCTGAATGATGACCGCACCACCTGTCCCGTCAGAACCTGATTCACCATAACCTTGTGGCATCACCTTTCGCAGTTCTGCCTCTGACGCTTCGATTCGCGGGTCTTTTCCGATCATCAGGTCCAGGTGCAGCGGCAACTGCGCACATCACCGATGATGCAGCCAAGTAGAGCGATGAGGATGTGAAGATGACGCATGGGAAGGTTCCAGTTGTGCAAGGGCGATTCAAGCTCCACCGTGAAGCCATCACGATGGAGTTGTGAAGCGACGTTGCCTTATGCGTATTCAGCGAAGAGCAGCCCGCGATCGGCGGCGCGGCTCGATGCGCTGGACGGGCGATAGCCGACGACGTTGGCGCTCAGGTACGTGCCAGCCGCGCCGTTGCCCGCAGTCGCTTGCAGTTGCAAGTAGCGCTGGCGACTCTTGGTGAGGTCGATGCCAAAGGTGAAGGTCTTGCCGCTGTCAGCATCGCTGGGCTTCGTGGTCGAATCCTTCACCAGTACAGGCACGCCGCCCAGCGTGACGGCATCGGTCTTGGTGTCGCTCTCCATCACTTTCAGAGTGGTCATGGCGATATCAGTCACACCGATGACACCTTGAAACTCAAGGTAAGAGCAGCCGGGAAAATCGAGCTTGTCGATGACGTTGGAAACAAAGGCCGCGCTGTCCTTGATGACACCGGGCGGGATCGCGGCCTTCACAATGGTTTCTTGCAGTTCATTCATGATGCTTTTCTCAGTAGAGGTTGATTGAGTTCAGTGCGGTTGCCGTGGTATCATTTGCTCGTCACCCCGGTTGGCCGAGGTAGCCCGCAACGTGTCAGCGTTGCGGGCATTTTTGTTTCATCACTTCGTATCCCTGGGACAAACCGATATCAGTCTCAGCTTGCCGCAGTCAGCAGTCCAACGACCGGCCCAGCGTGTGTGGCATCGCCCAGCGAGTGATTGCTGATCGCGTGGCGCTGGGTGCCCAGGACAGCCACCTGGCGTTCGATGAACTTCACATCGCGTGACTCTTCGATGGTGAGTTCTTTGCGCTTGCCGTGCGTTGAAGAAAGGCGCAGGTCACCAAAGAGGCAAGGCATCTGGCTGTTTGCTTGGGCGGTAGCCATCGACTGCACCACTTCGATCGGGTAGCCCAAGAACATCAGATTCTGTTCACCGGCAAACTCTGCGCGCGTCACGCCGCCTTTGGCCAGTGTCACGCGGTGCATGACCTGCCAGATGAAGGCGTTGCTGGCATACCACTTGTTCATCGCTCCGCGATACTGCGGGAACTGGCCGCAGAGCTTGAGGAAGTCGGCTTCGATGAGTTCGCTCCAGGCGTTGCCGGTACCCAGCACAAGCCCGCCTGCCGCGTCGGGTGCCACGGTGTTGATCGACAGCAGCCGCGTGGTGATGCCCACAACGTCCAGGTAAGCAGGTGTGCCGTTGCCAACGAACCCGCAGGAGTCGATGGTTTCGGCAAACGCCTGAGCCAGTTCCATTGCCACCATTTCACCGATCGACGCGGCAGCATCCTCACCCATGCTCTTGGGATAGAGCACAAGGCCGTTCCACTCATCCGCGTTGAGGTTCACCGTGGCGAAGCCCATTTCGCTGGCCGTCGTCGCAATGTTGCGGCCCGTCTTGAACACGGTGATGCCACTGACGCGGCGCTGGAAGGTGAGCTGATCGCTTGTCATTGGCATTGGGAATGCGTTTGCAGCAAACACGCCAAACGCTTGCACCAATCGTTCCACGCGGTTGCTGAATTCGATCGGCACCGTACCGCTACCCGTGGCCGTGGTGTCACCCATCGCACGTTCGTAAATTGATTTCATTTCACCGGCCAGCGCATCCTGTGCCTTCTGACTGCCGCCGACATGCGCGAGCACAAATAATCCGAAGCAGCGTGCCTGCGATTCGTCGGAAAACACACCGCGATAGCGGCCCAGTTCATCGTAGGAGACGGCGCGGATCGTCGCCATTTTTTTCCTCGATCGAAGCGGGCAGTTTCTTCATCTGCGTTTCGAGTTGTTCGACAGCGCCTTTAACCTTGGCCATGTCTTCCAGGCGTTCGGTCATTCGCTGAATCAATGCTTTTGTTTCCGGGTCCATAATTCAAATTCCTTTCCTTCGATCACGCACCGATAGCCAGCACGCGGCGAAGTTCATTGTTGAGTTCTTTGGTTGCGGCCTCTTCGTTGCCGGGTCTTCCATCCGCATGGCTGGCCATTTCGCCATCGGTGATGATGTCGCCTTCGTCATCCATGAAATGAGCGAGGTAGCCTGTCGCGTCGGCGGCGTCATTATCTTGGCCGTGCGATATGGGGCTGTCCTGCTTTCCATGAACGCTTTTCTCAAGCCGTTCGATGAGGCTTTGAAGCCTCTTCAAAAGTTCGTTGTCGGGGCCTGTCGCTCCGCTGTTGTTCGCGCTGGCAGCGCGAACTAATGCCGATCGGTTGGCACCGATGGCAACGGCGGATATCTCGATGAGTTCAACTTCAGTGAACACGCGCAGCTTCTGCGATCATCCATCGATATCGAAGTCGCGCATCTCCCAGGCAATGGCGATGAAGCCCACGCTCACCGCCTTCATGTGGCCCTTGCGGTAGAGGTTCCAATAGCGGATCGCCAGAGGATCTGAATCATCAAACTCTGCGATGCCTTCCAGTCCGTCTTTCGTGAGCCAGAGCTTCACCCAGTGGCCGATGATCGTCGGCTCGCCACTGAGTCCGATGTAAACATGGCCAGCGGGGAAAACCGGGTTGTCCATGAACGGGTCGATGGCTTTCTCCCAAGCGACTTTTGCCACGCTCTCGTTATATCGATCGACTTCATCCGTGGAGCAAACGAAGTGAATCTGACGCTTGGCTTCGTCGATACCACCGGCCTTCACGCGCATGCGAGTTTCGCCGATCTGCCCACGGCGCGGCTCGATGTTCCGCTGTTCTGGATTCAGGAACAGGTCATCGAGTGAAGTGCTTTGTGATGTCGTCCGTGATTGAGGCATGGCCAGCTTCCTTGCCGGTTGATGTTTTCAGTTCAGCGATGCGCGACGCGCATCGAGCTTTTGCATTCCTTCGTAATCAAGGAACCCATGCGCCAAATAGCGCGCGACGATCGACTTCGTGCTGTCGTTTGGATATCGCGCCAGCGTGGTGCAGGCGCAGTTGATGCTTTGCTCAGGTGGAAGTGATGAATCGCGAGGATGGTCACAGGTCATCGTGGTGCCAGCGATGGTGAATTTTTCACTCGCTGGAATCGGCTTTGCCCGCGTGGCCGTTTCCGTCGCAGCGTGTGATGCCCGGCCTTCTTTTTTCTGCGACCAAAGCCAGCTCTTCATCGGCACACCAGCTTGCACCCGGCCCACGGCCCACGGCCCGCGCCTCTTCGACCGCTGCGCCAACTTCCTGCCTGGCGATGAGCGAGGCGCGAGAATCGGCGACGTTGTAAACCTTCTTGACGCGATCCCGCAGCTCATCGTTGCTCTCACCTTTAGCGGTGCCATCAGCCAAAGTCTCCGCCAGCTTGCGGCGCACGGTCTCACCAGCGCCGCCCACCTTCACTTCACGCGCTCGCATCTTCGCTTCAAGGTTCGGGTCTTTGAAGTTGAAAGGGTCGGCGTTCTCTGGTTCTAGGCCCTGAGCGACGGCAGCTTCCTGCATCGACTGTTCACCGCCCAGCCTGGCAGACTCGCGAATGATGGGCCCAACCGATGCGACCAATTTGCCCTTGGCCACTTTGATATCGAAAAGCATCTGGCCGATGATACTGGCGTTTCGCTGCACCACAGGTGCAGCCTTCTCGCCTGGTGTGGCTGGTGTGAGCTGATCCACCAGCGCATCGAATCGTTTCAGGGTTTCAATCCGCAGCTCGTGGAAGTGACGGCGCACCTTGCCGTGCATCGCCCGTTCAAGACCTGCCCACGATGCCCGCCACTTGCCATACAAACCGGCCATCGCTGCATCTGTCGCCTTATCGTGTTTGCCGCCCGTCTGCGGCCCTGCACCCTTGCCCCCACGCAAAGCCCGGCCTTGCCCTTCATCGTCGCTCTCAGTCGATTCTGGCGGCACAGTGAAGTCAGGATCGCTATCGCCCGGTGTGTAGCTTTCACGAACATCGACTTTGCCGATTTCCTTGAACCACGTATCGCCCCATGGAACGGGTTTGAAAGGCAGACCGAAAGTTGCCATCGCATCGTTCAAAGGCACACCAGCCGCTGTCCACTTGCCCACCTGTTCCGCCAGAGACAGCCAGGCCTTCTGCATCGCGGGAACGGTCGAAGCATCGAACCACGCATAGAAGCCACGGCCTTGCCTCATCGCCTTCGTTGCCGCCCGCTGCACCGGCCCATAGTTCCGTAGGTTCGCAGCCAGAGCACTGCGCCGCGCAGCCGTCACGCTCAGCGAACGGTCAGCGTCATAGGGCTTGAGGATGGCAAGCGTCCACTCTTCTGCGAGCCACTCAGCGCGCGGCATGATGGTGTTCGTCCAGAACGCCGCCTGCGAGCTTTCCGCATGCGCATAGTTGGAATCGTTGTAATAACCGATCACCGGCGGCGGGCAGTTGAAGGCCGCACAAATATCCGTCAAGCTCATGCGCTTGAGTTCTGCAAACTCCATATCGGCGAAGCTTGTGCCGAAGGTCTTCCAGTCCATGCCGCCATAGAGAATCATGTGATGGCGGCGATTCATCACGCCTGAGTGCCGATCAGTAATCGTCTCTTTCATGTCACGCACTTGATCGACAGTAAGATCACCAGGCGAAACAAACGCACCACCAGGTTCAACGCCGTTGTCCAGCGATGATTCGTTTGCCAGGTCACTCTTCCAGGTCTGACTGATCGCACGCGCTGCAACCTTACGCGGGCCAAGGCCATCGAACGGACGATCGGGAGAATCAAAATCAGGATCGATGAGCGTGTGAACGTCATCGGCTGGAATCAATACTTCCTGTCCGCTCATCGCTCCAGCAGCGCGATACCGCCATGCCACCAGCTCACCCGTTGCGCGATTGCACATCGGCTTCATCTGCAATGGATTCACCGGCCACGCTTCCACCGGCCTGCCCAGGGCATCGCGCGTCAGCCACCAATGGCAACGGCCAAACAGGTCGAGGTAGGCCGAGGTATCGCGCCAGAATAGTCGGCTCGTGGTCTTTGGATTCGGACACTCCGCAAGCTCCACCAGCGGCCCTGACTCGATCACTTCACCGCTCATCGCCGACACCTGCAAAAGCAATCGGCCCATCGCTTCCGCCTTCGCTCTCACACAAGCGAACACTGCCGCGACTTGCGAATAGCTGCGCGATGGCCCACCGCTGCTCATCGGACTGCCCGAAAGTTTGATGTGCTCTGCGACCTGAGCAAGTGAAAGCTCACGCTTCTCAACGCCATGCGGAGTCGTCAGGATGGAGAAGTTTTCAAACATTCATCAGATCTCGATTTTCGGATGGTTCACCGGCTTGACCTGCTCACGCGGCGGCGACTTGATCGCACGATCTGTCACCGGAAAACGCACAGTCTCACCTTGCGGCGATGTCGGCTTTGTGCTGGTTTTCTCGGATGATTCGCTCACTTAGTAATCCATATCTTTTTATAGATTTCAAGAATTATTCTTGAAGCTCATGGCGTAACGACTTGTAGCCGCTTGATATTTTTTTTCTTGAATTTAACCGGCCCACTTAGAGGCTCTGCACCTTTGCGAGCGATGCGCTCCAGATGTCGTTTGCGTTCCTTAGCGACGCGATGTTTCGATTCGATCGACTCGACCACATCGACGATTACGGCTTCGCTCATTGCCGTGCAAGCGCTCACATCGGCGATCGGCTTTTTCTCCACCAGGTGCAGCGCGGCAACCGTTCGCTCTTCGTCCGTCAAAGAAAGCGCATCGAGCGCCTTCATTTTTTCGCGCTGGTATTGACTCCAATTTTCCGGAGTTGTGTCGCCACGTTTTTCGCGGCGTCGGTACCAGGCGTGGCGCTTCGCATCGAAGGCTTCAAGCAGCGCGTTCACCTGAGCTTCACCGATGGTCATCGCCTTAGCGATATCAGCCACCGCCATGCAATCACGCCAGCGAAGCTCCACCGCGCGGCGTTCCGCATCGGTGAGGTTCAATCGCGCGAGCAGCCACAGGCGTCCACGCCTTTTGCGATTCGAGATGGAAGAGGTTTCCGGCATCCGTGCCCTATTGCCTTCCGTGTCAGGTGAAATTAAATGCAGTGATTCATGCGTTCTTATGCTGCGCTCTTAGCTTTGGCGGGATGCCAATATCCCCGGCGATGTCATCGCCGAGGTAGTAAACAGGCTTGCCCTTGGCATCGATCTGGCCCACCTTGCGAAGCGATTCACGAAGATCGTTGTAGGCTGCATTGGAAAGCAGCGAGGGACGAGTCAGCAGATACGCGAGACAGGCACCAGCTATGTGCCTTGCGATCGCGTCAGGCTTAGCCAGCGTCTGATCTTTCGAGGTCATGTAGCGACCGATCGAATCAAAGCCGGGATGCGACTTGCGGAGTTTTTCAAGACGGCCACGAAGTGCAGCGTATCGCAGTTCATCCGCTTCAAAGTTCTGTTTTTCAGGGGGAAGTGTTGCGACGTAGAGGCCAACATATTGATCCATGTCACCGAAGCCAGCCAGAGCCGTCATCGCCCGTGCAAGCTCCATGATGTCAGCAGCCAGCGCCCAGTCCACCATGTTGAATTCATGCTTCGCTGGCCCGTTCTCCCACAAGCCACGCCACACGCGAGCGGCGGTTTCGTCAATACAGTTAACCGTCGCCTTGTCATCACCCATCACCTCAAGCTCATCCCGCGATTCAAGGATGCCTAGGAGACCACAGGCGGTATCTGCAAAGACGTGGTAGCGCCGTGCGAGTTCGATGAGCAATTCGCGGGAGCGGACTGATTGAAGATTCAACGGCGCGGCATTGAAAGGAGGATCAAGCGACTTGTCATCCTCGTTCACCAGCCACTCATAATCCACACCCAGAGCGCGAGCGAGCCGGAGCGCGGTGTAAGGTTGGGGAACATTTTTCCGATGCAATAGAACGCTTGTTGTTCCCTCTAAAAGCCCCGCGTCAGCATCAATGACGTTTTTTATCTTCCCCCGCACAAGCCTTTCGAGCTTCAACGTAAAGAGCTTTGTTTCACCTGTTCCCATCTGATCGATGGTAATCGAAGTGTTGGCGTTTGTCGTCATGGTGCGATAATGGTACCATGAGCATTGCAATTGTCAATCTCGATGGTAGGATGTATTTATGGCCAGTATGAACGAAGATTATAAAACGCACCCTCCAAAGCCTCTGATTGCCAGAGGCTGCAAAATGCCTTTATGTGGCCATTGCGGAAAACGCGTTCACCCCACAGCAGGCATAGGCCTTGCAGATGCAAAGGGACTCCAGTTCACTTGGTTAAGGCTGATACATCCTTCAACTCACAGCTCACGTTTTTACTTAGTCCACCGCAGTTGCGGAGGAATAATCATGCGTGCGTCAGATGATCAAATCACGTTGCTTGGCAATGGAATTCCCACGAAGGAGGTGAACCAAGAATAAAGAAAAAAGTCAGTCGATCGGCGGTGGGAAGTGAAAAGCCCCCGCCGATCTGGTGTCCGAACCTATCAAGCACAAACACCAAACCAAACGAGGGCTTATGCCTAATTTACCACACAATCGAAATTCTCGCGAGAGCATGGAAGCAGCGAAAACCAATCAAAAGCAGGTCAGTAAGCGCACCCGAGTTAAAGCTACCCCCGCGCTCACATTCAACGATGCGCATGTTGATTTTCACCCGTTCCACTTTGAGATAGCTCCAGCCGCGTCGTTT
>ENA-ORBV01000259-ORBV01000259.1-microbial-mat-metagenome-genome-assembly--contig:-NODE-259-length-117419-cov-14.981567_pt1 | contig 117419 bp, 89 predicted proteins | sample MGYA00237777_ERZ505514 | MGnify/ENA primary metagenome ERZ505514 (study PRJEB26160, sample SAMN06269048) | microbial mat metagenome | isolation source: Oligotrophic lake microbial mat | place...
AAAGGCGGGGCTGGGGACTGGGGGCTGGAGGCTGGGGCGCATCAGCGAGCAGAATCGTACGCCCCAGCCCTTGGATCCCGGCCCCCAGCCACGCTCTAAGCGTCCTGCAACCATCTTCCTAGCCACCGTCTCTCACCACCCAAGCCGACATTCCGTCTGCGACTAGGAGACCCGCTCATGAATTTCGAAATCCTCATTCCCATCACGCTGTTCGTTTGCATTGTGGTGGCCATCAAGATCGTTGTGGAATCGCGTTTCAAGCGCCGCTTGGCCGAGACCAACACCAGTGAAGATCTGATTCGCGCCATGCTCGCCGCCGACGAGCAGTCGCGGCGGGTGTCGGCCTTGAAGTGGGGCATCGTGCTGACCCTGGTCGGCGTCGCCTTCGGCATCATCGACCTTGTGAACCTGAGCTCCGATGCGCCGGCGACCTGGGGCCTGCTGATAGCCGCCGCCGGAGCGGGCATGCTGGGGTTTCATGCGATCAGCAATCGCAAATCGTAAATCCGTAACCCGCCTCGCCGTGCAAGGGATGTAATTGGAATGCTGCCCACGCTCACCGGGTCTGAGTTGTTGGTTGCCGAGGTTGGGCCGCAAACTGTGGTTCAATCTAGACCCATACGCAGCGCCCATTCGATAGTTTTAGCCCAGCTGGTCAACGCTGGCGGTGAAGATCTTCGGTAGCGCCAGATGAGGTGAAACTGGATGCTCGCTCTTTTCCGTGCCTGCTCGCTGACTTTTGCCTGCTGCGCGGCGCAGGCCAGCACAGTTAAAGATGCAGATACGCTGGTAAATCAATTCTTTGACGCAAGTGGTGCGCCGGGCCTGGCGGTTTCCGTAGGGTATGAGGGGCGCTTGATTTGGTCCAAGGGATACGGCTTTGCCGATCTCGAGCAGCAGGTTGCAGTCGTACCCGCGTTTACCTTGTTTCGCATCGGAAGCGTAGTCAAGCCGATGACGGCGCTTGCGCTAGTGACGCTGGTAGAGCAAGGAAAAATTGACCTCGACGCAGATGTTCGGCGTTACGTACCGAGCTTCCCCAGCAAGTCGCACGTCATTACCTCGCGCCAGCTGGTGAGTCACCTCGGCGGCATCCGCCATTACTTGGGCGAGGAGGCCTATCTCCGTGAGCGCTACTCGAGCGTGGGCGAGGCCCTGAAGATTTTTCAGGCGGATCCGCTAATTGCGACACCGGGAGCTGCATGGAACTACTCGTCTTATGGATTCAACCTGCTCAGCGCAGCGATTGAGCACGCAGCGGATAAGTCATTTGTCGACTACATGGCCACGGCGGTCTTCGCACCGCTTGGGATGACGCGCACCTTCCCGGACCATCTCGAAGCGATCCTGCCGGGTCGCGGCCGGTATTAGCTTCGTCGCGACGGAGCGCTCTTTAACGAGCCTGAGGTCGACAACAGCTACAAGTGGGCGAGCGGTGGATTTTTGTCCACGACTGACGATGTCGTTCGCTTCGGGCTGGCCCATTTTGACGATCAACGAGTCACACGATCGCAGCGCGAACTGTTATGGACCGAACAGCGCACCAGCGCTGGTGAGCCCACCGGCTACGGCATTGGCTGGCGCGTCTTGGTGGACGCCGACGGCGTCACTTGGGTCGGTCATGGCGGCGGCTCGATTGGCGGCACCTCGCAGCTCTGGCTGTTTCCGCAAGATCAGCTGGTCATCGCCATGGCTAGCAACATGACCGAGCTCGATTATGCGGATGTGCTGCCCAGACTTCGCAAGCTGTTCGTTGCCGACGTCGAAAAGCGAGTGCCTACAGCAGGCGATTAGGCCGCACCTCCGCAAGCGGTTGTCGTGAGGCTAAAGCACCGTGCACGTGAGCGTCACAGCCTGAAGTCATGGATTGACCCAAGGAGGACACGGCGCTTGATTGCTGCGCTGCAACATCTTTCGCCGTGCCGGTCGATCGGCCGCGCGCCTGCCATCCATTTCTTACGATTCTGTTAGCAATATTGGCTAAGTGAATGTATTTCCCCGAGTTTGTCAGTCACATCAAGGTTTGTTCGGAAAACCCAAGCACAGCAATAGTTTAGCTTCGGTTTACAAAGTTTCGCTTTTCCTTGACACACCTAGTTACCCTGCCTAATGTGGGTGGACGTAGGAAATTAGGGGAAATAGTGGTTCCCCGTGGTTATGAACTTCCAAGGCGAGACCGCAATCACGATTGACGACAAGGGCCGGTTGGCGGTGCCCACCGCTCACCGCGAAGCCGTCGTGCGCGAGTGTGCGGGTCGTCTGGTGGTGGCTTACAACCCCTATGAGCAAGGTTGCCTGTGGCTGTATCCGGTCGCTGAGTGGGAGCGGGTGCGCGACCAGGTGAACGCGTTGCCGAATGCCAAGCGGGTGCATCGCGCGCTGCAATTGAAGCTGGTCGGCGCTGCCACCTTTGTCGAATTGGATGGCAATGGTCGCTTGCTGCTGCCAGCCAGCCATCGCAATGCGACTGGCATCGACAAGAAAGCGGTGTTGTTGGGGATGGGTAGCAAATTCGAACTGTGGAGCGAGCAGGCGCACCTGGCTCAGATTCGCCAGACCATCGGCGAAGACGAGGTCAGCGACGACATGCTCGATCTCAGGCTTTAGCGGGATGGTCGGGACGCCTGTGGCAGAGGTGCCCACCCACATCCCCGTGCTGTTTGCGCAGGTCATGGACGGGCTGCGGGTGAGGGCGGATGGAAGGTATTTGGATGGCACATTTGGCCGCGGCGGACATGCGCGTGGCGTGCTTGCTCAGCTTGGCCCAACGGGTCAGCTGCTGGTGATGGACAAGGATCCCGAGGCGATGGCGCAGGCACAGCTTCTGCAAGCGGAGGACGCGCGCGTCAGCGTGCGCCGCAGCAGCTTCGCTGAGTTGCGGCAGTGGGACGCGGTGGGCGATGGGCTGGATGGCGTGCTGTTGGACTTGGGCGTGTCGTCTCCGCAACTCGATCAGCCTGCGCGTGGCTTCAGCTTTCAAGCCGATGGCCCGCTCGATATGCGCATGGATCCCGATAGTGGCGAGTCGGTTGCCGACTGGCTCGCGCATGCAGATGAAGTCGAGATCGCGGATGTGTTGTGGACCTACGGTGAGGAAAAGCTGAGTCGACGGATTGCCCGCGCCATTGTCGCGCGGCGGGCGGAGTCACCCTTGCAACGTACGTCGGAGTTGGCGGCGCTCATCGAGGCGACGATTGGTCGTCGCGAGCCGGGCAAGAATCCGGCGACGCGCAGCTTTCAAGCGCTGCGCATTTTCATCAATCGAGAGCTTGCCGATCTGGATGCTGGGCTACTGGCGGCACATGCAGCGCTCAAGCCAAGCGGCCGCTTGGCGGTCATCAGCTTTCACAGTCTGGAAGATCGCGCGGTCAAGCGTTTTATCACCGCGCGCTCGCGGCCGGCGCCGGGCAATCGGCGCTTGCCGGCATTGCCGAGCGAAGCTCCCAGCCTGCGCGAGATCGGCGGCGCCATGAAGGCGGATTCGGCGGAACTGGTGCGCAATCCGCGGGCACGCAGTGCTGTGTTGCGAGTGGCAGAGCGGCTGCCATGAGCTTGCGCGTGTTCGGATTCTTGCTGCTTCTGCTGGCCGTAGTGGGCAGTGGCGTGGGCGTGGTGTACGCCCGCCATGAACATCGGCAGCAATTTGTTGCGCTGACTGAATTGGAACGGGAGCGCGACGAACTGAATATCGAGTTTGGTCGTCTGCAACTCGAGCAAGCCACGTGGGCAGCGACCAGCCGTATCGAGCAAGTGGCGCGCAGCACGCTGGGCATGAAGTACCCCGAGGCCAGTGAACTGCAGGTCATCCAGCCATGAGGCAGACGCCAGTTGCCAAGCGCAACAACGCGCACTTTCGCTCACCGTGGCTGGACACGCGGCGGCGCTTGTTGATCGTCGTTGGGGTGCTTTGCCTGTCCACGGTCGCCTTGGTCGTGCGCGCAGTGGACTTGCAGCTGATCGACAAGGACTTCTACCAGCAGCAAGGCGACGCGCGTTTCCTGCGCGAAGTGCCAATCGCTACTTCGCGCGGGATGATCACTGATCGTTTGGGTGAGCCGCTGGCCGTATCCACACCGGTGGTGTCGATCTGGGCAAATCCGCAGGAGTTGCTGCTGCATCCAGAAAAACTGCCCAAGCTGGCCGAAGCCCTGGGCACTGGTCTCGAGTTGCTGTCGCAGCGGCTGGCGCAGCGCGCCGACAAGGAATTCGTCTATCTGCGTCGGCACCTGAATCCCGATGAAGCCGATCTGATCATGGCGTTGGGCGTGCCCGGTGTCGCCGCGCAACGTGAATACCGGCGCTTCTACCCCACTGGCGACGTGATGTCGCATGTACTCGGATTTACTAACATCGATGATCGCGGCCAAGAGGGTCTGGAGCTTGCGTTTGACGAGTGGCTGACCGGAAAACCAGGCGCAAAGAAGGTCATTCGTGATCGTCGCGGTCGCATCGTCGAGAACGTCGATCTGATCCGCGCTGCCGAGCCGGGTCGCGACTTGACCTTGTCGATCGACCGCCGTGTCCAGTACCTCGCCTACCGGGAACTGAAAACCGCCCTGCTCGAGCACAGTGCGACCAGCGGCTCGGTGGTGGTGTTGGAGGTGGCTACCGGCGAAGTGCTGGCGATGGTCAATCTGCCTTCTTACAACCCGAATGCGCGTGATGTCGAGCTGGAGCCGGGCGCGTTTCGCAATCGCGCGGTCACCGACGTGTTGGAGCCGGGTTCGGTCCTCAAGGCATTCACCGTCGCCGCCGCGCTTGAGACTGGCAAGTTTCTGCCGGAAACCATCATCGATACCTCGCCAGGCACCATGCCGCTGGCCGGCCACACCATCCGCGATATCCACAATTACGGAAAGATCAGTCTCACTCGACTGTTGACCAAATCCTCGAACATCGGCGCGACCAAGCTCGCGCTGGAAATGTCAAACGAGCATTTCCATGATGTGCTGCGCCGGTTCGGCTTTGGCGAGGCCACGGGAATCGGTTTTCCTGGTGAATCGCCCGGCGTGCTTCCGGGCCCGCGCAGCTGGGGCATCTTGCACAAGGCGACCATTTCCTACGGCTACGGCCTGTCGACCACGCCGTTGCAGTTGGCGCAGGCCTACGCGGCGATCGGCAACGGCGGCGTGCTGGTGCCGCCGACCTTCATCCACGGCGCACGTAATCCTGGTCGGCAAGTGATCGACCCACAGCTGGCGTCGACCTTGGTCGACATGCTGGAAACGGTGACCGGTCCCGAGGGCACTGCCAAGTTGGCGCGCGTGGCCGGCTTCCGCGCTGCCGGCAAGACCGGAACTTCACGCATGGCTAGCGTCGGCGGCTATCAGAAACGCTACATCAGCCTGTTTGCTGGATTGATCCCCGCCAGCAACCCGAAATTCTCGGTAGTCGTCGTCGTCAACGATCCCAGCGGCAAGGACTACTACGGCGGTCTCGTCGCCGCACCGGTGTTCGGTCGGATGATGGAAGGTGCATTGCGGGTCATGAATGTGCCACCGGACGACGTTCCCGGCTTGCTCGCTGCGCTGCCCACGCGTGTCACGACTGCGCTTGCACCACCGGGCGTCGACAACGGATTGCTGCCCGCCGAAGCGGAATCGGTGCCCGACAACGTGGGTCTGCTGCCATGACCGGCATGCCGCTGCGGCAGTTGCTGGACGGAGTCTGCGAGATTGCTTCAGCCTTGGCTGAGGTGAGGGTCGCGGCGATGACCTTGGACAGTCGCAAGGTGACCCCGGGCAGCGCGTTCGTCGCCTTGGCTGGTGCGACCACCCACGGCTTGCAGCACGCGGACGAGGCTTTGGCGCGTGGCGCCGCCTGCGTGTTGGTGGAGGCAGCGGTTGGCAGCAAGATCGATCTGCCCAGCCTCGCCGTCGAGGTGCCTTCGCTGCGTCGTCAACTGGGTGCTATTGCGGATCGCTTCTATGCCCAGCCATCGGCGCGCTTGACCGTGATCGGGGTCACTGGCACCAATGGCAAGACCTCCACCGTGCAGATGCTCGCGCAAGCCTTGCAGAGCGGTGCGTATGGCCCGGCCGGCAGTCTGGGCACCTTGGGCATGGACTTTGGCGGTGAGCGGCGTGGCGGCGAGCGCACCACGCCCGACGTCATCAGTGTGCATGCGGCTTTGGCTGAACTGGGCGAACTGGGCGCACGCGCCGTCGCGATGGAAGTTTCTTCGCATGCGCTCGATCAGGGACGGGTCGATGCCGTCGCATTCGACATTGCAGTATTTAGCAATCTCACTCGCGATCATCTCGACTACCACGGTGACATGGCCAGCTATGGCGCCGCCAAGGCCAAGCTGTTTGCGTGGTCGACCTTGCGCGCAGCAGTCATCAATATCGACGACGCCTTCGGTCACGACTTGAGCGAGCGTCTGCCGGATGGCCTCGACAGTTGGACCTTCAGTGCGGCAGGCAATCGCGATGCGCGCCTGTACGCCGAGCATCTGCGATGTGACGGACACGGGCTGTCTTTTGAGCTGATCGAGGCGGGATCACGGCACTTTGTGCGCAGTGGTTTGCTGGGGCGCTTCAACGTCGAGAATCTGCTCGCCGTGGCTGGCTGCCTGCGCGCGCTCGACTACCCGCTGTCGCAGGTGGTTGAACGCCTAGCTGCGCTGTCGCCGGTCAACGGGCGCATGAATCGCATCCAGGCGGCAGACACTGCGCCGCTGGTAGTGGTGGATTACGCGCATACACCGGATGCCTTGAGCCAGGCATTGGCGAGTCTGCGCGCACACACCGCTGGTAAAATCCTGTGTGTGTTCGGCTGCGGTGGTGAGCGTGATCGCGGCAAGCGACCACAGATGGCGCAAGCCGTCGAGCAAGGCGCTGATGTGGCCATCCTTACCGACGACAACCCGCGGGGTGAGGACGGCGAACAGATCATTCGTGACACCTTGGCTGGCTTTGCGCGCCCCGAGACGGTGCGCGTCGAGCGCGATCGCGCCCGCGCCATCGCGCTGGCGCTGGGCAAAGCCAAGCTCGGCGATACCGTATTGATCGCCGGCAAGGGCCACGAGACGTATCAGGAAGTAAACGGCGAAAAACGTGACTTTGACGACGCCGGCTGTGCACGTCACTGGCTGCAGGTGCACGCATGAGGGGGCTTGAACTCAGCACGCTGGCAAAGTGGACGCAAGGCCGGCTGCATGGCGACAACGCCATTGTCAGCGCCGTCTCGACCGACTCACGGCATCTGCTGCCCGCGAGCCTGTTTGTCGCGTTGCGCGGCGAGCGCTTCGATGGCCACGATTTTGTCGTCCAGGCGATGGCCAACGGCGCCCACGCATTGTTGGTCGAGCGCCCCAGCTCCGACTGCCCGCTGCCGCAGGTCATCGTCGATGACAGCGTGTTGGCACTGGGTCAACTTGCCGCGGGCCTACGCGCGGAGCGCAGTTCCACCGTGTTGGCGCTGACCGGCAGCAATGGCAAGACCACGGTCAAGACCTTGCTATACGGCATTCTGGAGACGGTTGCGCCCACCTATGCCAGCGCGGGCAATCGCAACAACGAAATCGGCATGCCTCTGGCGCTGATCGACGAGCCCGACGGTACGCGCTTTGCCATCTATGAAATGGGTGCCGGCCAACCCGGTGATATCGCCCACTTGGCGACCATTGCACGGCCACAGGTTGCCTTGGTCAACAACATCGGACCGGCCCACTTGCAAGGCATGGGCTCGCTGCTGGGCATCGCTGATACCAAGGCCGCGATCTACGATGCTTTGCCAGATGACGGCATTGCCGTGATCAATGCCGACGATGCCTTCGCGGAATGGTTTGCGCAGCGCGTGGGCGCCCGCCGCCAGTTGCGCTTTGGACTGGATGCGGACGCCGATCTGCACGCGACCGGCATTCGCAGCAATGCCGCTGGCAGCCAGTTCCGTTTGCACGCCGCCGGCGTCAGTGCGTTGATCGAACTGCCCTTGCCTGGACGCCACAACTTGCGCAATGCGCTCGCGGCGGCGGCCATGGCGCTGGCAGTGAATACGCCAATCGAGAGCATCGCCGCAGGACTGTCACGGGCACAAGCCGTGTCAGGTCGGCAGATGCGCTATCGCCTCGGCAATGGGGTGGAGCTGATCGATGACAGCTACAACGCCAACCCGGCGTCGGTCGCCGCCGCCATTGCCACCTTGGTGCAGGGCGGCGGCGAAGCGTGGCTGGTGTTGGGCGACATGCTCGAACTCGGACCGCAAGCTGCGGAGTTGCACGCCGAAATTGGCCTGCAAGCACGTGCGGCAAAGTTGGCGGGGCTATTCACCGTGGGCAACCTGTCGCTGCACGCGAGCCATGCTTTTGGCGACAGGGGCGAGCACTTCGACAACCAGCAGGCGTTGATCGATGGCCTCAGCGGGCGTCTGCGCGCCGGCGTCGTGTGCTTGGTGAAGGGCTCGCGCGGGAGCCAGATGGATCGTGTGGTGTCTGCACTTCGCGCTGCCGATGTGCGAGAGGACAGTCATGTTGCTTGAGCTGTTCAACTGGCTTACCCGCCTCGATAGCGCGTTCGCGCTGTTTGGATACATTACTTTCCGTGCCATCTTGAGTGCGCTGACCGCGCTGTTGCTGTCGTTGCTGCTGGGCCCGTGGGTGATCCGACGTTTGGCGCGCTTGAAGGGCGGCCAGCCGATTCGCAGCGATGGTCCGCAGTCGCACTTGGTGAAAGCGGGGACGCCGACCATGGGCGGTGCCTTGATCCTCATCGCGATCACTTTGTCGACGCTCTTGTGGGCCGATCTGAGCAATCGCTACGTGTGGATCGTGCTTGGAGTGCTGGTGGCGTTTGGCGGTATTGGTTGGTGGGATGACTGGCGCAAAGTGGTGCGCCGCGACCCCAAGGGACTGCCGGCGAAACAGAAGTACCTGTTGCAATCGATATTTGGCTTGGCGGCCGCTCTGGCGCTTTATTTCACCGCCGATGTCAGCGCAGCGACCGCATTTCACGTGCCATTCTTCAAGAGCGTGGCGATCCCGCTGGGCGGCATGTTTGTGGTGATCGCTTACTTTTGGATCGTTGGTTTTTCCAATGCGGTCAATCTGACCGACGGCTTGGATGGCTTGGCGATCATGCCGGCGGTATTGGTTGCTGGCGCGCTGGGCATCTTCGCCTACGCCTCAGGGCACGCCGTGTTTGCGACATATTTGCAGATGCCGTCGATTCCGGGTGCTGGTGAGCTGACCATCATCTGCGCGGCGATCGCCGGAGCGGGCCTCGGATTTCTCTGGTTCAACACCTATCCGGCTCAGGTCTTCATGGGCGACATCGGTGCGCTGGCGCTGGGCGCAGCCATCGGCGCGATCGCGGTGATCGTCCGCCAAGAGCTGGTGCTGGTGGTGATGGGCGGCATTTTCGTGATTGAGACACTGTCGGTGATGGTGCAAGTGGCGAGCTTCAAACTGACTGGCCGGCGGGTATTCCGGATGGCGCCCATTCACCACCACTTCGAGTTGAAGGGCTGGCCCGAGCCACGCGTCATCGTGCGCTTCTGGATCATCACGGTGGTGCTGGTGTTGCTCGGCCTTGCCACGTTGAAGGTGCGCTGATGATTGTCGAGCGCATCCAGCAGGCGTTGCACCTCGACGAGATCGAAGGCCGTTACGACCGCGTGCTGTTCTATTGCGCCGTGGTGTTGGCCGGCTTTGGTTTGTTGATGGTGGCCTCGAGTTCCATTGCCGTGGCTGAGGGTCAAGGGCTGGGTCCGTTCTACTACCTCATTCGCCACGCGATCTTTCTGAGCATTGGCGCGGGATTGGCGTTCGCACTGGCGCGTACTGAACTCAAATGGCTTGAGCGCCACAGCCGCACCCTGCTGGTGATTGGCTTCGTGCTGTTGGCGCTGGTGTTCGTGCCAGGTCTTGGTCGCGAGGTAAATGGAGCGCGTCGCTGGATCAGCCTCGGCCTATCCAATTTTCAGGTGGTGGAAGCGGTCAAGCTGATCATGATCATCTGGCTCGCCAGCTATCTCGCTCGTCATCGCGAACAAGTGCAGACGCGCTGGTTTGGCGCGCTAAAGCCATTCCTGGTCGCGGGCGTGATGCTGCTCGCCTTGCTTGCGCAGCCGGACTTCGGCTCGGCGATGCTGATCTGCGCCATCACTGCCGGCATGATCTGGCTTGGCGGGGTGCGCATTGCGCATGCAGCGGTGCCGATGCTGGCGGCGGCGCCACTGGTGGCGTGGGCGGCGATGAGCGAGTCCTATCGCGTGCGCCGGCTGACCTCGTTCATGAATCCGTGGGAAGACCCGTTCAAGGACGGCTTCCAGTTGACCCAGGCGCTGATCGCGATTGGGCGCGGCGAATGGCTGGGTGTTGGCATCGGTGGCAGCATCCAAAAACTGTACTACCTGCCGGAAGCGCACACCGATTTCATTTTTGCGGTGATCGCCGAGGAAACCGGCTTACTGGGGATCTTGCTGTTGATCGCCGTGTTCCTGACCTTGTGCGGCCGCGCGTTCTGGCTGGGCCTACGCGGCGTCGAGATGGGCCGCGCGTTTGCTGGCTTTTGCGCCTTCGGCGTCGGCTTGTGGCTGAGCCTGCAGGCGCTGGTGTCGGTCGGCGTCAATTTGGGATTGCTGCCGACCAAGGGTCTTACCCTGCCATTGATCTCATCGGGCGGCTCCAGCGTTTTGATGACCTGCGCGGCAATCGGGCTGTTACTGCGCGTCAGCTATGAGCTGGATCGAACCCAGAAGGTGGTCGCCCGTCTACGCCAGCAACAAGGCCGCGGCGAGCCGGAGTTCGATTCGCCGAGCAGCGGTGAGCGAGTGTCTGAATTTGCGCAACCGCTGGTCGCCGGACGGCGCCGGATCGAGCCGAGTTTGGGGTCAGTTCAATGAGAGCTATCCAATGAGCTCGACAGTGAATCAGGCCCCCGTATTGATCATGGCGGGCGGAACCGGTGGCCACATTTTCCCAGGGTTGGCCGTGGCCGCTGCACTGCGCGCGAGAAATGTGCCGGTCGCATGGTTGGGATCGCAGCAAGGCCTGGAAACCCGGTTGGTGGCAGCTGCTGGAATTGCCCTTTCGACGATTGCCGTCAGCGGGCTGCGTGGCCACGGCGGGCTGGCCCTGCTGACCGCACCGCTGAAGGTGCTGCGCGCGGTGGTACAAGCCGTGGCGGTCTTGCGTCGGGTCAAGCCGCGAGCCGCCATCAGCTTTGGGGGCTACGCTGCGGGGCCTGGTGGCATCGCCGCATGGCTGCTGCGTTGCCCGCTGCTGGTGCACGAGCAGAACCGGATTCCCGGCCTGACCAATCGCGTGCTGGCGCGCCTCGCCAAGCGCGTGCTGGTCGGCTTTCCCGATGCCATGCCTGCCGCCGAGTGGGTCGGCAACCCGGTGCGAAACGAGATCGCCCAGTTGCCGGTGCCTGGTCTACGCTTGGCTGCACGCTCAGGGTCCTTGCGTTTACTGGTGATGGGTGGCAGCCAAGGTGCACGCGCTCTCAACATGGCCGTCCCGAAAGCACTGAAGGGCATGGCCAAGATGGAGGTCCGCCATCAGTGCGGCGAGCGTTTGGCCGAGTCCGCTCGCGCTGCCTACGCGCAGGCGGGTGTCGAAGTGAGCTTGGAGCCATTTATCCAGCGCATGGATGAAGCTTACGGTTGGGCTGATCTGGTCATCTGTCGCGCCGGTGCATTGACGGTGGCCGAACTCGCGGCGGCGGGTGTCGCCGCACTGCTGGTGCCGTTTCCGCACGCCGTTGACGATCACCAGACCCACAACGCGCAATGGCTGGTGGCCGCAGGCGCTGCAGAATGTATAACCGAAGGACCGGCCTTGGCTGAGCAACTGCAGCAACGCCTGCTCGCCCTGACTGCTGATCGCGCCGGCTTGTTGCGCATGGCCGAAGCCGCTCGCGCTTGCGCCAAGACCGATGCTGCCGAGCAAGTGGCGATAGCCTGTCTGGCGGAGGCCCGCGCATGAAGCGTTTGATGCACGAGGGCGATATCGCCGCCGCTTTTCGACGAGTCCATTTCATTGGCATCGGCGGCGTCGGCATGAGCGGCATTGCCGAAGTGCTGTGCACGCTCGGCTACACCGTCTCAGGCTCGGATATCGGTGCCTCTGCATCGACCCAGCGGCTCGCCGATGCTGGCGCGACGATCTTTCGCGGGCATGCCGCTGAGCATGTTGTTGATGTGGACGTGGTGGTGGTGTCGAGCGCGATCCGCGGCGACAACCCGGAACTCGGCGCTGCGCGCGCGCGTCGCATTCCGGTGGTGCCGCGGGCGGAAATGCTGGCCGAGCTGATGCGTTTCCGTCGCGGTATCGCCATCGCCGGCACCCACGGCAAGACCACCACGACCAGTCTGGTCGCTAGTGTCCTGAGCGAAGGTGGGCTTGATCCGACCTTTGTGATTGGTGGCCAGTTGATCGCGGCAGGTCGCAACGCGGGCCTGGGGCAGGGCGACTGGCTGGTCGCCGAGGCCGATGAAAGCGATGGCAGCTTCCTGCGCTTGACGCCTCTGATTGCGGTGGTCACCAACATCGACGCCGATCACCTGGAGAACTACGGCGGTGACTTCGCCCAGGTGCAGGCGGCGTTCTCCGAATTCCTGCATCGCTTGCCCTTCTATGGCCTCGCCGTGCTGTGCATTGACGACCCCGAAGTGGCCGCGTTGGCGGCGGAAATGCCACGCCACGTGCTGACTTACGGATTCGCAGACAGCGCCGAAGTGCGCGCCGAGGCGGTCAGCCAGACCGGCGCACAGACGCGCTTCCGCTTGTTGCTGCCGGATGAGCCGGCGCTGGACGTGGTGCTGAACCTGCCGGGGCGACACAACGTGCAAAACGCACTGGCCGCCGCCGCCATTGGCTATCAGCTCGGGGTCACGCCCGTCGATATTGGCCGCGCTCTGGAAACTTTCCAAGGCGTTGCTCGGCGCTTCAACTTGCTCGGTGATATCGATTTCGGTCGCGGCAAAGTGCTGCTGGTCGACGACTATGGCCACCATCCGGTCGAGTTGGACGCGGTGTTCGCCGCTGCCCGTGCTGGCTGGCCGACGCGCCGCCTGGTGGTCGCCTTTCAGCCGCATCGCTACAGCCGTACGCGTGACCTGTTGGACGACTTCGCACGCGTGCTCGCCAGTGTCGATGCGTTGGTGTTGACTGAGGTCTATCCCGCCGGCGAAGCGCCCATTCCAGGTGCCGATGGGCGCGCCTTGGCGCGTGCAGTGCGCGCGCGCGGCCGCGTTGATCCGGTGCTGGTCAATCATCCGCGTGATTTGCCGCGGGTGCTGCCTGACCTGCTGCACGATGGCGATCTGTTGATCCTGCTCGGTGCTGGCGACATCGGCCGTGCCGCGCAGCAGATCGGCAAGCACGGCTTGCTTGGGGTGCAGGCATGAACACGACGTTCGACCCAGCCCAGTTCGGTCGGGTCGCTGTGCTGATGGGAGGTACTTCCAGCGAGCGCGCGGTGTCGCTGGACTCGGGAAGCAATGTGCTGGCCGCGTTACGCGACGTGGGCGTTGACGCATTTGCCGTGGACGGCGTGCCGGCGCTGATTGCCACGATTCAGTCGCAGCCCGTCGACCGCGTATTCAATATCCTCCATGGTAGCCATGGCGGCGGCGAAGACGGCGTGCTGCAGGGACTGCTGGACGCACTTGGCGTGCCCTACACCGGATCCGGCGTGCTCGGTTCAGCGCTGTCGATGGACAAGATTCGCAGCAAGCAAGTCTGGTTGGCCCTGGGCCTGCCAACACCGCGTTATGTCCGCTTGGCGCCGGGTGCAGACGTGCTGGCCGCAGCCGAATCACTGGGCTTGCCGGTCATCGTCAAACCGTCCTGCGAAGGCTCGAGCGTTGGCGTCAGTCGGGTCTATTCCGCCGCCGATCTGCCGGCCGCCATTGAACTCGCCGCACGCTATCCGGGCGAGTTGTTGATGGAGCAACTGATCGAGTCCGACGGCCCGGATGCGGGCGAGTTCACCGTCGCCGTGCTCGGCGACATTGGCTTGCCGAGTATTCGCATCGTGCCGGCAGGTGCCTACTACGACTATCACGCCAAGTACGTTGCCGACGATACCCAATACCATTGTCCCGGCTTGACCGGTGCGGCCGAAGCGCAGATGTGCCAGCTCGCCCTGCTGGCATTCCAAGCCTTGGACTGCGCAGGCTGGGGCCGGGTTGATGTGATGCGTGATCGACACGGCCGCAACTGGTTACTCGAAGTGAACACTGCGCCCGGCATGACCAGTCATTCGCTGGTGCCAAAAGCCGCCGCAGCGATGGGCATCGACTTCAATGGGCTTTGTCTGCGCATCCTCGCTGCCACGCTGCCGGCGGTGCACGCATGAACGCCCTGGTGCGCGTGCTGGCCTGGAGTATTGCCGTCGCCCTGGTGGGCTTGCCCTTGGTCGCCGTGCTGAATGGCTGGCTGGCCGCTGATCGCTGGCCGATCCAGCGTCTGCAGGTCACCGCCGAGTTTGCGCGGGTCAACGCCGAACAAGTCAGCAGTGCGGTGGCTGGGCAAACCCAGGTGGGCTTCTTTGCGCTCGATACCGACGCCGTGCATCGCGCCGTCATGAGTCTGCCTTGGGTCGCTGAGGTGGAGGTGCGCAAGCGCTGGCCAGACGTATTGCAGTTGCGCATCGTCGAGCATCACGCGGTCGCCCGCTGGGGCGCGTCGCGCTTGTTGTCGGATCGCGGCGAGTTATTCGCCGCACCCGGCTCAACCCTGGTGCAAGGCCTGCCTGAGCTAAGTGGTCCCGACGCCCGGCTGGCCGAAGTCGTCGACTTCGACATCCGCGCGCGCGCTGCCTTGGCAGGCAGCGGCATCCAATTGCGCGGCGTCCGCTTGTCGCCGCGTGGCAGCTGGAGCTTGACCTTGGCCAATGGTGCCAAGGTGCTGCTGGGGCGAACCGATTCTGCCCAGCGTTTGAGCCGCCTGGGTCAATACCTTCCTTCGCTGTTGGCCAGTGACGGGCGCGTGCTGGAACGCGCTGATCTGCGCTACGGCAACGGCTTCGCATTGCGCTGGCAGCCCGCTGTCAGCGCCGCCCAACCCAAGACACCTGCATGAATCAGACAGCTGCATGAACCGAAAAGGTGACAAATCACTCATCGTCGGCCTCGACGTGGGCACATCCAAAATCGTCGCACTGGTCGGCGAGTACAGCCCTGGCCAGCCAATCGAAGTGATCGGCATCGGCTCGCACGCCTCGCACGGGCTCAAGCGCGGTGTCGTTGTCGACATCGAATCGACTGTTGCATCGATTCAGCGCGCGGTCGAGGAAGCCGAGCAAATGGCGGGCTGCGAGATTCGCTCGGTCTATGCGTCCATTTCCGGAAGCCATACCCAGTGCAAGAACTCGCCGGGCATCGTGCCGATCAAAGACGGCGAAGTGACCTATCAGGATATGGAGCGCGTGCTGGAAGCCGCCAAGGCCGTGGCGATCCCGTCGGACCAGAAGATCCTGCATGCGATTCCACAGGAATACATTGTCGACAACTCGCAGGAAGGCATCCGTCATCCGGTCGGAATGTCAGGGGTGCGGCTGGAAGTGCGTGCCCATCTGGTCGTGGGCGCGCAATCGGCTGCGGCCAATATCGCCAAATGTGTCAATCGCTGCGCGCTGCAAGTCGATGACCTGATTCTCTCCGCGCTGGCATCTTCTACCGCTGTGCTCACCGCGGATGAAAAGGAACTGGGCGTGATACTGGTCGACATCGGTGCCGGCACCACCGACATCGCGGTGTACGTGCAAGGCGCTATTCGGCATACCGCTTCGCTGCCGATTGCCGGCGATCAAGTCACCAACGACATCGCCCATCTACTGCGCACGCCAACCCCGCACGCGGAAGAAATCAAGGTGCGCTATGCCTGCGCACTGGCGCAGTTGGCGACCGCCGAGGAATCCATCCAGGTGCCGTCGGTCGGTGATCGACCGCCGCGCCGGCTGGCCCGCCAGGCCTTGGCCGAAGCGGTGCAGAACCGCTATGAAGAGATCTTCGAGATGGTGCAAGCCGAATTGCGCCGCTCGGGATTTGAGGAGTTGGTGCGCGCTGGCCTGGTACTGACTGGCGGTGCCGCGCGGATGGAAGGCGTGGTCGAACTGGCCGAAGAGATGCTGCACATGCCCGTGCGCATCGGCATTCCGCAATACGTCACCGGTTTGGGCGAGGTGGTCGGCAATCCGCTGCATGCCAGCGGCGTCGGCCTGTTGCTGTGGGGCGCGCAGGTCGAGAACCCGCGTCGACCGACGCTGCCGCCAGGGCGCGTCGGCAGCCTGCTGTCGCGGGTCAAGAATTGGTATCGAGGTGAGTTTTGAGATGGAGCCGGGATTCGGGGCTTGGAATTCGGGACTTGGGATTCGGGACTTGGGATTGGTAAAGGTGGAAGGCGGCAAGGCGGCGCGGGCCGCACAGGGCTGAACGAAAAATCGGGCGAAACAGGAAAGCAACGCCGGAAGACAGGCTGAGGGGCGGAGTTCGAATTGTGGCTACTTCGAATCCCGAATCCCGAATCCCAAATCCCGGCCTCAACAGGAGAGTACGGACATGTTTGAGCTGATCGAGAAATTGGCACCCAATGCGGTCATCAAGGTGATTGGCATCGGCGGCGGTGGCGGCAATGCGGTCGCGCACATGGTCAATTCCAATGTCGAAGGCGTGGAGTTCATCTGTGCCAACACCGACGCCCAGGCGATCAAGACGGTCGGTGCCAAGTTCACCTTGCAACTGGGCAGCAATGTCACCAAGGGACTGGGCGCGGGCGCCAACCCCGAGGTCGGTCGGCAGGCGGCGCTGGAAGACCGTGAGCGCATCGTGGAGGCCTTGACCGGCGCCGACATGGTCTTCATTACCGCCGGCATGGGTGGCGGCACCGGCACGGGTGCGGCCCCTGTGGTTGCCCAGTTGGCGAAGGAAATGGGCATTCTCACCGTCGCCGTGGTGACCAAGCCGTTCAAGTTCGAAGGCAATCGGCGTACCCAAGTCGCCCTTAAGGGCATCGAAGAGTTGAGTCAGCATTGCGACTCGCTGATCACTATTCCCAATGAGAAGCTCATTACCGTGCTCGGCCGCGAAGCGACCATGGTGCAAGCCTTCAAGAGTGCCAATGATGTGTTGCTCGGTGCGGTCAAAGGCATCGCTGATCTGATTGTTCGGCCGGGCCTCATCAACGTCGATTTCGCCGACGTGCGCACGGTAATGTCGGAAATGGGCATGGCAATGATGGGCAGCGGCACCGCCCGCGGCGAAGATCGGGCGATGGCCGCGGCTGAGGCGGCCATCAGCAATCCGCTGTTGGAAGACATCAATCTGGCCGGTGCCTGCGGCATCTTGGTCAACATCACGGCGGGCCCAGATTTCACCATGCGCGAGTTCGACGAAGTCGGCCGCACCATTGAGGAGTTCGCCTCCGAGGACGCCACTATCGTGCTCGGCACCGTGCTCGACCATGACATGAAGGACGAAGTACGCGTCACGGTGGTGGCAACCGGCTTGAATCGCGTTGCCAATCGCCAGCCGCTGCGCGGCGAGTGCACCCAGCGCACCGAAACCCACCTGCGTCCGCAGGTGAAACTGGTTCGCAACGGCAGTACCGGCCTGCCAGACTACGCCGCCATGTCAACCGAGCCTGTCGCCGCCGCCGCCGCCGTGCGGCCTTCCAGAGGCAATGACGGTGGCATGGACTATCTCGATATCCCGGCGTTTCTGCGCCGCCAAGCCGACTGACTCACTCGCCTGAAGCCACCGCCTGCAAACGCGGGTGGTGGACTTTGAGCGGGGCAGCTGCAGCAGAATTTGCAAACTGCCGGCCAGCTTAGTGCTCTTTTGTTGCATAAAAGCGACAAAAATGGGCATTTGCAGCGGGATTGGCTTACGCATGAGAAAAATCGTGTGGTATTCTCCGGACGCTTTTGACGCGCTCCCGCTCGGAGACCGCACGATCAATGATTAGACAAAGAACTCTCAAGAACGCCATTCGCGCCACCGGCGTCGGTCTTCACTCGGGCAACAAGGTCTATATGACCTTGCGTCCGGCAGCAGCCGACACTGGAATCGTGTTTCGCCGCATCGACCTCAAGCAGCCGGTCGAATTGCGCGCGTGCGCCGAGCGCGTCGGTGATACCAGCCTTTCCACGACTCTGGTCGAGAATGGCGTTCGGGTCTCGACCATCGAGCATCTGCTTTCGGCGATGGCGGGGCTGGGTATCGATAATGCGTATATCGACCTGTCCGCTGCTGAAGTACCGATCATGGATGGCTCAGCCGGGCCGTTTGTGTTCCTGATTCAATCGGCCGGTGTGGAAGAACAGAACGCGCCCAAGCGCTTCATCCGCATCAAACAGTCGGTGATGGTGACCGACGGCGACAAATGGGCGCGGTTTGACCCGTTCGACGGGTTTAAAGTCGGCTTTTCAATCGACTTCAACCATCCACTGTTCAGCAAGGCCACTTCCAGCGCCGAGATAGACTTCTCGACCACGTCTTTCGTCAAGGAAGTCAGCCGCGCGCGAACCTTTGGCTTCATGAAGGACATCGAGTATCTGCGGGAGCGAAATCTGGCGCTCGGCGGGTCGATGGATAACGCGATCGTGCTGGATGATTATCGCGTGCTCAACGAAGACGGGCTGCGTTATGAAGACGAGTTCGTCAAACACAAAATCCTGGACGCCATTGGCGACTTGTATCTGCTGGGCCACAGCCTGATTGGTGCGTTCTACGGACACAAATCAGGCCACCAGCTCAACAATTTGCTGCTGCGCACCTTGCGTGCCAAGCGGGAAGCATGGGAAGAAGTCACCTTTGACGACCCCAGCACTGCGCCGATCTCCTACGCCCACCCGGCGCAGGCGTCGATTTAACCTCAACGGCCCGGACAAAAGACCCAATAGATAACTGATTGACTGCCCGCTTGGGCAGCTTGGGGAACTGTCCCCATTGCATTCCTGGAATTATTCTTTGGCCATGGAGGCCAACGCGAGAAGACGGTCACGCAACTGCGGATCGTCGGTCGCAGAAGCTGCCGCTCGCAACGCATCGCAGGCGGCAGGGGAAAGGGGTTTGTGCGGTGTTGCTCCCTGGGGAACGGGAGCCGCCGTCGCCACTTTGACGGTCAGGCTCCGCACTTGCAGGCCAGCCGTGGCAGCCGCGTCCAACAGGGCGTCGGTGTGGAGCCGCAGCTTCGCCTTCCAGATCGGCGTCTGTACAAGAAAGACAAGCCTGTCCTCGCGTACGTTGGCCAGTCGACATTGCTGGTTGAGCGGCGCAGGCAGGGACTGACGCAATAGCCGGTCCAGCGAATCCAACCATTGGGCGCGCTTGACCAGCTGACCGAGTCCGCTGGCAGAAGCCACTTTCAGTGGCGCTTGTACTGGCGGATCACGGTCAAATTGCATGGGCGAAAGAATTCGAATCGAGGTGGCATGAACATCATAGTCGTAGCCAAGTTCCTCAAATCACCGAAAACGCTGACGTTGCGCGAGCCTTTGGTGGTAACCAGCGTGGCGTCGGCGGTGCTGCTGATTGCCGGTTTCGGCGTTGCCTTGGGGTGCTTCATCAGCAGTTCGGAGAATGCCGCACTGTCGGAAGCCAAGGCGCTTCGCGGCGAAGTGCGCGATCAACAACAGCAGTTGGACAGCGCGCGCGCCACCACCGAACGCGATGTGAACGCGATTGCAGCGCGAGTAGGTGAGTTGCAAGCGCAAGCCACCCGCTTGAATGCTTTGGGTTCCCGCTTGACCCAGGTTGCCCATTTGGACCCAGGCGAGTTCGATTTCAGCGACAGCCCAGCGTTGGGCGGACCCGATTCCGCAGATGAAGCCGGCCTGATCAGCGAGCCCAGCCTGCAAGTTTCGCTGGATGCAATGGCGCAGCGGTTGGCCCGGCAAGCTCAGCAACTCAGTGTGCTGGAAAGTCTACTGCTCGACAGCGACGTCGACACGGACCTGCTGCCTGCCGGGTTGCCAGTGCGCAGTGGCTACGCATCTTCCCCATTTGGAATGCGTATCGATCCGATCACGGGTCGTCGCGAGTTTCACAGCGGCGTAGATTTCAACGGTCAGCGCGGCACTGACATCCTGGCGGTGGCGGATGGCGTCGTCGCGTTTTCTGGCCGCCACAACTCCTACGGCAACATGGTTGATATCGACCATGGCAATGGCTACGTCACCCGTTATGCGCACAATCATCTGAACATGGTGAAACCCGGCGAGCGAGTGCGAGCTGGCGAAGTGATTGCCAAAATGGGCTCCACCGGCCGAGTGACTGGGACCCACGTGCACTTTGAAGTGTGGAAAAACGACCGCCCGGTCAATCCCCATCAGTTTCTAAAGGGACAGCGCGGGTAGTTGCCAGCGCGGTGAGTTGCCGACACGGTGCGTTGGCAGAAGCTCGCCTGGTATCGACGACCTGCTTCTTACCGCCGACGCGCCGAATCGGCTGAGCAAGCCCGCTGTTCGAATGTCGGCGGCTTGAGCCGCTTGAATCGCCGTCACACCGTCCCCACGCTAGAATGCCGGATTTGGCTACCGCGCACTTTTGGTGCGCGTGACCTCTCGTCTGATCGCCTGACGCGCACGCGCGTCACCTCACGGAATTCCCATGCTGAACAAGGTTCTCACTTCCCTCTTTGGTAGCCGCAATGAGCGCTTGCTCAAGCAAATGGGAAAAAACGTCACCCGAATCAACGCGCTTGAGGCGCAGTTCAAGGCGCTCAGTGACGAGCAGCTGAAAGCGAAGACGGACGAGTTCAAGGCTCGTGTGAGTAAGGGCGAGACGCTCGACGGGTTGCTTCCTGAGGCATTCGCGACCATGCGCGAGGCCGCCAGCCGCGTGCTGGGTATGCGCCATTACGATGTTCAGTTGATCGGCGGGATGGTTTTGCATGGCGGCAAGATCGCCGAAATGCGCACGGGCGAAGGCAAGACCCTGGTCGCGACCTTGGCGGTGTATCTGAATGCACTCTCGGGCAATGGTGTGCACGTGGTCACTGTCAACGACTATCTGGCGCGCCGCGATGCCGGCTGGATGGGTCGCGTCTACGAATGGTTGGGCCTGACTGTCGGTGTCGTGTATCCGGGCATGCCGCACGCCAACAAGAAGGGCGCGTATGGCGCTGACATCACTTACGGCACCAATAACGAATACGGGTTTGACTACCTCCGCGACAACATGGCTTTGAGCAAGGAGGATCGCTTCCAGCGTAGCCTCAACTTCGCCATCGTCGATGAAGTTGACTCGATCCTGATTGACGAAGCGCGCACGCCACTGATCATCTCTGGCCCCGCCGACGAATCGCCCGAGCTCTATGTACGCATCAATCGCATCATCCCCAATCTGACCCGGCAGACCGTGGAGGAGGGCGAGGGCGACTTCTTTGTCGATGAAAAACAGAAGCAGGCGCATCTTTCCGAAGCGGGTATGGAAACCGTCGAGCGCTTGCTGAAAGAGGCCGGTATCGTTAACGAAGCTGATAGCCTGTACGACGGACAGAACGTGGCGGTGGTGCACCACCTCAATGCCGGTTTGCGCGCTCACAACCTGTTTTCGCGCGACGTCGATTACATCGTTCGCGATGGTGAAGTCGTGATTGTTGACGAGTTCACCGGCCGCACCTTGGCAGGGCGGCGCTGGTCGGATGGCCTGCATCAGGCCATCGAAGCCAAGGAAGGCGTGCCGATTCAGCGCGAGAATCAGACACTTGCCAGCATCACCTTCCAGAATTTCTTCCGCATGTACGGCAAGTTGTCCGGCATGACCGGCACGGCCGATACCGAAGCCTATGAGTTCGAAAGTATCTATGGCTTGGAAGTGGCGGTGATTCCCACTCATCGACCGATGGTCCGCAAGGATCATGCCGACTTGGTGTTCTTGAAGAAGCCGGCCAAGTACAAGGCGGTGATTGAGGACATTCGCGACTGCAATAGCCGTGGCCAGCCGGTGCTGGTCGGTACCACGTCAATTGAAATCTCCGAGCTGATTGCGGAGCAATTGAAAGCGGCCAAGATCACCCACGAGGTGTTGAACGCGAAACAACATGAGCGCGAGGCGCACATCATTGCCCAAGCAGGTCGGCCGGGCGTGGTCACCATCGCCACCAACATGGCGGGACGTGGCACCGATATCGTGCTTGGCGGCAACTGGGAGGCCGAGCTGGAAGCGCTGGGCAGCGATGTCGACCCAGCCACTCGCGACGCGGCCAAGGCCGCATGGAAGCTCCGCCACGATCAAGTAATCGCGGCGGGTGGGCTGCATATCATCGGCACCGAACGCCATGAATCGCGCCGCATCGACAACCAGTTGCGCGGGCGCTCGGGTCGCCAGGGCGATCCTGGCTCATCACGTTTCTACTTGTCGCTGGAAGACAATTTGATGCGAATCTTCGCCTCCGATTGGGTGCAGAAAGCGATGGCCTTCCTGGGCATGAAGGAAGAAGACGCCATTGAGGACCGCATGGTCAGTCGGCAGATCGAAAAGGCCCAGCGCAAGGTCGAAGCGCACAACTTTGACATCCGCAAGAACCTGCTCGATTTCGATGACGTCTCAAACGACCAGCGCAAGGTCGTCTATCAGCAGCGCAACGAGTTGCTCGAGTCTGAAAGCATCGCCGAGAACGTGCACAACATTCGCGACGACGTGTTTGTCGCCCTCGTACAGCAGCATGTGCCAGCGGGCTCAATCGACGAGCAGTGGGATTTGCCGGGCTTGCAACGCGTGCTGGAAGCAGAATTCGGAATCCGTGTCGACTTGCAGGCGATGGTCGATGCGCAAGCTGAGATCACCGCCGAACACATCGCCGAGCGGGTCTGCGACCTCTCGGTCAAGGTGTTTGCCGACAAAGAAGCGCAGGTGGGCGGTGAGATGATGCGGCACTTGGAAAAGCACGTGATGTTGAACGTGTTGGATCAAGCTTGGAAAGAACACCTGGCGCGTATGGATTATCTGCGCCAAGGCATTCACCTGCGTGGATATGCGCAGAAGCAACCCAAGCAGGAATACAAGCGCGAGAGTTTCGAGCTGTTCGGCGAATTGCTGGACAAGGTCAAGCGTGACCTGATCGCGATGCTCGCGCGGGTACGGATTCGTAGCGAAGACGAAGTCGCACGTCTGGAGGAAGAAGAGCGCCGTAAACAGCAAGCCGAAGTCGCCCGACTGCAGTTTCAGCACGCCGACTCCGGCGGTTATGGAGCGGATGAAGAGGCCGCCGAAGTGGAGCGCGAGCAACTGACGGCAGACAGTCCGTTACCACGACAACCTGTCCACCGCGACACGCCAAAAGTTGGCCGCAACGACGCCTGCCCATGCGGCAGCGGCAAGAAGTACAAGCACTGTCATGGACAGTTGGCTTAGCTGAAGCGGGACTGGAGTGAGGCGGTGCGGCTGTGAACCAAAGGTTCGCGCGCCGCTGAACGAACGAGCGCTGCGGCCGAGGGCAAGGTGCTTTGAGCAAGCAGCCTGTCGGACTTAGGTCAGGCGGGCTGCAAATCCTTCTGCGCGGGGTCTGATCCTGTTGAATCAGGTTGCGCCGATTTCTGGCCCTTAGCCCTGCTACGAGCCTGCACGCCGTCGAAAATCTGTCCTCACGCAGTCGACTATCGCCTCGACCACCTAAGTCCGACAGGCTGCTAGGCCCACTATGACCCACTGCGCCCCAGTCCCCAGCCCGCAGCTCCCAAACCCGCTCCAACCCACTCCCACCCACGTCGTCGCTGGAGTGCTGCGCGACAACCAAGGCCGCATCCTCCTCAGTCAGCGAGGCGCCGGAGGTGACTTGCCGGGGCTGTGGGAGTTCCCGGGAGGTAAACGCGAAACCGGTGAAGACTCGCAAGCTGCGTTGCGCCGGGAGCTGCGCGAAGAGCTGGGCATTGAGGTGGGCCAGCTTCAGCCATTGATCGAACTGCCGCATGCCTACCCGCACAAGCGCATCGTACTGGAAGTGTTCGCGACCGCTTGGACCGGTGAGCCAAAAAGTTGCGAGGGTCAAGCCTTGCGTTGGCTGAGTGCCGATGCGTTAGCTGACCTGCCGATGCCCGCTGCGGATCGACCGGTAGTGGCTGCGTTCACGCAGTCTGATCGCTACTTAATCACCCCTGATCCGGGTGCCGATATCGACTTTTTCCTGCAGTCGTTGGCAATCGCGCTGGCTGCCGGCGCGGCCCGGTTACAGCTGCGGGCATCGCGTTTGTCCAGCAAGGCCATGTGGGCGCTTGCCGAGTTAGTGCACGCTCAATGTCAGCGTACCGGCGCGCAGTGGTTGATCAGCAGTGCTTGCGCCGATGCTGTTGAAATCGCCAAGCAGCTCGGCTGCGGTCTGCACCTGACCTCAACCCATTTGACGCGGGCAAGCGAACGGCCATTGTCCGCCGGTCAGTGGCTCGCCGCGTCCTGCCACAACCCGGCTGAACTGGCGAAGGCGCAAGCACTCGGCTGCGACTTCGCGGTGCTCGGACCTGTCGCGGCGACACTCAGTCATCCGCAAGCTGTGCCCATGGGTTGGTCGAACTTCCGCGCCTTGCGAGAACACGTCGCGCTGCCGATCTACGCACTTGGCGGCATGCGAATTGACGATATTGCGACTGCGCGAAGTCACGGCGCGCAAGGCATCGCCGCCATTCGCGGATTGTGGCGGGAAGAAAGCAGCAGACCGTAGCTGCGGTGGCTGCTGCGACTGAGGACGAGACACATGCCGGCTTTTTGCAGATCCTGCAACTTGCAAAGCTCGCTCTTGACCTTGGAGGGACGCGCTCCTGCGCGGCCACTGTTGATGTTGGTTGAAGAGCGGCGCCGCAGGAGCAGCGCCCTCCACGCCTGAACGTCGTCGGCCTCAACTACGTCGGCCTCAACTACGTCGGCCTCAATTACACCTGCCGCGCCGCCAAGTCCGAAAAATAATCATTCGCCAGCCGCAACTGCTCGTCAGCGCTGCCGGCCCGATTGAACACCTCGCGGAAAGCGATGTTGTCGGTGTGGCCTTTGGCATACCAACCCAAGTGCTTGCGCGCAAAACGCACGCCGGTGTCTTCGCCATAAAACGCATAGAGACGACGCAGGTGGCCGGCGAGAATCTCGCCGATCTCCACAGCCGAGGGCTCTGGCAAACTTTCACCGGTAGCCAAGTAGTGGTTGATCTCGCGGAACAGCCAGGGCCGTCCCTGCGCGGCGCGGCCGATCATCACTGCATCGGCACCGGTTTCCAGCATTATGCGTCGCGCCTTTTGCGGTGAGTCGATATCGCCATTGACGACCACCGGGATGCTCACCCGCGACTTGATCTCGGCGACCGTGGTGTACTCGGCAACGCCGGTGTACATCATTTCACGCGTGCGTCCATGCACCGCCAGCATGGCCACACCTGCCGCCTCGGCCAGAACAGCAATGCGCACACCGTTTTTGTTGTTCGCGTTCCAGCCGGTTCGAATTTTCAGGGTGACCGGCACGTCCACTGCCGCCACCACGGCGTTGAGAATCCTGGCAACCAATGCCTCGTCCTGCAGCAGCGCCGAGCCACACCACGCATGGCAGACTTTTTTTGCCGGACAGCCCATATTGATATCGATGATCTGCGCGCCGTGATCGACGTTGTAGCGCGCAGCCTCAGCCAGCACTGCGGGGTCGGCACCGGCGATCTGCACACCGATGGGATCGGGTTCGCCAGCGTGATCCATCCGCCACTGGCTCTTCTTCGTTTTCCACAAGCGCGGATCGGAGGTGGTCATCTCTGACACCGCGTAACCGGCGCCCATTTCCTTGCACAGCAAGCGAAACGGCTTGTCAGTCACCCCGGCCATCGGGGCGAGCACGGTGGGTGACTTGAGGGAGATGGGTCCAATTTTCATACGGGTGGCATTGTAGTTGGCAGCGGATTGCGACTCGCGCCTTGCGGCACCCAACCATTGAGAGCGGCGGAGGGCGAAGACGGAACATCCGCGCGCAAACTGGTCGAGTCAAAACGCGCGGCATGACCATCGCCACTGCGACATTCAGCCGCGACTGCTTACCCTGCGGCCTCGTCTTTGATCGTTGCCTATTGGAGGTTTCTGTGCGGATCCCGTTTGCCCTTATTCTGTTTGCATTGATCCAGACAAGCGCTTGCGCGGACCTGTCCGCTGCAGAAGTGACGAGTGCTATTTCGAATCAAACACCTGTTGCAGGCTCGGTCACCGAGTCGTCACCTACCCGTCTGTCCGAAGTGGTGGTGTCGGGTGAACAGCCCGGCCCCGGTATGTGGCGGGTCGAACATGGTGACAACGTGCTCTACATTCTTGGCACCTTGAGTCCCTTGCCCAAACGCATGCGTTGGAAGTCGGATGAAGTCGAGGCACTCATCGCCAGCGCGCAACAGGTGATCAATCCGACTGAGGTGAAAGCGAAGAGTGACCTTGGCATGTTCCGGACTGCCATGTTGCTGCCCTCCGCGCTGCGCGCCCGCAACAACCCGGAAGAACAAACGCTGGTCGACGTCCTGCCCGCTGATCTCTACCAGCGCTGGTTGCCACTGAAGGAACGCTACATGCGGCGCAACCGGTCGGTGGAAAAGCGCCGGCCGATCATTGCTGCGTCCCAGTTGTATGAGAAAGCCATCGACAAGAGCGGTTTGGAGTCATCCTCGCGCATCGACAAAGTGATTGCCAAGGCAGCCAAGCGAAACCGGGTGGAGGTGGTCGAGCCGATGATCGAGATAACAATCGAAGATCCCAAGGCCATGCTGAAGGAGATCGCGGGCGCAAGCCTGGATGATATCGGCTGTTTCAAAAGCACCTTGGACCGCTTGGAGATCGAGCTTGAGCACATGCGGGCTCGAGCAAATGCTTGGGCCATTGGTGATCTGGAGGCCCTGCGCGAGCTGCCGAGCCAAGATCGCGGTCGCGCGTGCATCCAAGCCATCACTGGTTCCGCGGCGATGCAAAGTCGCGGATTTGACAAGCTGCCTGAGCGCGCGAAGCAGGCGTGGCTGGAAGCCGTCGATGCCGCGCTGACCACCCACACGATTACCTTCGCCGCATTGCCCATGCGCCAGTTGCTGGGCGACGACGGCTACCTGCAGGCATTGACGGCGCGCGGGTATGTGGTGGTGGCGCCGGAGTGAGTTAACCGATTGCGGATCGCCGAAGCCACCGCAATGGCTCGGGGGTGGCTGCGACGATTTTGGAAGATGCGGTTGTTGTGGGAGCGGCGCAAGCCGCAGTTGTTGTGGGAGCGGCGCAAGCCGCGAAGGAGCTGGCCCTGCAGCAATGCAATCGCGGGTTTCCGCCGTTCCCACAGGGTGCCGTCAGTCTGGAAATCGAGCCAAGACCTCGCTGCGCAGCGGCATCGCCAAGGCGGCGCCGGCGCGCTCGACGGCGAGTGCAGCAACCCGCCCGGCATCGCGAACAGCATTTGCAAATGGTGCATGCGGCGCGTGCGCCAACGCCGCCGCGAGGCCGCCATTGAAGGCGTCGCCAGCGCCGGTGGTATCGAGCACGGCTGCCGGTTCGGCGGCATGGCGGTAATGACTAACCTGATCACCACGCAAGTTGGCGTCGGCGTGGGAAACGAAGGCGCCTCGCGCGCCCAAGGTCAGCACCACGGTGGCTACGCCCAGCCGTCGACAAAGCGCATGCAACTCGTCATCGCTGTGGTCAGCGATGGCTTCATTTTCAACGATCACGCCAGAGTGCTTGAGTAGGGCGACGAATTCGCTCTCGTTTGGGGTCAGCACATCGCTTAGGCGCAGCAGCGCCAGCGCCATGACATCGGCAGCCGGCGCCGGGTTGTACAGAGTCAGCACGTTGGCGCGGCGGGCGATTTGCATCGCCTCAGCGCAGGCGGCAAGCGTGGTTTCGTTTTGCAGTACCAGGATCCTGGTGCCCGCGATCAACTGCGATTGCTGACGAATATGCGCCGCGCTGAGTGCCGCGTTGGCGCCTGGTCCGACCACGATCATGTTCTGCCCTGCGGCATCGAGCAGGATCGCTGCGCTGCCGGTGGCCAAGTCGGGTTGGCGTTCAATACAGACACTGACGCCTTCGCTGGCCGCCAATGCCAAGGCGGCCTCAGCCGCTGAGTCAATTCCAAGCGCGCCGACAAACGTGCAGCGTGCTCCCTGACGCGCGGCCGCGATGGCTTGGTTGAAGCCCTTGCCGCCCGGTCCGGAAGCAAACGTACCGAGGCGCGTTTCGCCGGCTATTGGCAATTGCGCGCTGCGCCAGACGTAGTCGTGGTTGTAGGAACCAACAACGACGACGTCGACCATCGTTTTACGGTGCTACGGTGCAGGCGACGGCGGAGGCAGTCTCGCTGCTTTGTTGCAACAGATACAACACGCCGGCGATGGTTGCGGTCATGAAGGTGGCGATGGACCCACCCAATACGGCACGCAAACCCAGTCTGGCCACATCGCTTCGGCGCTCGGGAGCCAAGCCGCCGATACCGCCGATCTGGATCGCGATCGAACTGAAGTTGGCAAAGCCACACAACGCGTAGGTCGCTATCAAGGCGCCCTGATTGGTCAAGGCCACGCCTTCGGTCTTGCAATTGACGATGTCGGCCAGCTGCATGTAAGCGACAAATTCGTTGATGACGACTTTCTGCCCGATCAAGCCGCCGACCACGCTGGCATCTGACCACGGCACCCCGATCACCCAGGCCAGCGGGGCCAGCAGCAGGCCCAGCAGGTTGGCGATGTCGGTTGGCCGACCCAGCTCGGCAGCCAAGCCACTGAACTCACCAAACCAAGTCAGCGGCGCATTCAACAACGCGATCAAGGCGATGAAGGCGAGCAGCATCGCGCCGATATTCAAGGCCAGCTTGAGCCCATCAGCCGCACCAGATGCCGCTGCGTCAATCACGTTGCTTGAGGTCTTCTCGAACTCCATATGCACGCTACCGCGGGTCAGCGGAACACCGGTTTCGGGAATGAGGATCTTTGCAATGACCAGGGTGGCCGGCGCCGCCATGATCGATGCCGCCAACAGATGCTTGGCGTAGAACGCCTGTTGAATCGGGTCGCCTCCGCCGAGCATGCCGACGTACGCAGCGAGCACGCCACCGGCGATATGCGCCATTCCGCCGATCATCATGGTGATGAGTTCGGACTCGGTCATGCGACCGATATAAGGGCGCACCGTCAACGGTGCTTCGGTCTGGCCGATGAACACGCTGGCGCAAACCGAGGTGGTTTCCGCGCCCGACACGCGCATGACCTTGGTGATCGCCCACGTCATTCCGCGCACGACGGCTTGCATCACGTTCAAGTGATACAGCACGCCCATCAGGGCGGCGAAAAAAATGATGGTTGGCAGCACCTGAAAGGCAAAAATGAAACCGAACTTCGAGGTGTCCATCAGGTCGCCGAAGATGAACTTCGAACCTGCTGACACGAACCCCAGAACTTTGACGAAGCCGCTCCCCAGTGCGTCGAACACGTCTTTACCGCCGGGTACCAGCAGCACCAGGCTGGCAAACGCGATCTGCAAGCCGACTCCAATTCCGACCAGTTGCCAATCAACGGCGCGCTTGTTGTTGGAAAACAAAAAGGCCAAACCGATCAGGCAGGCGAGACCAAACAGGCCAAACAAGATCGACGCCATGCGCTATTCCCCGAGGTGATTCGGCGCAACTGCGCGAATCTGAAGTGGCCGCAGCGTAGGTCAGGACAGCATGAGGCGCAACCTGCGATCAAGCGCCTACTGACTTAGGCGCAACGGCGTGGGTGCATTGGCTGCGGTCCGGTGGCTGCATGTGGGTGAAACGAACGGCCCCACTCGCCGTGTGCAATCGGTGCAGCGATGCGCAGCCAGCAGGCGGCCGGTAGCGCATCTCATGTCGTTGCTAGAGCAGCACACTTTCCAGAACGCCGCGAGACGGCGGCGGTGGCGGAGGCGCTGGCGCTGGCGCTGCGGGAGCAGAAGGCATCGCCGGCAGCGCGTTTGGCATCGGCGGCATCGGTGCCGAAGCAGGAGTCGGTGGCAGCGGGGGAACTGGCGGCGCCGGCGGTGCGAAGCCAGGAAGTCGCGGTAATGCGGCAGCCTGCAGCTCCAACTTCTGCGCCTTGCGATCACGCATCAAGCGCACCGCCACTGGCTGCTCGGCTTTGCGACTTTGCTGAGCATCGCGCAGCGCCCGCAACACGTCGGTAGGTTCATTGACATCCTGCTCGTCGATACTGAGTAACACATCGCCTGCTTGCAGACCTTGCAGTGGACTCTCCTCGGCGCTCAGTACCAGCACGCCACGCGCGCTGGCGAAGTAGCGCCCGAGCTCGGCGTTCACAGCGGCCATGCGCAATCCGCGCCAGCGCAAGCTGTCTGCAAAGGCGAGCCTGGCGGTCATGCATTCGCCGCCGTCGTCGATGCAGGGCACCATCGGCGTGATCTGCTCGATGTCGAGCAGGCCGCGCATCGCGATCAAGGGCTCAATCTGCGCACGCACGCTATCCGCATTGAGGGCGCGGCCGCGCCACCACGCCAGCCCCGGCAACATGTCGGCGGTGACCTCAACGTGGCTGCGTTGCTTGTCGCGCATATATTCCAGCGCAAGCACTTGACCGACTTCGAGTTCGCTCAGGCGCTCGCGTGCCTCATCCAAGCGCGATTGGGCTGAGCCAGCGCCGATGGGTTTGCCTTCAATTTCAAGGATGCGGTCACCAGAACGCAATCCTGCGCGTTCTGCCGGGCTGTTGGGCGTGACCCCGGAAATGCTCACGCCCGCTTGCGGGTCGCTACGCAGCACGACGCCGATCATGGGGCGATCAAACGCTGGACGTGCCAGCGCCGCCTCGATGTCAGCACGTGCGATCTGCATCGACAGGCCGGCGATGCGGCTGGACAGCGCGCCCAACTCTTGCTGTGCGCGCCGCAGCTCAGCTTGCGCATTGGCAAGATCGGCACTGCTCTCAGCGGCGCGCTCGACTTGAGCACGTGCGCGCTCGGCCTGCGCGCGGTCGTGCTCGATCCGACGCGCGTCCTGGGACTGTTCGGGTGTCACCGCAAAGGGTTCCATTGCCGTAGCGCTGGGGCTTGCGAGCAAGGCCAACAACGCAGCCAAAAACATTCGAGTCATGGGGCTCTCCTTCATAGCGAGCAATGGCAGATGCGGGCGATCACAGCGTGACTTCGCGGGTGGCGGCGTCACTGGCAGCGATCAATGAGTCGCGTTGGCCAAGTGCCAAGCGCTGGGTCAGCAACTCCACTCGCTGCTGCCACAACACCTCGCGGGTGGCGGCAGTGGCGTTGGGGTCGGCCAACAGGTAGTCGATCCATTGCATGCGGTCGACCAAGGCGAGTTCGATCGCCAACGTTTCGGCGTCGCGACCGCTTGCTGCTGTGAAGCCCAGCAACGATTGCAGACGCGCCGATTCCGCCATCAGCGTTTCCGTTTGCGAATTTTCGTCGCTGGTGGCACTAGGCAATACGTGCTCCGCCTCGTCCGGCGTGGTCCCAACAGGGCTCACAAGGCCGGTATTGATCGGCAGCGCCGGCAACGATTTCCAATCATCAGGGACGCCGAGGAGCAGTGCGGCCAAGGCGAGGGCTGCGGCAACCGCCAACAGACGATGGCCGCGCTGCACGCGCCAAGGTGATCGCCACGGACGAGGTGGCAAGCCAGTCAAGCGCGTGTTGGCGTGATTGGATTGGGTGGATGGGAAACCGCCTTTTTCGATACTGGCGCGCAACCGCAGCCAACCATCGCTCGGCGGATCAAACAACGGCAACGTGGCGAGTGCATGGCTCAAGCTGGCGCTGGCTGGTAAATCGTGGACGTTTGTTTCTGCCGCGCGGCGATCAGTTGGCATAACTGACATGGCAGTTCTCCCTGGTCGGATTCGGCGCATGCTCGGGTTCGGTCAAAGCAAACCGCAGTCGTTGCGTGCCGCGGGCCAACTGCGATTTCGAGAAACTGACCGTACGCCCCATCAGTTGGGCAATTTCATCGTGGGTGTAGCCTTCGCCGTGATACAGCCAAAGCACACTGCGAGTGACGTCGGGTAGCGCCGCCATCGCTCGTTCCAGTTCTGCCGATTGCGCGTGCTCTAGCGGCGAGTGCCCGCTGCTCGGCGTCGAATCATCCATATCCATGCTGTCCGTCAATGGCCGCGAGCTGCGCCGTCGCAGTCGCATCAGGGTCTCGTTGACCGCGATTTTGCGTAGCCACGCCCAGAACGGCGCATCGCCGCGGAAGCTGGGCAGCGCGCTATTCATGCGCAAGAACGCATCGTGGGTAGCTTCCATGGCTTCATCCGCATCACCCAATATGCGCACCGCCAAGCTGTAGACCGGCCGCTGAAACAAGCGAAACACCCGTTCGAATGCGCCGAGATCGCCAGCGCGGACGCTGTCCAGCAGTCCGGCTGGCAGGTTGATCGCAAATGTTGATGAGGTGCTCACGACGTAAAGGATGCGCGCTTCAGGAAAACGGTCGCAGTGCCAGTCGCTTCACCTGTCGATTCAATGTGACGCTGGCGCAGACCTGCCGATACGGTCGAGCCCGATGTTATGATCCGACCGCGATTCCGCATCACATCGTTGTCACCAATGGCCGTACCGGCGTTTGACATTCCGGGCTATGACTTTGTCCGCGAACTCGGTTCTGGCGGCATGGCGACGGTGTATCTGGCCGTACAGCGATCACTGGATCGCAAAGTCGCGATCAAGATCATGCGTCGCGGCATGGCCGACACCAACACCGAGCAGCGCTTTCTCAATGAAGGCCGCACGATGGCGCGGCTACCGCACGCGCACATTGTCGGTGTCTACGACATCGTTCAAAACGACAGCATCAATTACATCGCGATGGAGTTCCTCGACGGCGGCCTGCTGTCGGAGCGCATGCGCGAGGGCCTGTCGTTGGGTGAAGCGATTACGATCATTGTGCAGATTGCGGGCGCTCTACAGTTCGCCCATGACAACGGCGTGGTGCATCGCGATCTGAAACCAACCAACGTCATGTTCCGCGACGAGATGACGGCGGTGCTGACTGACTTTGGTATCGCCCGGGCGCAAGGCGCGGGTGCCAGCCGTCTGACCCAGACCGGCATGATGCTCGGTACGCCGACCTACATGAGTCCCGAGCAAGCTACCGCCAGCGAAGTGGACGGTCGTTCGGACCAGTATTCGCTGGGTGTGCTTTTCTACGAAATGCTGACCGGCCACGCGCCGTTTGAGGGCGACTCGCCGATTCAAGTCGCACTCGCGCATGTCAGCCAACCGCCGCCGCCGCTGCCGCCGCAGTTCTCCTTTTTCCAGCCAGTCATGGATCGCATGCTGGCCAAGTTGCAGGACCATCGTTATCCCGATTTGCACGTCTTCATCCGCGAGTTGAAAGCGATGGTGACCGGCAGCAGTTCGCTGATGGCGCGCTTGCAGATCGACCCCAATTCGTCGTCGTCAGAACAACTGCGCGCGCTTGGATTCTCCGACAGCCAGATTCACACAGGTTCGCGGCGTTCGCCCGGCCAGGGCGGCGGTGCGTCAGGCGCATGGCCGTCCACACGCAGCACCGGATCGGGGCAGAAGAACCGCAGCAGTGGCACCGGTCCCGGTGTGCGGATGGGGCAATCCAAGCCGCCACCGTCCAGTCGTCCGGCGTGGTTGATCCCGGGCGTTGCGGTTGCAGTGCTGTTGCTGGCCGTTATTGGCGGCTGGTTTATGTTCGGATCGGGCGGCTCCGGTTCCGACATCGATCCTGCCTTGCGCAGCCTGCTCAATGATCGCCTGCAGAATGTGGATCAGCTGATCAGCGAACGCCGATTGGTGACGCCGGCAGGCGAGAGCGCCTATGACAAGCTCCAGGAGGTCTTGCAACTCGCCCCAGACTGGCCCGAGGCGCAGCAACGACTCACTGCAATCGTCGACGCATTGCGTCAGCAGGCTGAGGCGGCGGTCGCTGCGAAGAACTTTGAAGTCGCCGAGGTGCGTATCGGCGAAGCCTTGGCGGTGATGCCCAAGGACCCAGCGCTGCTGGCGATACAAGCGTCGATCAGTAACGCCCGCATGGGTGCCGAGCGAGAGGGCAAGTTGCGTGACTTGTTGACGCGGGCCGATGCTGCGCAGCGCGCCGGTAAACTGGTCGGTGATAGCCGCGACGATGCGTGGGCCCTGTTGCAGCAGGCGCAGGAAATTGACGCGCAGAGCGCCGACGTCAAGCGCGCCGTGGATGCACTGGCGGCGGTGTTGTTGAAACCCGCGCAAGACGCGCTTGCTGCTGGCCGTTTGGCCGATGCGGAAACTGCCTTGCAAGCCAATTCAGTGCGTCTTGCGGCTGACCCCACCTGGCAGCGACTGAGCGCCCAATTGGCCCAACAGCGGCTGTTGACGGAACAGAAATCCCGTATCGATGCGTTGTTGGCGCAGGCACGCAAACAATTGGCTGCCGGTCGTGCCGCTGAACCTGCAGGCGACAACGCATTGGAAACACTGGCGCGCGTGGCCGAGATCGACCCGGCCAATGCGGACGCGCTGAAAATTCGTGCGCAGAGCGCGGTCGCATTGGCAGCGCTGGCCAAGCAAGCGGTGAGCGCAGGCGACCTGAGCGGCGCCTACAGTCGCTATGAGCAGGCGTTGCAAGCGGAACCCGGCAACGCGAGCTATGCGGCCGCGCGCAAGGACTTGGAGCAAACGCTTGGCGAGCGCGTCACCCAACTTGCACGCGCCTTGACCGATGCACGCACAGCGATTGCCGAGCGCCGCTTCTTCACGCCGCAAACCCGCAGCGCTCGCGACTACTTGGCCGCCGCGCTGCAGCTTGATCCCAACAACGCTCAGGCCTTGCAATTGCAAGCGCAACTGCCGGCGATGGTTCGCGAGGCGGCGCAAGCGATGGCTGCCAATAATCGGCTCGATGACGCGCTGGCCTTGCTCGCGGATGCGCAGCAGGCGTATCGGAGTGACACCGAACTCGGACGTCTGGCGACGCAACTGGGAGCGGCGCGGGATCAGGCGCGCGTGCTCGAAGCACGCTCCGCAAAGCTGCTGAGCATGCGCGGAGCCTTGGCCAAGCGGCCGTTGACGGTGACCGACGTGCGCGATGTGGCAACGGGCTTGCAAGCCTTGCTCAAGGCCGACCCCACGGATTCGGAGGCTGTGCTGTTGCGCGAGCAATTGGTGAAGGGGCTTTCCTTGGACGTTGCCGCGGTTGACGCCGCCGCTGGCCTCGCCACGCTCGCGCCGTTGATCGAACAGGTCGAGAAATCCATGGGTGCGGGCGGCGCCGATGTGCGCAAGCTGGTGGTCGACTTCGCTGCTCGCAAGAGCGTCATTGAGGCACGCGAGGCCGAAGCCTTGCTGGCGCGTCAAGGCGTGCTGGTGTTGAACGCGTTCCCTTGGGCCAACGTCGAGTCGGTCGTCGAGCAGGCCAGTGGGCGCGCCGTCAAATTGCCTGCCGATCCCGCAACGCCGTTAGTGCTGCCATTGCCAGCGGGCACCTACCGCGTCACGTTCCGTCATCCCGATGCCAGCCAGGCGGTGGTGCGTGTGGCCGGTCTGGAAGCGAAGAAGACCCAGCAAGTCAGCGCCAGCTTCCCCACCATCAAGGCGGATGATTATCTGCGGCGGGCTGGTTATGCGCGCTAGCGGCTCGGTCTTGCTTGCGATCCTGTTGGCAATGACCAGCGGGCAGGCGATGGCCGACTGGAAACGCGACTATGCCCGCGGTGAGCGCGCGATCACTGACGGCAAGTGGGCGGAAGCGGAAGCCCTGTTTCGTCAAGCCGCTCGCGAAGAGCCAACTCCGGATGCCCGCAAGCGTTTCGAAGGCGTCGTATTTCGCGACTACGCGCCGCAGTATTGGGCGGGCTTCGCCGCATGGCGGCAAGGTGCCTGCGATCGCGCGATGACCTACTGGCAGGACAGCGCCAACAACGCGGCCATGCTGTCCAAGATCAAGGACTTCAAGTCACAGCAGGACCGTGGTTTGGCCGATTGCCAGCAACAACTGGCGCAAACCACGACGCCAACCCCCACGCCCACGCTTACCCCAGTTGCCCCCCCCCCGCCACCTGTGGCCACCACCACACCCGTGGCGGTTCCGCCGGTGGCAACGACTGTACCCAAGCCGACCACCACGCCAGTGCAAGTCGCCCAACAGCCGCCGCCAATCACTCCGACTCCGCGACCGACGCCAGCACCGGCCGATGTCAAGCCAGCGCCCGCACAGTTGGTGACTGCCGTCGACGCGTGGCTCAGTGGACGCTATGGCGATGTGCTGGGGGTTGATCCAACGCAAGTGGCCGACGGTCGCGCCAAGGCGCATTTGCACGTGCTGCGGGCCGCAGCGCGTCATGCGCAAGCACAGATCGCGAATGGTGGCAGCTTGGCTTCCGCCGAAGAAGAAGTGCGCTCCGCACGCCGCGCGTTGGCGAGTATCGCGCCCGATCAAGCTCTGTTCTCGCCGCGGTTTCGCGAGTTTTGGAAGCAGACCAAATAGGCGGTAAGGCATAAGCGGTCTAGTTTCGCCACCCGTTTGCCTCGATGGATGCCGTGTCTCGGCTTACGCAATAGTTCCTCCATCAGCAACCTAGGGTGCGTCTCGAACGCAGCCATTGCCGCCGCACGACGGGGTGTGTCCGAGACACACCCTACTTGCTTGCTATCCTTGCCGAACAAGCAGGTCCGCATTTTCTGTTGAAACCTCGACGGTCTCGTCTGCCAACGCCTGCGTCCGCTTGTTGACAGCCACAGCTTGGCCTGAAGGTCTCTCAATGCGGCCGTCTGAAGTTTTTTGACTCGGTGTCAACCGCACGGAATCCTGCGCGGGATTAAGGCGAGTTCATTCCGCGACACTTCGCGAATCGTTCGGGTTGCGCGCTCAGGTGAAGCAAAAGGGTGTTCCATGTTTTGCTCAGCCAAAAAAAGGGCGCAGTTTCCTACGCCCTTTTTGACCTTCGCTCAGCTGAGCTCAGCCGAGCTACGTATCCACTAATCCCAGCGCATCACACCTGATAGTGACAGCGTGTCCTGCACGTCTGAGCCGTCGTACCCAAAGTCAACCTGAAATTTCGGAAACGCCCAGCCAAAGCCGACTGCATAGTGGGTTTCGTCGCCGCCTGCGGAGAACAGTACGGCTTCGACGTAGGCGAGGACCGGATCGTTATTGAAGGCGCTGCTGTCGGGGTCAGCAACAAAGCGCAGGTTGCGGTCGCGCTCGCGCCACAGACCAGCGCGCAGGAAGAACGGGTTGGCGGTGGCAAAGGCGTATTCCATGCCGATGCGCGGTTCGATCCGATCCTGGATCTCAAAGCCGTTAAGGATGAGCTGAGTTTCGGCGTCTGTCCCACCAAGAAAACCGTCATCCACTTGGTCGCTCAAGTTGGAGTAGCCAACGTGATTGACATCAAGGCTCAGGGTCAACTGCTCGGTGGCGCGCATGCTGAAGCCTAGGCCCAGCGAATCCGGCGCCTTGAACGGCGTACTGAAATTGGCGACCTCCTGTGCAGCGGCACCACTACCCACCACGGTGCGTGCCTGGTAGTCGAAGGAAGGCGCACTGCGATAGGACAGGCCGATGCTGAAACGGTCCGAGCCGCGATACAGCAGCCCAAAGGTGAACGACAAATCGTTATCGCTGCCGTTCTGGGTGGTGTTGAAGATCGCGGCATTGTTGGCGCTCGGATCGAAGCGCTCGCTAAATGTGTCGATCTCAAAGCGGTGGTAGGCGATGCCGCCGCCCCACGACAGCGCCTCGGTGATGTTCATGCCAAAGCTGACACCATAGCTCTCGATGCTGAGGTCGGTAATCGCTGAGTAAGGACGGGTAAAAACTGCGTCGCCAGTGGCCGGGAAGTTCGGCGGGAAAAAAATCTGCTCGTTGATATAGCTGTTCTGATAGTTCAACAGCTGGTGGCGATAAAAAGCGATCGACCAATCATCGCGCGGCAACACGAAGGCAAGGAAGGCGAGTTCGTTGGCGTCGTCGGAGGCCGAGCGATAGTTCACGCCGGTCAAGTCAAGCGGACGCACCGTGAAACTGCCGCTGGCCGGGTAGGGCGTGTCAAACGACAGACGGCGAAACTCGGCCGAAAACTGCTTCGACAAGCCGAGTCGGGTCAAGCCCGCCGGATTCGTGTAAGCGGCAGTGGCGTCATCGGCAAGTCCAAGAAAAGCGCCGCCCATCGCCAGGCTGCGCGCGCCAGGATTAGAGAAGCTGAAAGGAATGGTGGCGTTGGTTTCGATATTGGTAATCGCCAGCGCAGGTGCGGTTGCGGCAAGCAAAAGCGCGGCACCGATGCAGGTCGACAAGGACTTCTGATTCATTTCCGTTTTCCCCGGGGTGGACAGATCGAGCACTAGCTTAGCGCAACAATTCTTTAACGGGCATCTCGGGTGCCGAAATTCGCATGGCAGACGTTTGCTGAAGCCGGTCACGATGCCGGCGCGGGCGCGTCGAGCTACCATAGGCACGACGACTGGCGCTGGGCCGGATTGCGAAGGAGAAGCACGATGTGGTTTGGTCTGATTCTGTTGGCGTTTGTGGTGGTGACCATCTTGAAGGGCGTGCGCTCGGTGCCGCAGGGATTCGAGTACACGGTTGAACGGTTTGGCCGCTTTACCCATTCGTTGCGGCCGGGCTTGGGTTTCATCATTCCTTGGATCGACGGCATCGGTCGCAAGATGAACATGATGGAACAGGTGATGGACGTGCCCTCGCAAGAGATCATCACCAAGGACAACGCGGTGGTGAAAGTGGATGCGGTGGTGTTCTACCAAGTGCTGGACGCCGCCAAGGCGGCGTACGAAGTCTCGAACCTGGAAATCGCCGCGCTCAATCTGGTGATGACCAATACCCGCACCGTGCTCGGCTCGATGGACTTGGACGAGTCGCTATCCAAGCGCGACGAAATCAATGCACGGCTGTTGTCGGTAGTCGATGACGCGACTCATCCGTGGGGCATCAAGGTCAACCGGATCGAGATCAAGGACATCCAGCCGCCGCGCGATTTGATCGATTCGATGGCGCGGCAGATGAAAGCCGAGCGCGAGAAGCGCGCCAACATTCTTGAAGCCGAGGGCTTTCGCCAAGCTGCCATCCTGAAAGCCGAAGGCGAGAAGCAGGCGGCAGTGCTTGAGGCCGAAGGCCGCCGTGAAGCTGCCTTCCGCGACGCCGAAGCGCGCGAGCGTTTGGCCGAAGCGGAAGCCAAGGCGACGATGATGGTGTCGCAAGCGATTGCGAAGGGTGACGTGCAGGCAATCAACTATTTCGTAGCGCAAAAATACGTCGAGGCGTTGAAAGAGTTTGCCCGCTCGCCAAACCAGAAGACCTTGCTGTTGCCGATGGAAACCACCGGCATTCTTGGCTCGCTGGCCGGCATCCTGGAGCTCGCCAAGGGTGCCAGCGATGCACAAGCCAGCAAGCGCATCGAACCACCGGCAATGCCGCGCTGAGCATTGCTGGGCAACCCGGGTTGCGCCGCGTCTGCCGCATGGCTGGATAGGGAGTAGGAGATGGATTGGATGCACACAACATGGTTCTGGTGGGGATTCGCCCTCGCCTTGTTTGCGGCGGAGGCGCTTCTGCCGGGTGCATTCATGTTGTGGCTCGGCTTCGCCGCCGCCGCGACCGCACTCACGTTGTGGCTGATGCCGATGGAGCCGGCCAGTCAATGGATCGTGTTTGGTGTATTCAGCCTGCTCTCGGCCGCGATCGGTTGGCGGTGGCGGAAGCGAAATCCGGAAACGGTCTCCGAGCAGCCCTTGCTCAATCGCCGCGCCGAGCAACTGGTAGGCCGCGTGCTGGTCCTGCACGAGGCGGTGATCAATGGCCGCGGCAAGTTGAAGATTGGTGACGCGCTGTGGGCGGTGGTGTCAGGCACCGACCTGCCCGCCGGCGTGCGCGTACGCATTGAAGGCGTGGAAGGGATGTTGTTGCGGGTGGCGCGCTGCGATTGAGACTTCGCCAAAAATCGGCCCGGCGGCGTTCTCTCGGCCGCCTGGGGCAACGGCTATCGAGCCATTAACAGAGCCTCTTACTGTGCTTCTGTGGGAGCGCCGGAAGGCACGATTCGATCCAGTGGGAAAGAGCATCGCGCCTCCCGGCGCTGCCACAACCGCCGGGAACGGACAGCCTATTTGTCGGCTGATTGATCCGTATTGGAGCTTGCTCGGCTGCTCTTGAGCGACTGCTTTCGGTGCATAAGCCGCCAAACCCTTGCTCGATTAAATGCGAATGAGTATCATCTAGTGCCTGCTTGCACGGATGTTCATCATGCGGATTCAGCTTAGTGGCGCGATTGTTTCAGTACTGTTTGCGCTGATCGCCAGCAACACTGCGACGCAGGCAGCGACGCCGCTGGTGGTCTACTCCGAGCGTCGCGAGCCGCTTATCCAGCCGATCTTCGAGCGCTACACCCGCGAGACGGGCATCGAGGTGCGCTGGTTGACCGATGTAGCGCCGGTTTTGATTGAGCGTTTGGCGGCAGAAGGCGCAGCGACTCCGGCGGATATCCTGCTGACCGTCGATGCAGGCAGCCTTTGGCAAGCGGCTGAACGTGGAGTGCTAAAGCCCGTCCAATCCGCAAAATTGGAGGCCGCGGTGCCTGCCAATTTGCGCGATGCGCAAGGCCGTTGGTTCGGCATCTCGCAGCGCGCACGCACCATCATCTACTCGACCGAGCGCGTTGCTGCGGCAAATCTGTCGACCTACGCGGCCCTGGCAGAAGACCAGTGGCGCGGCAAGTTGTGTCTGCGTTCGTCGAAAAAGATCTACAACCAGTCCTTGATCGCGATGATGATCGCGCGTCTGGGCGAGGTCGAGACAGAGAAAGTGGTGCGCGGCTGGGTCGCCAATCTGGCTGCGCCCCCGTTTGCAGATGACACTTTGTTGGTGCAGGCAGTGGCAGCCGGTCGCTGCGACGTGGGTATCGTCAACACCTACTACTTGGGACGAATGATCAAGGACACGCCCGACCTGCCAGTGACTGTGTTCTGGCCCGATCAAGCCACGGCGGGCGTGCACATCAACATTTCCGGTGCCGGCGTGGTGGCCGCATCGCAACAGCCGGCAGCGGCGCAAGCCTTGCTCGAATGGCTGGTGTCTGCGCCCATTCAAGCTGAATTCGCCGCACTCAATCTTGAGTTTCCAGTGCGTACTGAGGTCGCGGCGGATCCCATCGTGGCAGCGTGGGGCGCCTTTCGCGCCGATCCCATTCACGTCGCCGAAGCAGGGCGCTTGCAAGCCGATGCGGTGCGGCTGATGGATCGCGCTGGTTGGAAATAGCAGACCGCGCGGCAAACCCCGCCCGCGTATGAGCTCGGCGATCACGTTGATTCCCGCGTCCAGAACCCCGCTCTGGCGAGGCCGTTTGCTGGCATGGTTGATCGCCTTGCCCATGCTGCTGGTTCTCGCTGCATTGCTGTTGGCATGGAGCCAACCTCAGGCAGAAATCTGGGCGCACCTGCGCGCCTATGTCCTGGTCGAAGTGATCTCCAACAGCGTGTGGCTGATGCTGAATGTCGCGATTGGCGTCAGCGTGTTGGGGATCGGGTTCGCTTGGCTCTCCGCGCATTGCGACTATCCGGGCCGACGCATTCTCGATTGGGCGCTGGTGCTGCCGTTGGCGATGCCGACTTACGTGGTCGCTTTTGCGTGGATCGGCGTGCTGGATTACTCCGCGCCCTTGCAAACCAGCTGGCGAGCGCTCAGCGGATCGCGCGCGTCATTGTTTGATGGGCGCGGCATCCTCGGTGCCAGCGTGTTGCTGTCGCTGGTTCTGTATCCCTACGTATATGTGCTGGCGCGCAGCGCATTCTTGCGGCAAGGCGCGGCTGGCTTCGATGCAGCACGCTGCCTCGGCCACGCGCCGTTCAGCGCATTTTTCCGGGTGGCCTTGCCATTGATTCGTCCGGCATGGGTCGCCGGCTTGAGTCTCGCCTTGCTGGAAACATTGGCCGACTTTGGCGCGGTTTCCATCCTGGGCGTGGATACCTTCACCACGGCCATCTACAAGACGTGGTTCGGATTGTTCTCGCTGGCGGGTGCCGCCCAACTGGCGACCTTGTTGTTGCTCGCTGTCGCCTCGGTATTGCTGCTCGAACACTGGCTGCGTGGCAACTCACAAAGGCGCGAAGCCAGCGTGCGTCCGCAACCGCGCCTGCGTTTGCAAGGTGGCCGCGGCTGGCTGGCGAGTGGCGGCGCGTGCCTATTGATCGCGCTGGGCTTCGGTTTGCCGGTGCTGCAACTGCTGAGTTGGCTTGATCTCTCAAACTTTGACGGCAGTGGCCTGCTCGCCGCCTCGTCGAATACTTTGCTGCTGGGTATGTGCGTCGCTACTCTAGTGTTGTTGATCGGCGGCGGCATGGCATGGCTCAGCCACGCCAAGCCCAGCGACGGCGTGCGCGGCTCGGCCGAGTTTGTCGCTACCCTTGGTTACGCCATTCCCGGAACGGTGTTGGCGGTGGCGGTTATGGGCCTGCTGATCGCCGGTCAGCATTGGACCAGCGAGCACATGGGGCTCGAGTTGGCGCTGGTCGGCAGCATTCTCGGTGTGCTGATCGCGCTCTGTGTCCGCTTTCTGCGCGTGGGTCATGGCGCTGTGCAGGCTGGGCTCACGCAACTGCGACCAAGTTTGTTTGAGTCCGCCCGTCTGCTGGGTGCGGGTCGCGCACAACGCTGGCGGCAGATTGCGTGGCCGCAACTACGCCCCAGCGCGCTGGCTGCGATGCTGCTGGTGCTGGTCGAGACCATGAAGGAAATGCCCGCCACACTGATGCTGAGGCCGTTTGGCTGGGATACCTTGGCGGTACGTATATATGCGCAAACGGCAGAGGGGCTTTGGGTGCAAGCGGCGGCGCCGGGATTACTGCTGGTGGCCGCTGGCTTGTTGCCGGTCTGGTGGTTGGTTCGCTCGCAACATTGATGAAACTCGCTGCACCTGAGCAGTGCGCACGCTCTGCGCGATAATGCGCGCCCGTGCATCGTCGGAAGTGAGTACGCTATGAGTCAGGTCACCGTTCTCAACGCCACCCATCGCGCCATGGGCGCGCGCATGGTCGATTTCGGTGGCTGGGATATGCCGATCCACTACGGCTCGCAGATCGAAGAACATCACGCTGTGCGTCGTGAGGCCGGCATGTTCGATGTCTCGCACATGACGGTGGTCGATCTGCGTGGGGGGCAGGCGCGCGAGTTCCTGCGCTTCCTCGTCGCCAACAACGTCGACAAACTGAAGAAGCCCGGCAAGGCCCTCTACACCTGCATGCTCAATCCAGCAGGTGGCGTGGTTGACGACTTGATCGTCTACTTCCTGTCCGAGCAATGGTTTCGACTGGTCGTCAATGCGGCAACCCGCGAAAACGATCTGGCATGGATCGCCAAACAAGTGGTCGGATTCGATGTTGAGATCCGCGAGCGCCCGGAGCTGGCGATGATCGCCGTACAAGGTCCGCAGGCCCGTGATCGCTTGCATTCGCTGCTGAGCACGCAGGCCGCCGCACGGGCGCAAGCCTTGGGCAAGTTCATGGCCGCCGAAGTGAGTGGTCCAGATGACATGCCACTGTTCCTGGCGCGCACCGGCTACACCGGTGAAGACGGTTATGAAGTAATCGTTCCGGCGGAGCATGCCGTTGCGCTGTGGAATGCACTGCATGCCGCTGGCGTGAGGCCGGCCGGCTTGGGTGCACGCGATACCCTGCGTCTGGAAGCTGGCATGCCGTTGTACGGCCAGGACATGGACGAATCGGTGTCGCCGTTTGAGGCTGGTCTCGCCTGGACGGTGGCAATGGACGGTGATCGCGACTTCGTTGGACGTGCCGCACTGCAAGCACAACTGGCAGCAGGCGTGCCACGGCAGATGATTGGCCTGGTGCTGGATGAGAAAGGCGTGCTGCGGCATGGGCAGACGATCCGCAGCCAGGCCGGCGATGGCGAGGTGTTATCCGGAACCTTCTCACCTACCTTGGGCAAGGCCATTGCCATGGCGCGAGTGCCACAGGGCGAACTGGGTGAGGTACGCGTCGACATTCGCGGGCGCGAGATTCCGGTGCGGGTAGTCAAGCCACCCTTCGCGCGTGATGGCGCGATATGTGCCGGAATATAGAGGCTGTTCTTCAACGCCGCTGCTCAGCATCTGCTCGGTTACAATCCGCGCCGCGGTCACCCAATCCCCGCCTGCACGGCGAGCGTGCAACGCACTTTCAGTGGAGTTTTTGCAATGAATGAGATCCCCGGCGATCTGAGATTTCTCAAGTCCCACGAGTGGGCGCGAATCGAAGACAGCGGTCGCGTCACGATCGGAATTTCTGACCACGCACAAGCGCAGTTGGGCGATCTCGTCTATGTCGAATTGCCCGCGATCGGTGATCGGGTGGAGGCCGGCAATGGTGTTGCAGTCGTCGAGTCAGTGAAGGCGGCGTCGGATGTCTACGCGCCTGTTTCTGGAACTGTCGTTGCCATCAATGAAGCGCTGACGGATCGCCCGGAAGCGATCAACGAAGACGCTTTCGGTGAAGGTTGGATCTATGCCATCGAACCCGATGACGTGGCTGAGGTGGACGAACTGCTTTCGCCCGACGATTACGCAGCCATGATCGAAGACGACGTCGACTGATCACTCGGCTTGCGCGCAGACCCACGCGCTGCGCATGCAATCGATGTTCGCAACAGACAGCATTGCGGCGGCTCGCGAAAAAAGTCTGCGCAGTTGCCTGTGATCGATGCGGAAAAGCATTGCGCCATGCGTCGATGACACGAGATTTTTTTGCGCACGATACGTGCGCCGTTCATCCGCGCAATGATGCTTGCAAAGTGCTGCGGATGTTTTTGTCGCAGCTTGATCGAAAGCTCCGATAGCTATACGCAGAGCGGCTTGCAGCGCGTCGCTCAGCGGCCGCAAACAGCGCGACGAAAATTCTCGGCGCTGACAAACGTGCGCGGCGACGACACATCGCAGCGACAACGTCGCGCGTGCGCGGGAAAAATGTTCGCCAGCTTGTTGACAGTGTGATGACGCGTGATTAGCTTTCGCCGAACTGATCAATGCGCGGGAAACGGTGAGTAAATTCGGAGTCAAGCAAAGCGCCTCACGCGGACAATTTTCCGCAACGCACTCCGCCTCGGTGGACTGGTGCTGCTTCTCCCTCCCGCTGCTGAAAACTGCATCGTCGTCGACACCAGAATCGGTGCCTCACGACTACCTATACGACGCCCGTGCTGCATCCGCAGCGCGGGCGTTTTCGTATGCGATGTCTGCGACATCGCGCTCTGGGCAACTGCTGTTTCCGTAAACCTGATTCGCAAACCTGACTAGGGAGTTCAACCAACCATGGCCACCAAAAAAGCTGCTGCAAAGAAACCTGCCGCGAAGAAAGCTGCACCGAAAAAAGCCGCCGCTAAACCGGCAGTGAAGAAAGCTGCAGCGCCCAAGCCAGCCGCCAAAAAGGCTGCGGTGAAAAAAGTTGCTGCGGCAAAGCCAGCCGCCAAGAAAGCTGTTGCGAAGAAGCCAGCTGCCAAGGCAGTCGCTGCGAAAAAACCAGCGGCAAAAACAGTGGCGGCAAAGAAGCCAGCAGCGAAGAAAGCTGCAGCTGTTAAGCCCGCCGCAAAACCAGCAGCAAAACCCGCTGCCAAGCCCGCCGCCAAGCCAGCTGCCGCCAAGCCAGCTGCCGCCAAGCCGGCTGCCGCCAAGCCCGCCGCCAAGCCAGCTGCCGCCAAGTCCGCTGTCGCCAAGCCCGCTGCGCCCAAGCCCGCTGCTGCCAAGAAAGCAGCGCCCAAGAAAGCGGCCAAGAAGGCAGCTCCGCCCGTGCCCGCAGCGCCGGTTCCGGCGATCTGATCGAAGTCACCTTTACGACGTCATTATTTCTATCGGTCGATAATTCTCTCCCCGCGCGACCAGACGGGGAGGGGCTTTTTCGCTTGACGCCAGCGGACGGTTCGCAGGCGATTGCCTTCAGCGCCAGCGGATCAATTGGCGTCGGTTACGCCGCTCAATCCTGCCGCTCAATCATTTAGCGTCGGTTGCGCCGCTTGGGTACCCGCTCCAGCCCCGTCCAATCGCGAGAGGGCAATGCAAGCATGTCATCCAAAGCAGTGGCGAGCAGGCCGCTCGGTGCCCCGCTCTCGCAGTTCCACATCAGCACGATGCCGAAATTCTGATCTGGCAGCAAAGCCATCATGGCGCGATAGCCCTGCACGGCACCGGCGTGAAAAATCAATGGCTGACCCGCATAGTCGAAGACGCGCCAGCCGATGCCGTATTGCGCATCGCGCACCCGCTCGCCGCGCCAGCCAGCCCCACGAATCTCGCCCGGTGTGTCGACTTGGCCGGTGTGCATGGTCTTCAACTGGGCAGCTGACAGTACGTCTGGGCGATCACCCAATTGCGCGAGCAACCACTGACTCATGTCGCGCGCACTCGCGTTGACCCCGGCGGCCGGCGGGATGCGGTAATAGGTTTCTTTCGGTCGCACGGCCTGCCAACGTCCACGGCTGCGAATATGCGGACGCGCCCAACGCACGCTCGCTTCCAGTGCATCGCGACCATAGGTGGCGCTGTACATGCCCAAAGGATGAAATAGTCGGCGTTCGACCTGGTGGCTGTAGAAATCACCAGTGACCGCGAACACCATGTCGCCGATCAGGCTGAAGGCGATGTTCTGGTAGGCGTAACAGTCGCCGGGTTGGCAGGTCGCCGGTGCATCACCGAGCTTGGCAACCAGCAGCGGGTAGGGTTGGTTGGCTTCGAGATCGCGGTCGTAGGTGTTGTAGGGCAAACCCACCCGATGACTCAAGATGTCGAGGACGCTGAGTTGCTGGGCCGCCTGGATGTCGTGCAGCTTCAGCGCCGGCAACTGGTCGGCGATGCGGCTTTCCCAACGCAGCGCGCCATCGTCGATCAACTGTGCGGCAAGCGCGCTGGCAAAGGTCTTCGATAGCGAGGCCAAGCGAAAAACGGTGTCTGCATCCACTGCTTCCTTGGTGCTGACGTCAGTCACGCCAAAGCCGCGCTCAGACAGCACCACGCCGTCGTGGACAATGGCCAAGCCGATGCCGGTGACACCCGCTTCATCGACAACACGCGCTGCCAATTCTTCGACTCGCCGCACGGCGGTGTCCGCGTTACGAACTGCCTTGGAAGCTTGCGCACCGCGCCCGCTGTCGAGCGAATCGGCTGCCGTTGCCACTTGCACAGCCGCCAACAGCAGCGTCACAACAACAATTGCGCAGCGTCCAAGTAGCAAGCAGATGCCAAGCCCGGACTTTTCATGAATCGCGCCCGCCCTCGCTCGTCTCCTGACCGCACAGGGGATTCTCTTCAGTCGGTCGTAAATCCCGATACGGCGCTCCTTCAGAGAATCCCCTGTGCGATCAGTGTTCTGCGCGATCATCGTACGGATTCATGAAAATGCCGGGCTAGGTCAGGTGGGCTGCCGTATTCTAACGCGCTGGCGAACCACGAGCCGGCTTACAGGGGAGACAGTCATGATCACTTTATTGGTTCTGTTAGGCATCGCAGTGGCGTTGGCGTTTTGGCTGATGGGCATCTACAACGGCCTGGTGACCGCGCGAAATGGGTTCAAGAATGCGTTTGCGCAGATTGATGTCCAGCTCAACCGCCGGCATGACCTGATTCCAAATCTGGTCGCCATCGCCAAGCAGTACATGGCGCACGAGCGCGACACCCTGGAGGCCGTGATCAACGCCCGCAATGGAGCGGTCAGTGCGCAGAAAGCAGCCTCGGCCAATCCTGGGGATGCTGTCGCCATGCAGGCGCTCAGCGGCGCTGAAAACTCTCTAGGGCAGTCGCTGGGCCGGTTGTTCGCGCTGTCGGAAGGCTATCCCGATCTCAAAGCCAACCAGAACATGATGCAGCTCAGCGAAGAGTTGACCACCACCGAGAACAAGGTCGCGTTTGCACGGCAAGCGTTCAACGACCAAGTGATGACCTACAACAACCGGCGTGAAGTGTTTCCCAACAATATCTTCGCCGGCATGTTCAATTTCATGGCCGCCGCGCTGCTGGAAATTGGCAGCGACGAGGCACAAAAGCGTGAAGCGCCGAAGGTGCAATTCTAAGTCTGTTGGTGCCGGGTTGCTGATCTCCGATGCCTGAAATCTCGCCATGAATTTTTTTGAACGGCAGGAGGTGGCGCGACGCAGCACCAAGCGTCTGCTGCTGTTGTTTGCATTGGCCGTTGTCGCCATCGTCTGTGCAGTGACAGGTGTCGTCGTGGCGGCAATTGCGGGGAGCGCGCCGGAGCAGGTCGAGGCGGCAGGCGGACTGCTTCCCTTCCTCAGCAATAATCTCGGCCTGTTGCTGGCGTCGGCGCTGGGCACGGTGGCATTGATCAGTATCGCCTCGCTGGTGCGCATCGCATCCTTGCGTGACGGCGGCACCGCCGTCGCGCGTCAGTTGGGCGGCGTGCCGGTGCCTGAGCAAACCGACGACATCCAGTTGCGTCGACTGCGCAATGTGGTTGAAGAAATCGCCATCGCTTCCTGCGTGCCGGTGCCAGCCATTTTTGTGTTGGAGAGCGAAGCCGGCATCAACGCATTTGCGGCGGGCTATTCGCCCAATGATGCCGCCATCGCGGTCACCCGCGGCGCCTTGGAACAGCTCAATCGTGCCGAATTGCAGGGCGTCATCGCGCACGAATTCAGCCATGTTCTGAATGGCGACATGCGCCTGAACATCCACCTGATGGGTGTCCTGTTTGGCATCCTCGTGTTGGGTATTGCGGGTCGCAAAGTACTCGAGCACTCGCGCGGCGGGCGCGATTCGAAAGGTGTAGCAGCCATACTCGCGATTGCCTTGTCTTTGGTCGTCATCGGCTATGTCGGCGTGTTTTTTGGACGCTTGATCAAGGCCGGTGTGTCGCGTCAGCGTGAGTACCTGGCTGATGCCTCGGCAGTCCAGTTCACCCGGCAAACCGAGGGCTTGGCCGGTGCGCTGAAAAAAATTGCCGGCGTCGCCGAAGGCTCGAAGTTAGCGGCTGCTGACACCGAAGAAGTCAGCCATATGTTGTTTGGTGATGGCGTCGGTTATTCGTCGCTGATGGCGACGCATCCCCCGATGCTCGAGCGTATTCAGGCGTTGGAGCCGCAGTTCGATGCAAAGGCCTTGGCGGCTGTGAAGACGCGTTATCGCGAAACGCCGCCGTCGGGGCTGGCCGAAGATCAAGCGCTTGGTTTTGACACTCGCCGTCAGCCACCGGCGCTACCTTCCACGCGCACTCAAAATAGCGTTTCGCCGGCAGATGTCATCAATCAAATTGCGCATCCGGCGGGCGATGATTACCGCCGAGCCGGCAATCTGCTCGACGCGATTCCCGCATTGCTAAGCACCGCTGCACATTCGCATGATGGTGCCCTGGCGCTAGTGCTGGCGATGCTGCTGGATGCCGATGTTGACCTGCGGCAAAGGCAGATGGCGGCGATTATGGAGAGCTTGGGCGCGCCGATTGCTGGTCGCGCGGACGCGTTGGCGGCGGCGGCGCATGAAATGCATGCGGCTCTGCGCTTGCCGTTGGCATCGATGGCATTTGCTGCGCTGCGGCGGCGTCCGCGTCCCGAACTGCATCGCTTCATCGCCTGTACCGAGGCGCTGATTCATATCGATGCCAAGGTTGGCTTGTTCGAATACTGCCTCGCTCGCTTGTTGCGCACGCAAGTCATCGAAGCACTGGATCCATCCAAGTATTCCGCCAACGGCAAGCGCAAATTGCCTGCCGTCGCCGGGTTCTTGAGCGATCTGTTCGGCGTACTCGCCGAACATGGCCACAGCAACGCCCAACAAGCCAGACAAGCCTTCAATGCCGGCATGGCACACGTGCTGCCGCACTCCCAATCCGACTATTCGCCGCCACCGGATTGGCTCGCCGCCTTGGATCGTGCCTTACCGGCGCTGGATGACTTGCAGCCAATGGGCAAGCAGTTGCTGGTGGAAGCTCTGGTCTTGACCAGCGGTCACGACGGCCGCCTCAATGTGGCCGAATCCGAACTCCTGCGTACGATCTGCGCCTGCTTGCACTGCCCGCTGCCGCCGGTGTTGGATCGTTAAGCAAAGCCACTTTCAGGCGAGTGCCCGCTCTTGGATCCGTGGGAGCGTCGGAAGGCGCGAGGCTTTTCAGGCGCCTCAATCAAGCCGCCCTGCTCGCCGTTGCCGGTGCAGCGCCCATCATCCGTCCCAGAATCAAGTCGGCTGCGCGCTCGGCAATCATGATGGTGGGTGCATTGGTATTGCCGCCGATCAGGTTCGGCATCACCGACGCATCGACCACGCGTAACCCTTTTACGCCGTTGACGCGCAGCTGCGGATCAACCACGGCGTCGGGGTCGGAGCCCATTCGGCAGGTGCCGATGGGGTGGTAAATCGTCTCCGCCTTGGCGCGGCAAAAGGCCTCGATTTCAGCGTCGCTGCGCGTCGCTTCGCCGGGAAACATTTCGCCAGCACGATACGGAGCGAAGGCCGGTTGGGCCAATAACGCGCGGCTCAGTTTGACGCCCTCGATCAGCATCTTCAGGTCGTAACCTTCGGGATCGCTCAGATAATTGGCATGGATGTGCACCTTGTCGGCCGGATTGGCCGAAACCAGTTCCAGGTGACCACGGCTGCGCGGTCGCAACGTGCACGCGTGCAGGGTGTAGCCAAAGCCGGCAATGCGATTGCGGCCGTGGTCGTCGAGGATGGCCGGCACAAAATGCAACTGCACATCCGGCCGCGCGTCGCTGGCAAAGCGCGAGCGAATGAAGGCGCCGGTCTCGGCGATGTTGGATGTGCCTGGACCTTGGTGGAACAAGTAGTACTGCAGACCGATCAACAGATCATTGGTGCGGTCGTAGGTGATTTTCTGGCTGCTCCGATCAATCGTGCAGGTGTCGAGATGGTCCTGCAGATTGCTGCCGACGCCTGGCAAATCTGTATGCACTGCAATGCCGTGTCGGCGCAGCGCATCAGCGGGGCCGATTCCCGAGAGCATCAGCAGTTGCGGCGAGTTCAATGCGCCGCCGCACAGCAGCACTTCACGCGCCGCCGGCTGACAGAACGCCTTGCTTCCCTGACGATAGACCACCGCCGTTGCGCGACCACCTTCGATCACGATGCGCGAGACCTGCGCACCGGTGGCCACGCTCAAATTCGGGCGTTTGCGCACTGGCGTCAGGTAAGCAGCGGCGCTTGAGCAACGCGCGCCGCCGCGCTGGGTCACCTGATAGAAGCCGACGCCTTCCTGCGTGGCGCCGTTGAAGTCGGCATTGAGTGCATAGCCCGCCTGCTGGCCCGCCTCCAGAAAGGCCTGCGACAACGGGTTGTGGTAACGCAAGTCAGCGACGCCAAGTGGGCCGTCTGCTCCGTGCCACGCATCCGCGCCTCGCGTATTGCTTTCGGCGCGGCGGAAGTAGGGCAGCACGCTATTCCAATCCCAACCATCGGCACCGGTGTTGGCCCAGCCATCGTAGTCAGCCGCGACGCCGCGGATGTAGCACATGGCGTTGATTGAACTCGATCCGCCCAATACCTTGCCGCGCGGCCACCACAGGCGGCGACCATTGAGCTGCGGCTCGGGCTCGGTGCTGTAGTCCCAATTGACCCCTTTCTGGCCCACCAATTTGGCGATGCCGGCGGGCATATGGATCAGCGGATTCCAATCGCGTGGACCGGCTTCGAGCAGCAACACCTTGACCGTCGGGTCAGCACTCAAACGATTAGCCAGCACGCAGCCAGCAGAGCCGGCACCAATGATGATGTAGTCGTACATGCGGGCAGCATGTCCTTGCGGGGATGAAGTATCGGCACGGCACAATCGCCGCAGGCGCTCAGTCGCTTTGCATTGCGCGAGCGGCCCGCGAGCCTAACCCCGCGAGCTTAGAACAAATGCTCAAAGATGGTTCCGCATTGACTGCGAAGACAACGCGAGGGGGTGTGCGATTCATGAAAAGGCCGGGCTGGCAGCCGGTCGGGCTTAGGTCGGCCAGGCTTCCAACTTGCGGTAGTCTGTGCCCCCCCCAGTTCTACGGCCGAGCGTCGATGCCAGCACCCACCGCCTGCGGATGAGCGCGACCGCCGCCGCCAACCCCGCGCCGGGGTGGAATCCCCTGAGCAATGTGCGACCAGACGAGCGGCATGCGCTGTACTGGAGCTTCACGTACTTTTTTTGTCTGCTGACTGCCTACTACGTGCTGCGACCGGTGCGCGACGCGATGGGCGCATCCAGCGACGCCGCCGCGATATTTCCACCCGCACTTATTGATTGGGCTGCCGCGCGAGGTTGGGCGCTGGGCGACTTCACCCTGCAGCTGCTTTACACCGCCACCTTCATCGTCATGTTGCTGTTGCAGCCCTGCTACGGCGCCTTGGTGAGCCGCTTCCCGCGACGCGTCTTTTTGCCTTTGGTATACGGGTTTTTCATCGTGTGCCTAGGCGGTTTCCATGTCGCCTTTGACAGCGGTTTTGACGGCCGCGGCATGCTGTTCTTTGTGTGGGTGGCGGTTTTCAATATGTTTGCGGTGTCGGTGTTCTGGAGTTACATGTCCGACATTTTTGCCGATATCGATGCGCGGCGTTTGTACGGCTACATCGGTGCTGGCGGCACGCTTGGCGGCTTGCTTGGTCCGGAAATCACCGCGCGCCTCGTCGGTTCGTTGGGCGTGGCCAACATGCTGCTGATTTCGGCTGGATTTCTGGCGATATGTCTGGCCTGCAACCTCGCCTTGGCGCCGGCGGCCAGACGCCGAGAGATCGCCCGCGGTGATCGCGACGGCGACAAAGCGATGGGCGGTAGCGCGCTGGCATCGTTTCGCCTGATCGCCACCGATCCGGTATTGCGCGCGATGGCCCTCGTGCTGTTCTTCGGTGTCGCTGTCGGCACCTTGCTTTACAACGAGCAGGTCGCCATTGCCCGCGCAATGGCACAGGCCGATGCCAGCCTGGCGACTCAGTTTTTCGCCCGCATTGATCGCTACATCAACTGGCTGGTGTTGGCGATTCAGGTCTTACTCACTCGCCACTTGCTGACCCGCTACGGTCTCGCCCCGTTGCTGCTGTTGCCACCCGCCGCCATCCTGCTTGGCTATTGCATGCTCGCCGCGGCGCCATTGCCGATGCTGGTCGCGGTGGTGCAAGTGGTCACCCGTGCCAGCGAATTTGCGCTGTCCAAGCCAGCCCGCGAAACCATCTACACGCGAGTGGATCGCGAGTCCCGCTACAAAGCCAAAGCCACCATCGACACCGCAATCTATCGCTTCAGCGACCTCACCTTCGCGTGGGTGCACAAAGGGCTTTCTTTGTTCGGCTCCAAAGCGGTATTCGGCGCCGGCATCGGCTTGGCCGCGATCTTTGGCTGGAGCGCGTGGCAGCTGGTGAAAGCGCAACGGGCGTTGCCACAGAAGTAGGCGGTCTCGGCTTGCCGAGCAGTCCCAAACCAGGCAAAGACAGGTGCCGAGCCTGCTGGGACCGACACCCAGAACTAGACTCCGGTCCGCCTCGCGCGCCGAATTGCATCCACCCGCGCCGAACGGACGCGAGCGCCTACCGCTGCGCCGCCGATGCCGCTCAAATCCAGATCGCGCCCATTGATTGCCAGCGCTGCCTGGTGCGCGCTATTGAGTCGCTCGCGTTGCGGGTAAGCGATTTCGCTTAATCCCAGCCGACCGCGCTTGTCGGCTTCGCAGACCAAGCCCAATTGGGCGATGCGCTGCGGTTGTCGAAAGCCGTCGCAGCGCTCAATCAGGCTGAGCACGGTGTCGTCACGCAGCTCTTCAAAGCGATGCACATTGAGGTGCTCGCGGCAGGCGGCCTGCGCCAATGCGCGGAACTCAGCGGGCACTTTCAGGCGCTCGCATAGCGCCTCCAGCGGTGCGATGCCGCGTTGTTCGTGGGCAATGTGTCTGGGCAACTCGTCGACGGGTGTGAGCGCCTTGCCGAGGTCATGAGTGAGTGCGGCAAACGCAATCAAGGCATCGCCGGGAGCCAGACGCGCGCACATATCGAGGACCATGGCGGTGTGCACGCCGGTATCGATTTCGGGGTGGTATTCGGCGCGTTGGATCACGCCAAACAGCGCGTCCACTTCGGGCAGCAAGCGCGCCAACGCGCCGCAATCGCGCAGCAGGTTGAGCATGGCCGAGGGCTGCGCTTGGGCCAGCCCACGTTGCAGCTCCTGCCACACTCGCTCGGCCACCAGATGATCCACTTCGCCAGCGGCGACCATCGCTTGCATCAGCGCCAAGGTTTCATCTGCGATGCGAAAGCCAAGCGGAGCAAACCGTGCAAGCAGGCGCGCGCCGCGGAGGATGCGCACCGGGTCCTCGGCGAACGCGGGCGAGACATGCCGCAGCACGCGCGCATGCAGATCGATTTGGCCGTTGAAGGGGTCGACCAGTTCGCCGCCAGGCGTCTGCGCAATGGCATTGATGGTGAAGTCGCGACGTTGCAGGTCATCTTCGAGGCTGACATCTGGCGCAGCGTGGACAACGAAACCGCGATAGCCCGGCGCGCTCTTGCGCTCGGTGCGGGCCAGCGCATGTTCTTCGTGTGTCCGTGGATGCAGAAACACTGGGAAATCGCGGCCGACCCGCTGATAACCTGCCGCCAGCATTGTCTCGACAGTGGCGCCGACAACCACCCAGTCGCGATCACCTGCGGGCAGGCCGAGCAGCGCGTCGCGCACCGCACCACCGACCAGATAGGTGCGCATGACTGCCGCCATTCAGCGCAAGGCGCGGCAGCGATCAAGCCGGGCTTGGTGCTCGTCGCCGGACAGCAGAGCGGGCATCACAGCGTCGATGGGGGTCTTTTCGATGCCCATGCGAAACAGGCCATCAATGCCACCGACCGAATCGATCTGCAGGGACTTCCAGTTGTCACTGGAAAACGGCTTGCCCGGAACAAAATCAAACACAGCAGCCTGCAAACGGCCCAGCGGGTTCGGCAATCCAATCACCCACCGCCGCAGGCCGAGATGACGCGCGGTGTAGGTGACGATGTCGCGAAGGCTAACCACTTCGGGGCCATAAAGCTCGTAGGTCTGGCCGATCGTGCTGCGGTCGTCGAGTGCGTGCAAAAAAGCATTGACGACGTCACCCACGAATACCGGCGCGAACTTGGCATCTGCCCGCGCCAGCGGCAGCACCGGGGTGAGGGCCAACAAGCTGGCGAAGCGAAAAAACAGGCCATCACCGGGGCCGAAAATCACCGAGGGTTGGAACAGCGTCCATTCAAGCTCAGACGACTTGACCCGTTGCTCGGCTTCGCCGCGGGTGAGCAAATAGTAGCTGCTGCCGCGGCCTGCATTCAGTGAGCTCATCTGCAACAGGCGGGAAACACCGGCCTCTTTGCAGGCACCGATCAAGGCATTGCTGAGATCCACGTGGGCGCGACGAAAGCCTGCACCGTTGCGACCTGGCTCGTTGAGAATGCCGACCAGATTGATTGCCGCATCCGCCCCACGCAGCAAGGGCACCAGCGCGGCGCGGTCATACACATCGACACTGACCACGCGAACCTCCGGCAACACCGCCAGCTGGCGCAAGCGTTCGGCATTGCGACTGGCGACGGTCACCTGCCAACCGGCGCGGGCCAAGGCCGGAACCAAATGGCTGCCGACAAAGCCGGTGCCGCCCAACACGACGAGATGACGATTGCTCATGGGGTCTGCACTGTCTGGTTAACGGGAGCGGGACAAACGAAGGCGCGACGTGGGGCGCTGACGCCGCGCATGCGCGCTGCCAATGGCACGGCACCGCCGTGCAGACGCCAATCGTAGATGACACTGAAGGCCATGATGCGACCGACGTATTCTCGGGTTTCCCGATAGGGAATGGTTTCGACCCATAGATCAACATCATGCGCTGCGCGCTGCGCCAGCCAACGACCAATCGGCGCTGGTCCGGCGTTGTATGCGGCTGTGGCTAGATACGGTTGGTCGGCGTGGCGAGCCAGCATGGCAGCGAGGTAGGCCGTGCCCAGCGCGATGTTGGCGCGTGGGTCGTAAAGCGTATCGCCGCCACTCCACGGCAAGCCTTGGTTCCTTGCCGTCGCCGCCGCAGTGGACGGCAACAATTGCATCAAGCCGCGGGCATCGGCATGCGAGCGCGCGCGCGGTTGCCAAGCGCTTTCTGCACGAATCAACGCAGCCACCCACGCTTCGTCCAAGCCGTGCTTTTTCGCCTGTCGGCGCAAGACATTGCGTTGCGCAAATGGGAAGCGCAATGAGTAGTAGCGCAGATCTTCCGGGGTGGCCATGGAGAACACCGCGCGATCATTCCAGTGCGACTCCAGTGCGATGGCGACCGCATGATGTCGACCTTGCGCATCCAGCCCGGCCAGCAGCTGTTTCCACTCCAGCTCAGCCCAGCTATCGCGCCCCATCGCCTTGAGTTCGCGCGCGCGCCATAGACCCGGTGCGGCGGCGACTTTCTTATGGGTAGCGCTGGCGCTGTCGATCTCAAGCGGGCACAGCGCATAAGGCTGATTGAGACGATCCGCCGCTAAAAACCCGTGGTAGTTGGGCTCAAGCGCGAGCGCAGCGAACTGCTGCTTGGCTGGCTCCGCTTCGCCCAGCATTTCATACATGCGCGCCTGCAAATAGCGCCAGCGCGGGTCGGCACGCAGGCTGTCTGGCATCGCGGTGATGGCGTCGAGTGTCTGTCGCCAATCGGCTCGCGCCAAGGCTTCGCGCGCGCGCCACTCGTGCAGGCGATCATCGAACGCGCTTGCAGTTACGGCAGCCATGCGCTGCGCTGAACCTGGCAAATACGAAGCGGCCGACCACAAGGCTGCTTGGTAGCGCACCAAAGCCTGTTGCTCGGCCGTCAGCCTCAGCGGAGCCAGCGCAGCCAGCAAGCGTTCGCCAACGGCGGGATCAGCCTTGGCGGCGCGACTGGCCCCGATGGCGGCGATTTGACGACTGCGATCATTCACCGGCCATGCCAGCGGAAGCTTTGCCGAAGGCGAATCGAGATAGCTGGCGTAACGTTCGGCTTGCAGTTGCTCTGCCGTTGGCAACTTCCGCGCGAGCAAGCGGATAAAGCCGCTGTTGCCCAGCTCAGCGGCGAGCATGATTCGCTCCCAGCGCAGCGCATCAGTGATGCCACCGGCCTGTTCCAACGCCGCAAACACCACATCGCAGCTCGCCGGCCGCGAATCGCCGAAGCGCCAGAGGTCGGCAATGCGCGCTTGCAGGCCGGCGTCCATCGCCGCTGCGGAAAGATCTGCGGTAATGGCGTGGCATTGCAGCTCGATCTCGCGATCAAGGGCGGGCTGATAGTGGGACCTGAAGCCGTTCCAATCGCGGCGCCGGGCGAGTTCGTGCAGCAGTGCTTTGCGCAGTGGCTCGGCAAAGCCAAGCTCGGGATAGCGCCGTTGCAAAGCATCGATCTTGCTCGCGCTGGCCCGACTCAGGTCGTGCCGCAGTTCGGCATACTCGAGCCACGGCAGCAGCGGGTGATTGGCGAAGGTCTGTCGGATAGCGGCCGTCAACGGGGCGCCGCGCTCGATGCGCTCCAGTGCAGAGCGGAACGATCCGCGCTGTGCCTCGGTTTGGGTTCGATCAAGTGCCAGCGCTGGCTGGCCAAGCAGACCAGCGCCGAGCAGACCTGTGCAGAGTAGCCAAGTTCCGAGCAGCCAAGTTCCGGGCAGCCAAGTTCTGAGCGAGCGAGCGCCGAGCAGACAGCCACTGGGGAAGCGGAGAGAGATCGAGCAGATGGTGAGCAATGGAATCAACAAAGGAAAACGCAGACGCGCAGTGTATCGGCTCGGCAGGATCGGGTTGGCCGTTGCATGAGTACATGGATGGCTTATCTCGTATTGGGGGCCTGCGCCGGCTTGCTTGCCGGCTTGCTTGGCGTGGGTGGCGGCTTGGTGATCGTCGCCGTGCTCGCGCGCATGCTGCCTGCGCAGGGCGTGCCCGCCGACAGCGTGATGCACGTCGCTTTGGCGACGTCGTTGGCGTCGATCATTTTGACCGGCTTGTCTTCCGCACGCTCGCACCATCAGCGCGGCAGCGTGCTGTGGACCAGCGTGCGCTGGCTGGCTCCGGGCTTGGTGATCGGCGCGTTACTGGGATCTGCAGTTGCCAGTCAGCTGCCGGCGCAGACTCTGAGGTTGGCGGTCGCGCTGTTCTGCCTGCTCGCTGCCGCGCAATTGGCTTTTGGCACGCCGCGCAGAAAGACAGAGACGAATGAACCCCCAGGTGGCCGTGGCTTGACCCTGGCCGGGCTTGCCATCGGCGGCCTGTCCGCTGTGGTCGGCATTGGCGGAGGCAGTCTGACCGTGCCCTTGCTGGTCTGGCTTGGGGTAACGCCGGTGCGGGCGGTCGGCACATCGGCGGCCTGTGGAGTGGTCATTGGTTTGGCCGCCGCGGTGGGTTATGCCGCGTCCGGTCCAGCGGGCGCTGACTTGCCCGCAGGCAGCATCGGCTATGTCTATCTGCCTGCCGCGGCGGGCATCGCGTTGGCGTCCATTCTGTGCGCGCCGTTTGGCGCAAAACTCGCGCATCGGCTGAGCGGTCCCGCACTTAAGCGCGTATTTGCGCTGTTGCTGTTGGCGGTGGGAGCGAGCCTGCTTTGGGGCTAAGTGCTTGCCAGCGCCGGTCAAAGCAGCAGGGTGGGCAATGGCATTGACGAAAGGGACTTGCGCAAAATTCACATTTTCTTTACAAATCGTGGGCCTCGATTCGTGATCCGTATCACGGATGGCATTCAATCCCCCGGAGGGGCTGCATGAAGACGCCACGTCGTAACCGCCTCAGCTCTGCGCTGCGCGCCGCGCTAGTGCTCACTGTCTTGCCCGTTGGCATTGCCGTCGCCCAAGACGAACCGCGTCAACTGGACCGTGTCGAGGTCACCGGTTCGCGCATCAAGAAGGCCGCGATTGAAGGCCAGACGCCGATCCAAACCATCACTCGCGCCGATATCGAGCGCAGTGGTCTGACCGCCGTGGCCGACATCCTGCAGCAGCTCACCGCCTCGGGCTCTGCGCTCAATACCAAGTTCAATTCCAGCGGCAACTTTGGCTTTCCGCCGGATGGCAGCGGCGTCGGTGCCGGCTCGGCAACGATTGATCTGCGCCACTTGGGCTCCAAGCGCGTGCTGGTGCTGGTCGATGGCATCCGTTGGGTCAACGAAGCCTCGGCCTCGGGTGTGTCGGCGTCCACCGACCTCAACACCATTCCAGTCAACATCATCGAGCGCATCGACATTCTTGAAGACGGTGCTTCGTCCATCTATGGCTCCGACGCGATCGCAGGCGTGGTCAACATCATCACTCGCCGCAATTTCGACGGCGTCGCACTGTCGGCGAACTACGGTGAGTACGATGAAGGTGATGGCGAACTGAAATCTGGCGAGATCAGCTTTGGCAAAACGGGCGATGGCTTCAGTTTTTTCTTCGGCGCCAGCAGCACCGAGCAAGAAGCCGTCGAATCCAAGGATCGCAGCATTTCGAGCTTTCCCAAGCCCAATTTGGGCTTGGCGTTCGGTTCCTCAGCCACGCCCAACGGCCGCTTCGTATTCGTTGATCCGCGCACCGGTCAATTCGCCAACATTGCCTTGGACGGCGCGTTTCCGAACCGCGTGCCGACATACAACCCGAACGCGCCCGGCGTCAACGATGACTTCCACCCGTTCACCTCGGCTGATCGCTTCAACTTCGCCCAGTTCAACTACATCCTGACGCCAAGCGAGCGCAAGAGCCTGTTCACGCAGACCCGGTTTGACATCAACGACAGCGTCAGCTGGTACGTGCGCGCCGTCTACAACCAGCGCGAGTCTGAGAACCGTGCCGCGCCTGAGCCGATTTTTCTCGGTCCAGACGCCGGCACTGGCAACGCGTTTGCCGACGGCATCTTCATCTCGCGCCTCAACCCGTTCAACCCATTTGGGTTTGACTTTGACGCCAGTGGCAACAACCTGATCTTCCTCGGTCGCCGGCCGATCGAAGGCGGACCGCGGCGCTTCTTCCAGGATGTCGACACTTGGTACTTCGCCACCGGTCTCGAAGGCACGTTCGACATCGGCAACAACCCGTATTACTGGGACGTCAACTACGTTCGCAGCAATAACGAAGCCAATCAAACCAACTTCGGCAGCTACAACATCCGCCGCATCGCCACCGCTCTGGGAACACCAGCGACGTGTGCCGCCGATCCGCAGTGCACCCCGCTCAACATCTTTGGCGGACCCGGCACCATTACCCCGGCGATGTTGGCCTACATCCAGCCGATCATCCGCGACAGTAGCGAGAACAACCTGCAGTTGTTCTCTGCCAACATTTCAGGCGACATTGCAGAACTCTGGGCGGGTCCGCTGGCTTTTGCCGGTGGTTATGAGCACCGCAAGTTGGACGGCTCGTACTTGCCCGACGCACTCACCGTGGCCGGTGAGTACAACGGCGTACCGTCGCTGCCAACCGCAGGCGCGTACGACGTTGATGAGTATTTTCTCGAGTTGAATTTGCCGCTGTACGCGACTGAAGGATCGCAGCTCGACTTGAGTGCGGCCGGTCGTTATTCGGATTATTCGACGTCTGGCGGTGAGACCACCGGCAAGGTCGGATTCCGTTGGCAGTTTGGCGAAGAGTTCCTGTTCCGTGGCTCGCTTGCTGAAGGCTTCCGCGCGCCCTCCATCGGCGAGTTGTTCGGCTCAGCATCGCGTTTTGACGCCGAGTTGACGGATCCCTGCGTGCGCGGCATCAACGGCGCACCGCCGACCGGCCCTGCCTCAGTGTGCTCGCAGTTTGGCATTCCGGCCAATGCGCAGCAGGCCAATCCGCAGATTTCGGTTACCACCGGTGGCAATCCGAATCTCGCCCCGGAAACCTCTGACAGCTATTCGGTGGGTTTCGTTTGGAGTCCAGGTTTTATCAGCGATAGCGGTTGGGCAGAGAAATTCGATATCGAATTCACCGCCTATCGACATGAACTCGAAGGCGCGATTCAAGCCATCGATGCGCAGACCCAGCTCAATATCTGCTCGGGTCTGGTGCCAAGCGTGAGTGCCGGTGGACCCAGCTCGCCGTTCTGTCAAGGCATCACTCGCGCGGTCACCGGCGGCATCAACGGCTTTAATAATCGCCTGCAGAACTTTGGCAGCATCGAAACCGACGGCTATGACATCGACTTCTTCTGGACCTTGCCTGAAACCGATATCGGCGTGTTCCGTGCCAGTTGGCGCAACACCTTCGTCGATAGCTACGACGCGCAAGACGCTTTGGGCAGCGCGCAGCCGCAAGGCGTCGGCGTCGAAATCAACAACAGCGGAATTCCCGAGTGGGCGTCCAACCTCACCTTGGACTGGGCTTTGGGTAATTTTTCGGCCAGCTGGGGCGCGCGTTTCACCGATGGCCTGACCGAGGACTGCCAGGACTTCCGCGCCACCGGCGTGTGCTCGGATGTGCCCACCGATCCCAATGTCAGGGCCAGCAACAGCCTAGGCGGCACGACCTATCACGACATCCAGCTGAGCTGGAAGACGCCCATGGTCGGCAACATGCGATTGACCGGTGGCGTCAATAACGTCGGCGACAAGGACGCACCGTTCTGCTACAGCTGCTCGTTGAACGGTTACGACGCCTCCAACTACGATCTGCCGGGCCGCTTCTACTACGCCAAAGTGGATTTCAAGTTCTAAGCTTGCGGTGACTACCGCTGGGTAGACAGAACGCCCGTCGGGGAAGCCCGGCGGGCGTTTCAGTTTTGGCGCTCGGGGACCTTGCCCGGATGCAGCGCAGCGGAATGCGGGAGGCGTTTGCCGGTCTTCCCCCACATATTGCCTGTGGGAGCGGCGGCAGCCGCGATTGACCTTGTCTTGCCGCAGAGAAATCGCGGCTTCCGCCGCTCCCACATCAGCCGAGATGGGGTCAGACTGTGGCGGCTTCCGCCGCTCCCGCATCAGCCTGGAAGACTTGGTTGGGGGGCCGAGTTCGGCATTTCCAGCTCGGCTGCCACCGCGATGTGGTCAGACAACATGCCCGGCAACGCCCAGCGCCGGCGCACCTGGATGCCCGGTGTCACCAGAATGTGGTCAATCGCCCGCCGTGGTTGCCAACTCGGAAAACTCAGCAAGCGTTCGGTCGGGGCGACGAAGCCGCAACGGTCGTAAAGCGGGCGCATCTCAGGAGCCTGCGCTTCGCAGTTGAAGTCGCCCATCAACACGGCGTGGGGTGCATCCGACAGCAATTCGACGATGAAGCCGAGTTGGTCGGCGCGCGACCGCATACCCAGCGAGAGGTGCGAAATCAGCACGACAAGTGCGTCAGCGCCATCCCCGTAGCGCGCCCACAGCACGCCACGGCCAGCGACTCGGCCGGGCAAGGCATAATCGCGTACTTCGTCTGGCTGGCGACGGCTGAGCAGGCCGTTGGCGCTGGACATGATGCCGCCGATGCGGCGATTGGACTGGTGGCTCCAGTAATCGAATCCCGCCGCTTCAGCAAGGTAGTGAGTCTGGTTGAGAAAGCCCGAGCGCAGGGAGCCAGGGTCGGTTTCCTGCAAGCCAACGATGTCGAAGTCGCGCGCAGCAACGGCCATGACATCCAGGTTGCTGCGCTTTTCGGGATGCGGCAACACGTGCGACCACGGGCGGCTGACGTAATCGCGATAACTACGAGTGCTGGCACCCGCTTGAATATTGGCGCTGACCACCGACAGCGTCGCGCCGCGAGGGCGGTCGCTGACGCTGTCTGGCAAGCCCTCGGCCGGCGACGACACGCGTGGGCCGAGGCAGAGTTGCTTACTTGGCCGCAGCACGTTCCTTGGCCACTAGGAAGTCGGCGACCTGCAACATGCGCTCATGCGAATTCGGGCCGCTAGCCTCAATCCGGTACTTGCCGGCGACGATCATGGTTGGGGTCGAGCTGACGCCGTAACGCGGCACCTGTTGCTGCGATCGGCCGACTTTTGCATTAACCGCGAAGCTGTTCATGGTGGCCGCAAACTCGTCGGCGTTGACGCCGTGGCTGGCATAGAACGCGGGGATGTCTTCCACCGCTTGGATCGTCTTTTCGACGTGCACGGCCTTGAACATCGCCTCGTGAGTCTTGCCGAGAATTCCCATGGTCTCAGCGGTGTAATAGGCGCGCGCAAAATTCTCCCAGATGCCACCAAACATCGCCGGCATATAGTTGAACGAGACGTCGGCGGCCAGAGTTTTCTTCCACTCGGCGATCTTCGGCTCGAAGCTTGCGCAGTGACTGCAGCTGTAGCCGAACACTTCCAATACTTCAATCTTGTCGCCGCTGCTGGTCGGCTGCGATGGCTCGATCAGGAAGTAGTCGGTGCCAGCGGTGAAGGTTTCGGCGGTAGGCGCGGTCTGCGCGCTGCACGCAGTGGCGACACCGAGCAGAACAAGGGCCAGCAGGCGGGTCAGCATGGTCAAAAACTCCAGTCGGTCAGGTGATGGTTGTCAGTGTGAATCAATAACTCGGCAAATTGGCTGGCTCAGTCGCTTGGCGCGGCTGCACACAGAGCAATCGCCCAGAAACTGAACGGGTGCCCGTGGGCGCCCGGTGCGATCAGCTGCGGGTCGCTTGGACTTTAAGGGGCAGCAGAAGTTCCCTGCGCTGCCAAGTGCAAGCCTTCGATGTAGCTCGCGAGCGAGCCGATCTCCTCATCGGTCAAATATTTGGCAACGCCCATCATTACTGCATTGGCGTTGGCATCGCGGCCATACACCGTGCCACTGCGAAATGCCTTCAGCTGAGTGGCGGTGTAATTGGCGTGCTGTCCTGCCAATTGCGGGTAGGCCGGGCCTGGATTGCCGCTGCCCACCGGACCGTGACAGCCCGCGCACGCGGCAACTCCACGCTCGGCGTCACCGCTGCGAAACAGCGCTTCGCCGACGGAGTAGTACTTGCGGCCAGCGTTGTCGCCGCTGGCGATCAAGCTGTCATCGGCCATGCCGGCGGAGGCGGTCTTGCTGGCGAAATGGGCGCCGACATCGCGCATGTCCTGCGGGCTGAGCCCGGCGGCAAAGCCCAACATGATGGCGTTGTCGCGCTCGCCGCTCTTGTAGAGCGCGAGCTGACGCGCGATGTAGCGCTCGTGCTGACCGGCCAGCTTGGGATATTGGGGGTCGACCGAATTGCCATCGGTGCTGTGGCAAGCCGCGCAGGCGCTGGCCTTCGCGGCTCCGGCTTCGGCGTTGCCGGGCTCCGCTGGCCCGTGCGCATCGGTTAGTTCGCTGGCGACAGCCGCAGCGGGTTCGGCGACAGCATCGACTTGCACGGCATCGGCCGCCGCAGGTGCGGCTTCCTCCGTGGCAGCGAGGGCATTGGCTGCAACCAGTAAGGCGGCGAGACCGAGAATGCGGCGAAAGGTCATACACTTGCTCCAAATTCGAGAGTCAGCCAACGGCGTATCGCGTCTTGAACGCAAGCGGCAAGACTCAAGCAGCCGCTGGCAATTCCGTCAGGACTGCGAATTATCCCCGCCGTCCCGTCGACCGGTCAACGAAGCAATGAGCGATGCCCAACCCCTGCGCCGCGCGCGCTTTATAAAAAGTGCGCATGAGTTGATCCATTTGCCGCCTGATAGTGGCCGCGAAGTGGCGATCTGCGGCCGCTCCAACGCCGGTAAGTCGAGCGCCATCAACGCAATATGTGATCAAGGCAAGCTGGCGAGAACCTCAAAGACGCCAGGGCGAACGCAGCAACTTGTGTATTTCGAAGTCGCGCCCGAGCGTCACTTGGTGGACCTGCCCGGATACGGCTACGCCAAAGTTCCTCTGGCATTGCGCGAACATTGGCAAGGAGTGCTGGAAGGCTTCTTCATGCATCGACAGGCGCTGTGCGGACTGATCGTGGTGATGGATATCCGTCATCCCATGAAGGAATTTGATCAACAGATGCTGGCCTTCGCCGCCGCTCGCGGGTTACCCGGCCACGTGCTGTTGACCAAGGCCGACAAAATCAGCCGCGGCGCACAAGCCAAGACCCTTCTCGCCGTGCGTCGCGAATTGGGCCAACGCATCGGCGCACAGCTGTTTTCAGCTACCGATGGCACCGGGTTGGATGAGGCGCGGTTGGTGTTGCGGGGGTGGTTGGGGGTTTAGTTTTTCTTGGGTTGATTGGTTTTGCGAACGGAGTTGTTCGAGTGGATGGTGTCTTGGGACGCCACCGCGGAGTTGGCCGGAATCCGGCTTTTTTCGCTTCAACCGCCACTAACTTGCTTCGAGGCCGGGTTGCGTCCGTCTAGGCGGACGAAATCGCGCCTCGAAGTTGATTCAGGGCAGGTGCAGCGTGAAAAACCAGTTTCCGCGCTTCCCCGGAATACAAAACACAACGCGGTGGCGGTCGCTCGCACAACCGACCGCCGCCGCAAGCACCCAGGCGCGCGCGTGATCGCGCCAAAACTACCGCTTCTGCGTCGACTCCAAATACCGATAAAACTCCGATTGCGAGTCGATCATGAGTGTCGTGTTCTCGCCCATGCTCTTGTAAGTCTCCAGCGTGCGCAAAAAGGCGAAAAACTCAGGATCGGCGCCGAATGATTCGCCGTAGATCTTGGTGGCTTCGCCGTCGGCTTTGCCGCGAATCTCGGCGGCTTGGCGCTCGGCTTCGGAGGTGATGGTGCGCAGTTCGCGCTCCATTTGCCCGAGGATTTCCTGACTGCGGCCTTGGCCCTCCGAGCGGAAGCGCTCGGCAATGCTCTGCCGTTCGGACACCATTCGCGATTCCACTTGCCGGCGCACGCTGTCGATGTAGTTGATGCGTTTGATGCGCACATCAACCAGCTCAATTCCGAGCTCGACTACGCGGGGTTGCGCGGCCGCCAACATCTCTTGCTCCAAGCGTTCACGACCCTTCTTGGGCTTGTCGAGATCCACATCGGCGCGAGCAATGCCTTCTTCTTCCAGATCCTTGACGTCGACATTCCAGTCGCGCGAGCGGACGATTTCTTCAAGGTCGGTGCCGGACACGATGTCACGCACGGTGGAGTCGATGATGTCATCCAAGCGGGTGCGCGCGCCCTGCTCATCACGCACCGAGCGCAGGAACTGCAAAGGGTCCTTGATGCGCCACCGGGCGGTGGTATCGACCAGCACGAACTCGCGGCCCAAGGTCGGTATCTGGCTGACATCGCCGTCCCAGCCAATTAGACGCTTGTCGTAGCGGCGTACTTCCTGCACGAACGGCTTCTTCCAGTGCAGGCCAGGCGTGGTGACGACATCGCCAACGGGCTCACCCAGTTGCACGATGATGCCTTGCTCTGCCTGGTCGATAACGTAGGCCGCATCGGAAAGCACGAACGCCGCCAGCGCCAAGCCGCCGAGCAGAAGTGGGGTAAGTTTCATCTCAATTCTCCTGTTTGGCCGGCTGCGCATTGCGCAGGTTAAGCAAGGGCAAGGGTGGTACTTGGCCTTTCTGCACGACCAGCACCGAGCCCACCGTCGGCAGCACGTCCTTCATGGTTTCCAGGTACATGCGCGTGCGGGTGACATCGGGGGCGACCCGATACTCGGCCAGAATCGAACGAAAACGCGCCGTCTCGCCGAGTGCCTGATTGACCCGCTCGGTGGCGTAGCCCTCGGCTTGCGAAATGACTCGATTGGCGTTGCCGCGGGCACGCGGAATTTCCTGATTCTGTTGCTTGGTCGCCTCGTTGATCATGCGTTCGCGCTCTTGCCGCGCTTCGTTGACCTCGTTGAACGCAGGCTGCACGGCAGCCGGCGGCACCACGTCCTGCAGTTCCACGGTGACGATCTGGATTCCGGCCTGATAGGCGTTCAGTGCCTTCTGGGTTTCGTCGCGAACAAACGACGAAATCTCGACACGCCCCGTGGTCAGCACCTCGCTGCCCAAGCGATTGCCCACGGCGCGGCGCATCACCGATTCGGTGATGTCACGGAGTGTTCCAGTCGGCTCGCGCATCGAGTACAGAAACAACATGGGATCGGAAATGCGGTACTGGACCACCCATTCGACATCGATGATATTGAGGTCGCCAGACAGCATCAGCGACTCATCCGGAAAGTCTTCCTGGGAGTATTCGGTGCGCTCGCCGATGTTCGACGTGCGAAAGCCAAACTCCTGCTTCAGCACGCGCTCGGTGGCGACAAACTGCACCTGATCGATGCCAAACGGCAGTTTGAAATGCAGGCCAGGATCGCTGACTTTGCTGACCGCGCCAAAGCGTTTGACGACCGCGCGCTCTTCCGGTTGCACGGTGTAGTAGCTGCTGAGCATGCCCCACAATCCAAGGATGCCGACCGCGATTGCGCCAAATGCAAATCCGGGCAGCTTGGGAACGGTCGTCGGTGGTCTAGCCCCGCTTCCGACAGCGTTGGAAAACACGGCAAATAGCGGGTTGCGCCCGCTTCGGGTTTGCGCCATGACAGCCTCTCCTGGATATGACAGTGGGCGCAGCTTACCCGCTGCGAGACGTCCGCATGACGGCAACCGATGCATTGTGTGACCGCGGCTGCTTGCAGCTAGCCGTCGTCTACGTGCCGGGTCGGATCCAGCACATCGAGTCGACGCAACAGCAGGCCGGCTTGAGTCCGATTGCGCACGCCCAGTTTTTCGAAGATCACGCTGATGTGCGCCTTGACCGTGCGCTCGCTGATGGCCAACGTATCCGCGATCTGCTTGTTCAAGCGGCCTTGGCTAATTCGCTCCAGCACGCGAAACTGCTGCGGTGTCAGGCTGGCCAATCGTGCGGACAAGGCGCGATCCTGATCCGCCTCCGAAATCGGGCCCTTGTTCGGAAGGCTGTGGCTGGATGTGCCACGCGGCGGCCACGTTTCGCAGGCGAGCAATGCCTTCAGCGCCGCTTGCAGTTCGCCCATATCGGCGCGCTTGGGAATGAAGCCTGCTGCCCCATAAGTGAACGCGCGAGCCACCGTCAGCGAATCATCGTGTGCCGAGATCATTGCCACCGCGACGCCGGGAAACTCGGCACGCAATGCTGCCAATCCCATCAGCCCGAAACTGTCGGGCATGTGCAGATCCAGCAACACCAGGTCGATGCCGGGGTTCGCCAGCAAGCAGGCGCGCGTCGATGCCAGGCTGTCCGCCTCATCCACCTGTGCATCTGCCAATAAGCCGCGCACCGCTTGCGTCAGCGCCAAGCGATACAGGGGGTGGTCATCGGCGATCAACAAGTGCGTCATAACTGAAAGACTACTCGTTGCCGACAGCACGGCGAAAGCGAGTTGTAGTCGCTGGCGACCATGCGGATGCAAACGAATGCATGTTTCGCGGACATCGAAGCCGTGCGTCACGATGTAATCTTGCCCGCATGAGCCCAATCCCTTCTGCGGCCGCCAGCGCCGAGCGCAGTCGCCTGCGCGAAATTGAATTGCCGCCAACCGATCAGCCGCTGCGCGAGGACGTCAATCGTCTGGGCGGCTTGGTTGGTGAAGTGATCGCGGAACAGGAAGGCGCAGTATTTTTTGATGAAGTCGAGCGGCTGCGGCGGGCCGCCATTTTGCGACGCGAGGCCGAAGCGCCAGCCGCTGCGTTGGCGCGCGAGTTGGCCGGACGCCCCTTGCCTGAAGCCGAGGCCTTGGTGCGCGCATTTTCGACCTGGTTCGGCGCGGTGAATATCGCTGAACGCGTACATCGCATCCGGCGTCGACGCGAGTATGAAAAGAGTGGCTCGGCGGCACAACCGGGCAGCATGTGCGCGGTGGTCAACGCGCTGCGCTTGGAAGGCGTGACAACGGCCGAGTTTGCGACGCTGCTGTCGAGGCTGCGCATCGAGCCGGTGTTCACCGCCCACCCCACTGAGGCCGTCAGGCGCGCCCTGCTCGAGAAAGAACGCGAGATCGTGCGTTGCCTCGTCGACGATCTCGACCGCACGCGCACACCGCAGGAACGCGCCAGCGACCGCGAGCGCATGCGCACGGCGCTCACGTCCGGCTGGCAGACATCGGAAAGCGCACCGACCAGTCCCACCGTCGCGGATGAGTTGGAGCATGTCAGTTTTTATCTGACCGATGTGCTGTATCGCGTGCTGCCCGCGTTTATCGAGTCCTTGCACGTGGCGCTCGGGGCGGACGCGCGCGCGCTGCCGCCGGCACCGCTAAGGTTTGGCTCGTGGGTGGGCGGCGACATGGATGGCAACCCCAACGTGGGTGCCGACACCATGACCGCCGCGTTGGACTCGCAGCGCAGCTTGGTGATCGCCGCCTATCGCGGTGATCTTGCCCGCTTGTCGAGCTTGCTCAGTCAGTCCATTGAGCGCGTTGCCGTCGCGCCAAGTATTCACACCCTGATCGCCGACTATTCCGCACGGCTTCCGCGCACCGCCGCCAGGCTCAAAGCACGGCATGGCTCGATGCCGTATCGGCAGCTGCTGGCGCTGATGAGTGCGCGGCTGAGCGCAACGCTGAAAGAGTCGGAAGTCGATTCAAACAATCTTGATGCCGATACATCGCCGCGTGCCGGCTATCGGAACCCGGCCGAATTTCGCGCCGATTTGCAGCGGGTCTATGAGAGCTTGATCGCGCATCGCGGCGGGCATGCGGGTGCTTTTTCGGTGCAACGCGTGCTGCGCAAGATCGACGCTTTCGGATTCCATCTGGCCACGCTGGATCTGCGCCAGGACTCGCGTGCTCACGACGATGCACTGGCGGATTTGCTTGCCGATCCTGATTGGCCACAACGACCGGCTGAGCAGCGCGTCGAGCGTCTCACCAGGCTGTGGCAAGGCAGCGACAGTGCCACCAATCCTGACGCTGAATCGGCGCAACGGGTGCTGGATGTGTTCCGCGCGCGGGCGCGTCTGCGGCAGCGCGATGGCGAACGCGCGTTCGGGCCGTACATCGTCAGCATGAGTCGCAGTGCGGCCGATGCACTGGCGGTGTTGGCGCTGGCCAAGATAGCCGGCGATGTCGACGGCCTGGGCCGCACACCCATCGATGTCACCCCACTGTTTGAGACGGTCGACGATCTGGACGCCGCACCCGACGTGCTACGGCAGTTGCTGGCCGACCCGGCTTACAGCGCTCATTTACGCGCTCGCGGCGATCAGCAGATCGTCATGCTTGGCTATTCCGATAGCGCCAAAGACGCTGGTCTGTTGGCCTCGCGCTGGGCGATCCAGCGCTGCCAAGTGGCGCTGGTGAGCTTGGCGCGGGAAGCCAATATCCAATTGACGTTTTTTCATGGTCGCGGCGGCTCGGCCAGTCGCGGTGGTGGCAAGACCGAGCGCGCCGTGATCGCCGCACCGCGCGGATCGGTGGATGGTCGCCTGCGTTTGACCGAACAGGGCGAGGTCATTCACCGCAAGTACGGCATCCGCGCCTTGGCGCTGCGCAATCTTGAGCAAGCCACCGGCGCGGTGATTCGTGCCTCCTTGCGCCCGCGCCCGCCCGAACCACGCGAAGCGCGTTGGCGCGAGCTGGCGACTGAGTTGGCGCAACATTCGCGTGACGTTTACCGCGAACTGGTGCACGACCGCGCCGGCTTCGTCGACTACTTCCGCCAAGCCACACCCATCGATGTCATCGAACGCCTCAAGCTGGGTTCGCGTCCTTCAAAGCGTGCCGCCGGCGGCCAAGCGGGTGCGCAGTCTTTGCGCGCAATTCCGTGGGTGTTTGCGTGGTCGCAGAACCGCTCGGGGCTGACGGCGTGGTACGGCGTCGGCAGCGCCCTTGCCATGGCCATCGAGCGCGAAGGCCTGGCAGCGATCACCGAGATGGCCAGCGATTGGCCGTTTTTCACCACCCTGATCGACGACATGGAGATGGTATTGGCGAAGTGCGACATGGGCATCTTCGAGGTTTACTCCAAACTGGCAGGCGATTCCCATCGTGCGTTCTTTCCGGGCATCGCCGACGAGTTCCGGCGTACCCGCGAAGCGGTTTTGGCCATCCGCAATGAAGAAGAATTGTTGGCTGGCGATCGCCGCCTCGCTCTGTCGATTCGCCTGCGCAATCCTTATGTCGATCCCATCAGCCTGCTGCAGGTCGACCTGCTGCGTCGCTGGCGCAAAGCTGACCGTCCCGACGACGCCCTGCTGCACGCGCTGATGGCGACCGTGAATGGGATTGCGGCGGGAGTGCAGAACACGGGCTGAGTCGCAAACTGCTTTGGCTTTACAAACCGCAATCGATTTGCGCGGCCGTCAACTGCATCCGTCGACACGCTTAGCGGTTGCCCAACCTTGCCAACAGCGACTTCAACGCCAGTGGTTTGATCGGTTTGTGTAGCAGCCACGCGCCGGCGGCCTCGACTTCGCGGCGCACGGCTTCGCTGTGGTCGGCGGTAATGATGGCGGCGGGAATGTCGCCGAGCATGGCTCGCAGCTTGCCAAGCAAAGCGACGCCAGTGGCATCGCCGTCAAGGTGGTAGTCCAACAACATCAATGCGGGCTTGTTGGCGGCGACGATGCTGAAGGCGGCCACCGGTGAAGCAGCGGCCAGCACCTCACAACCCCAACTGCTGAGCAATCCCTGCATGGCGGCCAGCACGCCGGCGTCGTTGTCGACCACCAGAATGCGTTGCAGGATGGGTTCGTCAATCACCTCACGCACCGTGCTTGCGGCGATCTGCTGCGCCGCGCAGGCGGGCACGCTGATGGCAAAGCAGGAGCCGCGCCCTGGCACCGAATAGAGGTTGATCGGATGGCGAAGCAGCTGCGCGAGGCGTTCGGCAATCGACAATCCGAGCCCCAGTCCTTGGCCTCCGTGGCGCAAACGCCGGAACTCTTCGAAAATAATGGTTTGATCCGCGATCTCGATGCCCGGCCCACTGTCCCAGACTTCAATGCGGAGCTGCTGACCGCGCCGCCGAACGCCGAGCAAGACTCCGCCGTCCTTGGTGTAGCGCACCGCGTTGGCAAGAAAGTTCTGCAGGATTCGACGCAACAATTGGGGGTCGGTATTGGCCCACAGACGACAGGGTGATGCACGAAACCGCAGGCCTTTCTCTTCGGCCAGAATTCGAAACTCGGCAGTGAGTGGTGCCAGCAGATCGTTGATCGGAAAGGGCGCAACCGTCGGCGACAGTCCGCCAGCATCCAGTCGGGAAATATCCAGCAGGCCGCCAAGCAGGTTCTCGGCGGCTGCCAGCGAGCCTTCGACCTGGCTGCCCAGCGCGCGTTGCCGGGTTTCCAGCAGTTGCTGGGTCAAGGTGTGGGCGAACAAGCGCGCCGCATTCAAGGGCTGCGCGAGATCATGGCTGACGGCGGCAAGGAACCGTGTCTTGTCGCGACTGGCGCGTTGCGCAGCCGCACTGGCCTGGGCCAATTCGGTGGTCCGATCGGTCACCCGTTGTTCCAGCGTCTCGGCGATGCCTTTCAGCTCATCCTCGGTGCGGCGGAAGTCGGTGACATCGGTAAAAGTGGCGACAAATCCGCCGCCGGGCATGGGGTTGCCACGGATCTCAATGATCGCGCCATCGGCAAATCGACGTTCACTCAAATGCGGCGTGCCGGCACGCATGTGCAGCAATCGTCGCTGCACTTCGGATTCGATATCGGCGTCGGCGGCCATCATGTCGCGTAACGCGAATCTGGCGAGGTCAGCCACCGGTTGCCCGACCTGCAGCAGTTCCGGCGGAAAGCCAAAGCGCTCGGCGTAGCGCTTGTTCCACGCCACCAGGCGCAGCTGTCCGTCGACCACGCTGATGCCTTGCGACATGTTCTCCAGCGCCGCTTCCAGCACTGTCTGCGAGAAACGCGCCGCCTGCGCGGCCTCGCCGACCAAGGTCGCCACTTCATCGAGTTGGCGTCCACTGCCGCGGCGCGCGGCATCCAGCAGCAAGCGTGTGGATGCGGCGCCGAGCACGGCGGTAAGTGCATGACTGACGCGATCTTCGAGCGTGCGGGTTGGCTCGTTCTCGGCGACGAAAACGCGCTGTAATCGATCCTCGCTCAGAAACCGACCGGCCACTGCGCGCAGGGCATCGGCACTCATCGGCTGGCCTGCCGCAAGCGGCGTCCGCGCCGGTGCGAAACGGGCGACCAGCGAGAGCACCGCGATATTGCCAGCCAGGCTCACCCACACCGCGCGTGACAGCGGATCCAGATCCTGCAGGCCAAATAGCGAGGCCGGAGCCAGCCAAGCCACACCCAACGGCCCGTGCAACGTCCAACCGCCGCCATCACTCAACAGCGGAGCAATCAAGACGTAGGCCCAGATGCAAAAGCCGACCACGAGTCCCGAGCCGACCGCGCGTGCTGGCCATTGCGGTTTCCAGATACCCAGCAGTACCGCCGGCGTCAGCTGAGCCAGCGCCGAAAACGACTGTGCGCCGATGTCGGCCAAGGCGTCCAGGCCGCCCAAAAGGCGCGAATAGCCGTAGCCCAGACCAAGCACCAGGGCGATGCCAGCGCGTCGTTGCCAGCGTACGTCCGCCAGCCAGCGGCGTGGTGCCGAGTTCGGGCGCGTCCAGTCCTGTGCCGACCACTCGCCGCGCAGCAGCAGCGGCGTGACCCAGTGATTGCCCAGCATGATGCTGAGCGACAAACTCGCTAGGATCACCATGCCGGTGGCGGCACTCAACCCGCCCAGAAACGCGAGCAGGGTGAGCGCATGTTGCTGATGCAACAACGGCAACCCAAGCACGAACAGATCTGACGGCAAGCCAAGCGCGCCAAGTTCCAATTGGCCGGCGCGCGCCAACGGCCATACCGGCAAGCTGATCAACAACAGGAACAGCGGAAACAGCCAGCGCGCGTTGCGCAGGTGACGGGCATCGCGACACTCGACGACGCCGACATGAAACTGGTGCGGCAAGGTCAGCATCGCCATCGCGCCGAGCGCGACCAAGGTGAAGTAAGCGATGGGTTGGCTGGACGTGGCTTTCACGGCTTGGCTTGCCCACGCGGCTTGCAGTACCGCAGGGCTGCCATACAGGACAAACACCACGAAACCACCCACGGCGAGCATGGCGGTGAGTTTGAACACTGCCTCGAATGCCATCGCCAGAACGAGACCGCGATTGCCCTCATCCGAGGCGGTACGCCGGGTGCCAAACAGCATCGCGAACATCGCCATCAACAGTGCGACATACAGCGCGCTGTCTTGCCAAGCGGGCGGTTGCTCGCCGCTGGCGACCAAGGTTGAAAAGCTCATCGCCACGGCTTTCAACTGCAGAGCGATGTAAGGAACCATGCCGACCAAGGCAACAAACGTGACCAACGCCGCCAAGCCGCTGCTCTTGCCACAGCGACTGGCGATGAAGTCGGCGACCGAGGTCGCATTGACCGACTTCGCCACCGCGATCAGTCGCTGCAGTAACGGCAGCGCCAGCACATACAGGGCGATGGTCCCCAGAAAGGTCGGTGGCAACCACCAGCCGTTGCGAACGCCTTGGGTGACGGTGCCGTAGAACGTCCACGAGGTGCAGTAAGTCGCCAGCGACAGCGCATACACCACACCGGCACTGCGATCCAGCAAAGGCGCGCGGCGTTCGCCGAAAACGGCGACGGCAAACAGCAGGCCCAGCCAAAGCAGGGCCGCGACAGCGACGCCGGTCAGCGTCAACACGTAAGGGGAGGGATCGAGTGCACGCGGCGACTATAGCCGGCTAGCCAGCGCCGCCGTTCAGCCCAGCGCTGCTGCCTCGCGCAGCGCTTTCGCCTCGTCTTGGCCCAAGTAGCGGGCGACGCCCCAACGCAGCGCATAAATTGCCGGAATCAAAGCGAACGCGGCCAATACCTTGTAACTGTAGTTGACCGTGCCGATGGCGAGAAACAGATCGATACTCCATTGCTGCGGGCCGAGCACAAAGGCGATGTAAAGCACGACAAAGCTGTCGACCAGTTGGCTGACCAGGGTTGAGCCGGTCGCGCGCAACCAGACCATGCGCTCGCCCGTGGCGCGACGAATGCGATGAAAAATCGATACGTCGATGAGCTGGGCGAACAGGAAGGCGCAGATCGAGCCACCAATCGACCACATGCCTTGACCAAAAATGGCCGCGAACGCGGCCTGGTAATCCGGTACGCCTTGATCTTTGGCAACGCCTACCCACCAGCCCGCCGGCACCAATCCAATTGCCAGATAGGCGAACGCAAACGCATAGATGATCAAAGCCACCGCCAACCAGCTGATGAAGCGCACGCCGCGACGGCCGAAGTATTCGTTGATGACATCGGTCATCACAAACACCACGGGCCACAGCAACACGCCGACGGTGAAGTTGAGCGAGCCACTTTGGCCAAACAATTTCCAATCCAGCGGCGCCAGGCCGAGCGTGTCTTCCAGCGCAAAAATCTTGACACCGATCAATTCGGCAATCAGCGCATTGGCGATGAAAAAGCCGGTGAGGACGACGAACAGGCGCTGCGGGCGCGAGAGTGTTGCGATCATGGCGGCGCGTTGAGCTCATCGCCGCGGGTGTAAGGAATCTCTGACGGCGACACAGCACCGCCGGAAATGATGAAGGCCATTGCTTGGTCGACCGTCCAGTCGGTGGGCGTGAGCTGCTCGACCGGCACAATTTCCAGATAGCCCGAGGTGGGGTTGGGGGTGGTCGGCACATACACTGCCGCCAACTCACGGCCGGTAATGGCGTCCTTGAGCACGCGGGTGACAAAGCCCACTGCCTTCATCTGCCGATGCGGAAAGTCGATCAATACCACCCGCTGCGCGCCCTCCGGGCGGGTTTGCAAGGCCGCCAACAGTTTCTTGGTGCCGCCGTAAATGGTCTGCACGATCGGGATGCGGGCCATCAACGAATCCAGCCACGCCAACGCGCGCACGCCGATTACACGGTTGGCAAGCAAGCCCAGCACATAGAGGAAAACGATGGTCAGAGAGGCCGCCAGCAGAAACTTGACCCATTCGATGTTGAGTACAAAGCCAAACACGTTCGGCAGACTTTGTGCCATGCGCGCCAAGCCGTCGACCACCGGTGCGCCGAGCTTGGATAGCTGCCGCAGAACAAACTCGAAGACGATCCAGGTCAGCCAGATCGGAAATACCGTCAACAGCCCGGTCAATAGGTAACGCTGGATGTGTAGTTCGCGGGGCATCAGTTGGCTTGCAGTCTGTTGGAGTCGCGTGGACGGGCCAAGCCGCTGTGCCGTGTATCGCGACGTGTGCAGTCGCAATTGTAGGAGGTTGAGAGGCGACAACCTGCGCGCCTTGCTGCACACCATCGCCCAAGCCATCGGCAAACGCAGACGAAGACGCCCGCCGCGAGGCCGGGCGTTGGGAAACGATGATGGTGGAATGATGACTTGCGGGCAGCGGCCTGAAACCCGTTACTTGGCCTTGGTTTGACTAAAACCAGTCTGACGCTGGTTTGCGGATTGATTCCCGTCCCATTCTGGTTGCCTTGACCCCGGTTGCCTTGACCCCGATTGATCCGCAGGTGTCATGGGTGTCCACGTTCGTCCCCACGTTCGTCCGGACCTGCTGAACTGGCGTGGTCGCTGGCTGGCCTTTGTCGGCCGCTTCAACGACGCGGAAGCCGATTTCCGCCACTGCCGTGAGCTTGATCCTGCCTATGCGCCGTGCCGTATCAATCTTGCGGGCGTACTGACCGTCCTGGGTCGACCCGAGGAGGCACGCCAGGCGCTGATCGATGCCGCTGCAGAGGGTGCGCTGGTCACCGGGTCCACTGTCCTGCTGATGCTGCACGCACTCGACATGCGCGATGCCTTTTTCCTGATGGACAGCGTGAACCCGCGCCTGCGCGGGTGGCACGACTTCCCGGCGCTATACGAGGCCCTGGGTCAGCCCGAGGCAGACCACAGCATCCTGCGCAGCCGGCTCGAAGCGCTCGACGGGCGATCGGCTGGCTCGGTCCTGTCTGGCGATATCGGGGAATTGCTCGGAGCGCTCGGCGATCCGCGGAGGACGCTGGAGAGCTGGTTCATCTGGCTACCCACCCTGGCCCATCACCGACAGTCGGCCGCCTTTCGGACCAGCGTCATCGACAGCGGACGCCTGCGCTACTGGCAGGAACACGGCTTTCCGCCCCAGTGCCGGGCGCTGGGAGCGGATGACTTCGAGTGCGACTGACGAGCATGGCCCGAGGTAACTCGCCATGCGAGCTGGGCTAAGATGCGCGTGATTCACACGATGCAGGTGATGCCATGCGTACTACCGTTGATTTGCCGGAAGCCAAGCACCGCCAATTGAGGGCCATCGCTGAGAAGCGGGCAATCAGTCTTGGTCAGCTGATTACCGAACTCACTGATCTTGCTCTGCAAGGCAAGCAAGCACCTACAGCAGGCTCCACGCTTGCGCCCAGCGCGCAAACGGGGCTGCTCACGCTCAGTGTCGGTCGGCCGATTTCCAGCGCAGAAGTGGCTGCGCTGATGGAGGCGACGTGATCCTGTTCGACGTCAACGTGCTGATCGCGCTTGGCAGTCGCGATCACGAAGGCAAAGCCGCAGCAGAGCGCTACTTCATCGACATGACCACGTCCTTTGCCACCTGTCCCATCACCCAGACCGGCTTTGTCCGTGTCTTGGCGCAAATTGATCGCTCGCTTGCGCTGACGGATGGCGTGGCGGTGCTCGCGTCCATCTGTGCGCATCCGCGGCATCGGTTCATGGCCGATGATGTGGACGCGCTTGATTTACCTTGGATGGCGATCCGCGGCCACCAGCAGGTCACCGACGCCTACCTCGCCGCACTGGCGCGCAAGCATGGTGCCAAGCTCGCCACGTTTGATCGCGCGCTAGCGGCAGTGCATCCCGATGTGGCGGTACTGGTGTGAATCTGCTCGCCGAACTCCGCCGCCGTAACGTCATCCGCATGGCCGGGCTGTACCTGGTCGGAGCGTGGCTTGGCATCCAGGTTGCGGCGACACTGCTGCCGGTGTTCGGGGCGCCGGAATGGGTGATGAAAGCGCTGGTTGGGCTGTTGGCGGTTGGGTTCTTCGTTGCGCTGATTGTGTCGTGGGTGTTCGAGCTCACGCCTGCGGGTTTGAAGCGCGATGGTGAGGTCAGTCCGAGTGAGTCGATCACCCCGCGGACCGCGCGGCGGATGGATCGCATGCTGGTGTTGGTGATGGCGCTGGCACTTGGCTTTTTCGCCTTCGACAAGTTTGTGCTGGCCCCGAAACGCGTTGATGTGGCTATCGAGTCGGCGCAATCGCTGCCCGCCACGGTGACCGCAGCGCACTCAGCCCCTGCTGCAACGGTTACGGGTGCGCCGTCACCAGCAGATTCAAAATCGATCGCCGTGCTCGCCTTCGCCAACATGAGCGCCGATAAGGACAACGAATACTTCTCCGACGGCGTGGCCGAAGAAATCTTGAATGCGCTGGCGAAGGTCGAGGATCTCAAGGTTGCCGGGCGCACGTCCTCTTTCTACTTCAAGGGCCGCAACGAAAACCTCGCAACCATCGGCAGCACGCTGGCCGTGGCGCACGTGCTGGAAGGCTCGGTGCGCAAACAGGGCGAGCGATTGCGCATCAGCGCCAAGTTGCTGCGGGTCAGCGATGGCGTCGAGATGTGGGCGGAAACATTCGACGGCACTGATGGCGACATCTTTGCGCTGCAGGAGAGCATCGCGCAGCAGGTTACCAGCCAGTTGAAGGCGGCCTTGAATGCCGGGCAACAAGATCGACTGGTGAATTCCGGCACCGTCAATCCCGATGCCTACCAGCTTTACTTGCAGGCCAGTTCGATTTTCAACCGGCGCGATCGCACGCGCTTCCTCAATGCCATCGCCGCCTTGCAGCATGCGGTGGAACTTGATCCAAACTATGCACGTGCTTACGCGCGGCTGGCATCGATGCATGTAGTGCTCATCGCGTACACCGATGCCGATCCGAAGCACGCGCATGAGAACGTCATGTTGTATACCGCAAAAGCACTGGCACTGGATGCCAACCTCGCGGAAGCATGGGCCGCGCGCGGTGCTTCTCTGAACAAGTTCCGCGAAAAGGAAGTGGATGCGCGTGACGCCTTTGAACAGGCCATGCGGATCGACCCGAACGATCCCAACTCGAGTTTCTGGTTTGGGCTGAACCTGTTGGCCGTCGGTTATCGCCGTCAAGGCACAGCGCAGATCGAGCATGCGCTGGCGCTCGACCCTATGTTGCCCAATGCCTTGCGCTGGCGCGGTATGTTGTATCTGCAAGATGGCGACATCGCCCGTGCCGAGCCGCTGCTGCAGCGTGCCTTTGATTTGGGTCTGGTGAACACGGCGAACGCATTGGCGGACGTTGCCATGCAGCGTGGCGATGTGGCGGAATCCGAACGTCTCTGGCTCGCAGGAAGCATGGGCATCGACTTCAACATGACACGCGACGACTTGATCGTTGTGCACCGTGGCGTGTTCGGCGATGCCGCCGCCAAGCAGGCCGGTGTGCAGACGATGCAAAGTGTGCTCAATCGATTGGGGTCGAAGAAGTCGCTACCCACCGCGCCCTTGTACCTGTTCAGGCTCAACGCACCGGCGCAGGGTCTGGCCGTTTTGCGCGAGCGCGAGATGGGTGATCGCATAGATTCGATGAACTGGATCTGGACGCGTCAGGGCGCACTGATTCGCGCGCTGCCCGAGTTTGCAGGCTTCCTGCACGACTTCCATCTGCCTGAACTCTGGGACAAGTACGGCCCGCCGGATGTGTGCAGGAAGAACGACAAAGGCGATTACGTGTGTGACTAGGCGCATTTACTGCCAGATAGAGCTGTAGCCCGTAGCCCGTAGGCTGCCATCAACAAGACTGCACCATGATCCTCCGTCGCCTCGCGCAAAACCTGAAAGAACAGAACTGGACCGCCATCGCCATCGAGTTCGTGCTGCTGGTGCTGGGCGTTTTCCTCGGCATCCAGGTGGCGAACTGGAATGCCGAACGCGGGGACAGACATCGGGGCGAGTTGTTTACCCAGAAACTGATCACGGATATGCGGGTCGAGCATTGGCGCTATCGGTTCTTGCTGGAGTATTACCGCGATGTGCATGGCGCGGCCGAACGCGCCCTGGGCGCGCTCGATGGCAGTGCGCCGCTGGCGGATGGGGCCTTGCTGGTACAGGCGTATCGTGCATCCCAATACAAGCAAGGCTCGCCGAGTCGCGCCACGTATGACGAGCTGGTCTCCACCGGCAGTCTGGGCTTGATCGGTGATGAGAGACTGCGCCAGGTAGCGGGGCGGATGTACACCGTCGCCTCCATCGACAATCTGGTGAAGGAGGGCATGCAATCGCCCTATCGCCGTTGGTATCGCATGTATATTCCGATTGCCATGCAGCGCGCGCTGTCCAAGGCCTGTGGTGATCGTTACATCCGGGTCGGTGATTACCAGGATTTCGATCACGTTATCGACTACGACTGCGTGCCTGATCTGAGCGAAGCCGAAGTCGCGGCGGCGGCCGCCTTGTTGCGCTCCGACGCGCAAGTCGTGCCGTTTCTGCAACTGCGCATGGCCGACCTGGAAACACGATTGACCGATATGACCTCGCACAATCGTGACGTCCTCGACGGGTTGCGCCAGTACGCGCCAGAGGCGCCATGAGCTTTCTCGACCAACTCAAGCAACGCAAACTGGTGCAGTGGTTGCTGGCCTACGCGGCAGGCGCGTGGCGTGGTGAGCTTGGTGAGCTCATCGTTCGGCTGGTCGCCCACGGCGATGCGTGGCTTCACGATTGCCGCCGGTATCGGCTTCTTCATCGCCCTGCTGCTGGCTTGGTATCACGGTGAGCGCGGGGCGCAGAAGGTGTCGGGCGCGGAGTTGGTCTTGCTCAGCTTGCTGCTGCTGATTGGTGGCGGACTGCTGTGGAAATTCGCGCCATCCGCGCCGGAGATAGCGCTACCGACAGCCGCCCCTACTCCCGGCGAACGGTGCAAACGCCGAGAATGCTGCCGAGGTCGTGCGCGGCGTCGGCGTGCTGCCTTTCGATAATCTGAGCCCCGATCCGGATAACGCCTTCTTCGCCAGCGGCATCCACGAAGAAGTGCTGACCCGCGTTTCGCGCATCAACGATCTGCGGGTGATCTCGCGGACTTCGATGGAAACCATCGCGACCGAAAACCTGCAGGTTTTGGAGATCGGCCGTCGCCTCGGCGTGAGCCATGTGCTCGAAGGCAGCGTGCGCCGCGCCGGCAACCGGGTGCGGATAACGTGCAGTTGATCGAAGCGGCCAGCGACAAGCACATCTGGGCGGAGAACTACGACCGCGATCTCGACGACATCTTCGCCATCCAGTCGGACATTGCCGTGGCCATCGCGGATCAGCTCACGGTGGTGCTGGACCCGAGCACCCAGTTGGCATTGGGCCAGCGCAACACCGAGGATGCGCATGCCTATGACCTGTACCTGCGCGCCATGGCGCAGCGCAACGTGTGGCGCGGCGCGGCCGGATTTCGTAGCCAGATCGCCCTGCTCGAACCGGTCATTGCCCGCGACCCGGATTTCCTCAAGGCGCGCGTGGAGTTGGTGCAAGCCTACGGCCGCATCCTCTGGTTGCGAGAAGAGGACGCAGCATCGTATGCGGGCAAGGCCCGCGCGCAGCTGGCGGAAATCGTGCGGCGCCGGCCGGATTCCATCGAGGCGCGCATCGCGCAGGCGCAGATCACCTACCTGCTGGAACGCGATTTCGCGAGCGCGCTGGCGCAGTTCCAGGCAATTGCAGCGGAGCGCCCGAACGATGCCGGTCTCGCTGCCGAAATCGCCGCCTGCCTCAAGCATCTGGATCGCTTTCCCGAGCAGTTGGTCGCCAGTCGCCGCGCCGTGGCGCTCGATCCGGAGGCCTATCGCAACAATGGCGACCTGGTTTTAGCCCTGGCCTACAGCAATGGTGCTGGCCTTCGAAGAGACCCTGTTGCTCCGCTTCGACACGCCGCGCGAATACATCGATGAGGTCAGCGAATCGCGGCTGCTAGGCGGCGTGCACTATTGGTTCTCCATCGACGCCGGCCGTAATGCCGGACTGCGCATCGGCAAGCTAGCGGCGGAGCGCTGCTTCAAGCCGGTGGCCGAAGAACGTTAAAGCTCGACCGCAACAAAAAAGCGGCCGCGAGGCTGATTGTCCTCGCGACAGCTTGTTGAAATGTTGCTGCTGCGGAATCAGCCGCCTTGCATCTTCATCGCTGATCGCCAGGGTCACGGATCGATAGGGGCAGAGTCATTGATTGCGCACATGTTGCGATCAACAACTTCAGTGTCCGCTCTGACCCTTTGATCTGGCCACCAGTGAGCCGCAGATCTCGGTAGTTCTCTGGCCCATTGTTTGAGGCCTCTACCCGCCAGTTCAGCGGCGTGCCTTACGGCGGCTTACGATTCGCGTGGAACATTCGGCGTCAATTTCCTGCTGGCGGCTGAGTTGAGCGGCTGCCCCAGCTTCTGGCAGACATCAAGGTAATCGTCCACTGCCTCGCGGACAGGGTCTGCGAATTCGCACACCGCTTCTCCGTGAAGGCCGACGTTGTCACGGTTGCCAGCTCAATGACAGACAAAGATACGGTCTCGGGCTTCCTGTTCGAAGCGGGCTGCGCATCCTTTGTAGCTCATTGAATTCGTGCCCTCAATCCGACTTCTTCGAGGAAATCTCGTGCTGGCCGCCGCACTGTTCGCCTCCGCCAAACCCCTACTGAGCGCTACCAATCGCTTCCAACATCAACTCAACCCGTCGATTGATCTGCCGGCCTTCGGCGGTGGCGTTGTCGGCGCTGGGTTGGCTGGCGCCGTGGCCGATGGCCATTAGTTGATTGGCGGGGAAGCTCAGGGCGCGCAGTTGCTCGGCGACGGTGAGGGCGCGTTGTGCGGATAGGCGTTGGTTGACTTCCGGCGGGCCGCTGGAATCGGTGTGGCCGTGCACTGAGATCATCAGCGATTGGTAGTCACGCAGCGGGCCAAGAATCGAACTCAATACCGTCTTGGCATCCGCCGACAAGGTTGCGCTGGCCACTTCGAATGTCACCGTCGGCGGCAGTACCACTCGAATGGTGCCCTCGCTGCGTTCCACCTCAGCGTGTGCACCCAGCACTTGCCGCAACTGCGCATACAGCACGTCGAGGTAATAACCCTCCTCGCCGGCCGGCAATGCGTGCGGTGTCGCGGCCAAAGCGAGCAGACGTTTCTCGCGCTGGCCAGGGTAGTCGGTGCTGGCAACCAGCATCGGATTGACAGGGACCGGCGGCGGCACTGCGGCGGGCGTGATGGTGGCAGCAGGCTCGCCCGTTATTGTCGGCGTCTTGCTGGTGTCAGTCATTGGCGTCGTCGCGCAGCCCGCCAGCAGGGTGGCGGCTAGCAGCGCCAGCGGCGCACGTTTAAGGTCTTCCCAGAACTGGGTCATACGATCACACCGTTGCATCAAGGAAGCGGCAGTGTGCCGCATGCCACGCCAGGTAGCGGTCAGCGAATTGGTTAGTTTTGTTGTCTGCTGACCGCGTAAAGCCCCACATCCAAGGGCGTTGACGGTCTGTTGCGACAGGCGAGGTTCCCGCGTCATGGCTTCGCAGTGGACGAAATGCCCCGTTTTATTGCGCCCTACGCGGCACTGCTTGCGCGTTGGCTTGCAGGAATTCGTGAAAAGCATCGGCGGGCAAAGCTCGGCTGTATAGATACCCTTGACCGTAGGCGACGCCGTGTTGGGTCAACCAGGCGGCTTGTTCGGCGGTCTCCACGCCTTCGGCGACCAAGTCCAGCCCCAACGCATGCGCCATCTCGATGACGTGGGTGATGACTTGGCTGGTGGCGGCTTCGGTGCCGATGGCATCGACGAAGGCCTTGTCGATTTTCAGAATGTCGAGTTCAAAGGATTGCAGGTAGGACAAACTGGAATAGCCTGTACCAAAGTCGTCAACCGCCACTTGGTGGCCGCTGTTGCGGAAACGCCGGATCAGACCGCGGGCGAGATCACTGTTCACCAAGCCGCGCTCGGTGATCTCGAGTTTGATCGCAGATGACGGCAGACCGGTCCGCCGCAAACCTGCGTCGAGGACACTGCCGAAGACCTCGTTCTCCAGATCTGACGGAGCAAGGTTCAAGTTGATGGTGGTGGTGGGTGCGCGCGCCAACAGTCGGGGCAGGTCATCGAGCACCGCTTCCAGCATGGCCTGGGTGATGGCGGCGGTGAGTCCGCATTGCTCGGCCAAGGGCAAGAACGCGTCCGGCGCGACCAGATGCCCATCCTCGTGTTCCCAGCGCGCCAGCGCCTCGGCGCCCACGCAGCGGCCACTGGCAAACTCGATGACGGGTTGGTAGTGAGCGACGATGCGGCCGTCGCGCAGCGCTCGCCGGAGCGCGGTTTCCGGACTGAGCTGCCTGCTCAGCAGGCGTTGCAGCATGACCAGCCAACCGATGAGCATGACCAAAGCAAGGCCGCAGCCCACCGCCAGCAATGAGCGCTGCCGCGACCAGAAATGAGCCAGCGGTTCGACGGCGACCACATCAATCGGGAACACGGCGTTGTGCGAGAAACGCGACAACAGACGCTGGCCCTGATTGTCGACATTGAGCCCTTGCGGCAAGCTTTGCGGATCGGGCAATTCCGCGCCCGAGGGCACGGTGACCATGCGCAGGCCCTCGACCCATAGCGCCGCCTGCCGATCCTGCAAGGTGGCGGCGTCGATCAACATGCGCGGGTCAATGGCCGCGTCATGTTGTCCGAAACGCATCAGGAACAAGGGCACACCGCCGACTTCGGTGTGCGGTCCCGGCCACCAGGCAATCACCCCAGAATCGTAGATGCGGTCCGCTTTGGGCGGTCGCAGGCCTTCGCTGGCCACAAAGCCCACGCCGCAGACACGTTCACTGGCGCGCCAATGGCCCAGCGCGCGCAAGTGCGGGCGAGTGACGGCGGCTTCCTGCATGGCTTGCAAGTGCGCGGGCGAGCAGGTGGGCGGCGGCAATTGATCGAGTCGCGCCAGCAGTTCGCGGGTGTCGATCAAGATGGCTTCGGTGCGCTCGCCAAGGGTGTGGGCCAGATTGCCGGCGCGCTCGTTCTCGGTGGAATAAGACTCCAGCCAGAGCATCGTCAACAAGGCGGCGACCAGCAGTGCCGTTCCAAGCACGCCAATGGCAGCGCCTAATAACAGCACGCGCCGACGATAACGGCTGGGTGCCGGCGGCGGCCTAGTCGACATGGATCGCGCCAAGCGCGCGTTGATCGCGAGATTGAGAGTGCATGCTGCTCACGCTACGCCGGTTTTTTGCGACGCAGGTAAATTTGCTTGCGCACACGGGCTACTAGTTCACCTTCGAGGCTGCGAACTTCGGTGCTGAACCAGCGCAGCACCTTGCTGCCGTCGGCGCTGGCGGCGCGCAACTCAGCAAGCACACTGTCCTCCACACGAAACTCGGCGATCACGTCGCCACGGCCCGGCGCAATGAAGTCGATTTCAGCCGCCTTGTCCCAGACCACGTAATCGCGGCCCAGCGACTCCATCAGCAGGATCATCCAGAAGGGGTCGGTGAGCGCGAACAAGCTGCCGCCAAAAGCGGCGCCGACGTAATTTCGGTTGTACCAACGCAGCTTCAGCCGGGCTCGGGCGTAGCGCCAGTCGTCGGTGATCGCTTCTATGCGGATGCCAGCAAAAAGAAACGGCGGCCAGAAATTGAAAAGCAGGCGAAGTTTGCGCGGAGACATCAGGTGCGGACTCGAATTGACGTGGCCAACCGACGCGAGAACTGACGCCCGAGCTTAGCCACTTGGGCGTTTCACGTCGGTCGACGCCGAAGTCAATTCGATGCCCGCATGCAAACGCAGCAGTAACCGCTTGATCTCGTCGGCATGGGTGCCGTCGCCAGCGTTCTCGGCGGCTGCAACCAGCAGGGCTTCGGCGGCGTTTCGGTCGCTGAGTTTGTCCGCCAGTAAAACGGCGGCGCGAATGGCCAACGGTATGCCATCCAATCGACGTGGAAAGGCATCACGGTAGTTGCTCACCGCGCGTGCAGCCAAGCGCAGCTGGCCGGCCGCTTGCGCGGCATCCAGCAGGCTGCGGGTGGAATCCGCATCAGGCAGGACAAGTTCCGGGTGATCAGCGAAGGCCTCTACTGCGAGTGCAAGTGCCAGCTTGGGATGTTTTAGTACCAGCAGTTCGCAGATGCGTACCTCAGCGTGTTTGCGCAGTCCGGCGAGCTTGCCGCTGGCGCGCAAACAGCGACGGTATTCGGCATGCAACTCCGCGCTGGCGCCGCCGCGGCGAAGGATCGGATCGAGCGCGGCAGCCCTGCCCGCGGGGTCTTCAATTGCGGCAGCCACCAAAGCTTCTTTTGTCACTTGTTGTTGCTCTCGCTCGCGGGCCAAAACGGGGCGAGTGACACTGGCCTGCTCTAAGCCGAGCGCATCGGCATGTGCATGCAAACGGGTGCCTATCAAACGGAAAGCCGCAAACAACGCGGCGTGGACGCTGAAGTAATACAGGAGATTGCCGAGCACGGCTGGCTGCAACTCGGCGAATACACGCGACCCCGCGAGTTGCAGAGCCAAGGTCATGCCGATGGCCAGCGACAGCAGCAAATAGCCCGGTCCAACGATACGCAACACCGCCAACCACGCTGCAGGATTGAACGCGGCCAGCAGGTTTTGCGCCGCAGCCAGCGCCAACAGCGCACCGGGAAGCGCCAGTGAAATACCCACCAGCATCAATACCGCTGGCCAATTGCCAAGCACGTTGGCGGCGAACACCAGCGCCAAAATCACCAAGGCATGGATCCACAGGTGGCTGCGCTGGGTGCCGGTATCCGTCAGCATCGATCCTTGCGGTGGATCTTGCCGGCCCTGACCGCTGGCGGTCATGACTTCCAGCGCGTATCGGTAGGCCGACATCCACACCAACAATTGCAGGAAAAGGCCAATCCCTGGCACGTAGCTGACCACGATTTGCGACAACGTCAGCACCAGATTGGTGATCAGGGCGTCGCTGGCAAACGGATAGGCCAAGGCGTCCGCCACCGATTCGCCATCAGAGCGCCGTCGCGATGGCGTCGGCGCGTGCGACATCAGAACAGCAGCGTTGCCATCTTGCGGCGAAAGCGACTGACCAGGTCGGCGTCATCGATCACCACGAAGGCGTCGAGCAGGGTGCGTTTGGCGATGCCGTCGGCATACAGCCGATCGCGCTTGAGTAGCTCGATGAACAATTCAAGTGCGGCCTCGGGGTCGCCAGCCACCAGCGCATGCACGCCCAGCAGGTGGCGAGCCTGATGGTCATTTTCGTCGCTGTGCAGGCGCTGGGCCAACAGCGCCGGGGGCGGCGAATCGCGCAGCAGCTTGGCAAATCCCATCGTGGCGCGGGCGCGACGTACCCGATCATCGCTGGCCAACTTGGCCGGCAGGGCATCCAGTAGCTGGCCGGCCTCGTCGGTTTCACCAATCTGGGCCAAGGCAAGGGCGAGGTCTAGCCGCAGTTCAGTCTGCTCGGAATCGGCGGCAATCTGCTCGCGCAGACTGGCGATTCGCTCGTCCAGAGGTGGCGCGGATACCGCATCGGCCAAGTCATCGTCGGCATCGTCATTGGCGGCAGGGGTGATGCCGTGTTGCGCCAGGAACTGCCGCAACACCGGTTCTGGCTGCGCGCCCATGAAGCCATCAACGGGCTGGCCGTCCTTCATCAGCATCACCGTTGGCAACGAGCGAATGCCGAACATCGCTGCGAGCTGGCCCTCATCGTCGCTGTTCACTTTGGCGAGAACAAAGCCGCCATTAAATTCGTCGGCCAACTTTTCCAGCACCGGCTTCAACTGTTTGCATGGCGCGCACCACGGTGCCCAGAAATCGATCAGAACGGGCGTGGTCATGGAACGCGCCATCACGTCCACTTCGAAGGTGGCAGCGGTGGCGTCAAAACTGTGCAAGCTGGCGCTGACGGCGGGCAGATTCATCGATGGTCCAAAAGTAGGCAGTGGGTCGCGATATGGAGTCAGTGTGCGGCGCGCACAAGCTGTTCCATTGGCTATGGCCTATTTGCTTGTAGACGAGACCCGGCTTCATCACGAAGTCGATTTTTCGCATCAAAGCTCGGCAAAGTTCGGCAAATCATACCGGGCAGGGTCAACACACATATCAGCGCACTTAAATGGTGCATAGACGCAGCCGAACGAGCCGGCGCGGTGCAGGTCCTTGCCCGCTTTCTGCGCCAATCGAGCGCAAGTCATTGTTGCAACGCACAAGAGGCGGCGCAGCCGCAGTTGGCATGAAATCAGCAAGAGCAGCGGTGGGGGGAGGACTTATGCCGCACGTGTTTGCTCGCGCTGCGGGCGGCTGCAAGTTCCCACGTCGTCATTAGCTGAGCGAGGAGACTCATGAAACTTATTATCGCCATCATCCGACCGTTCAAACTGGACAACGTCCGCGAAGCGCTGGCGCAATTGGGCGTCTCCGGTTTGACCGTTACCGAGGTCAAGGGCTTTGGCCGCCAGAAAGGCCACACCGAGTTGTATCGCGGTGCCGAATATGCGGTCGATTTCCTGCCGAAACTCAAGATCGAAACCGCCGTCAACGAAGCGCTGGTTGATCGCGCCATCGAAGTGATCATCGAGTCCTCGCGTACCGACAAGGTTGGCGACGGCAAGATTTTTGTGTTGCCGCTGGACCGCGTGGTGCGCATTCGCACCGGCGAGCAAGACGATTTCGCACTTTGAATGCCTACCTTAAAGGACACGCCATGACCCTTCGAACGAAAACGTTCCGGCGCGCCGCCTTTGCGGTGCTGCTCGCCTTTGGACTGACTGCCGCTGCACCGCTGGTGTTTGCGCAGGACACGCCCGCGGCACCCCCATCCTCCACCGAAGCTACCGCTGCAGCTAGCGAAATCGGCACTGCTGAGGCGGTCGCCGCAGACCCGGCGACAAGCGAAACGGCGGCACCCGCTGCTGCAGTCGCCGAACCTGCTCCCGCTGAAGAAGCCGCCGCTGAAGCCGAAGCGCCACCCACCGTGGACAAGGGCGACACCGCGTGGATGATGGTTGCAACCTTGCTGGTCACCTTGATGGCGGTGCCGGGCTTGGCGCTGTTCTATGGCGGCCTGGTGCGCTCGAAAAACATGCTGTCGGTACTGATGCAGGTACTGACCGTGTTCTCGCTCATCGTCGTGCTGTGGGCGGTATACGGCTACAGCTTGGCCTTCGTGGGTGGCGGCAAGATATTCGGCTCCTTCGATGCATTGTTCTTGCAAGGCATCACCATTGATTCGCTGGCGGCCACCTTTACCGCTGGCGTAGCGATTCCTGAGCTGATCTTTGTCGCCTTCCAGTCGACCTTCGCCGGCATCACCTGCGCCCTCATCGTCGGTGCATTTGCCGAGCGCATGAAGTTCAGTGCAGTGCTGATCTTCTCGGTGATCTGGTTCACCTTCTGCTACATCCCGATCGCGCACATGGTCTGGGCCGGCCCCGGTTATCTGTTTACCCTTGGCGCGATCGATTTCGCCGGCGGCACCGTGGTCCATATCAATGCCGGTGTTGCCGGTTTGGTGGGTGCCTATTTCGTCGGCAAGCGCTTGGGCTATGGCAAGGAAAAGCTGCCCCCGCACAATCTGACCCTGACCATGGTCGGCGCCTCGTTGCTGTGGGTGGGCTGGTTCGGCTTCAACGCCGGTTCCAATCTCGAAGCCACAGCGGGTGCTGCGCTGGCGTTCATCAATACGCTGATGGCCACCGCCGCCGCCGTGTTGTCGTGGTCGCTGGTGGAAGCCTTGTTCCGCCGCAAGGCATCAATGCTGGGTGCAGCGTCGGGCGCGGTCGCGGGCTTGGTGGCGATCACTCCAGCGTGCGGCACGGTCGGCGTCATGGGCGCGATTATCATCGGCTTGGCGGCCGGCGCGCTGTGCTTCTGGGGTGTGTCGGGATTGAAGCGCTTGCTAGGTGCTGATGACAGCCTCGACGTGTTCGGCGTGCATGGCGTCGGTGGCATCCTCGGTGCCTTGCTGACCGGCGTATTCTCCGCCGGCTCACTCGGCGGCATCAAGGGCGACGACTACTCGATCGCCGCGCAGGTAATGATTCAAGCCGAAGCAGTCGCGATCACCATCGTCTGGTCAGCCGCCGTGGCTGCGGTTGCTTTCTTCCTGATCAAAGTGACGATTGGACTACGCGTGACCGAAGAAGAAGAACGTGAGGGTCTGGATATCGCCTCGCATGGTGAATCCGCTTATTCCTGAGCACGAGGTGATTAACTGCTGAATGTGCGGGATTGCTGGGGAAGAAGACGGGGCAGCTTGGGCTGCCCCGTTTTTTTGTTGGGTGATTGATGTGTCTGCAGGTAGAGCGTTCAACTCAGAGACCGCCACGGGCGCCACGCCTTGCCGTGCAGGGCGCTGCTTTTTTGGCCGCTGGCATGCGCTTGAACAGCGGTCGCGCAGGAGGCCGGCCCTCCAAAAGGCCGCAACGCGGCGATCGCGTCGCCTGCCTGCTAAAACCACTCCTCGCGCATCGCATAGGCGCTCGGTTCATTGCTGCTGATCAATTGCGACCAGTGCGCAACTTGCGGCAGTTCGACCGCGAAGAACCAACGACAGGTGTGTACTTTGCCTTGGTAGAACGCCGCATCGTGGGCAGCGGCGGTTGCCAGGGCGTTTTCTGCGGCCAGGGCTTGCCACAGCCACATCCAGCCGATGCTGACGTGGCCCAGTGCGCTCATGTAGTACTGCGCATTGGCCAAGGTCGTGCGGACTTCGCCGCCGGCCATCCGCTTGCCGGCGATGACGGTGGCGGTGCCGACTTCGCTCATCGCGGCGCGCAGTTCACCTGCCATCGTTGCCAGCGCTTTGTGTTCAGAGGCGGCCGCACAGCATTCTTCGATCCGCGCAAACAACAGGCGCAGAGCGGCGCCGCCATCCTGCATGACTTTGCGACCCAACAGGTCCAGCGCCTGGATGCCGTTGGTGCCTTCATGAATCGGGTTGATGCGGTTGTCGCGGTAACACTGTTCGACCGGGTACTCGCGGGTGTAGCCATAGCCGCCCAGCACTTGCACGGCCAACTCGTTGGCCTTCAGGCACCAATCAGACGACCAGGCCTTGACGATGGGCGTCAGCAGGTCGAGTAGTTGCGCGCTCTGGCTCTGCACGGCTTCATCCGGCGCATGCGCATGGTCGACCAGGGTCGCCGCCAGCAGACTCAACAGGTGTGAGCCTTCAACATAGGCGCGTTGCGCCAGCAGCATCCGCCGCACGTCGGCGTGCTCGATGATGGCCAGTGACGCCGCAGTGGGATCTTTCTGATCCGGATGCCGACCCTGGCGACGCTCGCGAGCGTATTGCAGCGAATACAGATAGCCCACATAGCCCTGCTGGATCGCACCGATGCCAACTCCGATGCGCTCCTCGTTCATCATGTGGAACATGTAGCCGAGCCCACGATGCGGCTCGCCCACCAGTTCGGCGTAACAGTCGTCGCTTTCGCCGAATTTCAAGAAAGTATTGACGCTGCCGCGCTGGCCCATCTTGTGATTGAGACCGGCCAGTCGCACGTCATTGCGCGCGCCACGAGTGCCATCGGCGTTGATCCGCCAGCGCGGCACGATAAACAGACTGATGCCGCGCACGCCCGCCAGCGCGCCTTCGATCCGCGCCAGCACAAGGTGGACAATGTTCTCGCCCAGTTCGTGATCGCCGGCGCTGATCCACATCTTGGCGCCGGTCAGGCGATAGCTGCCGTCGGCCTGTGCCTTGGCGCTGGTCTTGATGTCCGCCAGTGAGGAGCCAGCCTGCGGCTCGGACAAGCACATGGTGCCGAAGTAGCGGCCATCGATAATCGGCCGCATCCAGCGCTGCTTCTGCGCATCGGTGGCATACACCGCCAGCAAATTGGCGGCCGCGCGCGCCAGCATCGGATATGCCGAGGTGCCCAGATTGGCCGAGGCAAACAGGCCATCACACACCGCCGCCATCACGAATGGCAGTTGCATGCCTCCATCCTCAACATCGGCAAGAATCGCCATGAAGCCAGCATCGATGAATGCCTGCACGCCGGCGGCCACTTCCGGAATCAACACGACCTTGCCGTCAACCATGTGCGGCTCGTTGAGATCACTGAGCCGGTTGTGTGGATAGAAGGTCTCCATCGCCACCTTGTGCGCGGTCTCGGTGACCGCCTCGAAGGTCTCGCGGCTGTGCTCGGCAAAGCGCGGATAAGCGGTGAGTGCGGCCACGTCGAGCAGCTCGTAAAGAGCGAAATCGAGGTGGCGACGGTCGATCAAGGGCGTGTGGCGCATTCGGGTGACTCCGTTGGCAATGCGTCATTTAGTCCGAGTGATGCATCTGGAGTCAAGTGACAAGTGTGGCTAGACTGCTGCCATGAGCAAATTTACAGCGGGCACGCGGCTGAGTCGCGAATTGCAACTTCCGATGCCGAGCAAAGCCACGCCCGTCGACGCGTTTCGGCTCGCCCGCCGCCGTTGGTTGGCTGGCGAGCGGATCGATATCGGGGCCTTGGCGGTTGAGCTTAAAGTCAGCCGCGCGACCTTGTTTCGCTGGGTCGGCAGTCGCGAATTGCTGCTCGCGGAAATCCTCTGGTCGCTGTGCGACCCAACCTTGCAGCGCGCCGACAGCGGCTTGCGCTTGCGCGGCGCAGCCCGAATCGCGCGCGTTTGCGAACGAGTAATTCGCGCCATTCTCGACTTCGCGCCCTTGCGCCGCTTCATCGCCCAAGACCCCGAGTACGCGCTCCGCCTGCTGACCTCCAAGGCCAGTCCAGTGCAAGCTCGCACGATCGCCGCGCTACGCGGCTGGTTGGCGACCGAAGTCGAGCACGGCGAGCTGGAGTTGCCTATTGCCATCGAGACCATGGCTTATTTGATCGTCCGTCTCGGCGAATCGTTCATATACGCCGAAACCATCAGCGGGCAAACCGTCAAGGTTGCGGATGCGGCGGTGGCCATCGAGTTGCTGCTGTCGGGCAAGGTGGGGCGCACACGTGCGTGACCAGCAGCTGTCACTATTCAGCTCTTGCTAGCAGCCAGTCTCCGCGGTTGTGGGAGCGCCGGAAGGCGCGACGATTTTTCCCTCACGATCCAATCGCGCCTTCCGGCGCTCCCACAACAGCATTCGGCGCGACGCTTCACGATTGCAGCGAACCCTTGAATGCATTGGCAACGGCTAGACTGTCGCCCCAATCAACATCCGCCACGAGGCACCGCGATGCGCTCTCTCTATCCCGAGCTTGCCCCGTTTGATTCGGGAACATTGGCGGTGTCGGATCGCCACGCGTTGTATTACGAGCAGTGCGGCAATCCAACCGGCAAGCCGGCCGTGATCCTGCACGGAGGCCCTGGCGGCGGCTGCAGTCCGAAAATGCGTCGCTTCCACGATCCAGAGCGCTACCGGATCATCTTGTTCGATCAGCGTGGCGCGGGGCGCTCTACGCCGCACGCAGACTTGCAGGACAACACCACCTGGGATCTGGTCGCCGATATGGAAAAACTGCGCCTGCATCTGGGCGTGGACCGGTGGCAAGTATTTGGTGGTTCCTGGGGTTCGACGCTGGCCTTGGCCTACGCGCAAACCCATCCCGGTCGTGTGTGGGATCTGGTACTGCGTGGCATCTTCATGCTTCGGCGCTGGGAGTTGGAGTGGTTTTATCAAGAAGGTGCCTCGCGCTTGTTTCCCGATGCCTGGGCCGCCTATCTCGCCGCCATTCCCGCCGTTGAACGCGCGGACCTGATTTCTGCCTACCACCGCCGTCTCACCGGTGACGATGCCGCTGCCCGCTTGGCCGCCGCGCGTGCATGGTCCGTATGGGAAGCCTCAACCAGTCTCTTGCGGCCCGATAAAGCCTTCATCGACGCCCATGAAGATGCGGAATTCGCGCTCGCGTTCGCGCGTATCGAGAGTCACTACTTCGTCAACGGCGGTTTTCTGGACACAGACGACCAACTGCTGCGCAACGCCTCCCGCCTGCGCGATATTCCCGGCACCATCGTCCACGGCCGCTACGACGTGGTCTGCCCGGTGCAAAGCGCCTTTGATCTGCATGCCGCGTGGCCGACCGCCGAGTTGGTGGTGGTGCCGGAAGCGGGGCATTCGGCGTTTGAGGCGGGCAATGTTTCGGCGTTGGTGGCGGCGACGGATAGATATGCGGGGTGAGGGGGCGATTTTTGGTTACGTCCGGCTTTCGCCGGAATGTTGCTGTTGTTGCTTCACTCGCGGTGGTGATGGTTTGAGGCGAGGATTCGTCCGCCTCAGCGGCGGCCGAAACCTAGCGAAGAGCCAGCAAAAAGGTGAGTGAAGCCTGCAACACTGGGTTCCGGCGGCGACAGAGAAGAAGAATCCCGGACTTCGCCGTAACAAACCTCAAAATCGTTCACCGCCAGATCGGAAAAGCAAAGCGCCTGTCAACCACCCCCCCTCCACTGCGTAAACTTCCACTGCGGCAGTCACGCCGCATCACCACCCGGGAAAAAACATGCCGCGCATCGCGCTCGCTTTTGTCTTGACCCTTGCCTCATTTGCGAGCGCCGCCGAGGTTCCCTTCGTCAATTGGGAGAACCACCCGATCCGGGCGCTGGACATCAGTCCGGATGGGCGAGTGCTGGCGGTGGCGCATACCGCGGATCAGCGTGTGCAGCTGTTCGACATTTCGAGTGGCGCGCCAGTGGCTGCGGGTCATGTCGTGGTGGGTATCGATCCGGTGGCGGTGAAGTTTCGCAACGATGGCGAGTTGTGGGTGGTCAACCATATTTCTGATTCGGTGAGCATTGTCGATGTCGCGTTGCGGCAGGTGCGGGCGACTTTGGCTACCGACGATGAGCCGTTCGATGTGGTGTTCGCGCAGGGGCGGGCGTTTGTCAGTTGCTCGCAGGTTAATCGGGTGCTGGTGTTCGATGCGGCCAATCCCGCCACGGCGCAGCGCATCTCGATCAACGGTGAAGATCCGCGCGCGCTGGCCGTCAGCGCCGATGGCCGTAGCGTATTTGCGGCGATTTTCGAGTCGGGCAATGCCAGTACGTTGCTGGGCGGTGGGCTCATGGGCATCACAGTCGGGGTGCCCAACGTGGTCAGTGATGCGCGCGGGCCTTACGGTGGCGTCAATCCGCCGCCCAACGCCGGCAGCGTGTTCGATCCACCGCGCATTGCCGGGCCAGCGCCGCCGGCGGTGGGGCTGATCGTCAAGAAGGACGGCGGTGGTCGCTGGCGCGATGACAATGGATCCGACTGGACGCGTTTCGTCAGCGGTGTTGACGCGGCGGCGTCGGGACGTCGCCCCGGCTGGGACCTGCCAGACCGCGACCTTGCCATCATTGACGCTCAGACGCTGCAAGTGCGTTACGCGCATGGGCTGATGAACATGGTGATGGCAATGGCGGTGAATCCCGTCAACGGGCAACTGGCGGTGGTCGGTACCGATGCGCTGAACGAGATCCGCTTCGAGCCCAATGTGAACAGCCAGTTCGTGCGGGTCAATCTGGCCATGCTGGATGCTTCCAGCAGCGCGCCGGTGGCAGCGATTCGCGATCTCAACCCACACCTCAACTACGCCGTCACCACCCTGCCGCCGTCGCAGCGCGGCGAATCCATCGGCGATCCGCGCGCCGTGGTGTGGCAGCGCGACGGCCAGCGTGCCTGGGTGGCGGGGCTGGGATCGAATAACGTGGTGGCCATCAATGCCGCCGGTCAGCGCATCGGGCCGGCGATCAAGGTGGGAGAGGGTCCCGTCGGTCTGGCGTTGGACGAAACCCGTGGCCGCCTGTACGTGTGGAATCACTTTGATGCTTCGCTGTCGACAATCGATGTGGCGGCGGCCGCTGTGATTACCGAACAGGCGGCGTTCAACCCACTCCCTGCAGCGATCCGCAATGGCCGGGCCTTGCTCTACGACACCCAGCTGACGTCCGGCCTCGGCCAAGCGGCCTGCGGTTCCTGTCACGTCGATGCGCGCATGGATCGACTCGCCTGGGATCTGGGCGACCCTTCGCAGCCGTCGAAAGCCTTCAACCAGAACTGCGTCACCCAGGGGATCCGCCCGTGCACCGCGTTTCATTCGATGAAAGGGCCAATGACGACCCAAACCCTGCAGGACATCATCGGCCACGAACCGCATCATTGGCGCGGCGACCGCGAGGGGATTGAGGCCTTCAATCCGGCGTTTGAGGGCTTGCTGGGCAATGATCGTCAGCTCACTGCCATCGAGATGCAGGCGTTCGAGGATTTCCTCGCCAGCATCGTGTTTCCACCGAATCCGTTTCGCCCGCTCGACAACACGCTGCCCAGCGCGCTGCCACTGGAAGGTCACCACACCAGCGGACGCTTCGCGATGGCCGGTTTGCCGCTCGGCGTTGGCAACGCCCAGCGCGGACTGCAGCTTTACACCAGCAACCTGCTGGATCCACCGTTCCAGTGTTCGAGCTGCCACACCTTGCCCACCGGCATGGGCAGCAACGCGCCCCTTCTGCTGCCGCAACTCGGCCTGCCTGTGGGTGGCTCGGTGATGGCGCACGGTCCAATGGGTGAAAACCATCTGGGTATCGTCAGTACCGATGGCTCCACCAACATTTCGATCAAGGTACCGCAGTTGCGCAACCAGCACGAAAAAGTGGGTTTTGATGTCAGCCAGTTGGAGAACAACGCCGGCTTCGGCTTCCTCCACGACGGCTCGGTCGATTCAATTGCCCGCTTTCTTTCCGCCAACGTATTTGGGGTGAGGTCGGATCAGGATTTGGCCGATCTGGTGGCCCTGATGCTGGCGTTTTCCGGTTCAGAGTTTCCGCTACCCAGCATTGGCACGCCGCCGCCGGGCCCTGCCAACAGCGCGCCGCCGCTGTCGCGCGACAGCCATGCGGCGGTGGGTCATCAATTCACCCTCAACGGTGGCCCCGCCCCGGCATCGTTCGACACCCTGCTGGCGCTGGCCCGCAGCGGCAAGATTGACCTGATCGTTCGCACTGGCCAGGCGGGATACACATACGACCGAGTGAGTGAGCAGATGTTGAGCGACGACGGCAGTGGCTCACTGCAGACCGGTCTGTTGCGCGGCATGGCGAGCGCTGCCAGTCCGCAGACCTGGACAGCGGCACCGATGGGTCTTGGGCGACGCTTGGGCATTGATCGTGACGGCGATGGCATCGCCAATCGGATCGAAATCAAACAGGGTTCCAACCCCGCCGATGAGACTTCCGCGACCTTGTTGCCAGCAACCGGCTTGTGGTTCAACCCGGCGCGCAGCGGCCATGGACTGGATGTGCAATTGATCGGGCAAACCTTGGCAGTCACCTGGTACACCTATGACGATGCCGGCGAACCCACTTGGTACTTGGCGGTCGCGCCGTTTGCCAATCCTTGGCGTGCGGAACTGCAACGCTACGTCTGGAACCCGGCGACTGGCAGCGCCGTCGCCAGCACGGCGGGCGAGCTGACGATGAACTTCAGCGAGGCCAAACGGGCGAGTTTCAACTGGCGTTTGGGAACGCGCAGCGGCACCGAGCCCATGCAGACCTTGTTTGATGCGCCGACCTTGGCTGCCCCCGAGCAAAGTGGCGTCTGGTTTGATGGCAATGAACCCGGCTGGGGTTTGAGCCTGTTCACCGCTGGCGATCTGCTCAGCGCCGGGCTGTATTTTTATGACGCCGCCAATCAACCGCGCTGGGTGCTCGGCGTTGGCAGCAACCAGGCCAACGCAGAGCTTGCGATGCAGAGCTATCGCGGCGCTTGTCCGCACTGCGCGTTTGCAGCGCCGGTACTCGCGCCCGCAGGAACCGTGAATTTGACGTTTGCTGGTGGTCGCGTGGGGACAGTGCGTACCGATGTCTTTCACACTACGTCGTCGCCAGCGCATTGGCGACGCGGGCCGGTGGCGATATCACCTTTGTCGGATCCGCCGCGTTTTCCCGAGCGGGAGTAGCGAGGACTTCGCAACAACAGCGATGCAGTCTGGCTTGCGGAGGCTGTCCCGCACGTGGAGGGCGCCGCTCCGGCGGCGCTGCTGTTCGACAAACATCCAAAGCAGCCGCGCAGAAGCGCGTCCCTCCCAAAGCAATAGCCGGTTTGCGGCAAGTCCCCCGGATTCAGCGAAGCAGCGTCTGGGCGGCCTGCTCCGTTTGTGTCAACAGATCCAAGGTCCACCCCGGGCTACTCAATCGGTCGCCCGCGTCCGCAAGCTCAGGTCATCGGCGGCATTCGGGCTGGCCAGCTGCACGCGGTTGCGGCCTTCGCGCTTGGCTCGATACAACGCACGATCCGCAGCGGCGATCCAATCATCCGTGTTGCTGAGCAACTCAAGACTGATCATGGCCACACCGAAGCTGCCGCTGCATGGGATGAGACCGTCGTTGAATTCAAACGCATGGGCCAAGCTCGTGCGTGCGCCCTCGGCGATACGCAGGGCTTCGGCTTCGTCCGTTGATTCGACAATGATGATGAACTCCTCGCCACCCCACCGGCCCAGCTTGGCGCGCTCGGGCAGGGCGTCGCGCATGCGGTTTGCGCTGCCTCGCAGAACCGCATCACCGGCCATGTGCCCATGGCGATCGTTGATCTGCTTGAAGTGGTCAAGGTCAACCAGGATCAAACACGCCGCTGCGTCCGCGCGGTAGCGATGCCACGCGCGTTCAATGTGGCCGAGCATGGCGCGCCGGTTGTCGATGCCGGTCAGCGCATCGGTGGTCGCCATGTGCTCCAAGCGTTCGCTGGTTTTCAGCAGCGCGGCATGCAGTTGCGCCAGTTGGTCACGATTGGTGCGCAGTTCGGCATTGGCGCGGCGCATGGTGCGCACCCGAAAGTAGAGCAGGGTAAGTACCGCGATCAAGGCGATCATGCCGCTGATCAAGGCGATGCCGAAGTAACGCTGGCGGGTAAGCAACAGATCCTTGATCTGGCTCTCGTTGGTCAGCAGTTGTCGCTCCGTCTGCGACTTCTCCTGTTCAAGACTTGCCTCCAACACCGCGATCCGGCGGCCGGCGACGTCCATCGCCAACTCTTTGTCCAGTTTTTGATGCGCCTTGCGGGTGACGTAGGCACTGGTTGCATCGCCCAGTCCCAGTTCAAGTTCGGCCACCACATCCAGCGCCGCCCGTTCAAGGATGCGGTCGCCGAGCTTGCGCGCCGCCGCCAAGGTCTTGCGGGCGTCCAGCAAAGTTTCCGCAGTTGCGCCCCGCGCGCTGTAGACGCGCACGCGGCTCAGGCCCAGCAGCACCTGATCACGCACGGCCACGCGGTCATACTCCAGCCATGCGCGGTCGACCCAGCGTTTGGCTGCTTCCCAATGGCCACGCACCAGTTCGAGGTCGGCCATGCGGCTGTAGGCATTGACCTTGTTCGGCGCGTTGCCGGACTCCTCGGCCATGGTCACGGCTTGCTCGACGAACACGGCGGCTTCGTCGAAGCGCTCCATGTTCATCAGCGAAATGCCAAGTTCGGCCGTCAGGATGATGGCTTCGCGACGATTGCGGCGTTGGATTTGCGAGAGTGCTTCACGCAGGTATTCGGTGCCGCGCTCCTCATCATCCAGGTTGCGATAGAGCACGCCCAGCAAGCGCAGGCTGCGCGCGATCTCGGCCTTGTTCGCGCCATCGCGGGCGAGTTGCAGCGCCTCTTTATGCACGATCACCGCATCGCTGAAGCGACCGGTGCGGCCATGCAACATGCCAATGGAGTTCAATTCGTGGGCCAGCCAAACCCCACCCTCGGATTCACGCAGCCGTTGCGCGGCCCTGGAAAATGATTTCAGCGCGTCGTCAAACTGCCCCAATTTGCGTTGCAGCACGCCCTCGTTGTGGTCGAGCAGGGTTTGCCATTGCGGATTGGGTGACTCTGCCAGCTGAACCCGCATCTGTTGCAGCGCGGCTTGTGCACGATCCAGCCGATTGCGATGGGTATTGACCACGGCCATCGCCGTCAACGCGGCAAAGCGCAGGTCCGGCTTGTCGATTTTGAGACTTGCTTGGTCGAGTTCATCAAGCAAGACAAAGGTCGCTTCCTCGTGCTCGAGTTCGGTCTCAAACTCAATCAAGGCCAAGGTGGCCCAGGCGCGCTCGGTCGGATCTTTGGCGGCTTCTCGCATCACTTCTGCCTGGTCACGCAGATCCGTGGCTGAGAGATCCATGGTCGCTCGCAGCACCCGAACCGCCGCCGGCTGCGAGGCAAACTCAGCGTGCGCAGTCAGGGTTTCTGCGCGAAGCTGGATCGCCAGCGAGCACAGCAGCAACCCAATTAGGCAGAGCAGCCTCAACATGCGACGAGTATGCCGCACCGATAGCGAGCAACGTCAGCGCAAGTGCAGGCTTTGCATCACATTTTTAAAGTTGCTCAGACCGCTGTCGGATCAACGGTACTTTGCTTGGTGCTAGCGGTCACGGCGCGGTCGTAGCTGGCCGGCGCGCGGCGCATGTCCGCATCACCAGTCATGATCGACCACAGCTTGGCGAAGCGGCGAAACACGCTCTCGCTGATGTAAGGCACGCCATGGCGGGCACAGATGGCCTGCAACCTCGGCGCTGCCTGTCGATACTTCAGCATCGGCAGGTCCGGCCAGACGTGGTGCTCGATCTGGTAGTTGAGATAGCCCTGCAGGAAGTCGGCGATATCGCTGCCGCCCGTGTAATTCACTGAACCCGTGACTTGGCGCAGGGCGAAATCACCACGATCTTGGAAGTGATCGTCGAAGCGATACACATCGTCGCCGGCATGATTGGGCACGATGATGAAAAACGCGTGCACATTGCTGATGACCTCGGCCAACAGGGAATTGATTAACACTGCTGCCCACGCCCAGGTTCCCAAGGGCAGGAACAGGGCGGGCAAGAGGCCGAACCGCAGCGCCGCATACGGCAGCACACAGCGCACCCAGAAGTGCAGGGCCCGCGGCGTGAGCGGCAGCAGCAAGCGTTCGCCGGGATACAGCAGTCGCCAAGTATTGGCCATGTCGGCCGCCGCCCGCGCGGGTTGCCCGGAGCGGCGCGCTCGCAACTGCTCGCGCCAGGCCCAGAAGGTGTTTGGCGCGTAATAGCTGAACTTCCACGTCGCCATCAGCAGCACGATCAGCAGCCATTTCAGCGGTCGCGGGGTGACTCGCAAACGCAGCAGCCAGGCGTTGTGCTCGACCAGGTCTGGGTCGGCCAATTCACCGGTATGAAAGTGATGCAGCTGATTGTGCTCGTACGCCCAAGCCTGCGGATGGATCCAATCTGGCCAGTCAAGAAATCGACGCCAGCCGCGTGCATAACGCGCGCTGGTATGGCGACTGGGCACGCCGGGAACGCGGTCATAACCGCGATGCATCACATGGTGAGTGAGCATGGTCCAGCGCGCCGAATTACCAAGACCGATCAGCAAGGCGCTCAGCGGATTGGGTGCGATCCACGCCGTTGCATAGCCCAGCGCGCTGCACACGCGACCCCAGCGCTCCATCTTGCACAGGTGTTGAAGGTCGGCTGCGCCCAGCTCGGCAACCAATTCAGTGCGCAACGCCTGCACATCCGCGGCAAAGGCGTCGCGGTCGACGGCGGGTAGAGGTGTGGGCACGAAGGCATCGGCAATTCGCCATCGCTGCGGGTGTTCGCTCGCACTTGCGTGATTCATGGAAGCGCCGTGGCTCACGCCGTCGTGTTGAAAAGTGCGCCGATAGCATAGGTCAGGCCCATCGCCAGTGCGCCCCAAAACGCCACTCGCAAGGCACCGGTTCTGGCGCGAGCGCCACCAATACGGGCAGACAGGCCGCCGAGCGCGGCCAGCAGGCAAAGCGAGCTGCCGACCACCCACAGCTTCAGCATGCTGGGTGGCGCTGCTGCCACCACCAGCATGGGTAGCGCCGCACCCGTCGCAAAGGTGAGGCAAGACACCAGCGCGGCTTGCAAGGGTCGCGCGCGCTGATGTTCGAAAATACCCAGTTCGTCGCGCGCGTGCGCACCCAACGCGTCATGCGCCATCAATGCGCCGGCAACCTGAGCCGCGAACTCCGCCGACAGACCGCGCTTGACATAGATAGCCGCCAGCTCCGCGTGTTCGGAAACCGGGTCGGTTGCCAATTCACGCCGTTCGCGCGCGAGGTCTGAACGCTCCGTATCGGCCTGTGAGCTGACCGAGACATACTCGCCCGCAGCCATCGACATCGCGCCAGCGACCAGCCCCGCGACACCCGCAATCAGGATGCTGCTGCGGTCTGCGCCGGCGGCGGCCACCCCCAGCACCAAGCTGGCTGTCGACAGGATGCCGTCGTTGGCACCCATGACTGACGCCCGCAGCCAGCCGATGCGGTCATTACGATGGCGTTCGGCGTGGGACATCAGCGATCCTTAGGGCAGCATTCGGCGCAAGGTGGCGTCTTTGAAAACGTAGTGATGGAGCAGCGCGGCACCCGCATGAGCGCCAATCAGAAAATAGCCGATGTTGGCCAGCGTCTTGTGCCAGTCCTCGAAGCGCTCGGCCCACGCCCGGTTGGTACCCATGAGTGGCGGCAGCTCGAGTCCAAAAAACGGAATCAACTTACCTTCGGCGCTCAGCAACAGCCAGCCGAGTATCGGCATTGCGACCATGAAGACGTACAGCAGCACGTGGACGCTGCCGGCAAGCTGTCGTTGCCAACGTGGCAGCCGCAAGTCAGCTGCAGGCGTGGTGCCGAACCAGCGCGTTGCCAGGCGAATCCACACCAGCGTCAACACCGTGAGCCCGAGCATGAAATGCCAATGTTTCATGCCTTCGCGCAAAGCGCTGCCGCGGGTTGCATAGCCGCGCAACTCCATGCTGGCGTAGATAGCTACCAACAGCAGCAGGGTCAACCAGTGAATTGCAATCAAGGGCCTGCTGTAGCGGATGGACAAGGCTGAGGTGGTCATCGAAAAATTCACTCGCTGGATGTGAATTGGCTGCATCGACGTGCAGCAGCTTGTCTTATACCTTGACCTAACCAATGTCGGCTTGCCGTTGGAGCCAAAACCGGCGGCGGGACTTGGCTGCTGGCGCTGCTAAGCTTTGTCGATGCTGTATCTCGCTTCACAATCGCCGCGCCGCGCACAGTTGCTCGAACAACTGGGCCTGCGCTTTGGCGTGCTCGAAGTGGAGGTCATTGAGCGCCGCGAGGTAGGCGAGGCTGCGCTGGACTATGGACGGCGGGTGGCACGTGAAAAAGCCGGGGCCGGACTGCTGCGGGTTATGTCATCGGCTGGCGCTACCGTTCTGGCTGCGGATACCGAAGTCGTGCTCGATGACGAGGTGTTCGGCAAGCCAGTCGATGCCGTTGATGCGGCGCGCATGCTGGCGCAGTTGGCGGGTCGCACGCATCGCGTCGTCTCGGCGGTGTGTGTGCTCAGTGGCGCTCGCGAAGCGCAGATTGTGCAGGTCTCCGAGGTCACCTTTGCGGCGCTGACTGCCGCGCAGATTGCTGACTACGTGGCTACCCATGAGCCGCTTGGCAAGGCCGGCGGCTACGCCATTCAGGGCGCAGCAGCAGCCTTTATTGAACACTTGTCCGGCAGCTACTCTGGAGTCATGGGCTTGCCGCTGTTCGAGACCGCGCAGCTCTTGCGCGACTTCGGCGTCTTGCCATGCATCAGCCAAACTTCTCTTTGAAATGAAAATTTCCCGTGTCCGAAGAAATCCTGATCAACGTGACCCCGCGCGAAACCCGCGTGGCGGTCGTCGAAAACGGCATGTTGCAAGAGGTCCAGCTTGAGCGGGCCTCAAAGCGTGGTTATGTAGGCAACATCTACAAGGGTCGTGTTGTGCGGGTGATGCCGGGCATGCAGGCGGCGTTCGTCGATGTCGGTTTGCAACGCGCAGCATTCCTGCACGCATCCGACATCGTCCGCGCCTTGCCCCTTGCGGTGGCGGTCAATGGCGAGAGCGATGACGCCAATGGGCCGGCACCACCCACGCCGCCGATTCATGAACTGGTCCGCGATGGGCAAGACGTGATCGTGCAGGTGGTTAAGGATCCGATCGGCAGCAAGGGCGCCCGCTTGACCACTCAGCTCAGCATTCCTTCGCGATTCATGGTCTTGCTGCCTTACGCCAAGGTGCTCGGCGTATCGGTGCGGATCGAGGACGAAATCGAGCGCGCGCGGCTTAAAGCGGTGCTGACCGGAGCCTTGGGCGAAAACCCGCTGGGCTACATCGTGCGTACCAATGCCGAGGGCCAAGCCGGTGAATCGCTGCTGGAAGACGTCGCTTATCTGGGCTTGGCGTGGCAAGCCATACAAGATGCCGTGGCGACGGTAGCCGTCGGTGGCTGTGTGTATGAAGACCTGTCCTTGCCGCTGCGCGCCATGCGCGATCTGATGCGCGCGGATGTCGAAAAGGTGCGGGTCGACTCGCGCGAAACCTGGGAGCGGATGTGCCAGTTCGTGACCCGCTTCATGCCCGACTTGGTGGACCGACTGGAGCATTACCCCGGCGAACGGCCGATCTTCGATCTGTTTGGCGTTGAGGACGAAATCCAGAAGGCGTTGCAGCGCGATGTGCCGCTCAAATCGGGTGGCTCCATCGTCATCGATCAGACCGAGGCGATGACCACGGTCGACGTCAATACCGGCGCGTTTCTCGGTCATCGCAATCTCGAAGACACGGTGTACCGGACCAATCTTGAAGCCGCGCAAGCGGTGGCGCGGCAGCTGCGTCTGCGTAATCTGGGCGGCATCATCATCATCGATTTCATCGACATGACCGACGCCGAGCATCGTCGACAAGTGCTGCGCCAACTCGAAAAAGCGCTGGCTCGCGATCATGCCAAGACGACGGCTTATGACTTCTCGCCGCTGGGCTTGGTGGAGATGACCCGCAAACGCACCACCGAGAGCCTGGAGCGGCAACTGTGTGAGCCCTGCACGCAATGCCATGGTCGCGGCACGGTGAAGTCAACTGAGACGGTTTGCTACGAGATTTTTCGCGAGATTACCCGCGCCGTGCGCCAGTTTGAGGCGCAGAAACTATTGGTGCTGGCGTCGCCGAAAGTGGTCGCTAAAATCCTTGATGAAGAATCGGCCGCTGTCGCCGAGCTTGAGGAGTTCATCGGCAAGTCGATCCGGTTGCAGGCTGACGAGCAGTACCAGCAGGAGCAGTACGACGTTGTTCTGCTGTAACCCCAATTGTTTGTGGGTGAACGGCGCATGAGTGCGCTCGGGCAGCCAACGCGTCGCCGTTTGCAACGCTTGCGTCGCCTGCTCGGCTATGGCGCGGCAAGTCTGATCATTCTCGCTGGACTGTTGGTGGGGACAATCAGCGAATTGCTGCCGCTATTGGAGCGCGATCCGCAGGCGGTAGCGGCGTGGATCAGTCAGCGCGTTGGCCGGCCAGTGTCGATCACCGCGCTGAATGCGCGCTGGGAGCGCAATGGCCCTTTGCTTGATCTTTCCGGCTTCGCGATTGGAGAGGGCGATGAGCGGCTCAGCATTGGGCGGGCGGCTCTGCGGGTTGATCTCTACGCCGGGCTGCTGCCGGGCAGACCATTTGCGTCTTTGCAGCTCGACGATCTGGCACTGACGCTGGAGCGCGATCTCGACGGCCGCTGGCGTCTGCATGGGATCGTGCGCTCCAGCATGCCCTTCGAGCTCAGTCAGTTGGACGGCTTGGGCGAGCTGCTGATCGAGCATGCCACGCTCTCCGTGGTTGACGCCGCCAGCGGCCAATCATGGATGCTGCCACGCCTCGATGCGCGCTTGCGCGCGCAAGGTGGCCGCCTGCAGTTTGCCGCTGCCGCGTATGCCGATGGCTTGTTGCCGTTGCGTATCAACGGCGACCTTGAGACCGCCAATGAACGTGGCCGATTGCATCTGCGAGCGGAGCAACTCGATTTAGGCGCGTGGGCGGCTGGTCTGGCGGCGGCGAACATGTCGATCAGCGCGGGCGAATTGAGCGCCGAAGTGTGGCTCGACGTCGATGCCGGCAAGATCGTAGGCGGTGAGTTTGACGCGCGAGAGCTTTCGGTTGCGGTGGCGCAGCCGCTGTCATCCAAGCAAGCGCAGCCGCTGTCATCCAAGCAAGCGCAGCCGCTGCAGATTGAGCCAAAGCAGTCACCGGTGACGAATCCCGCCACTCAAGCTTCGTCGCAGCCCGTTTTGCCGGCAGTGACTGCGCCAGTCACCATCACTCCGCCGCCCATGCGGGGACGGTTTGCGCGCACGCCAGAAGGTTGGACCGCCGGCATCGACGCTGATGATGGCGCGTGGATTCGGGCCGAGCAGAAGGGCGACAACCGCCATATCGAGGTGGGTGCCATCGAAATTGCCGAGATGATCGCGCTGCTGCCTCCTGGTTCAGAAGCCGGCATTCGAATCGCCACGCAATTGCGCGAAGCCTCAGCCCGTGGGCGGATTGAATCACTGCGCGCGGATGTGCTGGGGGGCGAGGTGGACACGCTGGATGCGCGCTTCAGCGGTGTCGGCGTGATGCAAGTGGGCGAACGGCCGGGCTTCAGCGGTTTGACCGTGGATTTGCAATGGCGCGATCAGCAACTCACCGCAGTGGTGCTGAGTCCGACATTCGTCATCGAGTGGCCGGTCGCCCTGCGCGAGCCCTTGCCGATGGCCTTGGCGGGCACGATCAACGTCGTCAAGCCGGATGCTCATTGGCAGGTGGCCACTGAACAATTGAGCGTGCGTGGCAGCGACTTTGCTTTCGACGTCGCGGGATCGTTGAGCTTCGATGGTGGGCGACCCAGCAGCGACTTGCGCGCGGTCGTGTTCGAAGGCCCGATTGTGGCCGCCAAGCGTTTCCTGATTCGCCACAAAATGCCGGCAAACGCCCAGAAGTGGCTTGATGAAGGCCTGCTCGATGGCCGCTTGCTGGCGGGTCAAATCGCGCTTACTGGCGACCTCGATCAGTGGCCGTTTGCCGGCAACGAAGGGCGTTTGATTGCCGAGGCCGAGGTCGCCGATGTCAGCCTGCGCTATCTGCCGGACTGGCCCATTGCTACTGACTTGAGCGGCCGCGCCAGCTTTCTCAACCGTCGTATCGGCGTTGATATTGCCGCCGTGGTGGCGGGCAATCACGTGCATCGCGCCGTCGGTGCTATTGCCTCGACCAAGGACCCGCGTCTGTTACTGGATATCAACGGCGGCGGCAGCGGGCTTGAGTTGATGGATCTGTTGCGCAACAGTCCGCTGCAGAAAAAGTACGCTGACAGCTTCGACGCCATCAGCATCGGCGGCCAAGCCGATATTGACTTGAGTCTGGATATTCCGTTTGTCAAACGCTTGGGCACGTTTTCGATGCGCGGCAAGGCACAGCTGAATGAAGCCGATCTGCGCGACTCGCGCTGGGGTATTGCACTAGACGCGGCGCAGGGCGAGCTGCGTTTTTCCGAGCGCGGCCTTGATGCCGACGACATAAAGGTCCTGTACTCAGGCCAACCCGCACGCTTTGCGATTGCCTTGGGCAGCCATACCGTCAATCCCGCCAATGCTGTGGAAAGTTCCTTGAAGGGTCGCTTGAGTGCCGACACCCTGCTTGACTTTCAGCCTGGCCTGAGTTGGCTCAAGCCGCATCTGGAGGGAACATCGGAATGGCAGATTGCGGTGGCCTTGCCGGTTGCGGTCCAACCGCCTGACCCCACAACGGTCAGCGCCGACGACGCTGCCGTTGCGGCCAACGTTGCAGAACCGACCGTTTCAACATCGAAACCCGCGGTAACAACTTCCACCAGCAGTCTTGCGACCGCTGCCAGTCGACCACTCGGCGCCGCTCAACTCAGCATCCGTTCCGACCTGGTCGGCACCACGCTGAGTCTGCCAGCACCCTTGAGCAAAGCTGCCAGCGTGCGCCTGCCATTCAGTGCAGTGGCCACCTTTCCACCCGCCGGCGTCGACGCCCCGATGGCGCTCGACCTGCACCTGGCCAGTTTGTTGCGGCTGTATGGTCAGCTCGGCGAAGAAGCCAGCTTCAACGGGGTAGCCGCGTTTGGAGAATCCGACGAGGTACTGGCGCCGGCCCGTGGCTTGCGCGTGGTCGGCCAAGTGCCGGTTATCGATGCCTCTGCATGGGCAGCAATGGCCGTCGGCAGTACGACCGGCGAAAGTGGTGTAGTCGATGTCGACCTGTTCGCCGGCGTGCTCGACATGCTTGATCGTAGTTTTGCCGAAACCCGCGTGCGCATGGATAGACCCGCAGCGGGTGCGCTGCGACTGCGCTTCGCCGGGCCGGCACTGGATGGTGAAATCGATGTGCCGGCGCCGGCCGAGCGCAGCAGCCGCGGGATCACCGCACGCTTGGCCCGGCTGCATTGGCCCAATGCGCAGGGCAAAGGCGTGGTGACCGATTTGATCGATCCCGGCGCGGTGCCAGCCTTTCATCTATGGGTACAAGAGTTGCGCATGGGCGAGGCCGACTTGGGCGAAACCCGCTTGGAGACATTTCCGCAAAATGGCGGCATGCGCGTCGACCTGTTCGAGAGCAAGTCGTCCGCCTTGCAGTTGTTCGGCCGCGGCGATTGGACCCGTGTCAATGGCTTGAGCCGTTCCAACTTCCAGATCGAGTTCACCGCCGGCGAGCTTGGCGGAATGCTGCAGGCGCTGGGCTTCAGTGAGCTCATTGAAGGCGGCCAGACGTTCGCCAAATTGCGCGCCAGCTGGCCCGGACCACCGGCCGCGTTCGCGATGGAAAACGTCGACGGCGGGCTGGAAATCAGTGTGGGCCAGGGCCGTGTGCCGCAGGTCAATCCGGGTGCCGGCCGCTTGTTGGGTTTGTTCTCGCTCACCGAAATTCCGCGCCGCTTGTCGCTCGATTTCAGCGACTTTTTTCGCTCAGGACTTGCCTTCAACAAGATTACCGGCAGCTTCGTGTTTGCCGATGGCAATGCCGTCACGGATGACCTAGTGATCGATTCACCAGCCGCTGAAATCCGCATCCGTGGCCGCACTGGATTGCGCGCGCAGGACTATGCCCAGACCATGGAAGTGCTGCCGCGTACCGGCAGTGTGCTGCCGGTCGTCGGCGCGCTCGCCGCCGGACCCGCCGGCGCCGCCATCGGTGCCGTCGCCCAAGCCATGCTGCAAAAGCCTTTCAAACAGATCAACCGCACCCTGTACCGCGTCGATGGACCGTGGGCGGAGCCAGTGCTGGAAGTGCTGGAACGCGGCCCCGCCCGCGACGCCACAGTCGAAGCGGGGCCGTGATCCAGTTCTCGCCGGGCCTTGGGGCACATTAAGCACCGCCAATTGCGGCGGATTTGCGGGTGGCGTTGCGCTCTCACTGCTGCACCGGCAACCACGAGGTGGTGTGAGTGCGAATGGCTCAGGCGCTGCGGATGTCGGCAAATAGAAGCGAGCAAAGGCCGCCATCTGTGATGAGTGTGTGCATGCAAAGCGCACGCGGAGTTAGCCCGTGGGAGGTTGACAGGAATCGCGGACGATCAGATGCGGGGTGACGCTGGGCCGTTGCGGCTGGCGCGTGCGTAATGGCGGTTCGTTGCCCATGAGCATGCTGGCCGCTTGCCGACCGAGATCGTGAATGGGCAAGTGAATCGTCGACAGCGCCGGCCACAGTTGCGATGCCAGTGGACTGTCGTCGTAGCCGGCAACCGAAAGATCGGCGGGAATGCGCAAGCCCATGCGCAGCGCAGCCTTGTAAACGCCGGCAGCCATTTCGTCATTGCAGGCGAAAATCGCGGTGGGGCGGGGTGTGCGCGTGAGCAGGCGTTCGGCCTCGGCGACGCCGGATTCGAAGCTATAGCCGCCCTCGTAAATGCAGTCGGGCGGCAAGCTGATGCCACGCCGTGCCAGACCTTCGACGAAGCCACCGCCGCGCTCGCTGGAACAACGGCAGCAATTGGGGCCGGTGATTAGGCCGAAACGGCGATGGCCCAGCGATTCCAAATAGTTGGCGACTTCGGCACCGGCCAGCCGATCATGCGTCAGCAGGATGCGCGCCGGTTCGTCGATGGCAAGCGAGGCGATGCGTACGTAGCGGCAGCCAATTTCCTTCAGCGCATCCGCCAAGGCCGGGTCTTCAGAAACGTGCGGAATCAGAATCAGGCCCCACAGTTTCTGCTTCTGCGCAAAACGCTTGATGCCATCGATATAGCCCTCGCGCTGGCTGTCGCAGGGATGCACCACCAGCTCAAAACCGGAGTCGCGCAGCGCATCCAATGCGCCGTGCTGCATGTTGACGATGTAGTCTGCGCTGGGATTGTCGTAGACCAGAGCGATCAGGAACGAGCGCCGAAACGCCAAGCCGCGCGCCTGCGGATCGGGCGCGTAACCCATCTGCTGCATCAGTGCCTTCACGTGATCGCGGGTGTCTGGCCGCACCAGTGGCGAGTCGTTGAGCACCCGTGAGACAGTTTTTTGAGACGCCTGCCAACCGCGCGACATCGTTGATCGTGCCCTTGCCGCTCTGCTTGAGTTGCGCGGCCTCAATGGCGTGAGGCTTGTCTCCGGGAGCTGCCGCAGCCGCCACGGGAACTGCCACCGACGTGGCCACGCGCGACGCGAGCGCTGCCGCGCTGGCCCTGGTGTTGGCTAGGGTCTTCGCGGCTTCCATCGTGAGGCCAGTCTAACCGCCACCCGTCACCCGCCACCCGCCGAGCTGACGGAGCGCGAGGCTGGCGGCTTCCGGATCACAGTCACCTCCCGCGTGCCGCATCGCGCGTACCGCCGAAAAGCCTTGCGAGGTCGCCATCTGCACTTCTTCGCAAGCGGTCGACCTGTTTCGTCGCCACGCCGAAGAACGATCGCGTGACGTAGATGCCTGTCGGCGCTTGGCTGCCACCGCCGCGAATGGCTTGAGCGAGCGGCTGCGCCGGGAGGCGACAGCGGACGCGCACTAATGCAGTGGATCAGTGGAGCAGTGGATCAGTGGAGCAGTGGCGGCAGCTGCGAAGATCCAGCAAATGTGACACCGCAATCGCGCCGCCGCTCCCCCAGCCACCGCCCGCACAGCTGCCGCTCCATACCTAGCGTAAATCCCGCCAATTCAATGGTGCCGGTTTTGCTCGTATGGGAGCGCCGGAAGCCGCGAAAGCCGCGCCACAAAATGGCCAATCCTCACTCTCATTCAGTGGTCTCAAGGCCGCAGGCAAATTCACTCGGCCGCGTGAGCGCTTGGCATTCCGTGATCGGGGTCGCGCATTGGCAGCTCAATCGATAACGATTGAAAATTTCACAGGCTTCCGGCGGGGGTGCGCGACCTGTCGAATGTCGTGCTGCCGTGAAGGGCTCCACTTGCGATGACCGCGCTGCGTTGACACCACGCATCGACACCACACCCCTGCCTTGATCAGCCGGCCCACTTCTGCGAGTCACGCAGCTTCTGCGAGTCACGCAGCCCGCACGACTTGACTTTATTGGTTGAGCGGGTAGTCTGCGCGGCCCCGCAGGCCGGGTTTCGGCTAAGCGACAGCGGTGCAAGGATTGCGCCTGTACTCTCCAAGGCCTCTTCATGACCCGTTCAATTCGAGCCACCCGCCGGGCGCGTTTCGCCGCCTGCTCTTTCCTGCTGGTCAGTGGCTTTGCGCATGCCAGCAGCAGTTGCACTGGGCTCGGCCAAGCGCAGGGTTTCAACGCCTTGGTGTTTGGCAATTTCGCCGCGCAGTCCTCTGATGTAGAGGGTCGGATTGCAGTTGGCGGCAATCTGTCGATCAACAACTACAGCCTGGCCGACAAGCTGACCGCCAGTAACGCCGGTACGTCGGTAGTGGTGGCTGGCAATTTCAGCTTTCCTTCGGGTCGCATCTACTTTGGCAATACCCTGGTGGGTGGCTCTGCCGCAGCGGTGGGTGCGCCGGTCCGCAACGGTCTGAGCGCCGCGCAAAGTATTCGCGATGGGGTCGCGTTGCCGATCGACTTCGTCGCCGAGAAATCGCGATTGCAAGCTTTGAGCGCGACCTTGGCGGCATTGCCAGCCAACGGCACCTATGTCTCGCAGTGGGGCGGACTCACCCTCACCGGCATGCCTAACGCCGCGTTGCAGGTGTTCGACTTGCCCGGACAACTGGTGTTGGACGCGCACACCTTTGCGGTGCAGGGCATTCCCGCCGGTGCCACGGTGATTTTCAACGTGCGCGGCAGCGTGACCGGCCTTACCAACATGAGCTTGGAATCGCTGGCGTCCATCCGCCGACGCGTGTTGTTCAACTTTCCGGATGCGACCACCTTGACGCTGGCCGGCATCAGCGTCGAGGGCAGTATTCTGGCACCCAAGGCGGTGATCGAGAATCCGCAAGGCGTAATCAAGGGTCAACTGATCGGGCAATCGTGGAACGGCATGATGCAGCTCAACCACGAGCCGTTTGAGGGGTGTTTGTCGGCGACGCCAAGCAACGCACCACCCACCATCACCAGTACGCCCGGTCTGTTTGCCACCATCGGCCGCGAGTATCGCTACCCGGTGATCGCGGTCGACCCCGACGCCGACGCGATCCGTTACGCGCTGGTCAGTGGTCCGAGTGGTGCCACCCTGAATACGAATTCGGGCCTGTTGTCGTGGACCGCAAGCGCGGCGAATCTGGGCAATCACACCGTCACCATCAGCGCCACCGACGTGCGTGGCACCAGCTCCCAGCAGACTTTTTCGCTGCGTGTCGTGCAGGGCTTCTGCCCGATATATCCCATCGCCCTACCCAGCAGCGTGATGGATGGCAAGCAGCCGGGCGCTGTGATTACGCAAATGCCACGAGGCACCGGTCCTGGCAACTTCGGGTTCCTAACGTGGACCGGCGGCAACAGTGCACCCACCTTGGCGACGAGTCTGCTGCCGCCGGGCGACAGCTACACCTACACCAATCCAGATGCCGCCAACGACCGCGTGCTAAACATCGCTGATTGGACGCAAGGCGCGCCGGGTTCGATGAATTCGGCCGCCGTGCGCAGTGCCATAGATGTGCTGAAGACCCAGGACATCATCCTGCCGGTATGGAACGGTCAACGCGGTCAGGGCAGCAATCTCGACTACCGCGTACAGCGCTTCGTGGTCGTCCGTCTCAATGATTACCTGCTGACCGGCAACGGCTGGCTGAGCTTCACTTACAAGGGCGAAGCGAGTTGCTATAACGCGCCTCCCGAGGCTTTGCCGCAGACCTTGCAGACGCCCGAGGACACGGCACTTGCCCTCCTGCTCGCTGGCAGCGATCCGGATGGCGACCCGCTCACTTACGTCCTGCGCAGCCCGCCGCAGCACGGCACCCTGAGCGGCCATCCGCCTAATCTTAGCTACATGCCTGCCGTCAATTACCACGGCGCAGATGCCTTCACCTTCATCACCCGTGACGGCTTGCTGGATTCAGCAGAGGCCACTGTCAGCATCACCGTACTGCCGGTCAATGACGCGCCCAGTGCGCAGCCGCAAACGCCGCAGGTCGACGAAGACAGCACGCTGCCTATCACCCTGCGTGGTGCAGATGCCGATGGCGATGCGCTCACCTTCGAGATCGTCGATGCGCCGCAACACGGCACGCTAAGCGGCAGCACGCCCAACCTCGTTTATTCTCCCAACGCCAATTACCACGGCGCAGACGCGTTCACCTTCGTCAGCCGCGATCGCGAGGCTGCCTCCGCGCCAGCACGCGTGGAGATTAGCGTGCGGCCCGTGAACGATGCGCCTCTGGCCGGGTCGCAGTCGCTGAGCACCGAAACGGGGCAAGCCCTGCCAATCACCCTGGCCGGCAGCGACATTGATGGCGATACCCTGAGCTTCAACGTGGTGCAAGGGCCATCCCACGGCAGCTTGAGTGGCAGCGTGCCGAGTTTGGTTTACACGCCGAATGTGGGCTATGTGGGCGCGGACACTTTCATGTTCCGCACTCATGACGGTGCGCTCGACTCGGCGATAGCGACGGTGAGCATCACTCTCACCCGCCCCAACACCGCGCCGAGAATCACCTCGACACCGCTTGTCGTCAGCAGCGAGGCAAGCCCGTATCGCTACGACCTCGAAGCGGTGGACTCTGAGGGCGATGTGCTGGCTTATCGCCTCGACCGTGCGCCCGATACCCTCGCCATTAATGGCACCAGCGGCCTGATCGAAGGCGCGCGCGCCCCAGCCTTCGTGCAGCCGGTGCGCGCATTCAACACCCAGTGCTATGTGTTCCCAGAAGGGGCGGAAGTGGGTGCCGACGGCAGTAGCCTCTCGCCCTTGTTTCAGCGCGTCCGCAGCGCAATCACCCGCGCCAGCGGCTACGTCGCGCCACAAACCCTCGCATGGCACCGCCGCCATACTTGCCTTGGTTGCCACGTGCAGAATCAGGCCCTGCTCGGACTGCAGGGCGCGATGGAGCGCGCGCCCATCGACGAAGCCGCCGCCGAATTTTTGCTGAGTGAGATCCTTGCCAGTCAACGATCCGATGGCACGATCCTCAGAAGCCATCCCGAGTTCGGCGCCAATCAGACCGCCTTTGCACTCTGGGCGCTCAGCTACGTGCCTGACCGCGCGCGCACTCTGGAAGCCCGCGCGCGTGGCTTGCGCTACTTCCTGCCGCGCACTGTGGTCAGCGGCAATCAGGCGAATTGGGTGGCCAACCGAGTGGATACCTGGCTCGGCTCCAAGCAGTCCATGACAGCCATCGTCGCGCTAACGTCAAGTCGCTACCTAAACGATCTGGCGCGCCTGCCCGGCGTGACCGCGCAGCAGGTGCAGACCGGCATGGAATTCCGTGCGCACATGCCGCGAGTGGCGGAGTTCTATCTGAGCCTTGCGGTCAACTTCACTGGCACCCTAGACCTTGCGTTTGCACAAATTGGTTTGGCTGAGATCGCCCCGCACATCGACGACGCCGCGCTCGCCGCCCGGATCGCCTCTCGCCTCGCACTGTCAGATAGCACCTTGCGCAGCCGCGAGCTGCCAACCGGTGGCTGGCATCAAGCCACCGGTAGCCTGGGCGACCCGCTGATTTCCGCTTGGGTGGGCTTTGCGCTCGACGCCCGCGATCCGCCGATCAGCGATCCGGCCGTGCAGCGCACAATCGAATTCTTGCTTGGTTCACAGGAAGCCGGCGGCAGCTGGATCACGCGCAGCGGCCTGTTTTCGACCCGCCTTGGTACAACCGGGTTGGTGATGGCTTACCTGCCCATCGCATTGGAGCATCTGGGCAATCCCGATCTGACACTGGGCCACTTCCTTCTGGAGTCCGAGTCGGGGCAAGCGCGCGTGGCGGTCGAAGTGATCAACCGCGGACTTGCCGATGTCAATGCTGCCAGCGTGGTGACTTTCCGCAACGGACGCGATGGCGCCGGTGCCGAGCTTGGACAGGCTAGCATCGCCTCGCTGCGCAGCGGCGAGGCGCGCTGGGTGAGCATCCCGCTAAACTCGGCGCTGGATGGTGACCTGCATGCTGCGATCAGCGTCGATTCCACAGTCGAGGAGTGCATCACCAACAATAATCACTCACAGGCGGCGCTGGTCGCGGCGCGTGTCGCCGATCCGGGTCAGCTGTTCGACACTCAGCGCTTTCTGATCAATTTGGAAGACGCCAATAGCGCGCCGCAGATCACCTCACCGCCGGTGACTGCGCTTGGCAAAGGCCAGCCCTACGGACATGTGGTCACCATGGTTGATCTGGACCTGGGTGACGCGCACGAATTTGCGCTGGCGGCAGCGCCAAGCGGGTTATTCATCCATCCGCTAAGCGGCCGATTCAGTTACGACAATAGCCGCCTGACTGCGGGTAGCCACCCCGTCAGCCTGCGCGTGACCGATCTGCGGGGGGGCACCGCTGCACAGAGCTTCACCTTGGTGGTGACTGCCAACCGCGCGCCGACCATTACCTCCAGTCCGACCCTCACCTCCGTGGTAGGCGAGCGCTGGCTGTACGACACCGAGGCAACCGATCCGGATGGCGATGTCCTCAGCTACCGCCTCGATGGTGCGCCGCTGACGATGGAAATCAATGCCGCGACTGGCGTGATCAGCTGGACCCCGTCATCGCCGAACATCGGTGACCAATCCGTCGCCGTAATTGCCGACGACGGCCGCGGCGGTGCGAAACGGCAGGCTTTTGTGCTGCGGGTACTTGCAGTGCCGCCCAACCGCACGCCAAGCATTTCCTCAGTGCCACCGCTCGCCGCTGCGGCCGGTCAGCTCTACACCTACCTCATCGCCGCGACCGATCCCGATGGCGACACGCTGACCACGCGCCTGTTGGAAATGCCGAGCGGGATGACTCTCGACGCCGCCAGCCGACAGATTCGCTGGACACCAGCAGCCGCACAATCTGGTAATCACCCAGTGCGCCTCGCAGTGAGCGATGGCCGCGGAGGTACTGTCGAGCAGGCATTTGTCATCGCGGTGACCGCAACAGGGGCCAATCGACCACCGGTGATCACCAGCCTGCCGGCCTTTGGCGGCAAGGTCGGGCTGCCTTACGTCTACGCCCTGAGCGCGATGGACCCGGAAGGCAATGCCCTGACCTACAGCCTGCCGAGCGCACCGACTGGCATGACCATCGGCAGCGATGGGAGGATCACTTGGACGCCGTCCGCGACCGGCAGTTTTGCGGTCACCGCGCGGGTCTCCGACGGCAGCTTTAACCTCGACCAGAGTTGGAACATCAGCGTGATCCCGGCCGGCACACCGCTACGGGTCGATGTCAGCGTAACGCCAGACCCGGTGCCAAGCGGCGGCCAGTACACGGTCGCCGTGCAGATCACCGGAGCCGCCGGCACCACCACCACCACCGCCACCCTCGCTGACCAACCGATCAGCTTGGAAGCAGACGGCAGTACGTTGCTCACTGCGCCGAATGGCGCTGGTCGCTACTTATTGCGAGTGACGGTTAGTGATGGCAGCGAGTCGGTCACCACGGACACGCACTTCAACGTAGGTGCGTCGAACGACACCACGCCACCAACGACGACCATCCACAGTCCGCGCGAGGGTGCGCAGGATGAGTTGCTGGTGGTGACCGCACCCAGCCAGGTGCAGATCAGCGTCAACGACGCCAATCTTGCCTCGTGGACGCTGGCCTTGGTCGAGCGTGGCGCGGCGGCGGGTGAGTTCATCACCATTGCGACCGGCACCGATGCAGTGGCGAACTCGGTGGTCGGCACGCTGGATCCGACCCTGCTGCAAAACGGTCTCTACACGCTGTTGCTGCAAGCCGAAGACAGCGCCGGCAACGTCACCCAAGACGCCGTCCTGATCGCCATCGAAGGCGACATGAAGCTCGGTCATTTTGCGATCAGCTTTCAGGATTTGCAGGTGCCGGTCGCGGGCTTGCCGATCACGGTGACGCGGACCTACGACACTCGCACTCGCCATCAGAAGCTTGATTTCGGTCATGGTTGGAAAGTCGATTACCAGTCGATCCGCTTGCAGGAATCGCGGCGGCCTGGCTTTGGTTGGGAGCTCAAGAACTATCCTTCCGGCCCGCTGGGCTTGGTGCCGAACTGGTGCGTGGAATCGGCGTTGGGCAACGTAGTCAGCGTGACCTTGCCCGATGGCGATGTGGAAAAGTTCCGCGCGGTCGCGTTCCCGGCCTGCAATCAGGGCGTGCCGTTTCTGGATGTCGAGCTGCGCTTTGAGCCCATTCAAGGCAGCGACGGCGCACTTAAAGTCACCAACGATAATTTCGGTCGCTTGATTAACCAGAGCCTCGCCGATCCCGGCAACCCGAGCCGTCCGCTGGACCCCAGCGGCTACGTCTACACCAATTCGCAAGGTCAGGATTTCACCCTCGATCAGGGCTTCACGGTGCGTGAGATCAAGGAGCACGAGGGCGGCAATACCATCACCTTTGGTCGTGATGGCGTAGTCCATTCGGTCGCTGCGCGACTACGCTCGCTGGCGCTCGCTGCGCCTTCACTCGCTGCGCTCGCTCGGTCGGCTGGCTTGAGCATCACTTTCGTGCGCGATGCGCAAGGCCGCATCATCAAGGTGATCGCGCCCGACAACAGTGAGCTGCGCTACGAGTACGACGCCGCCG